>Ga0326511_10000535_pt1 | contig 33296 bp, 17 predicted proteins | sample 0_2496_0518_D_FD_203701 | JGI IMG/M metagenome (GOLD analysis project Ga0326511, IMG submission 203701) | Bovine rumen microbial communities from UC Davis, California, United States - 0_2496_0518 | ecosystem: Host-associated > Mammals > Digestive system > Stomach > Rumen | place: USA...
GAAATGGCATACCGATAGGAACAACAGGCAGAAGGGAGTAGACTGGCAGTTTACGAATGAAGAGGCAAGGGTTAAACTAAAACACTTGTACCCTTTAGTCAACTTTTAGACTTTACAGACTACTAGTGATCCCCCGTGAAAAATAGTATAGAATTTTTGAAAAACAGGTTGCAAAGCCGCTGCCACAAAGGGTTTCAACAACCTTGCAACCTGTTTTTCAAAAATCTTAGTATTCGCGTGATTAACAGTGATTATTTCTTGAAGACTTTCTTCACCTTGCCATTGGCATCCTTCACGATGTTGATGCCTTTAACGAAGGTACTGATGTCTCAATGCTACGCCATCCCATGAAGTCACGCTCGTAGGCAGTATAGCCAATAGGCGCACGACCGGCCATCTGGCGGCAACCGCCATCCATCACATCCCACGCACCCATACCTCGGGCAGCCTCTTCCAACGTGGCAGCCTGGGTATCAGAAAGATCGGGAAGACCAAGTCCGTGTGACAACAGATGAACAGAAGTTCCTATACCATCAGGTTGATCACCGACAAGCTCACACTTCGGCTGCAAAGATACGAATAAGCGCGAGAAAAACCAAATAAAATTTGGAGGAATAATAATATGTTCGTACCTTTGTCCCCGCTAACCGAAAAGTATGGTGATAGAATGAATGGCCTAATGAATTATCAAAGAGGTGTCGGGCTCCGGAAAATGACCGGGAGAACCGACGCTGTGATCATTTTGATGATTCTCGCCCTGCTGTGCGCGTTTGCACAGGGGACGTGGGCCGAAAGCCAGGACACGGCGAAGGTGGCGGAGATGAATCGCCAGTTCCGCATTCTCTACGAGGCAGGCAACGACAGCGCTTTCTATCGGTACGCCCATGAGTTCGAGGAGTATCTGAAGAGCACGGGCGACTGGAAGACGTACTATGTGACGAAGACCAACGAGGGGTTCTACGACATCAGGCAGAAGCACCTGTTCCGGGCCATCCGGACGGCCGAGTATCTGGACGCCGATGTCAGGCGCAACAACGACGTGGACTACTACTACCTCCCCACCTCGCTGATGGGAAACGTCTACCGCGTCAGCCACGACAGCCGCCGGGCTGAGCAGTATTTCGTCCAGGCGCTCGGCGAAGCTGACGACCGCGACCCGAAGTTCACGATGTTCGTCCAGCGATTCCTGGCCCAGATGTTCTGTATCAAGGACCCCGCCAAGGCCATCGACTACGTCAACCAGTCGGAACAGATTGCAGAGAAGACGGAGGATACGGGTGCCCTCACGCTCTCGAAGGCCATCAAGATTTACGTCCATTTCCTCAACGGCAACAGGGCCGACTTCGAGGATACTTATGACGAGTATGAGCAACTGCGGCAGCAGGGCGACACGGCCATCAACCAGCAGTACGACCGTCTAGTGGAGATAGCCCGCCTCACCTTCGACGGTGATTACCAGCAGGCCATCGGCAAACTGAGGGAGGGCCGCATCGGCGTCGACAGCCTGCTGGTGGCAGCCACCATCTACGGCCAGGCGGGTGACGTCGAAAACAGCATCCTGGCCATGAGGCAGAAGGTGTTTGAGATGGACTCTGTGTTCAGCGACGTCCAGGATGCCCACTACGACCAGTTGGCTACGGGGCGCACGCTGATGAGGACGCGCGAGGAGGCTGCGGCCAGCAAGAGCAAAGTGCAGCGGCTCACCAACTGGATCATCGGCATCTGTGTGGCCTTCCTGATTATCTACATCATGGGCCGCCGCCGGCTGACGCGCATCATCTGGGACAAGAACAAGAAGCTGAGGGACGCCCTGGCACGCGCCGAGGAGTCGAGCCGCATGAAGTCGGCGTTCATCAACAACATGAACCACGAGATACGCACGCCCCTGAATGCCATCGGCGGCTTCTCTAACCTGCTCTGCCAGCCGGGCATTAAACTGAGCGAGAAGGACATGATGGACATGCGGAGTCGCATCGGCTACAATGTGGAGCTCATCACGACCATCGTCGACGAGATGCTGGAGCTCTCGAAAAGCGAGAGCGAGAAGAACCGCCGTCCCGATTCGGACATGGAGGATGTCATGATCAACGTCCTGTGCCAGAACCTGCTGCGTTCCGCGACCATTGACTCCAAGGAGGTCGAGATCCGGTTCAAGACCAACGTCGCCGACGACTTCACCGTGCACACCCACCCGTCAACCGTGAAGCGCATCATGACGCACATCCTCGACAACGCCTGGAAGTTCACGGAGAAGGGCTATATCGAACTGCGCTGCGACTACGACCAGCCGGCGCGGCAGCTGCGGCTCATCGTGGAGGACACCGGCATCGGCATCAAGCCCGAGGACCGTGACCGCATCTTCGGCGTCTTCGAGAAGGCTGTAGACAACTACAAGGAGGGCATCGGTCTCGGGCTGCCTATCTCGCAACGCCTTGCCAGTTCGATAGGCGGAGTGATTACCCTCGCCCCCGAATACACCGACGGATGCCGGTTCATCCTCACAATACCGGTAGAATAAAACATTTCTTTAGCATATGGGGACGGTTCTCGTGATCTCTCGCTACGCTTCTATCACGAAAACCGTCCCCAGCTAATTATTTGGCTTGTCGTTTATTCGGACTTGAAGAGGTCCTTGATGCCGCCGATGGAGCCCATGAGGTTCGTAGCCTCGTAAGGCAGGTAGACGGTCTTCGTCTTGTCGCCCTGGGCCAGCTCCTGCATCATCTGGATGTACTTCTGGGCCAAGAGGTAGTTGGCGGGGTTGGTCGACTTGCCGACGGCCTCGGTGATGAGCTCGATAGCCTTTGCCTCGGCCTCGGCCTTGCGGATGCGGGCCTCTGCCTCACCCTCGGCGTGGAGGATAGCCTGCTGCTTCTGTGCATCGGCGCGGTTGATGATAGCGGTCTTCTCACCCTCTGATGCAAGGATCTCGGCGGCCTTCTCACCCTCGGAGGTCAGGATCTGTGCACGCTTGTTACGCTCAGCCTGCATCTGCTTCTCCATGGCGTTGAGGACGGTCGATGGCGGTACGATGTCCTGCAGCTCTACGCGGTTCACCTTCACGCCCCACTTGTCGGTGGCGTCGTCGAGGACGGCACGCAGCTTGGTGTTGATGGTGTCGCGCGATGTCAGCGTCTCGTCGAGCTCCAGCTCACCGATGATGTTACGCAGGGTGGTCTGCGTCAGCTTCTCGATGGCGTTGGGCAGGTTCGAGATCTCGTAGACGGCCTTGAAGGGGTCGACAATCTGGAAGTAGAGCAGGGCGTTGATCTCCATCTGGATGTTATCCTTCGTGATCACGTTCTGCGAGGGGAAGTCGTAGACCTGCTCGCGGAGGTCGATGCTGTTCGAGTATGCATAGCGTCCGCGGTTCAGCACGACGATGTCCTTGGCGCGGTCGATGAAGGGGATGATGATGTTGATACCGGGGTTCAGGGTAGCATAGTAGCGTCCCAGACGTTCGATGATCTTGGTTTCCGACTGCGGGATGATGACGAGTGCCATCTTGGCGAAGAGAATCACCAGGACGACGATGGCGATGAGTACGTAAGTCATAATGTCCATGTTTTTTTAAGTTGTTATTGATTAATGTTGTTTTTTAGAGCCTTTCGACCGTGACGACGGTGCTCTGGCGGTCGATGACGCGGACGGTCTCGCCTTGGGCGATGTCGGTGTTGCTGACGGCGCGCCACATGTCGCCGTCAATCTGCACGTAGCCGTTGCCACCGGCGGTGATGGCCTCGGTCACCTTGCCCGTGCGGCCCAGGAGTGCGTCGGCATTGCTCGGCTTGTTGGGCTCGTTCTTATGCAGGTAGCGCAGGGCCACGGGCCTGACGAAGAGTACGCTGAGCAGCGAGAAGATGGCAAAGATGAACAGTTGCCAGTAGATTCCCAGCCCGAGTGCTGCGGCGATGATGGCGAAGACCGCTCCTATGGAGAAGCAGATGATGAAGAAGTCGCCGGAGGACAGCTCGAGGATCAGACAGATAATGGACACAACGGCCCACAGCTGCCACATGTTTGCTAAAAGATACTCAATCATAATATTTACAATTTGACAATTTGACAATTTACTATTTACTATTTACAATTTGACAATGTACGATGTACAATTTATATTGAGAGGATGAAGTCGTCCCAGTCTTTCGTGGAGCCTTTCTTTCCGAAGACCTTCTGATACAGTCGGCTGCGGGTGGAGGCGACGCTCTCTTTCGAGTGGGCTGTCAGCGTGGCAATGTCCTTCGGTTGCAGGCGGACCTTGATGAGCAGGCTGACGTGGTAGTCCTGGTCGCTCATGTGGTATAGGCTGAACAGCTTGTCGGTAAAGCCGTTGTAGACGCCGTTCACCACTTCCGTCAGTTCGGCCCAGTCCTCTTCGTTCATGCTCTGTCCGGTGACGAGGTACTGCTTGATGCGCTGGTAGACTGTCGAGGCGAAGATGCTGTTGACGTCGTTGGCGCGATGCTCTATGACGGCCATCTTCTGCATGGCATGGATGTTGTCCAGACGGCTCTGCAGCAGCTGTATCTTGCGGTGGTTGCTCTGTATCACCACTATAAATAAGGTGATGTAGAACACCGTACAGATGACGAACAGGAAGATTTCTCGGTCAGTGAACATCATTTTTGTAATGCTTAATTCTTAATGCTTAATGCTTCATTGGTTTTTTGTTGCTGCAAAGGTACGCAATCTTTTCTGATGCTCCAAGAAAAAGCGTTTGCAAAAGTGTGCAAATATTCTATTGCACACTTTTGCGCAGGGATGCAAAGCAATGCTCAATTATTAATGCTTAATGCTTAATGCTCAATTATTAATGCTTAATGCTTAATGCTCAATTCTTAATGCTTAATGCTTAATGCTTAATCGCCGAGGCGATATCTTTTATCTCTTATCTCTTTTTCACCTTCTCCTCGAGTGTCTGGAAGACGACGAAGAGGGCGGGGACGATGAACAGCAGGGCGATGGTGCCGATGAACATACCGCCGATGGTGCCTACGCCCAGCGAGCGGTTGCCGTTGGCACCGATACCCGTGGCGAGGGCCAGGGGCAGCAGTCCGAAGATCATCGTCAGCGACGTCATCAGGATGGGACGCAGACGGACGGCGGCGGCGTCGAGGGCTGCCTCGACGATGCCCATGCCCTGGCGGCGTCGCACCGTGGCATACTCCGTGAGGAGGATGGCGGTCTTCGACAGCAGTCCGATGAGCATGATGAGTCCCGTCTGCATATAGATGTTGTTCTCCAGTCCCCAGAGGTTCGCAAAGAGGAAGCTGCCTGCCAGTCCGAAGGGCACGCTGAGGATGACGGCCATGGGTATGAACAGGCTCTCGTAGAGGGCGCAGAGGATGAGGTAGATGAACACGATACAGATGACGAAGACCAGGGCGGTGGTGTTCTGTGCCGACGCCTCCTCGCGTGTCAGTCCGCCGAACTCATAGCCGTAGCCCTCGGGCAGCACCTCGGCGGCCACCTCGCGGATGGCTTCGATGGCCTGTCCGTTGCTGTAGCCCTCGGCGGCGGTACCTCCCACCTGTATCGACGGGAAGAGGTTGAAGCGCGAGAGCGTCTCCGAACCGTAGACGCGTGTCAGCGTCAGGTACTGGCCGATGGGCGACATCTCGCCTGACGTGCTACGCACGAAGATGTTGTTCAGCGACTCCGCGTCGAGACGGTACTCCGGCGATGCCTGTACCATGACGCGGTAGAGTTTCGTGAAGCGCACGAAGTTAGAGGCGTACGTGCCGCCGACATAGCCTCCGAGGGCGTGGAGCACGTCGCTTGGCGACACGCCGTGGCGCTTGCAGAGGGCGGCGTCGACGTCGATGCGGTATTGCGGGTACTTCAGCGAGAAGTTGGTGAAGGCGCGGCTGATCTCCGGTCGTTCGTTCAGGGCGGCAATGAAGTGGTTCGTCTGGTCGAGCAGCTCATTGATGGTGCCGCCGTGCTTGTCCTGGACGTGTATCTCGAAGCCGTTCATGCGGCTGAAGCCCGGCAGCATATTCTGCATGTTCACCTGGATCTTCGCGTTGGTGATGTCGGCCGTCCGGCGGTAGATCTCCTCCATGACGCTCTCCACGTCGTCGCCCTTGCCCTTGCGCTCGCCCCATTTCTTCAGCTTCAGCGTGAAGTTGCCGTTCGACGATGACTGCTCGAAGCTGTTGCTGTTGCCGGCGATGAGCGAGTAGATACGCAACTGCGGCAGGTCGCTGATGCGGCGCTCTATCTCCTTCAGTATGCCGTAGGTCTCGTGCAGACTAGTTCCCGGCGATGCCTGAACGTTGATGTAGACGGTACCCATGTCCTCGTTGGGCACCAGTCCCGTCTTCGTCGTGTGCATCAGCCATCCCAGCAGGGCGATGGCAGCGAAGACGAGGGCGATGGCCGTCTTGCTCTTCGTCGTGAAGCTGCCGACGGCGTGCTTATAGCGGTCGGATACCTTTGTGAAGACGCGGTTGAAACCGGCTTGGAAGCGGTTCAGCTTCGAATCGCGCATGATGATGGCCGACAGGGCAGGGGAGAGTGTCAGAGCGTTGAACAGCGAGATGGCGACGGCGATGGCCATCGTCAGTCCGAACTGCGTGTAGAATGTTCCCGTGACGCCGTTGATGAAGCAGACCGGCACGAAGACCGCCATGAACACCAGCGTCGTGGTGATCAGCGCGGAGGTGATGCCGTGCATGGCCTCCTCCACGGCCCCCTTTTCGTCCCCCGAGGGGGACACGTTAGTTTCGGTGCTTGAGACCATAGTAGCCCCCTCGGGGGCAGAAGGGGGGGCTTCCAGTCGCGCTTGCACCGCCTCCACCACCACAATGGCGTCGTCGACCACGGTGCCGATGACCAGCACCAGGGCGAAGAGGGTCAGCATATTCAGGGAGAAGCCGATGGCATAGATGACCGCCAGCGTGGCCACCAGCGAGACGATGATGGCGATGGCGGGGATGAAGGTGGCGCGCCACGAGCCGAGGAACAGCCAGACGACGAGGATCACCAGCAGCAGCGCCTCCAGCAGCGTCTCCACGACGCTCGTGATGGAGGCGTCGAGGAAGTCCTTCTTCGATTCCAGGTCCTCGATGACGATGCCCGGCGGCAGCGACTGGCGTATCTCCTCCACCTCGCGGTCTATCTGCTTGATGATCTCGTTGGCGTTCGAGCCGCTTACCTGGTTGATGCTGATGTTCACACCCGGCCGGCCGTTGGTCTCACCTATTATATTATAGTTCTGCGACCCCAGCTCCACACGGGCGATGTCGCCGATGCGCAGCACGTTGCCGTCGGGCAGCGAGCGGACGACCATCTCCTCGTAGCCCTGCTCCTCCTCGTAGCGGCCGCGGTATTTCAGCACGTACTGGAACTTGTTATCGCTCTCGGCGCCCAGCGTACCCGTGGCCACCTCGATGTTCTGCTCGTCGAGCACCTTCGTGATGTCCGAGGGCACCAGTCCGTAGCGCGCCATCTTCATGGGGTCGAGCCAGATGCGCATGGAGTAGTCGGCACCCATCACGTTCACGTCGCCCACACCGGGGATACGGCTCAGGCGCGGCTCGATGTTGATCTTCGTGTAGTTCGCCAGGAACGCGCGGTCGAACGTCGAGTCGGGGCTGTAGACGGCTATCTGCTTGATGTTGCTCGTCTGGCGCTTGCGGACGGTGATGCCGCTCTTCACCACGTCGCTGGGCAGGCGGCCCTGGACGGTGGCGGCGCGGTTCTGGACGTTCACCATCGCCATGTCGGCATCCGTGCCCTGGCGGAAGAAGATGCCGATGGAGGCGGTGCCGTTGTTCGATGCCGTCGACGACATATACATCATGCCCTCGACGCCGTTGATGGCCTCTTCGAGTGGCACGATGACGCTCTTCTGCACGGTCTCGGCGTTGGCACCGGTGTAGTTGGCGATGATGCGCACTACTGGCGGCGCTATCTCCGGAAACTGCTCCAGCGCCAGTCGGCTCAGTCCGATGAGTCCTACCAGCACCATCAGCACGCTGATGACACCTGACAGTATCGGTCGTTCTATGAATGTTCTTACCTTCATTGTATATAAGCCTCTAACTTAGGGGGCAACGACAATTCCTTCTTTCAGCAGGCCGGCACCCTCGGCGATGATGGTGTCACCCGCGTTGAGGCCGTCCTCCACGATATATTCTTTCCCGTTGTTCTGTGGAAACAGGGTGATGGGCGTGGCCTTCGTCTTGCCGTCGACGATGCGGTAGACGAACATTCGGTTCTGCAGCTCGTAGGTGGCCTCTTGCGGTATGACGATGCAGTCCGTGCGCTTCGTCGGTACCACCACCGTGGCACTGCCGCCGTTGTGCAGCAGGTGGTCGGGGTTCGCAAACGTGGCACGCAGCGTCACGGCGCCCGTCGTGTTGTCCACGGTGCCGCTGACGGCGCTGATGCGGCCCGCCATGGCGTAGTCGCGGCCGTTGCTCAAGCGCAGCGTCACCGCCGGCGCCTCGCTGATGAACGCCGCCACGGAGCCGTAGCGGCTGACGAGGTCCAGCTCCTGGTCCTCGGTGATGCTGAAGTACGCGTACACCTCGCTGTCGTCGGCCACGGTGACCAGCGGCTCGCTGATGGTGCTGCTGACCAGCGACCCTACGTGCCAGGGAATCATCGACGTCACACCGTTGGCGGGGCTCTTCACCTCGGTATAGCTCAGGTTGTTGCGGGCGGTCGTCTCCTGGGCCTTCGCCTGAGCCAGCGCCGCCTCGGCCTCTAACAGTGCGTTGCGCATCGTCGTGACGCTCACGGCCCCCACGACGTTACCCTCCTGCAGGCGTGCCTCGTTCTCGTAGTTCATGCGGGCTGTCGCCAGCCGTGCCTCCGCACTCTTCCGTGCGCTGACGGCCGATTCCAGGGCGGCGCGGTAGGGCACCTGGTCGATGATGAACAGCGTCTGTCCCTTCCGCACGTTTTCGCCTTCACCGATGAGTATGCGGGTGATGCAGCCCGACACCTGCGGGCGTACCTCTACTATCTGGCGGCCCGTCAGCGTGGCGCTGTACTGGCGCGAGAGGTTCATGTCCTTACGCTCCACCACGAGGGTTTTGTATTTGGCTGCATCGCGTGCCTTTGGCTTTTCTTTCCCGCACGCTGCGGCAAGCATACACGCCACGGCGATGCCTAAAAAACTTGTATATAACTTAGTCTTCATGTTCCTCGGTTGTAATAATGGGCACAAAAATACGAAAAAAATCCTAAACCACACCTTTTCTCCTCTATATTTTATAATTTATTCATGTTTTCGCATGATGATTCTCACGCCGAAGTGGTTGTTTTTGATCTCACGCAGAGTCGCAGAGTACGCAGAGTGCGACGCAGAGTAATATTTTATTTACGGCAGCATGGAGTCTTTGGAGGAAATGGCGTAGACGACATAGCGTAGATGGCCTCAGCGTACTCCATGAGTGGCTTGCAAATGATAACTCTGCGCCGCACTCTGCGTACTCTGCGACTCTGCGTGAGAAAAATCCCTGTCGCACAATAATCCTCCCACGCCCGACGTTATTTTAGAGTATGCAGTGGACTGACAGAATAAGACAGGTGAAGATACTCCTCGTGGTGGCGGCAGCCGTCATCGCGGTGGCCTCGCTGCTCATCTCGCACTTCCTCGTTCGCGACCTCTCCAAGGAGGAGCGCAACCGCATGGAGGTGTGGGCACAGGCCCTCCACGCCCTGAACAATGCCGACGAGAACACCGACGTCGCCCTTATCCTCGACGTGATGAAGGGCAACAACACCATCCCTGTCATCGTCCTCAACAGCGAGGGCGGCATCGACGACTACCGCAACATCCCCGATATCGACGAGAATTCTCCATTATCCACGATTAATTCTCAATTGACGAAGTACGCCCGCCGTATGCAGACTTCGGGCGACACCATCCGCGTCGACTCCCAGATTGTCTGCTACGACGAGTCCATCATGCTCAAGCGCCTGCAGGCATGGCCCTACGTGCAGCTTGGCATCGTCATGATCTTCGTCGTCGTCGCTATCTTCGCCCTGCTGTCGTCGAAGCGCGCCGAGCAGAACAAGGTGTGGGTGGGACTGTCGAAGGAGACCGCCCACCAGCTCGGAACCCCCATCTCCAGTCTCATGGCGTGGGTGGAGATCCTCAAGGAGAACTACCCCGACGACGCGCTCATCCCCGAGATGGACAAGGACGTGAAGCGCCTGGAGCTCATCGCCGAGCGTTTCTCGAAGATTGGCTCCCTGCCCGAGCCCGTGAACTCATCGATGAATCAGGTGCTCGACCATGTCGTCGACTACATGGACCGCCGCACGTCGCGCAAGGTCGAGATTGTGCGCCATCTCCCCGACCACGACGTACACGTCAGGATGAACCCGCAGCTCTTCGAGTGGGTCATCGAGAACCTCTGCAAGAACGCCGTCGACGCCATGGAGGGTGCCGGCCGCATCGACCTCACACTCATCGAGGAAGAGGGTGGGGGCGTCGCCGTGGAGGTCGCCGACAACGGCAAGGGCATCCGCAAGAAAGACATCGGTCATGTCTTCACCCCCGGCTTCACCACGAAGAAGCGCGGCTGGGGTCTCGGTCTCTCGCTGGCCCGCCGCATCGTCGAGGAGTACCACCACGGCCGCATCTTCGTCAAGCAGTCCGAGCTTGGCCGCGGCACCACTTTCCGCATTGAACTGAAGTAATTCTCCAACGTGATCACTATAGCCCCTCTGATTTTTGCAAAACAGGTTGCAAGGTTGTTGAAACCCTTTGTGGCAGCGGGTTTGCAACCTGTTCGGGAGGTTGCAAGGTTGCATGAGGTTGCACGAGATTTTGGGGTTTTCTGACTTTTCGGCGAGTAATTCTAACGTTTCGAACATCTCAAGAACCCCTTTTCCCGAAAAGGTCACCTTTAGCCGTGAAAAGGTTACCTTTTCGCCGGAAAGGATGACCTTTACGATTCTAAAGGTGACCTTTAGAAAGCTAAAGCTTACCTTTACACTCGGAGCTTCTCGTACATTGATAGAACGTTTTGTGCGCACACAGGCGGTTGTTTGGTCCTCGCACAGGAGCACTTTTTATCCCTCACGCAGAGACGCAGAGTACGCAGAGTTGTGCGCAGAGTGGCTTTTTCTTCCCACGCAGAGGCACGGAGTCTCACAGGGAAGCAGTTCTCGAACAAGCCACTCATGGAGTACACAGAGTGTCAAGCCAGGGAAAACTCCCAAGACTCCATGCTGCCGCAATCATTATATCACTCTGCGCAACACTCTGCGTACTCTGCGCCTCTGCGTGAGAATAAAAAACATCTGCGTGAAACAAATCCCTCTCTGTGTATCTCCGTGTGATTAAGACGACTGTAGAGTTGGTCAAGCCCTCCTGAAAACTCACCAGAACGTCGCATTTTTCTGCAACCTCGTGCAACCTTGCAACCTCCTGAACAGGTTGCAAAGCCCTTGTGGCAGGGCGTTTCAACAACCTTGCAACCTGTTTTTCAAAATATCCTTGATCACTAAAACAGCCCATGATCTCCTTTGTACGGGGTCTTTTCAATTTGTCTCAAAAACGATTGCGTTTGTCTCTTTTCTGTGTTTTTCCCATTTCTGCTGTGAATTTTTCTTCAACTTTTTTTGCGTTTCTTATATATAATGTGTAACTTTGTGGCCTAAATTGCCATAAAACTTAATTAAACATAAACCAAACTTATGAAAAGACTATTACTGTTTGCCCTGTCGCTAATGGCAGTGACGGGTGTGTTGAGAGCACAGAACTCGCCACATTGGAGCTATACGGGTGGTGCCTACGACAACGAGACCTTTATCTATGCCGAGTTGGTGCTTAACGGCGTAAAAGTTTACGACCAAAGCACCTATAACGGCTACGAGTTTGCCGCCTTCATTGACGATGAACTTCGCGGTAAGGCCACTGTTGTTCTGAACGTTGGCGTGAAGACGACGGAAGCCTACATGCTGCGTTTCCGTGTAGATGGCAGCCTCGATCCAGACGATGGAGACGAGGGCAAGGCCATCACTTTCAAGGCTTACAACCCATCAACGGATCTGGAGTACGACCTGACAGTAAATACTGAGCAACCAATGTTCACTGGTGAGACGGTTGAAACGCCCTCGACCGCCGCCCAGCTGGAACTGACAGAACCCACAGGCATCTCGCTGTCTGACATCGTCGTCAACGTAGGCGAGACGGTGGACCCGCTACGATTTGTGACGGTGACCCCTGAGGGTGCCACGGTGCCCAACAACATCGGCTGGGCATACGGCCAAGGTGGTAATGACTATTACAGTTTTAAGAATACTAACGGTGTTTGGGGCATCAAGGGCCTGAATCCCACCACTACCGGCGCGTCGGTATGGGTGACCTCCAAGTCAATGGATGCTGAGGGCAAGGTTTTCGTCTACCAGCCTGCCACCGCCATCAACCGCACACAGGCAGAGCTGACGGTATATGTTGACGATGAGGTGACCGACCAGCTTCAGACCACTTACACCCTGACGCCCCAGAACACTACCGACCAAGTGAAGTGGGAATCGGGCAACACCGATGTGGTGAACGTCGAGAAATCAGGTTATGGCTGGTTTGCCGTCGCTGCCGGCGATGCTGTGATGACGGCCACCGTTGTCGACCAAAACGGTGATGCCCGCGACGGCATCGCCCCCATCACCGTTACCGTTCATGTCCGCCAGAACGTGACGGAGATTACCACGCCGTTCTATGGCAATGCCGACGAGCCAAAGTACCTGGAGTGCAGCGTTGGCGACAACCTGAAGGACTACTTTGCCGATGGTACGGCATTCAACGTGCTGCCGGGCAATGCCTACGACAAGAGCGTGTCCTTCGTGCTCGACCAAGGAGTGCAAGAGTATGTTACCATCGATGATGGCAACATCAACATTACCAAGGCAGGTGAGTTCTACATCAAGGTGAAGAGCGAGAGCAATCCTAATGTCATCGGCGAGGTGTACATTCGTGCATACAACGAGGTCAAGGACGTGACGTTCAAAGAAAATGAGCTGACGCTCAATCTGACGAGCGATGGCGACATCGATATTACCAGAGAGGTGAGGGCCAACTTCAACGTGCAGCCCGGCACGGCTGACTGGTTTATGAATGTCAGCGACTGCGGCGCCACCCTCTCTTCGTCCAACCCCGAGGTGGTGACGGTGGAAAACGGCTCCTGCTTCCTCGACCCCGATCTGCCCTTCACTGTGATAGCGAAGCAGGCGGGCACGGCCACCATCACCCTTGAGTTCAGCTCAAAGGACTATCTGGCCGAGACCTTTAACTTTACGGAACGCTGGGGCGGCAGCTTCACCAAGACGTTCACCATCAACATGACCTGTGGCGTGACGGACATCACCAGTCCGTTCCAGGCCGATGCCGAGGGCGTTCCCTACGAGTATCTCGACTGTATGGTCGGCGACGACCTGACCCCGTATTTCGTCGATGGTAAGGCATTTAACATTGTGCCTGCCGCTGCAACGAACAAGGATGTAACGATTAGCTATTATACAGGAGCGAACAAACGCTATGTTACGATAGACTCTGAAGGCACCATTACTGCTACCGAAGTTGGCGTTGAGCGGATTCGTGTGACGTCTGTCGACAATCCCGATGCCTACACCGACGTGATGGTGCGCGTTCACAACGACGTCAAGACCCTGACCGCTCCGGCTCCAGCAGAGTATACTGTGATGTACTCCGGTTCACCAGTGAACATCAACGAAATTGTGGATAACGCGATTGTCATGGGTCCCGAGGGTGCCACTGGCTTAGCGGGTACTGACTTGGCAAACATGTACACCTTTAGCGACCCCAATGTGGTGGAGATTACCGAAAACGGCGTCTTTGCAAAGGCTGTCGGTACCTCGACGGTCACCATGACCATTAAGTGGAAAGACTGGCTCGCTGCTGAGTTCGACCCCACGGGTGCTCCCCATGAGACAGAGGTCTCTGCCACTTTCACACTCATCGTCTCGGAGGGTCTCTCCAGCCTGAGCGTCACCTACGAAGCCCCGAACCCCAGCGCCGGCAACTACGATGGAAAGCTCGTGGTCACCCCGGAGCCAGCAGGCTGCACCTTAGACCCCGACCTGATGCGGGTTTCGACAACCTACTATGACAACGATGACTGGTCCGGCTATATGGACAACATCCTGGAGATCGGTGAGTTCACCGCTGGCGACGAAGGCTCCGTCGAGGCTTCCGTTACCCTGAAGAACATCCCCGGACGAGTGATGTTTACTGCTGCCTATCCCGTAGGAGATGACAACATTAGCAGGACTACCGATCCGCAGGACCTGGGCTACGAGTTCAAGATCAATGGTGGCTGGGAGTGGCGCACCATTCCTTACGGTGTCTTCAACAGCCTTGACGACGTGATACCAAGTGGTCTGATAGAGATCCGTACGCAGGGTGAGCAGGTGTACAATGACCCGACTTACGGCCTCTTCGGTGATCTCGACCTCCTGTCGCAGAACGTCTGCTTCAAGCTGAAGACTACTGATGCGGTTCAGGAGGATAACAGCCAATACCTCTACGGCGGCACGCTGGGACAGAACGATCCCATCACCCTGCGCCGTGGCTGGAACTGGATTCCCAACCCCTACGTGTTCCGTCGTTATATCTTCAATGGCCTGCCGGGCACCTTCGTTGAGGGCGACCGTATCGTCTCGAAGGAAGACGGCTTTGCCGTGTACGACGAAGGCTCTTGGACCGGCAATCTCGAGCTGCTGGCTCCCGGACAGGGCTATCTGTTCTACAACGCTGGCGACGCAGGCCGTACAATCAGTTTCCAGAATGAGCTGAACTTGGCTGCCCAGGATGATGACCATGTGGACCGTGCCCGTCAAGCCGGCAGACACGTGGCCCGTACGTCCCTCTATCAGTACAACGCCTCGGCCTTCCGCGACAACATGACCATCGTCGCCGAGGTTGAGGGCCTGCAGAAGACTGACGGTTGCCGCATCTATGCTTTCGTCGATGACGAGTGCCGTGGCGAGGGTGTCCTCGTTGGCGGCCGCTTCTTCATCACGGTTCACGGCAATAGCGGTGAGACCATCTCGTTCCAGCTCCACGACGAGACCGTCGGCGAGCTGAGCCAGATTGACGAGACCACCCGCATGAAGAATATGCTGGGAACGGTGAAGGAGCCGTTCAAGCTGCATAAGGGCGAGACCATCATGGCTGCTACTGCCATCACCACCCACACTTCATCCGTCAACAGCAACGGCACCCGCACCTATGACCTCAACGGTCGTGAGGTGAACCGTCCGCAGAAGGGCGTCAGCATCCGTCGTACTGCCGACGGCCGCGTGACGAAGACTGTCGTACGTTAAAGATGAGCATGAAACGAACTCGCGCGTACATTATATATGTAATGGCTGCTCTGATGTTACCAGTGTCAGCGACTGCCCAGTCGCTGACACTGGGTCAGAACACCATCTCGAGTATTGCCGAGAGCGACCCACTCATCATCACCGGTGCCATAGGCACACAGAACACCTTCTATCATTCAACGATAGGCAGTGGCTACCGTTCGCCGTGGGCCAACACCGTCTGGGCGAACATGAACATCTCCGTCTACGGCGTGAGTATGCCTTTTGCCTTCTCCTACAGCAACGACAACTCGTCGTTCTCCTTCCCCCACCTGTCGTTCCACATCGACCCGACGTACAAGAACTGGCGCGGACACTTCGGACGCTCGACGATGACGATGTCGAGCTATATCATGAATATGTCGTTCAACGGCATCGGACTGGAGTATGGCGGCGACCGCCTGCGCTTCGGCGCCTTCTACGGGGAGCTGCGCAACGCCATCAACGACGACCCCACTGACCCCTCGGCACGTGCCCCGCAGTACCGCCGTCTGGGCTGGGGCTTCAAGGTGGGCTACGGCTCCTCAAAGTCCTTCCTCGACCTCTTCATGCTCCGCGCCTACGACCAGAGCAGCAGCGTGTCGCCAGAATGGCAGCAGCGCATACGGCCGCAGGAGAATATCGCCGTGGCGCTGCGTGGCGGTATGGGCGTCACCCGCTGGCTGTCGCTACGCGGCAACCTGGCCTTCACCGCCTTCTCTAAAGACAAGGAGGCTGAGCGCGTACACACCACCCGCCTGGACCGCTGGGACAAGATCTTCGCGGCCCGCTACTCGTCGCTGATGCGTATTGCCACCGACGTCAGCGCCAACGTCAACGTCAAGAACTTCAACACGTCCCTGTTCTACCGCATGGTGCAGCCCGACTACACCACCCTGGGACTCTACTACACATCGAACAACTACCAGTCGCTGGGCATCAACGCCGCGACGACCCTCTTCAACAAGATTGCCCTGACGGCATCGTTCTCCGGACAGGAGGACAACATCACACGTAACCAGCTGTATACCACCCGCGGCTTCGTCTACAACGCCTCGGCCAGTACACAGATATCACAGCACCTGCAGCTGTCGGCAGGCTACAACGGCTACCGGCAGGTGCAGAGCGACGGTAAGGCTCGTGTCAACGACACCACCCGCGTGAACCGCCGCATGAACTCCATCTACCTGACGCCCTCGCTCATCTTCGACGGCGAGCGCCTGGCACATGTCATCTCACTCACCGGCAACTATACCGAGAACAAGGACCTGAACCGCTTTGCCACCGGCGTCAGCGACGTGAAGACGCTCGCCGTCGGACTGTCGCACTCCTTGGAGCTGAAGGCCCTGGAGATGACCATCAGCACCTCGCTCTCACACCAGCAGAGCGACGGCTACCAGACACGCTATACCAGCGACGTGCTCTCCGTGGGCACCGGTCGCTCTTTCCTGAAAGACAAGAGTCTCAACACATCGGCCACGCTGTCGCTGTGCTATAACGATATCAAGGACCAGCGTAAGAACCTCTCGCTGGGCGCCTTCGTCACGGCGGGCTACACCATGGCCAAGGTCCACAGCTTCTCGTTCTCTGCCGGTTTCAACAAATACAGCGACACCAACCTGAGTGCCGACCACAGCAGCAGCGGCACCACCGAGGTGACCGCCTCGCTGGGCTACACCTATACCTTCTCGCTGCTGCACTTAGCGAAGAAAAAACCCACCCCCGACCCCTCCCTGTGAGTGAGGGGAGTAGATAGATTCTATCTGAAAATGTATTTTGAGTGAAGAGAATATGACTATAGCGAATCATCATATTGGGAACCGATGCTTGAGGAAGGCACTATTAATACTGGTGCTTCTGAATCTTCAGTTTGTCTATATACTCCCCTCCATGAAGGGAGGGGTAGGGGGTGGGTTCCTATGGGCGCAAGACGTGACCATCAGCGTCAGCCCGATGTCGCCCGTGCTGCCCCCGCAGGCTGGCGAATACATGAGCAACCCCGGTAAGTTCTTCAGCGTCAAGCTGATGAACAACACCGACGCGCAGAAGCTCCTGCATATCGGTATGCATATAGATATGCTCTTCCCCGACCAGGAGGTGATGATGGCGACGCCTACCAACGGCAATATACCCCGCGAGCCCATCGTGCTGGCGCCCCACCAGGCAAAGGTGCTCAACCCCGTGGAGATGCGCAACCTGTTCCGCCACTTCACACTCAGTGACATCGGACTCCGCGAGGACCTGCTGCAGAAGCTCCAGGACGAGCCGGTCGGCCTGCTGCCCGAAGGACAGTACCAGATGTTTATGGATGCCTATCTCTGGGATCCGCAGCAGACGAACGGCGTGCTGCTCACCCATCCCGGCGACGGGCGCTGCCAGTTCAACATCTGCTACCGTGCGCAGCCCCCCCGCTTCCTCAGTCCCGTTGCGGGCGGCGGAATGGCCGCCGACGATCCCATGGCGCAGTTTGCCGTGGCGAAGATCGACGTAAACAACCCCGTACAGCTCTTCACCTGGACACAGCCCACGCTGAACTGCAACGCACAGATGGTGCAGTTCAACTACGACATGAAGGTGGTGAAGCTCGGGGCACAGACGCCCGATGAGGCCATCCTCTACAACCCTGCCGAGTACCAGGCCTCGAAGTTGCTGAACACCACCTTCACCCTGCCGACGGCCTATCAGAATCTGTGGAAGCAGGACACCACGACGGTCTATGCCATGCAGGTGACCGCGCAAAGCGTGATCCCCAACAGCGCCAACTCGCTGAACTACTCGCTGATAGAGAACGACGGAAAGAGTGACATCCTCCTGTTCCGCTTCTACGACCCGAACTTCAAGGGCATCGAACCCCAAAGCGAGAAGGGGGACAGCGTAGCCGATGCCGCCAAAGGCTCTGCTACCAACGGCAAGGAGACAACCAGCAAGGAGAAGCTCTACACCTTTGAACAGCCGAAGCTCATCAAGCCCAGCTTCTACGAGAAGGTGGGCCGAAAGCTGTTCGTCGGCGACAGCATCTTCGTGGAGTGGCGCAAAGCCTGGTTTGCCGGTGGTCGCGGACAGAAGCAGGACACCATCAAGTTCGCTTACACCGTAGCGGTCTACAAAGGCAACACTGCCGACTCGCTGAAATATATCTTCAAGTCGAAAGCGATATACACCAAGAAGATCGACGAGAAGGCGAAGAATCTCTGTGACAGCATACCATGGAAGGCTCTGAAAGGCGTGCAGGCTGGCGACTACCTCGTGCTGCGTGTCACGGCGAAGTCGACGAATGCCGCCGACAGCATCATCAAGATGCAGGGCGACTCGCTGAACTACGTCGACTTCGCAATTGTGGAGCACTTCAAGGAAACCTTTGAGTGTGGTGCGAACACCGCCGACGTGGCTAACAAGGTACCCATAGACCACCTGCCGAAGAAGGACGAGAAACTATATATCGGCGACTGGACGCTGACGCTGAACGGCGACGCGACGCAGGACAGTAAGACGAGGACCCTGAAGAACGGTACCGGCTGGATCAACTGGGAAGTGCTCGGCATGAACGTGCGTGTGGCCGTGAAGTTCGACAGCATCAAGGTGAACACCGACGGCGTGGTCTACGACGGCATCCTGAACACGTATGCGAAGGGGAAGCAGACAGAGTTCACCGCCCAGCAGGCCGTCGACTCGCTGTTCTCGTCGTGGGGCCTCGACAACATCTGGGGCGACCTCGGACTGCCGAGAGACGTGGCCGACAAGGTTGGCTCGACGGTCAGCGGCGAGACGGGCAACCTGGCACAGCAGTATAACCTCGGCTCGTACTATACCTATTTCAAGCAGGCGGAGAAACAGTGGGACCAGGTGATGGACGGCACAGGACTGGACATCTACTTCCCCACGGAATTGCCCGACACCATCGCCAAGCTGCTGCCCGAGGACTTCTCGCTGCAGATAGCCAGCATGATGTTCACGCCGAAGGGTGCCGTGATGAACGTCATCGGCGAGTTCGTGCTGCCTAAGTGCGACGTCATCGAGAATGACGTGCTCATCTTCGGTGCGCCGCGTCTCTGCGTACAGAAGGGCCGCATACTGCCTGAGGACGGTGTGCTGGCTCTGCTCTCGAACTTCAGGATCAAAGACCCCGACAGCGGCTGGGACATGACGTTCAAGGCGCCGTTAGAGCCGCTTGACCCGCAGGACGGCTGCTTCCTGAGGTGGGAGAACGATGAGTTCGGCGGTCTGGGTCTGGAAATTGCCATGCAGATACCGAACCTGAAACGTGTCATCGAAGGCAAGGTGGAGAACACCCCGCCCATCCTTGACTTGCAGGCCACGATAGAGAAGAGCTGGAGCGACTGGATCGGTCGTATCTCCATGGACCCGTTCCAGGCCGAGGACTTGCCGGGATGGACCTTTACACCGGGCAAGGACATCATCTTCGACCACAGCTCGAAGAAGAACTACCAGGGCAGCAGCCTCCACTTCCCCAGCATCAACGCCATGCCGCAGACCTACGACCCGAAGAAGGTCAACAGCGAGTGCAGCGACGGCAAATGGGAGGCTTGGCAGGGCATCTACATTAACGAGATCAGCGTACAGTTCCCGAAGTGGGCTGTCTTTGGCAAGGGCAACGAGGGTCTGAAGATTGCCGGTCAGAAGATGTTTTTCGATGCCAGTGGCATCACCTGTGACATCGCCGCCCTGAACCTGATGGAGGCGCAGACGGGCAAGGCCGGTGGCTGGGAGTTCGACCTCGACATGGCGAAGGTGATGATTGTGCAGAACAACTTCGACTCCTGCCATATTGAGGGACGCTTCGCCATACCGCTCTTTGGTAAGAAGGACCAGAGCGCGTCCAGCGGTTCTTCCACCGGAAAGACTGCGTCCAGCGGTTCTGCCGCTGGAAACGGGAAGGGTGCTTCCGGCGGTTCCGCTCCCGGCGGCGGCAAGGGTGGCGGCAAGGGCAACCCCGACCAGGGCAAGATCCGCTTTACCTGCGACATCCGCCACCTGACGGACAGCACGACGGCCTACTACACCTACGACAAGACCGGCAAGAAGGTGGAGCATAAGAAACGGGTGTACGGCGAGAACGACCTGATGGCGTACTACTTCAAGACGCAGCAGATAGACTCGCTGGACTTCTCGTGCTTCGTGGCCGACGTAGACCTCATCAAGGACCAGACATACTTCATGGTGGCGGCCATCGACCGCAACAAGGACAAGACCGACACCTACGTGGAGCTGAACATGGGCGGTCAGATCAACATCGCCGACACCAACTCCACGGTGAACAGCATCCGCGAATATGCGAAGAAGTTGCCGCTGAACATGGACTTCCGTGGCATACACTTCGCGAAGATGCGCCTGGCCAACTTCTCGTACAAGGACAGCGCTGCCGTCTATAAGAATATCAACACCTACTTCAGCGATAGCCTGGGAATCAAACGCCTGCGCTCGGAGGCTGAATGGTCGGAGAAGCATAGCGGCGCCATCAACCTGTTCGAGAACAAGGAGATAGCGCTGACCAGCAAGTGCTTCTTCGATGCCGGCGAGTGGTCGCTGTCATCGCCGAAGAAGAATCTCGGTCCGTTCTCCGTGGAACTGTCAAACTGGAGCTTCGACTATAAGAATGAGAAACTGACACTTGGCATCGAAGGTACTATCGGCCTCTGCGAAGACAAGATCAACACCTCCGTCGGCATCGACATCTCGGCGAAGCTCACCATCCCCGGCGACCTCTCCAATATCTCGGGCTACCAGCTCAGCGAGGGCAAGGTGGAGTTCAAGAGCATCAAGCTCGACTGCGACTTCTCAGTGCTCCACTTCAAGGGTGAGCTGAACGTGACTGGTGAGGACAGCGCCGACAAGGGCTATGCCGGCAGCCTCGACATCGACATCAAGGGCCTGTTCGCCGTCAAGTGCAACGGCGGCTACTTCGAACATACCACGCAGGACGGCGAGAAACCTGCTGAAGGCAGCGGGCTGACCGTTCCTGACAAATACGCCTGGGGCTACTTCACCGTGGACATCAGCAGCGGCGCCGGCATCCATTTCGACCCCGTGGTCATCAACCGCATCGCCGGTGGCTTCTACTTCAATGCAAGGCCGGCAGGGAAGAGCGGAAAAGACGAAGGTGGCATCAAGGCTCAGGCCCGGTATGGACTGATTGGCGTGTCGTTCGGACTGGGACTACAGTCATCGGCAGGCAAGGAGACGCTCTCTGCCGATGTCGACCTCAACGTGGTCTACGACCGTCAGGGCAACAACGGCAACGGCTGTCTCACCACCTTCCTCTTCAAGGGTAACATGAAGGCTGTCAGCGGACTGGTGGAGGCAAAGGTACAGCTGCTCTACCAGAACGACGACAAGGACCGCTTCCTCTCACTGGACATCACCGTCGAGGCTACCAGCAGTAAGCTCTCAGGCAAGGTGGGTAAGTACATGGAGAAGGCCAACGCCGAACTGGAGAAGATGCAGAAGACGCTCGACGACTTCCAGCAGAACCTGGAGAGCGACGTGAAGAACTTCGTGGCCGACATCCCCATGCCCGGCATGGACTCCTTCAAGAGCGACTACGACAGCAAGAGCGACAAGAACCAACATGCTAAGGAGGAGAAATCGATAGACGAGGAGGCGAAGGCGAAGGCTGATGCCAACAAGCCGCGCGCCGCTGAGTTTAATATCCCCTTGCAGTTCAAGATAACATGGAAGGAGAACGGTGTGAAGAAGTCGCCCATGCGCTGGCACCTCTATCTCGGTGAACCCGAAGAGAAGAAGCGCTGCCAGTTCGTGCTCGTCGACTTCAAGTCGAGCATCGTCAACGTGAACATCGGTGCCAACGCCTACCTCTGCATTGGTAACGAACTGCCTGGCGACGGACAGCTACCGCCTATTTCTACCGTTATCACCGACTTCCTCAACGGCGGAAGCAGTCAGGTGAACACCAACGCCAGCCTCGACAAGGCTCAGCGCTCGCGCAGCGCGGCCATCAAGGCGCTGCTGCCCACCGGCGAGAACGTCAAGGGCGGTGTGATGATCGGTGCCTCGGCATGGGGCTTCATCGACATCGACCTCGGACTGTTCTACGGCTCGCTGAACGCCATCGCTGGCTTCGATATGTCGCTGGTCAACTACGGCAATACCGCCTTCTGTACCAACCTCCACCGCCCGATGGGTAAGAACGGCTGGTATGCCATGGGACAGTTCTATGCCTACCTCGCCGCGAAGTTCGGCCTGCACATCAAGCTGGGCAAGCTCATCGACCGTAAGATTGACATCGTTGATGCCGGTATCGGCGGCGTCTTCGAGTGTGGTATGCCTAGTCCTACATGGGTCGACGGCAAGGCCCGCGTGAAGATGAGCCTCCTGGCCGGTCTGGTGAAGATTGACCGTAGCTTCAACTTCACCTGCGGACAGCGATGCGAGGCGTTCGTGGGTAATGCCCTCGACGGCTTTAACCTCTTCGACTACTGCAACATAGCCAGCGACAGTCTGGGACTGGGCTGGTATGACGAAGGCATCAGCGTGCGCGACTTCAATAAGGCTATGTTCACGACAACGGCTTCCCTCGGCTCCCAGTACCGCCTCGTAGACCCCAGCGACCAGCTGGCCCTGTCGAACAAGACGGGCTACGACGCATCGACGCTCAACCTGAATGCCGCACGTACGTATGTCTTCGACCTGAACACCGACCTCTCCGACAGCGAGTCATCGACCTACGGCTCTATTGCTGCCGAGCTCTACGAGTTTGACTTCTCGAAATCCTCCATCCAGTGGAAGTACACTGTCAAGTCTACCATTGAGAATTGTGGCTTCGAGTCGGTCAACCAGACCAACATGGAGATGGACAGCAAGTACTATTCGAATAAGAAAGCCAAGAAAAACAGCGACCTGCTGAATCCCGACGGTGCTACCTGGACCAAGACACAAAACCTCTTCCACAATCAGTACCGCCAGTACCGCATCCCCATCCGTATCAAGGAGGAACCCAACGGCGCCCATGGTAGCCGCTTCCATCTGACGGGTGCCACGCTGAAACCTGGCTGCCACTACATTCTCCGTCTCATCGGTACCGCCTACGAGGTGGAGGACGGCCAGCAGGTATGGCCCACGCTGGTAGCCACGAGCACGAAGGGTAAGCAGAAGGAGTATCGCATCCGCTGGCTACAGAACAAATTCTTCTTCTTCTACACCCGTAGTGAGGAAGAGATTAAAGAAGATCCTGTGAACGGCCTGCAGCAGTATGTGGCCCTGGCCTACCCGTCGGCTGTTGACAATAAGCTGTTCAACGAGCCGGAGGATAAGGACGAAGCCTACATGCACGACCTCGAACGTCCCACGATTGCCCTGAACACCGATATCGAAGGTAAGGCCTATACCAAGGGCAAGCTCACGTGGCAGCTGCGCGGACGTAAGGTGGGCGAAGAGAAATGGAAGAAGACCGAGGTGAAGGAGAACCGCTTCGCACGCTATGGCAAAGACTTCGTGAACATGGAGCCGGCGTACGCCTTCAAGCCCTACAAGGAGAAGTCGGCCGACAAGAACAGTGACTACGAGTACAACCTGCAGCTGCTCTACACCAAGCAGGTGGCTGGTGCCGGTGTCGACTGCACGACGAACATGACCGACGAAGAGAAACTCAACGCCATGACCGGCTTCCTGCGAGAACACAATATGTACGACAATCTGGTAGAACAGATGGGCTGCACAGTCGAAGAGACTGTGGCAAACCTTGGCGCGACGCTCACAATGATATTGGTAGGCATCTATGCTGTCGGTCAATATGGCGATACTGAGACCTACCAGAATGCAATTAACACCTACTACGACCAGATGGGACTGTCGTGCCAGAAGGACACCACCATCATCCTGGCTAACCTGACCTTCCGAGGCTCGGACCGTACAGACTGGCAGAACTTAGGAGCGCCGTTGGTGATGAGAAAGGTGACGTACGATCGCAAGAAGCACAAATATGTAACCACGAAGGTAGAGCGTACGCACTCGATAGGTGAGCCGCTGCCCTACGAGCGTCCGTTCGTGGGTGTGACCGCGACGGCGCGTCCCTCGTTCACGTTCTCGCCCTCGGGCGACCTCGTCTATTCTATTTCGAGCGAGATGGCCGAGAAGAGTATTTACACTAAGCCGCGTCTGGACAATCCCTACATCTATTTCTCCTATCTGTCGAACACGGTGTTCATCGGCGGCAAGAAGGTTAATAGCTATTCGTTCGACGACATTGAGGTGCGCCATGCCAGCGAGCCGCTGACATTCAGCTACAACGGCTTCAGTGTCGAGGGCACCAGCCAGATTGAGGGATGGGCCGAGAACTCGATAGCGGTGGCCAAAAAGATGTATGGAGCATGGAACAAGTGGTACTTCAACGACAAGACCCAGCCCCGGTATCCGCTACCTTCGAGCGACACCGACATCACTCTGGCCAATCAGGATGGCAAGTCTCCTTACTGCGTGCCGGGCTATGACAAGAACGTCCCAGGCTTCGCCTACCATCTGAATATGGCTGAGCTGGTGAAGGACTATGCCGCGCCCTACTATGTGGCCGAGACGCTGTGCGACAAGATGAAGGACATCGCCGACGATCTGTACATGATCTATCAGAATAGCTGGTCGGGCAACAGCATTGACAACGACAAGTTCAATAAGGACATGAAGGCATGGAGTAACCGCCATCGTGGACAGTACCTTACCGTCGAGAGCCGTGGCTTCAAGGTGAAGGTACCCTACTACCAGTTCCCGCTTATCTTCGGTGACTGCTTCGGCCGTTATGACGGCAAGGATGCAACCGACGTGAACCACTCGGGTAAGTCGGTGGCACGCAGTAACCGTAGCTTCAGGTACTCATTGGGTAGCCTAACGGGCGACCGTTGGGAGTCGTCGGTGTCGAACCTGTTGTTCTTCCGTCTGCGAGGTGGCCATGCGTTCCACGTAGACAAGACCTGGGAGTATGGCGCGTCGCCAAACAATACGAATCGTTTTGTGACTCAAGACGTGTTTGATGCCAGGACAGCCCTAAACACGGTGAAGGGATTCTCGGCAAAGGCCTACCGCGTGAATGCCTATAACCTCAATACTGGTGAGTTTGAAGTGAAGCGCTTCGGCGCCGATGCCGCCGACCAGAGCTACTTGAACGATGTGGATGCCGACTTCCTGGACTTTGAAGGCAGTCCCGTGAAGAGTATGACGGACTGGATGGACATGATTGGCACACCGTCGGTGATATGCAACGACGAACAGTTAGAGAATAGCTTTGACGAATAGAAAGAATTGAAACATGACGATAAAAACGCTTAAATACCTGTTGTCCGCCTGTCTCGTAAGCTGTGCAGTCTGCACGGCTCACGCCCAGGAAGAAGTCGATACTGTACCGGCGGTCGGCAGCGTGGCCACCGACACCTTGGAGGAGGTCTACCACGGTCCCATCCTTACCTCGAAGATTCACCTGATGACACGCACCTACGGTGACCGTATCTACCTGCGGTGGCTACCCGAGGACTACGTGTCGTGGATGTTCTTGGTACAGGGTGGCGTCAACGTGCTACGCGTAGACAAGAGCAGCGGCGAGGAGGTGACGCTGGCCCGTGGATTGAAACCGCTGTCACAAGCAGAGTTTGAGTCGAAGTACGGTACGAAAGACTCGTTGGCGATGGTCTGTGCCGGTGTGCTCTATGGCGAGGGCCGTATTAGCGAGAACCAGACGCAGGAGCCGCCAAGGACGATGGGAGCAAACATGGAGTACAACAGCGAACAGGACATTTCCTTCGGCTATGCCATGCTCATTGCCGAGTGGCGTGCTGACCTGGCACAGGACATGGCCGTAGGCCTCGTCGACCGCTCGGTGAAGCCAGATGCCCGCTATGAGTATTACGTCCAGCCGACAGTGTGGGACAACGGTGGCAAGATTATCTTCGAGCCGGGCGTCAGGGAAAATGTCGTCAATCGTCCCTACGAGCCAGAACCCTATGACCCGTTGGTGGAAGACACGCTACCGTCGATGTGCCGCTTCGTGCTGTCGTGGGAGGACAAGGTACACTCCAGCTACGAGATAGAACGCCGTGAGAAGGGAACTTCCGAATGGCAGCGGCTGAACAAGAAACCCTACGTTTCGATGGTTGAAGCTACCGACTATGAGGGACTCATCGTCTACAGCGACTCCGTGCCCTACGTCGGTGTGTGGGAATACCGCATCTTCGCACACGACGCCTTTGGAGAGCTGGTTGGGCCGTCGCCCGTCCACACCGCCTATGCCCGTGACATCCAGCCGCCGCTGGCCCCGCAGCTGAAGTATATCGTCCTGGAGCGTCCCGATGACAACGACCCCATGAGCCGCATCCTGGCTCACGTGGTGTGGGAGAACCCCGACCCGGAGAAACAGGACGGCGATGTGCAGGGGTATGTCATCCAGTATTACAATGAGGACATCACTGGTCACCAGTGGCGCCCGCTGACACAGTTATCAAAGGTCAATGGCCAATGGTCAATGGTCAATGAGCTGATCAGTCCGAAGGACACCACAGCTGTGGTAGACGTCACTGGCCTGCGTACGGGTATGATGGCCCTCTCGGCCTACGACAACTCGGGCAACGAGAACATGGGCTTGGCACAAATGGTACGTATCACCGACTTCAAGGCCCCGGAGCCGCCCGAGGGACTGAAAGCCATCGTGCTGCCCTCGGGTAACGTGCTCCTGTCATGGCAGCACAAGGCGGAGGATACTGACATTGCCTACTACGACCTGGCCTTCTCCAACGACAGCACCCATGAGTTCCTGCTGCGCAATCAGGGTGGCATCCAACAGGAGGGCTTCATCGACACGCTGGCCATGAACATCAACCAGAAGTATATTTATTATAAGGTACGCGCGGTGGACTGGTCGAACAACTTCGGCGAGTGGTCGCCCATCCTGCAGGTGAAGCGTCCGCACAACACACCGCCGTCGGCACCCCACCTGGACGAGTCGTGGCACAACGACCAGCAGGGTATGCATATGCGCTGGGTGGTGGGTACTGATGCCGACATGGAGTACCACCTGCTGAAACGACGCCTGGGCGCCGGAGATTGGGAGGTGATAGCCCGCTGGGATGCCGACTCGCTGCGAGAGGTTGGCAGCTACGCCCTCATCGTCGATGATAATCCGCCCTACGACCAGGAGCGCCGCTACTTCTACATGGTGGAGAGCTTCAACTCGACGCCCTATACGTCGCAGAGTTTCGCGGTGAGCTGGCTGCACCAGGGTCCCCACATCCTCGACATCCCCATTCAGGTGGTTGGCGACTGGGTGGAGCACGCCGGAGCCGTACGCATCGTCTGGGATGTGAAGATGCCTGCCTCCCTGCAGTCGCAGGACTATTACTACTGCATCTTCCGCAAGGGTAGCGGTGATAGGGACTTCAAGTATCAGTACAACGTGGCGAAAGACGAGGTGGAATATTCCGACCCCAGCCTGAAGAAGGGCGAGACGGCTGAGTACTACGTCAGCATCCGCTTCAAGGACGGTCGCGAGAGCCGCAACTCGAACACCATTAAAGTTACAAGATTATAAAATTAAAATATGGCGCGAAGAAAATCATTTTTTAATTTCATAATTCTTACACTGGCCTTGGCCTTGGCCGGCTGCGGCGACATTTTCACTGATGAGAATGTTACCCTGACCGATGGCACGACGATGGACCTCACTCGCCGCGTTGTCACCATCATGGAGGGTGAGCGCTATGTCATCCCCGTGACGTTCACGCCGGCGACGCAGTCGAATAACGCCGTCTGGTGGGACATCGAGGACAACGCCATTGCCACCTTCCAGAACGATACACTCTATGCCCTAAGCCCTGGCCTGACACGTGTAATGGCTACCAGCGCGGTCACTATGCTGAGCGACACCTGCTGGGTGGAGGTGCTGGCGAGACCCGAGATGGACTGGGGCGACTTCCCTTACGAGATGATGCTCTATGCCAACGTGACGCTGCACGGAACACCGCTGACGGTGGCCAACCAGGAGGATGTCATCATCGCAGCCTATGTCGACAAGGACCTACGTGGCATCGGACAGATGCGCCAGAGCCACGGCATCGACTACTTCCAGATGCGCATCGGCGCCTACCGTCCTGCGGGCGACAACATCCGTCTGCGCTGCTACTACCGTGGCAAGGCTCTGGCGGAATGGTTCCCGCAGACGCTGACCTTCGACGGTGAGGCGCACGGCACACTGTCTGCCCTCCTGCCCCTGACTATCGATGACGGTGCTGAGGTCTATGAGCCCGCCGTGGATCCCGTGGAGGACGAGAATCCCTATATCGTCGTACCCGACACGATTGTAAATGTTGTAACCGAGTGAAGCAAGAAGTATGAAGACAACAAGCAATAGGCACCTGATAAACCTGACATTTATCATCTGCACTCTATTATTCAGCATAACGCTATCCTCATGTGACCTGTTCATCAATGAGGAGCCAGAGGTCGACGACTACGGCTTCACCGACGTGCCCGTGCATACCGGCGAGGGCTACGACAAGCCCGTCACCGCCAAAGAGGGCGACTGCGAGGTGACTTACCAACTGCAGAGCAACGTGCGCCAGTTGACGACGGAGGATACCAAGCAATGGATTACCTACGTGGAGCAGGACGAGACGGGACTGTTCATGGAAATCCATTACTCCGGACACACACCGCAAGACCGCCTGCCTGTGCTGGGTGAGATACTCCTCTCTACCGACGTGACGCGCTTCCCCATGGGCTGTATGCACCGTGTGCAGATGCGCGAACTGCGCGACGGCGAATACTGCTACATCGCCAGTCTGGCAAAGCTTGGCGATACCTATAAAAAACTCGACATCACTGGATCCATCACTACCGCGCCCGAGGAATATGACGTAAAAGGCGAGGCGTCCGACAGCATCGCCGCCGCCCGTAGCAATGCCAGAACAACCCGTGGTCCCGACTTCAGCGGTGATGACTGGTACGGCTTTATGGGCATGCATGTGCAGTTAGGCGAAAGGATAGGCCTGGGCTATGAGTTCGGAACCGACCCCATCCTCAGCCTCGAGGACGACAAACACCCTGACAAGCCCATCACGGTCGGATTTGCAGAGGGTAGTTACTATACGGTATCCAGCAAGTACGACTTCACCGACTTCAGTTTCGAACGCGGCGTCTACAAGGTACACATCAACGAAATAGAAGAGGGATGTTTTCGCATCAAGGTGAGCGGTACCTACGACGGCAAGGTAAAGGTGAAGCATTTCCATCCCGTTCAGGGTAAACCTATCCTCATTGGCCCCGTGCTGGTGATACTCTTCGTCAACCTGAACTTTGACTTAGAACTCAAGGCCAGCGCTGAGGCCACCCTGGAGCGCAGCTTCAAGGTTACACACGACTACACCATCGACTTCTCCGACTTCACCCTCCAGGAAAAGACCGTCAATGAGAGTCCAGGCTGGAAGGCCTCTGCAGTGTTCTCAGGCGACGTGGGCCTGCGCACCACGCTCGAAGTCTGCTTTGGCCTCTATGGTAAGGTCCTCTCGCTGCGCATCTATCCGTCGATATATACAGGTGTGCATGCAGATACGGCTCCGGTGGTGTTCATAGGCAACGATGACGAAGAGCCGTCCTACGATGTCTCATCCAGGCCTGGCATTACCCCGAAGGTGAACTGGCAGCTCGACGCCGGCCTCTTCCTTGAACTGTCTATCTTCGACTGGTTCAAGGAACTATTCGGAAAACTGACCAAGAGCAATGCCAAGGCTGTGCTCAGTGAGGTGGCAAAGGAGGCTAAGGAAAACGGCATGGAATTTTCGGCCGAATACTGGAACAACGTCGGCAAGGAGGCATATGAGCGTCAGGAGAAGGAGGATAAGAGCGGCCTGACAGTGAACCTCGGCGAATGGGACATCGTGAAACCTACGCCCACACCGTGGTACCCTACCATCGAGGACAACTCGTTCAAGATTGACCGTATCTACGATGAGCAGCGACAGAAAATGATATTTATGGCTTCTTACACCATCAATAGTATTGGTTTCTTTTGCTATGCTGGCCAAAGCTATATACCCACACTCCTTATCAAGAAAGGTACGAAGGTGGTAGATGAAATCTTTCCAGATGACGGTGGTAAAGGTGCCAGGGTGAAGAACGGGAAGTTGTATATGTTCACCCTGCCTAACTATGAGAACGACGTGACATATATGGCCTGCCCATCTTACCATGCAGCACCATTGAGTAAACAATACCGCCCAGAAGTCATCGACAAGGGACTGCCCTTCATGGGCACCACGCCATCGGTCACCATCAACCAGATTACCGCCACCAGCGCCAGAGTGGATGAGGGCATGCACTTCGACAAATATGGCGAAAACGTGTATAAGTATATGTTCACCTACGGCTTCGATGTCAACGTCACCGTGCGCGGAGCAGAGAACATCACGGATTGGGGCGTCTATGAAAGCAACCACCTTGTGAGCTTCGACTACAAGCCCAAGGATGCCACCAAACTGCGCGACGGCACCTACGTGCTGCACTGCAAGATTGAAATTCTTAGCGACTATCTCTACGACAACCGCGTTGATGACTTGCGCCTCTATCCCTTCTTCTTCTCCGACGAGATGACCGGCAACGAATATCACATTGGGTCCATCAACCACCTCTACATCACCTACGATGGGTTCTGGAACGTAGACGGAGAACCCTTCCACCATCTCTGACCCATTTTAGGGGAGAAAGACGTAAATTTATAAAAAAATCATAAAATCGTTGGGTTGTTACGAAAAAAGTTAGTAACTTTGCAGCCCAAAATGCGATTAAATAAATCGTAAAACCGTGTATATGGGTAGTTTAGAGCACTTTAAGATAGATTTGAAAGGGCTGACAGACGAGCTGACACAGCTGGAGTTCGACCTGGACAAGGACTACTTCGAGGCTCTTGACGAAACCGACGTGGATAACGGAGCGTTGCATGTGTCGCTGTCTATACGCAAGGCATCCGGCTTTTTTGAACTCCTGTTCCACACCGTCGGTACCGTAGACGTGGCGTGCGACCGCTGTCTCGACCTGATGGAGCAGCCCATAGAGACTGATAACCGTCTGGTGGTGAAGCTGGGAAGCACGGTCCCTGAGGACGATGATGTCGTGATGGTGGACGAGGATGAAGGAATACTCGACACGTCATGGCTCATTTATGAGTTTATTGCGCTGGCCATACCCATCAAGCACGTTCATGCACCTGGAAAATGCAATAGTGCGATGATGCAGAAGCTCGACGAGCTGAGCAACGCTGCCCGAAGCAGCGAAGAGGAGGCGGGAACGGTAGACCCAAGATGGGAAAAGTTGAAAAATTTAATAGTTTAAGAATTAAAGTTTTATAGAATTATGGCACATCCTAAAAGAAGACAGTCAAGCACTCGTCAGGCCAAGCGTCGTACGCACGACAAGGCCGTAGCACCCACACTGGCAGTATGCCCCAACTGCGGCGCTTACTATGTGTATCACACCGTATGCCCCACTTGCGGTTACTACCGTGGCAAGGTAGCTATCAAGAAAGAGGACGAAGTAGCTGAATAATGGGTAAGATCAATGCGGTAATCACCGGCATGGGTGGCTACGTGCCCGACTATATCCTCACGAACGAGGAGCTGTCGCGCATGGTGGACACCAGCGACGAGTGGATTATGACGCGTGTGGGCATCAAGGAACGCCACATACTGGCTGAGGAAGGTCTCGGTACGTCGTATATGGCGCGAAAGGCTGCCAAGGAGCTGCTGAAGAAGACGGGCACTGACCCCGACACTATCGATGCCCTGATAGTCACCACGTCGACCGCTGACTACAAGTTCCCCTCAACAGCCAGTATCGTGGTGGGCAAGCTTGGACTGAAGAACGCCTATGCGTTTGACTTCTGGGCCGCCTGCTGTGGTTTCCTGTACTCACTCGACCAGGCTGCGATGATGATTGAGAGCGGCCGCATGAAGAAGGTGATTGTCATCGGCGCCGACAAGATGTCGTCGGTGGTAGACTATAAGGACCGCCAGACGTGTCCGCTCTTCGGCGACGGTGCTGCCGCCGCCCTGGTGGAGGCCACCGAGGAGGAGGGTGTGGGCTGCCAGGACAGCTACTTCCGCTGCGATGGCAAGGGACTGCCCTTCCTGCACCTGAAGGCCGGCGGCTCCGTGTGTCCTGCCAGCCACTTCACCGTAGACCACCGGCTGCACTACCTCTATCAGGAGGGACGCACGGTGTTCCGCTACGCCGTGACGAACATGAGCGACGACTGCGCACTCATTGCCGAGCGCAACGGACTGACGAATGACAACATCCAGTGGGTGGTGCCCCATCAGGCGAATATGCGCATCATTGAGGCCGTGGCCAAGCGTCTGGAGGTTCCCATGGAAAAGGTCATCGTGAATATCGAGCACTTCGGCAATACGTCGGCCGCCACCATCCCCCTGGCTCTCTGGGAGAACGAGCACCGGCTGAAGAAGGGTGACAACATCATCCTCACCGCCTTCGGTGCCGGCTTCGTTCATGGTGCCAGCTATATCAAATGGGGCTATGATGCTAAATGAGAAATGAGAAGCTGATGCACAAAGCAGGATTCGTCAATATAGTCGGAAACCCTAACGTAGGTAAAAGTACGCTCATGAACCAGCTGGTTGGTGAGCGTATTTCGATTGCTACCTTCAAGGCACAGACCACGCGCCACCGCATCATGGGCATCGTCAACACGCCCGAGATGCAGATTGTCTTTTCGGACACCCCCGGCGTGCTGAAGCCCAATTACAAGCTCCAGGAGTCGATGCTCGCCTTCTCGGAGTCGGCACTACAGGACGCCGACGTGCTGCTCTACGTCACCGATGTCGTGGAGAACCCGGAGAAGAATATGTCATTCCTGGAGAAGGTGCAGAAGATGACGATTCCTGTGCTGCTGCTGATCAATAAGATTGATAGCCTCACCCCCGACCCCTCTCCAAAGGGCGAGGGGA
>Ga0326511_10000536_pt1 | contig 33258 bp, 44 predicted proteins | sample 0_2496_0518_D_FD_203701 | JGI IMG/M metagenome (GOLD analysis project Ga0326511, IMG submission 203701) | Bovine rumen microbial communities from UC Davis, California, United States - 0_2496_0518 | ecosystem: Host-associated > Mammals > Digestive system > Stomach > Rumen | place: USA...
CGCCCCCCCTCCGGCGATTTCTCAGAACCTATACCGGGGGGTGGGGTGGGCGCTCTAAATCCCGCCACGGGGAGGTGCCGGGTATTCGGTATTCTCAAAGCCGAGGATCCTCCAGCATAAAAAACCCGCCGCGCCCCTAAAATCTCCAGCCGCTCGCATCGCAGCACTTCAATGTCTCTCATGCTGGCGAGGTCTGTTGGTGTTGGATCCCTATACGCCCGGTCCCGCATGACCAGTCTGTATTTGGCGTTTCGTTTTGCCTTGCCCAGGCTCGCGGCGACCGTCTCGACCGTGCCGACGTCCGTCACCACCCTGAAGCGCATCAGTTCGCTCGGCGTCTTGATCATGCTGCCGCTTCCTTTCCGAAGGCCCGGACGCTTTCGAGCGTCACCCGTCCCGGCGACGAACGCACGAGCCGTCCCTTCTCCACGAACTTCTGGATCGTCTTGTTGCTCCACTTCGAATGGTAGCCGAGCATCTCGGCTGCCTGCGCAAAGGTCACGCTCACTGGCTCGATCTCGCCGCCGGTCGGACGTCCGTCGATCACGCGCTCGATGTCGCCGATCTGCTGCTGGTTAAGTCCCAGCCGTGGCATCTGGCAAATGCTCAGCAGAAACGTCTTGTCCTCGATCGTCATGCCCGCACCGCCTTCCTCCAGTCGACGAAGCGCAGGATCTTGTCTCCGACGCGTCGCCAGTCCGTCCATCTCCAGCTCCACGGCTGCATGCGGTTGAGCATGCTCCGGAGTGTCGAGTCTTGAATCGTCATGCTTCCTCCCTGGCCTTGAGCCGGTTGTATGTTCGAACCGCGATCACGACCGCTTGCGCGGCCACGTCCGTCATGGAATTCTTGAGAAGCTCGTCGAGGTCGTCGCTGTCGATCCGTACCTGGATCGGAACCTTCCGCTTCTCGTTCTTGTTCTCTGGCATTGCCTTCTCCTTTCCTTACTTGAAAAGGCCCAGCCGGAACGCCCCACCACGAAACGCCCGGCCTGGGCCGACCTTATAAGTGCCCAGCGCGTATGAAGCAAACGCATAAAGACCACGCGCGCCAGGCGGTAAATTGGACTCCTTAGCTTTCATCAATTCCCTCCCGATTAGTGCGTCGGATTCATGCCGCCGGTTTCGAGGTATGCCCTACCCTTTTTGGCAAAACAAAAGAGGTATGTCCTACCCTATCGGCCACAAGAAAAGAAACCCACTCCTCAACCGATTTTTTTCCGGCATCGCGAGCGGCACGCTCGCAAAGCGCGAATGTCTCAGCATCCATCTCATGTTTGATCGGCATCACTTCACCCCCTTCTTGGCCTTGAGCGCGTCACGCTTTGCGCGGTTCGCTGCCTTGATTTCCTCGATGCGCTTTTCGTCCTCTGCCGTGAGAACGTACTTTGCGTGACGGAGACCGTCCTGAACGTACCCGTTGATAACGCTTGCGCGTGACATTCCAGCCACTTCCGCTATGCTATCAACGGCGACGACTACCTTTGCAGGCATTGTCAATTTAACCTCGACCTTGTCGATGCTTACCATCGGGAATTTATTACTCATTTTTGCGTTTCCTTTTTTGTCCCTCTCTTGAAGCCCCCATCGCACACGCTCTGGTATGCCTCAAAAGAAAACGCCGCGAAGTATATCAGGTATGCCCTACCCTTGCAACAATTATTTTGTATTATTTTTAACCGTTGCTTTCGGCGTGTTGTTCTGTGTTATAATTCACGCCATGAAATACATCCTCTCTTCTATGCTCGCCGTCATCGCTCTGGCGTCATCTGCCGCCTGGAAAACCGAGCGCAGGGTCGACGAAATGACCGACGCTGTTTCGTACTTCATCGAGTCGTTCGGCGACCGTGTTGGCGATGAGCCATTCGTCTATCGTCCAGGACTGGTTGTTCGAATCAAACCTTCCAGGCTTGACGCGTCCTCAAAAAAGCTCACGGCTGAAACCGACGTGCTCATCGGCCTCGGTGCTATGGATACGATCTCGTTCACCGCAAAAAGCGTTTTGCTGCGCTTTGACAATTCGCCCGCCGAACGCTGGGCGATCTCTCGCGCAAAATCTCCAGAGGCATTCTTCATCGCCGATGCCGACAAATTCGTTGAACGTCTCGCCAAGGCCAGCACGCTGAAGGTTCGCGTTGATGTGGTGAATATGTTCCTGACCTTGACCTTCCATGTCTCCGACTTTTCGAGCGAGATGGATATCGTAAAAAATGCGATCCTGAAAACCCGCCCGGCTGGAGTCGAAATCGTCGACTCTTCAAACCGTGCAAATCAGGATCCGCCTAAAGCCGAACCACCAAAGTCGGTCAAATGTCCCAAGTGCCACGGAACGGGCCGCGTCGAAGTATGGCAGAAGTGTCCTTCTTGCAATGGCAGCACGCGTGGCTGTGCCCAGTGTCGAACCTCCGGCTGGATCGGTCGCATAAAGGCTCCGGCGGAATGCCAGCCGTGCAAAGGCCGGGGCAAAGTCACCCCCTAAAAAACCCCGATATTTTATGGTCACCCATTGGTCACCCATTTTCGCGGAACCTTGCGGAGTTTCGTGGATAAATGCGGAGCCGAAATCCTTATAAAATCGGGCTTTCCTTGTATCCGTCACCCCCTCATGTCCCTTCTGAATCTGCTTGTTAAGGTTCGAATCCTTATGAGGCAACCATTGAAGGAGCCGCAATTTCGCGGCTCCTTTTTGGTTTCTATGGTATAATGTGCGCCGTTTTTGGTCACCCATTGGTCACCCATTTTGGCTTTTTGGAGGTATTTTCTATGGCAAAGGATAAACGCGGAGAAACGCGGAGAAACGGAAGCGAACCGGCACGCGCTTCCAACGGCAGCGGCTACCTCATATTCCACCACGGGATCTGGGCCGCCCGCTGGAAGGTCGGCAGCAAGGTAATCCAGCGCTCGCTGCATACGACCGATCGCGCCGAGGCCGAGACGAAGCTCGCCCGGCTGTCGGCTCCCCGCACCGGCATGCGCGACCGCGAGGCCGTCCGCAAACTAACGCGGGCGATGTCCGCCCGGCTCGACGACGTCTCGGATCAGGTCCGGGTTGCGAGCATCCCCATCTCGCAGCTGTACGATCTCTGGTTCGCCTCGCCGGTTCGCGGTCGCGCCACCGGCAGGACGCTCGATAGCTATCGCCACCAGATCGCCGCGTTCCGGGACTGGCTCTCTCGCCGCTATCCCGAAATCACGAACGCCCGCGACGTCTCCCAGGTCGTCGCCGAGGAATACATCGCCTTCCGCAAATCGTCACGCGCCTCCGGGACCGTCTCGAAGGATCTCAATCTGCTCGCCGCCGTCTGGCGCTCCCTCTCTCTGCGCTTCGGCCTCGAGTATAATCCCTGGACTCCGGAGAAGATCGCACGCCCCGCCTCCAAGCCCTTCTCCCGCCGCGCCCTCACGGACGAGGAATGCGACGCCCTGCTCGCCGTCGCCGACGAAACGCAGCGCCTGCGCATCCTTCTCGCCCTCGATGCCGGCCTCCGTCTCGGTGACGTGATCCGTCTCAAATGGTCGAGCATCGACTTCAAGCGCAAAATCATCGACGGACTCCGCACGCTCAAGACCGGCGCTCAAATCTTCAACCCCATATCGAAGCGCCTCAGCCGTGCGCTCAAGAAGCGCCGCGCCGCCCAGCCCCCGGACGAGGAATTCGTCTTTCCAGAGGACGTCCTCCGTCTCCGCGACAACGGCGACCCCGAGAGCGTGACGCACGAGATGATCCTTCTCTTTCGCCGGGCCGGAATAAAGGTAAACGAAAAAGGCGAGGACGGGCGGACGCATACGCTCGCGTCCTATCATTCGCTCCGCCATACGTTCGTCTCTCGCCTGATCTCCCGTGGCGTGAATCCGTACTTCGTGCAGAAGGCTGTCGGCCATTCGACGATGCTCATGACCGCCCACTACGATCACTCTGCGGCCGAAGAAATCCGCAAGGCGCTCGATGTTGCGCCTTCAAACAAGCATGTAAAGCGCCACCGGTAGCACCTCGCTCCAATGGGCGTATAGCGTGATGCTCGCGCTCGGCCGATCATTCGGCGTCACCTCCGTGCCGCCCGTGGATGCCGTGTACCACCCGTCGAAATAATAACCAGTCCGCGTTGCCGTCGGCAGTGTCCCGTAACAATCGCCGAGGCGGACCGTCTTGCTCGAGGTCGCCACGGTGCCGCCGTTCGCGTTGAACGTTACCGTCAAGTTCCCGCCGGTCCAATGCGCGTATAGCCGGTGATCGAACGCCACGGCCACCACCGTCGCCGCCGTCACCTGGCTCCCGCCCATCGAGGCCGTGTACCATCCGTCGAACGTGTACCCCGTCCGCGTCGGCGTCGGCAGCGTCCCGTATGCGCTCCCGGACGTGACGCTCTTACTCGCCGTCGCCACCGTGCCGCCGTTCGCGTCGAACGTGACCGTCATCGTCTCCGGTATCGCCGTCCAGTGCGCGTAGAGCGTGTGGCTTGCGATCGCCGTCACGACCGTCGCCGCCGTGACGAGCGTGCCGCCGCTCGCCGCCGTGTACCATCCGTCGAACGTGTACTCCGTCCGCGTCGGCGTCGGCAGCGTCCCGTAAGCGTCGCCCACCGTGACGAACTTCACGAGCCCGGACGCAAGCTCGCCGCCGTTCACGTCGAACCCCACGCCGATCCTGTTTCCGGTATAGGTCGCCGTGACGGTCGTGTTGCTCTGCACGTTCGTGTAGCTTCCGCTCCACCCTGCGAACGTGTAACCGGCCCGCGTCGGATCGTTCGGCGGCGTTGCGCTCCCGCCGGTCGCGACGCTCTGCGTCTTGAGCGTGGTGCCGTCCCAATCCTTAAACGTGACCGTCACCGCCAGCGCCCACTTCGCGGCCACGTTGCACATCTGGTAAGAGGCTCCCTGGTACCATCCGACGCTTGAATTTGACTCCAGCTGCGTGACCGCCACGGTCGAACTTGTCGATACGAGGACGCTGTATCTTGACGCATCCGTCCACGTGGAACCGGAAGCACCGCTCCCCTGGGCATACCATCCCGCGAATATATAACTTCCGGCGCTCCCGCGCCGCTCGCTGTTCAGGACTTCGGCGTAGTCCGCATTAAGCGTGATCATGTACGGCGAATCGGACGTGTACCGGTAAATCCCTCCGCTCGAAGTCGAGATCTGCGCCTTCGACGTCGTGCTCGCGGAACTCGATCCCGTCCGCCAGACATTCGCCGGACGGCCGATCGCCACCACCGATATCATCTTGCTCGTCGCCATGCCGTCCCCCTTATGCGATCGAAACGTTCCCAGCGGCATCGACCGCTATCGCCACAGTCTTGGACGCCGATCCGCTTTGCGGCACCTGGATCGTGTCGTCGAATTGCTCGGTCGTCTTGCAGTTCGCGACCACCGTCACATTGACGTCAGGATATTTCTTATGGATGCACGCTGCGCTGAACGCCATCGAGACCGTGAACTGCGCCGGGAACTCCGTGATCTCGTATCGCCACGTGTTCTCCCCGACCGTCGACGTGTCGCTCGAGAGAAGCGACGCCTGGCCGAGGTTCACCGCGCATCGAATAGTCCCGAACATGATATGCGCGTCCCCTGCCTCGCAGACCCAGTTGATCGGGTCCCAGAGCACGTCGATGGTGATGCGCCGCGACGTTTCGCCCTCGCCGCCGCCGCCACCGCCGCCGCTCTGCCATTTGTAGATGAGCGCGTTCCCGCCCGCCTTGTAGCAGAGCGCGTTCCCGCCCGCCTTGTAGCAGAGCAGATGGAGGCCGCTCGCCATGTCAGACCGTCTCCTGCACCGCCTGCGTGATCTCCGTCTCGCTCTGCGCTGGCGTCACGGACTGCAGAAGCCCGTCGGCGTAGGCCAGCGTCACGGGCGTGTAGAGCAGCTTGTGCGTCGCCGTATCGTATCGCGGCTGCGTGCAGACGACGACGTCGCCGGTATATCCGGACGTCTGGACATCCCCGCCGCCGCCGCCACCTCCGCCACCGCCGCCGGTCGCCGAGATCGTGATCCTGCCGCCGGACTCCGTGATGCTGATTCCATCCCCGGCGGCCAGCAGCTTCTGCACCACGCCGTCCGTGAAGATCGAGATCGTGAGCATCGACCGCATGTACTGCGTGATCACGCCGTCCGCGTCCACGCTCGCAATCCGGTAGTAGAATCCCTCGCTCGTAAGCGTGACGGGATGATTGACCGTTGCGTCCTTGCCCGTCGGCAGCGCGGTCGCGAGCTGCACCGTCGCCGGTGGCATCGTGCTCGAACTCGCCGAATAGATCCGCAGGTAGACCGACCCTCCGCCGTCCGCCACCGTGACGGACGCCCACGCGCCCGAATAGCCGGCTGCGACCGCCGCCGCCGTCCGCGTAGAGTCGATGGTCCCGGAATAGTTCCCGCTGCCCCACATCCCGCTCGCGATCTGCGGGGACGTGATCCACGTGGTGCCGCTGCCGGAATCGTAGACGACGTCACGCGCCAAGCTGCCGTAGACGAACGTGAGCGCCGCCGCCGGGATCCATACGCGCCATTCGGGATCTCCGCCGGACTGCGACGGCGGGAACTTGCGAAGCTCCCACGGGAACGGCGCACCGTCGCCCTTTGAAAAGACGAGAGCGCTTTCCACCACGCCCTTGACCATCTTGTCATCCACGACCGCGATCAGCACGGGGTTCTCTGCGTCGTCGGGGTCGATCACGAACTTCGGGTCATCCTTCGATGCGTCGAGGTAAAGCTCGAAATCGTCAGGATCCGTGCCGTCGAAGATGTCCGTGATGTCGTACCATCCCGCCGGGTAGTTCGTCGCGGCTGTCATGCCAGACGTCAGGTCCACCGCCTCGCCGTCGATCACGAGGCACCCGTCCGGCAGCCAGATGATCCACGCCCCGTCCGCCTCGCCGGTCTGCTCATCCACCGACCCTTCATCCGCCGCGTATGTGAGCCGGAACGGATGCGCGTATTCGCATTCGTCAACCACGCGAGCGCCGTCTCCGTCGATGCGCCCGGACTTCATGTGTCCGCGCATCATCTCCTGGAGCTTTCGCGCCGCTCCCGCGCCCAGTACGTACTTCGCCATGTCTCAAATAATGGCCGGGCGGTGGAGGTAATCACCGCCCGGCCCGGGTGGGAATGTTACTTGACCGTGCAGCTGCCGTCCGTGCAGTCCGTACAGTTGCCGCTGGCATCGCACTGGACGGTCGTCGAGCCGTCCGTGATCTTCAGCGTGTTGCTCGCCGTATCGGTCGAGACGGTCGCCTTCGCCGCGTCGCCGCCCTTGCTGGTGAAGTAGGCGTATATCTTCTGCGCGACAGAAAGCGCGGTGTCGGCCTGCGCTCCGCCGCCCGCTATCTTGACGTATGCCTCCGCCGCCGTCGCGATCAGCTTCGTCGCACCTTCCAGCGAGGTGCTGACCAGCGCCGTCAAGTTCGAATCGGCCCCGCTCGCGTAGTTGTTGATGTCGAGCGAGACGTCCTTCCCGGCCTTCGCGGAGAGCGAATCGAAGCGCTGCCAGTTCCAGTGCTGGAAGTAGTCAACGTTCCACCCGCCGTCAAGCACCACGGGATTGTTCGCGCTGTCGCGCACCACCGAGACCGTGCCGTCGGCGTTCTGTACCGTGGCGAGCTTCGCCGCGTGCCGCTCCACCTCGATGGACTTGCAGCCGGTCATGGAAAGGATCGCCGCACCCACGGCGAGCATCATCATCAGTTTCTTCATTTTTGGTTTTCCTTTTTTGGTTCAAGCTCTCGCGCACCATGCGTTAGAGCAAAGCATCTTTCGTCTATCGTGTGGCTGTGCCACGCGATCCATCCGAACGCCCGGAGCGTCCAGTATTCCACGTTCCGGCAAAAGAACGGGATCCCGACGAGCCTGCAGATCTCGCGGTATATGGCGTCCGCGTCCGCCCGGTCGCACGCCCTCGCCGCGTAGATCCAATCGTGCGCCAGCGCCGCCGCGATCCTCGGTGCCTCCAGCGGGTGCCCGCAGAGGCGCCACAAGGCACGCGGGATTGACGCCCCGTCGAATACGAACCCCGCCTTGACCTCGATGTAGAAGATGCGCCCGTCCGGGAGCATTCCTTCCACGCGCCAGTCCGTCTGCAGGATGGCGGTCGATCCCTTCGCCACCTTCACGTCCGGCATTTCGACGCTGCCGTATCTTGTCGGCGGCATGTCCATCAGCCGGCACCTCCGGATCTCCAAAAACACAGGAGCTTGAGTGCGCTTTCATCGCCGCATAGAAGGGCAACCAGCAGGATCATGCCGACCGCCGCAATGATGAGACCCTGCCGCTTCACCCGTGCCCCCGTCTTGCATTGGCAATCAACCATCGCGATCATGGCAAGCGTCATTGCGTCCGTGCGCGCCTCCGGCGTCTTGGCGCTCTTAAGGTTCGCCGTTAGTGTATCAGCAAGCGTTTTGTCCATGTCACTTCCCCCCTGGTTGTATCACCACATTCACCACGTTCGTCTGCGCGGCCTCCGCTCGCGTCAGCTGCCGCCGTGCCTGGTAGAGGTCGATCGTCGCCCGCGCCCGCTCCAGATCGTTCGTGGAGGTCGCCAGCACTTCTTCCAGCCTCGCGATCTTCGCCCGCAGCGTCTCGACCATTGACGCCCTCGCCTGCTCGCGTCTCTGCCGCCGCTCCAGCATCCATGCGGCCTCTTCCTCCGGTGTCCGGAGCTTCCGTTTCGTGCCGCGCACCACGTTCGTGAAGCCGTCCGGGTAGATCTCGATCCGCTCGACCGTCCGTTCGGTGCCGTTCGTCACGTAGCGGTGCGTCGGGATCCCGTGCCACTTCTGGCGGCCTTCCTGGGACTCCATGTCTCGCCAGTACTTCCGGTTCAGGAGGCCGAGCGCGTCCTGCAGGTCTGCCTGCGTCCACGTGTTCGTGGATCCGTCCGAGCGGAGCGTCGCCGCGACCACGTCGGGAAAGTTCGTAAACGCAAAAGCGCCGCCGACAATCGCTGCGGCTGTCCAGAGGATGATTTTCTTCATGGTGTTTCTCCGTTGTTTGTGAGGTCGTAGAGGTAGCTTTCATGCGGCGGCGAGATGCACTCCGCCTCATTGTAAATCTTCGCGCCGATCGGCACCCAGATGTCATTCCCCCCGACGCAGCGGAGGTGGTAGACGCCGTTCGTCACGACCGGCACGTCCGGGATGAAGCTCTGCTCTGCGTAGAAGAGGTAGTTCGTCGCGTCCGTCTCCATCAGCGCCGTGAGCGTGCGGTTCGTGATCGGCACCGACGCCACCTCGAACAGCTCAGCTATCGGCTGATTATTAAGCGCCGCCCGCAGCGTGAATGTCGCCTGGTTCGGGATCCAGCTGTCGTATGTCCACTTCACCGTGACGATCCGCAGGTCGTTCGTGTCGATGCTCGAGCCGTTGTCATGCAGTCCGCTGTCCCACGCGATCAGCAGACGCGGCGGTTTCGTTCCGCCGACGTAAATTGCCACGAGCGCGAGAAGCGACATCACGACCCGGTTCTGCTTTGAGCGCCAGATCTTCCACGAGCGGATCGTCTCGCTGGCGAAAACGCCGATCACGATCGCCAGCAGCCCGAAAACGCCGCCGAGCAGAATCGCTCCCTGCAATGTGAGAAGCGTGTCCTTCATGTCAGTTCCTCGGCGTGAGCGTGAGCACCGTGTTGCCGTTGATCGTCGCCGTGCCGACGTTGTACTTCACGCCGTTCACGATGATGCCGCCCTGCAGATCGGTCGGCACCGTGTTGCGGATCACCGTCTCGCCCTGCACCTCGACCTTCGCGTATGCGAAGAGCGACGGACCCTTCACGGCCTGCTCGAGCGTCGCCGTGTAGGTGCCTCCGCTCTGCGTCCACGTGACGGTCACGTTCGGATCGTCTCCCTGGGGCAGGAAGTTCGGACTCTCGAGCGATGCGGTCGTATAAATGACCGGCTCGATGTTCGACTCGAACGAGACGCAGAAGTTCCCGTCTGCGTCGAAATGCACCGAGGACGCGACGGCGTCCACGAGGTACGAGTCCGTCTTGCGCACCTCGAACGTCGCGTTCCCTTCATCGTCGAGGATCCTGAAGTAGCCGTTTGTGTCGCCTCCGAACGTGTGGAGGCCGTTGGACTTAAGGAACCAGACAGAGTTGCTCGCCACGTCCACGTAGCGGTACCACTCGCCGCCGCCCGTGAGCTGGATGGTCGGCGTGGAGACGATGGTCACGCCATCCGGGGCCTCGTTCCCGGTCGCGCTCTGGTACTTGCTCCACGCCTTGTCAGGCATGTCCGCGACGGCGTTCCGCACGGTCTGCTCGAGGTTCGTCTTGCAGTCGTATATCAGGTCGTGCGTGACGTTCGTGATCTCTTCCTTCGACCAGTACACGAGGTTCGTCGCGCCGTTCCGCACCTCCCAAAGCTGGAAGGACGGCGAGACGCCGCCGACCGTGCGCATGTAGTTCGTGACGGCGATCCATACGCTGTCGCCGTAAACGTAGCTCCAAAGCGTGCCGACAGCCTCAGAGACCTGCGCAACGGTGCCGGTGGTGGCGTAGCCGCCCTTCGCCGCCGTCCACGCCGGATCCGTCTCGACCTGGATGCCGCTCTCGATGCCCAGATCTTCGACGTATGCTTTCGTGACGGTATTGGAGACAGTTGGCGCGATGTCGGTGAGCCGCGCAAGGCCGAGCGCGTTGCGCCCGGGTGTATAGATACGTGTGAACTTTACGATTTGCTCCTCGTCAACCTCCATTGTCAATTCGGTCGAATAGTAGTTGCCGCCAAGATTTCTCTCGAATGGATAGTTGTCAAAAAACCAAAACCCTTCAGGATCGTCTTCCTCACTTCCCGTCCATACAAGATAATACGCCGGATATCCATCCTCGTCGCTTGATGTCCACTCACCGAACGTCCCATCCGTCTCATTTGTGACGATGTTGCACACGTCGTTCGTGGTGAGAATCTTCGGCTCAATCCTGCGCGTCACCCTGTCAATGTAATCGACCGCATCATGGTAAGCGATCTCGACCGCATTATCCGTGTAGTTCGTGGACGGCTCCAGCGACGTGCGCGGCGCAAGCTCTACGATCTTTGCATCCGTCTCCGCTTTCGTGTACGTATTGGTGCGGATCTCGGTGTCCCGCCGATCCACGTACTCTTTCGTCGCCGTGATCGCTCCGGCCTGAAGCGCCGCCGCAGCGAGCGCAAATGTCAAAATGTGAATCCTCATGTTCGCTCTCCCTTTCAGCTTTTCCTTTACTCGACTTCCACGAACTCGCCGTCGCTGCCGAGGATGTAGTCGCCGGTCCATTCGGCTCCCCAGCCGATTTCGGCGTCGAAGACCATGCTCTGCTTGGTGTAGTGCTGCACGCCCTCCACCAGCTGCGTCTTGAGGTACAGGTCGCCGCCCTTGACGGCGTAGTGGTTCGAAGGCGTCCCCGGCGTGGCGTTCGCGCTCGCGGCCTTGATCTCGAGATCCGCCACGCCCACCGTCACGGTTGCGGTCGTGCCGTCACGCCGCTCGATGGTCGCGTCGATCTTGATTCCGGCCATCACGTTTCCGTAGCTCACGAAGTTCGAAGCCGCGAAGAGCGCGAACCATGCGCCGCCGCATGCCGCCGCCGCGCCCGTCACCGGGATGCCGTCCGCGTTCGTCACCGTCACGTTCACGCCCGAGACCACGCCACCGGCCATCAGCGCCGGGATGCCGACGATCTCAAGCGGAAGCGCCGAGCCCGTGTAGATCCCCACCGGCATCACCGGAAGCGTCAGCTTGTTTTCCATCTGTATGTTGAGGTTGATCTTCATGCTGTCTCCTTATGTCGCGGGCGTTGAATAGAACCACGCCGGGAACTGCACCTCTTCGTATGCAGCGAACTTGAAGTTGTACGGCGTCACGGTGCCACCCGAACGGCTCACGGCGTGCCCTTGCCCGTCGAGCAGCTCCGGCGACGTCACCGTGACCGGCTTGCCTGTGAGCGCATCCTTTGTCCGGATCAGAACGGGAACGGCACCCGCTATCGGAACCTCGCGCATGCCAGCATCCGTCACCGATACCTGCCACCCTATCTCCTGCGCGCTTCCGGTGCCTGAGAGCACAACCTTGTTTGATCTGTATCTCAGACGTATCGTGTACCGCCAGTTGTAGTTAGGATCGCCGAAAATGCGCTTTTCCGAAACCGTGCAAAGCAAAGTGTTTTTCGCGCATGTGATTCCGGCGACGTCTATCGACGCGCTGTTCACCTTGCAGAAGGAATTGGTCCACCCGGTCTGCTTCGCGGCGAACTTGATCACCTTCGTGAATGTCGGAGCCGGGCATGAGACGCGGGGCACCGAGTCGAACGGATCGCCAGCCGAATTGACGAGCGGCACGCCGTTGACGTCTGTTATCAGCTCGCGCTCGTCGATGCTGTCATCCCATCCGAAATCCTCCACCGCTCCATTGACCGCGCTCGAACCCTCGCCGACCGACTCTGTCAGCTCAGTCTCGTAATTAACCCAGACCGTGAGGATCTTCTTTTCGTTCCCTTCCCCTTCCTCGATGTCGTAGCTCTTGACCTTCAGTCCGGAGTGGGAAGGGTGCGCGGATCCGATGGCGGGCACGCCGGTGAAGGATGTCGCCTCGCCGTTCGCGCCGAGGTACGCCCCGTCGATCTGCACCTGGTATGGGCGGCGGAGCGTCTTGATCCCGCCTGAGTCGACCGACCACCTGCGGCCAGCCCTCTGTACTATCGTATCAGCCATTGATTGCAACCAACCTTTCCTCTTCGCCCGCCGAGTCACGCGTATTCTCTTCGGTCTTTTGTGTGTTCCTGGCGATCCGCTCAAGAATCGACGTCTGCTTTTTCGTCTCGTTCTGCATCTGCGGACCCATCATCGCCAGATTGAGCGATTTCGCGCTGCCTCCCATTATCAGCTCGTTCTGGAGCTTCTTCGCGTTCATCCCGTCGAGCAGCTCCTTCTCGCCGTCGAGGGTGTGGCGGTCATGCGTGGATATCGCCGCCGCCCCGTAAGCCTTGCCGAGCTTCTTGATGGCGATCTCCTTATCCTCCATCTTTTGTTTCCACCGCTCGGCACGCTTCTCTTCATTGGCGCGGATCTTCTCTTCCAGCACGTCCTGCCCAAGCGCAGTCGTCTCCCAGTCATCGTTCGCCGCCTTGAGCGCATCGCTCCAGGATCCTCCGGCCATCTTCGTGCCGACGAACGTGCCGACCCAGCCGCCCACCTTCTCGAAGAAGTTGGTGAAGCTCCGGTAGTACTGCATGCACTTCTGCACCGAGATCATCGCCCAGTATATCATCGCGTTCCCGGCGCTTGCTGCCGCTTCGCGTATGCCGCCCTCGTAGTTCTTTCCGAACCATCCGCAGATCGCGCCTATGGCCTGGTACCAGATCGACTTTGCGTTGTCGCCGATGATCTTCATCGCATCCGCCGCGTCGTCTCCGGCGGTGGCGGCGCTCTGCGGGATGCCGGGCATCGCCTTCACCACGTCCTGCAATGCCTCCACGCTCGTGTCCGCTGCGTTGATCAGCGGCATGAATTCCATCCCCGACCTTCCGAATACGGCCATCGCCGCTCGCCCGCGCTCTGCGACGTCCGGTATCTTGCCGAGCTCCTGGATGGTCTGGTAGAATCCCTCCATGCCGGTGCGCCCGGTCGTTTTGGCCATGTAGTCGAACGCCTTCGCCATCTGCTCGACGCCCATGTTCTGGATGCCGAGGATGTTCATCGCCGTTGCGGACTGTGTAAGCTCATCTACGGATGTTGACGTTTTCTGCGCGATGTCCGAGAGCTTCCCCAGCTCATTGATGCCGCTCACGATCGAGCGGAGCCCCATGTACGCACCGGCTGCGGCGAGCGCCCCGCCGAGCATCGAGCGCAGCTTCGCGGACGCCGCCGACGCCCTCGCCTGGATCGACGAGAACGCCCCGGCTGTCTGGTCTGTCGCCTTGACCGCAATCTGATGCGTACTCTTGCTCACTTCTCGTATCTCTCCTTCAGTCTCTTCACGGAGTTGTACAGCTCCAGCGCTTCACGCTCCTTCTCGTCAGCCTCCAGCGACTTTGAAAGCATCGGCAGGCACCATGCCTTCAATGTCTCCGCCCGTTTCGGCACGTGCACGTCCCTCGGGTTCGAGGCCATCAGCCGGCAAAGGACGCAAAGCGCCGCGTAGATGTCCGCCATCGCAAACGGCAGCCATACGCCAAGCGTCGCCTTGCCCTCTGCGAGGTACGTCGCCGCCCCGGTCGCATTCTGCCCTGCCTCCTTCAGCAGAGCAAACCGATAAAATCCGAGATACCGCTTCCTTCCGGGATGCCGACCAGCTCCGAGACGAGCTTCTGCATCTGCGGGAGCGATAGCCCGTCCGGGTCGATCGGTTTGCCGTCCTCGCCGGTGACGTGTTCGCGGAGAAGTCTGTCGTACTCTTCATCGAGGCACTCCTTGCCGCCCTGGAACGCCACGCGTGCGCTCCGGATCTCGGCGACCGTCAGGCGACGCACCTTGAGCTTCACGTCGCCGAAGCGCACGATCGTTTCGTCGCAGAACATCGTCAGGTACCCGAGGATCCGTCAGGGCGGAACGTCACGTCGTAGGTGCCCTTGCGGTCGCCGCTCGCATCCTGGTTCTGATAGGCCACCTTCGTGATGATCGCCTTCGCGATCGAGACCGAGACGGTCGCATCGCTGTCGATGCCGTTCTCGAGCGTGACCGAGATCGAAAGCGCCGCCGGAGCCGTGTCCACGGTGAGGTCGCCGCTCGACTTCTGGTAGAGCGTGACCGTGAATTCGTCCGTCTCCTTGAGCGCCCCGGCGATGAACCGCTTCACCGAATCGGTGAGGCCCGTCACGTCGAGCGCCTCTTTCGTTTCGCTCTTTCCGGCAGGCCCGGACGCCATCTCGAAGGTGTTGCTGTTGAAGCTCAGCGTCGCCGACTTCACGCCCCAGCGCTCGAATGTTGGTGAACTCATTTTCTCTGTTCTCCTTTTTTGGTTGTTGACAAAAGTTAAAGTGATTCCGGTTCGAAGTATTCGACGAATATCGACGCCCACTCTAATGGGAAGTGCGCGATGTCGTTTTCCTCGCGGCGGATCGCCCGCACCCGTGCGCCCGCTTTGGCGCTCCGCACCACGCCGATGATGATGTCGCGCAGATCCTCGACGATCTTGTTTCCGCCGTTGACGGTGAGTCCGTTCGCGGCGTCCGTGCGCGGCGTCACCACGTTCGTGATCACCTTCTCGCCGCTCTCGCCCTTCACCGCGCCGCCCACCGTCATGCGCACCGTGAAGACCTGATCCTCGTTTACCGCTTCGTTTTCCTCTTGCGGTATGATCCACAAGAACGGCGAGTCCTCGATGCCCGGCACGCCCTGCGCGTAGGCCCCCACGTGCACGGCGAGCCCCCGCCCGAAATGCTGAAGGCAGTAGTTCAGCACGTCCGCCGAATCTCGAACCGCAGCCCCCGCCGCCGCCATGACTGACCGATGCGAGATCATGCGCCCCTCCTTGCGAATTTTTGATACATCTGCGCCAGGCCCTTATACATCGCGCCCTTCGCCCATTCCTCGAGGTGCGCGTCCACGTAGCTTCCGAACGGCTCCGGCAGCACCTTGCGCGGATTGTGCGCGTAGGTGCGCGGGATCTCCTTGATGCCCTTGCGGTGGATCAATGCCCGCCACGAATTGTCCGCCAGCTGCTTCTCCGCCGCCGCGTCTCCGCCGTCCTGGAACTTGACCGACCATTCCTCCAGCTTGTCGGGCCAGCCGATCACCTGCCATCCGTTCTTCTTGTACGCCACCACGAGGTAAGGCTCCGCGAGGATGCCGCCCATCGGTGCCGTGGTTCCGCGCTTCGCACGGAGCTCTTTCGTGAATTCCTCGAAGTCCTTCCATTTCGGCACGCCGTTCAGTCCGCCGCCGTTCTTGATCACCTGCTGGAACTTCTTCTTGAGCCCTGCGCACGCCCGTCCGAACGAGCGCTGAAGCACTTTGTCCATGTCCGCTCCGCAGCTCTTCGCCCAGTCCTCGAGCTGCTTGAAGCTCATGGAGAGCGTCACGGTCTTGTTCTTTCCGCGACCCGTCAGGAAGTCCACGCCGGTTGCTGTCAGGTTCAGCGCCATCAGTTCGGACTCCTTTCCCCGGCGGTGCAGTTGAGCCACCAGCCGCTTTCGTCGTCGACGATCTCCTGGACCGTCAGCACCTCGTTCCTGCGGTTCACCCGCGTGAGCGTGTCGCCGATCCGGATGTCCGCGCAGAGCGCGACCGTCGCGGGCGCATGCACCCGCCAGACGTCCGCCGTGAGCGGCCCTGCGGACGCTCCCGCGTTCGCCTGGTCCACGCCCCCGCGCAGGACGGCTGCGTTGAACGTCCCCGTCCGGTGCGGGGCGGCATCCTGCCGCCACTCCACCGGCTCGCCGAACGCGTCGAACGCCGCCTGATTGTCGAAGATCCCGCTCATCTCACTCCGTGAAGATGCGGATGAATCCGCCGGTCGCCGTGCCGGTGAAGATGAGCGTGTCGAGCGAACCGAGCCAGACGTTGTTCGGTGCGTTCGTGAAGACCCCGCCGCTGCACGTGCCGCTCGCGATCGCGTTCATCACGGAGACGACGCCCGACTGCACCGGCCACGTGTTCGTGGTCGCCGTGATCGTCGTGGTCGCGTTCGACGCGATGATGTTGCAATACACCTCCATCGGGAACGGCATCCGGTTCACGCGGTTCGTCATCAGCGCGTGCGTGACGATGTTCGAATACGTCACGGCCCAGACCGTCGAGGTCGATGTGAGGATCTCCTGCGCGTTCGTGTAGGTCGGCGCGGACCAGATGCGGTTGATCGCGACCGTGCCCGATGCGACCGGCGAGAACGCCACGACGTGCGTGACCTTCCCCGAAAGTCCGGCGGCGAACGGCTCGCCGGGCACCGGCGTGATCTGCCGAACGGAGGCGAACGCCGCGAACCCCGCGAGCGCTGCCAAGAATAAAATCGTCTTTTTCATTGCCTTGCAACCTTTCAACTTTTCAACCTTTCAGCTTTTCAACCCCCGAAGGGGACGGACGCTTGACCGCCAGCGTTCCAGAGGTAGGTTCAACGGAGAAACCCCGGCGGCAGAAAGGGACCGCCGGGAAATCGTCAGGCCACGACGATCTGGTAGTAGCCAGGAGCGCCGGTCGCGTTGCCGCTCGCGTCGAGCTTCGTGAGCTTCGAGCCGAACAGACCCTCGGAGGTCCAGTACGCCTCGCCGCGCTTCGCGTCAACGACCACGCGCTCGGTGAGCGTGATGCCGCTGATCTCGTCGGTGAACTCGCCGTACTCGATCAGGTCGCCGACGGCACCCTTGAGCGGCTTGACCACGCGGTTCACGATGGCGAGCGCGTTCTCGGGCACGATGAAGCCCTTCCCCTTGCCGTCCGAAGCCGCCGCGCTGTCGCGGGAGATCGTGGGCGCGGAGTAGATGGCCTTGAAGCCGAGCGCCTGACCGATGGCCACGCCGCGGATCACGCCGCCGTCACCGACGACGCTCGCCGTGAGCAGCGAGCAGAGCAGCTTGTGCGTGCTCGGCTCGAGCAGGAGGACGCACGTGGACGGGTCGATCTTCGCGGTGCCCTCGATGTAGGCCGCGAGCGCCAGGAAGTCCGCGAGCGTGGAACCGCCAAGCGTGATGGCGGCATCGCGGGCGGTGCGCGTCAGCTTGGATGTCACGGACTTGATGAGCTCGACGGCGACGGCGCGACCGGAGACGGGGCCGAACTTGTTCCAGCAGTGCGCCGTCTCGTCCTCGAGCACGTCGAGATCGTCAAGCGCGAACGTGGACTTCTTGCGGATGTCCGTCGCGACCAGGAAGTTCTTGATCGTGCCGGTGGCGTGGCCATAGTTGGCCGAGTCCTTGTCGAACGTCTCAGCCGTGGCGGTGAGCACGTCCACCGCGACGCCGGTGCCGGGCTTGACCGCTTCGTCGGAGAAGTCCGTGGTGAACTGGGAGATGATTTCAAGAGCCGGACGAGCCGCGACGATGACCTTGTCGCTCGCTGCGATCAGACCCTTCTTGGTGAGAGAGGTAGCCATTTTGCTTTTTCCTTTTTTTGAGTTTCCGGATCGTTTCGTTCCGGTCACTTGGTTTTCTTGGTTTTGGCGCTGGCGTAGTGCTTCTTGCGGATCTCTTCGCGCTGCTCGGCGGACTTCGCTTCGCCAAGTTCACGATTGTATTCTGCTTCGGCTGTTTCGCCGTCGCCGGGGGTTAGTACGCCGCCGGTCAGCAGGGCGTGCGCCTTGTTCATCCGATCCAGCTGCTCGCCCTTTTCGGCGAGGTCCTTCTCGGCGGTTTCGGCGCGGGCGACGGCGCTGCTCAAGTCGGCTTTCGCCTTCTCAAGGTCGCCGCGCATCGCGTCGAGCTGTCCATTCAAAGTTTCGATCTTCGCGGAGAACTCCGCGACGGCGTCGCCGTGCATCTTCTCGTATTCGGCGAGAGCGGCTTTGTGCTTCGCTTCGCTGTCGGCGAGCTGCTCGCGGAGTGCGGCGGCCTCTTTGTCCTTCGCGGCCTGCAGGCCGGAGAAGCGCTTCGCCCAGTCGCCCGGCACGGCGGAGAAGAACCGGCGTGCCGCTTCCGGGGCGTTTGCAAAGGTGCGGTGCGTTGCGCAGGCCGCCGCTTTCAGTTCCTCGGTGTACTTCTCCACCGCGAATCCGTTCGCGGCGAGATCGTCGAAGGTGAGCCACGACTCCGCGTCCATCAGCTCCTTCAGTTCGTCGGCGGACTTGTCCGTCTTGGACTGGTAGAACGCGATGATCGAATCGCGCATCTTGTCGAGCGTAGCGGCGTCCTTCCGGAGGTCCTCCGCCTCGCCCACCGAGACCGTCCACGGATTGTGGATCATCAGGAACGCGCCGTCGCCCATCTTGACTTCGTCGCAGGCGCAGGCGACCACGGAAGACATGGAGGCGGCGACGCCGAGGACGTTCGCTGTGGTCCGTCCCTTATGGGCCTTGAGCGCATTCGCTATGGCCAGGCCAGCGGTGACGTCGCCGCCGAGCGAATTGATGTTGATCTCGACGTCCGCGTCGCCGTGTTTGGCGAGCCAGCCGACGACCATCGCGGGGACAACATCGCTCTCGAACCACCGGTCTGCGTCGTTCTGGACGATGTCTCCGAAGAGATTGAATGTGGGTTTGCTCATTGCTTTTTACTCCTTGTTTTTGTCGGCGGCGTTCTGATCCGTCGTCAAGTTATCATTGATGGTTTGCCCGCTCACGGTCACGAGCGCCGGGTGCGGGATGCCCTTGGCGCGGAAGTATTCAAGCTCTTCAGCGATGAGGTCGGCGTGTTCCTTCCAGTCCGGCCCGTAGATCTCGCGGAGCGATGTGGTGAAGTTCTTCAGGGCGAGCTGCGTCGCGGTCTGTTCCTTCTGCGCATCCGGTTCGCGCTTCTTCGGGAACGAGTAGCTCACGCAGCGGATCCAGTCCGGCGGCAGCTTGAGCGAGGCCGGGATCATGCCCTTGCGCATCGCCCAGGCCGCCCAGCGGCGGACCATCCAGTCGAGGATGCCGGTCTTGAGCTTCTGCTGTTCGTCCTCGAACTTCGGCCACGTGATCGCCTGCTCGACGAGCGAGGCCGAGTAGGAGCTGTCCGCCTTGCCGGTGGCGAAGAGCCCCGCCACGCCGTTCGCCCAGGACGCGTTCTGCTTGATCCACGTGACCATGCCGATCACGTTCGCGTTCGGGTGCGTGGGGTTCAGAAGCTCCATCTTGAGGCCCGGCGGCAGCACGTCGTAGATCGCGCCCGCTCCCTCGATCTCCGGGAGCTCGAGCGTGTTCTCGCCTTCATCCTCTTCGCTGCATGCGCCGCCCTCGCCGTCCTCCACGGGTGCCTGCAGGTCCGGGTCGAGGCCGTCCGCGATGTTGTCCGGATCGCCCTCCGGCTGCGTCACCGTGGCGAGCGTCTGCGCGGACTTCTTCGCTGACTGAAGCTCGTATTTCGTCAGCGCCTCCAAATCCATCACCGATCCGACCGACGGCGCGATGCCGGGCACGCTCGCGATCTGGTTGATGCGCTTGATGTGCTGGAAGATGGTAAATGGCGAATCGAGCCACGCGGCGTCCGCATCCTTCACGAGCGCCCAGACCGCCAGCCGTCCCTGCGCATCCGTGAGGCGCGGGAATACCGAAACGCCCCGCTGGGACATGCTGCAGAAGGCTCCCCGCGTCCGCCCGTATTCATCCTTGATCAGTCCCTGGTGCTGCGACCATCCGTTCGGGAACCGGCTCTTGAACTCCTTCTCCGCGATGCCGGCGACGGCGTCGCCCTCGAACATGATCACCTTCCCGGAATCGCAGACGATGCCATCGTCGAAGAGAAGCACCGCCCGGCCCGTGATGTACTTCGTGCGGATCGCGAGCTTCAGCACTTCCTGAAGCGGTGCGCCGTCGATGAATTCGCACTCCCGCGCCCAGTTGCCGAAGAGCGCCCGGAGCGTGTGCGCCGCGTCCTCGTATCCCGCCGGGAACGCGAACGACGCCTTGCCGCCCATCGTGCCGACCACGTTCAGGTCGAGCTGGGTGAGAAAGCCGTTGATGTGGTCGCTGTTGCGCTCGAGGTTCCGGACGAGCGCGATCAGCCGGTTGCGTTCCTCGATCGTGAGCGCCGTCTCTTCGCCGCCCGTCTCCGCGTAGAGCCGCTCGCGCAGCGAGGCGTCTTTCGTCACGGCGTCATACTTGCCGCGCCCGAGCCATCCGCTGTGCCGGAGCGTCGAGACGATCTTGCGCACCACGCGGCGCTTCTCGCCGGGGGCGAGTGCGGCGAAGGGCGGCGGCGTTCCGAACCGGCCACCGGTGCGGCTGGTGCTGCCGCGATGAGTTTTGACCTTCGGCGTCGCCGCCGCCCTTTGCCGTTTCGCCGCCATGAAGTCATGCCCTCCTTACCATCGCGAACCCGATCCCGAACGCGGAGCGTCCGCTGAGCGCCTTCTTGAGCTTCTTGATGTCGCTGAGATCCTTCGCGATCGCCGCGTCGTACTTCTCCGGCGTCCAGTTCGAGTAGTTCTTCGAACCGCCGCCCGATGACATCCCGGCGGACGCCGCGCCCGTCAGTACCGCGTACCGGCGCTGGCGAAGGTCGGCGATCTCCGCACGGAGCCGCTTGATCTCATTCTCGATCGCTGTCTGTCTTGCGCAACTCATGCCCCCTATTTTAGAAGCGGCAATCATGCGCCGAGCCGTTTCGGGGAGATTTTATTCCCCCATTGGGGGAAAATAATTTATTCTTTCTATTTTCCGCCACCCGTCGGCGGCCTGAAATCTTGAAATAATAACAAACCGCCGCTGCAGCAAAGAAACGGTGCCTCGGATCTCATTGCGGACCCTTCGGCGCTGCAGCGACGGCATCCCGGCACCCGCCGGAAATCAGCTATCCCCTGGGGCGGCGTACTGCACGATGATCATGCCGCCGCATATCCTGCACTCGCCGTAAATGCGCCGCAGCCCCGTCCGTGGATCCACGACGGACTTCCCGCCGCGACCCTTTCGGAAGGAGTCCCATGCGCCGCAGAACGGGCAGACCTCCACCTTGCGCGTGATCGTTCGCGCCGTCACTTTCGAACCCATCTTGCTTTCCTCCGTTTGATGATCGCATGCTTTCGCGGCGGTGCCATCCGCGCCGCCTTCTCCCGGCGCCATTCCTCGAGCGTCTTGAACCCCGCCTGCGGTGCCGGTGCCGTCTCCCCGCTGCCCTCTTCCCCGTTCCCAGTTCCCCGTTCCCCATTCCCTATTATCGCCGGATTGAGCATCGGGTCGAAGAGGTCCGCGCTCTGCGGTTTCGTCGCCGCCGTGTCCAGGACGTGCGGCAGCGCGTCGTACAGCCGGAACCACGACGCCAGCGCGAAGAGCCCCGTGCCGACGTCGCAGAAGTGGTTCTCGCCCTGCACCGCCCAGTCCCACGCGAGCTTTCCGGACGGGTGCACGTACCGGCGGACGAGCCGTTCGGCGCAGACCTCGTTTGCGAAGGTCCAATGCCGCGCCGGATCGTCGCCGTAAAGCGAGACGCTGCCGGGCATGAGCGGCGTCTCGAGAAATCCGCTCTGGAATATCTCGCGCCAGTACGGGGCGTGCACGGCGAGGTACTCGCCGAACTCCGAGCGCGTCACGAATACGTGGTCCCCGCGCCCGACGTGATCCTTGCGCCCCGATCCGAACTGCTGCCAGCCGAAGCCGCGCACGGCGCAGACCTGGAACGGCAGCGCGAGCCGCCGCCGCATCACGAAAAGCGTCCGGCAGACCACGTCCGGCATGTAGCCTCTGTCGAAGCCGAGCGCCTTGACGTAAACCCGCCGCCGGGTCCCGGCCATGCGGAGGTCGAGCGACGCGATCTTCGCGGTGACTTCGCGGATCGCCGCCGCGACCGCCCGCTTCTTCGCGAGGTCTGTCGCCCCCGGCGGGCAGAGCGCACCGTTCTCCGGGTAGCGCCCGTATGCGATGATGCTCGCGATCCGTCCCTTCCCGAACGCCGCCACGCCCCAGGAGAGGCCCGATCCCTTCTGGATGTTCACGTCGCAGAACGCCACCGCCGAATCCGTCCCCGGCGGCAGCACGCACGGATCCGCGCCGGTGAGCGCGTTCGATACCAGCTCCGGCGTGATGGCCAGATCCTCGCCCTGCCCGTCCACGCGCATCTGGTACTCCGCGTTGAACGCCTCCTTGCCGATGGCGGCCATCTTATTGAGCGCATGGTGGATCGCGTCGTATTCCGTCGCGGCGTCGTATGCCTTCGGATCCACGCAGACCGTCCCGGCGAACCGCTCGCGGTTCTCGCGGTACCAGCGGCGGGACTCCGTCCGGGCGAAGTCGTCATTCGCCGCGTCGAGGTGGTAGGCCTCGATGAATTCGTCGGCCAGCGCCTCGAACCCCGCGCACATCTCCAGCAAAAACGGGCAGACCGATGTGGACCAGTTCGGGTGGAGGTTCTTGTCTGCGATCCGGTGCGCGAGGTCGCCGAAGCGCTGGGGCGTGATCGTGATGAATGCCGCCATCGAGGTCGTGTTCGAGCCGAGGTTCAGGGCGTCGCCGTGGATGTACTTGTCTAAGCGTTCCACCGCCGTCGCCGAGCGTGCGTCCTTCTGCGTCTGGGGATCGTCGAAGAGCAGGAAGTCCGGACGGTCGCCCATCTCATTGAGGCCGCGCACGGAGGCTCCCACGCCCCGGCACGCGAAGTGCGCCCCGCATGCCGGTGAAAGCGGACGCCCCAGATCGTCGCGGAGCATCGGCAGCCGGAACATCATCTCCGAACTCTCGAACCCGACCGGTCTGCCGTGGTACGTGATCGTGCCCGCCCGCTGCACCACGCCGCCGATGGCGCGGAGCGGTACCGCCACCGCCGGGAAGTCCGCATGGATCGCGTCGAACGTCTCGATGGCGGAGAGGACGGCGTTCTTGATGGACTTCGCGAGCGGCTTCGAAGCGGCGATGCAGACCGGGAACCGCCGGTGCCCGTAAAGGATCGCCCAGATGAAGGCGATGATCGTCCATGTCGTTTTCCCGGCTCCGCGTGTGAATTCCACGGCGAGCTGTCCGCCGGTGAGGATCGCCTGCTGCAGCTTCTTGATGAGCCGCCGGTCGATCTCTTCCGATGCGCGATGGTCCAGGAGCGGGCGGCAGAACGTCCAGCCGAAGAGCTCGAGGTTGTACCGGCACGCCTCGACGAGGCGCGGGTGCCGCACCTTCGGGAGGTCGCCGATCTCGTTCCGGGAGGCGATCATCTTCGCCTTCCGGTCCGCCGCCGACATCGCCTGCGGTGCGCTCCGCGCCTTCTCCCGTTCGGCCTGCGCCTTTCTCAGCTTGCGGAGCGCTTCGGCCTTGCGGTAGGCCTGAAGCTCTTCATCCGTGAGGCCGCGACCGAGCGTCGCTTCCACGCCCACTCTGCTGATGCCCGCCAGCGCGAGCTGCTGGATCTGTTCGCGTTCCGTCATTCCGCCATGCTATCCTTGGGACGCTTCCGGGAATGCCCGCTGAACGACCGACCGCCAGTTCGGCATCTTGAGGACGGGGCGCTTGATCCGGCTGAAGAGTCCATCCCGGCAAAGCTCCGCGTAGATCGGACGCCGGAGGTCGAGCACTTCGGCGGCGTCCTTCACGCCGAACGTGTTCACGTAGGTTCCGAGCTGGCGCATCGCGGTGTCGTAGTACGTCTCGCGGATCTCTTCGCGCCCGATGCAGCAGCTGATCGAGCAGAAGACCGTCCCGCCGCCCGTGGTCATGAGCCACCGTACCGCCTCGAACCGGGCGTATAGGTTCAGCGCGACGTCCGCCTTGCTGCCGTCTTTCGTCCACGGGCTGCCTCCACCGATGCGGCAGTTGCCGCCGTAGAAGTCCACCGCGAGCTTGCGTCCGGTCGTTCCGCAGTCGCCGAACGCGGCGTGGCGGACGTACCGCCCGGTGCCGTTCACGATCACGTCCTCGCCTCTGTATCCGGACTCCGAGCGGACGAGGTTGCGCACGGTCTGTTCGGCGTCGCTTGTCATGCAGGGAGCGGCCACGATCAGCTGCAGCACGTTGCCGCCGCCGCCCGTGGTCACCTGCGTCTTGATGTCGAGGCCGATGCCCCGCTCCGGTTCATCGTATGCGAGCCGGTAGATCTTGCGCCCGATGCGCTCCGCGAGCGCGATGTCTCGCGGCATGAGTCCCTCCGTTTCGTCGCAGGCCATGCCCCAAAAGATCCCCTGATCTCCCCAGCCGTTGCGGTCGACGCCGCGTGCGATGTCCGGGGACTGCTCGCCGATCCAGGAATTCACCACGAGCGCGTTCGCGTCCATCGTGTTCTCCGCTCCCCAGAGCGTCGAGTAGTAGTGCGTGTAGCCGATGTCCGCCACCGCCTTCTTGACGGTCCGATGGAGCGTGATGTCGTCTGGGTGCCATGTGCTGGTGACTTCGCCCGCGAGGTTCACCACGTTGCCCTTCACCTGCACCTCCACGGCGTATCGAACCTCCGGATCGTGCCGCAGGTATTCGTCGAGCAGGTAGCTGCTTATGTAGTCCGCGATCTTGTCGGGGTGCCCGAGCGAGACCCATTCGCTTGTCTTGATCATGTTACCGGTTCCTCTTTTGTTGTTTCGTTTGTCGCAGGCGTGAGCGCCTGCCAGTCGCATCCTTCGCCGTGTACGAACTCCGCCCAGCGGCGGCGGATCACGTCGCAGTAGTGCCGGTCGAGCTCCATCAGTCTCGCCTTGCGTCCGAGCTGCTGCGCCGCGATCGCCGTCGTGCCGCTTCCGCCGAACGCATCCAGCACCACCTCGCCGGGGTGCGACGAGTTGCTCATGAACCGCGCCACGAGCGCGACCGGCTTCATCGTCGGGTGGAGTTTCGACTTTGCGGGCTTGTCGCAGTAGATGACCGACGTCTCCGCCTTCTGCTGGAGCGCACGCACCATGTCCTTCAGCTCGGCCTTGCTCATCTTCTCGAGCGGCTTCGAATCGTCGATCACCGTGTTCGAGTAGTCGCCGTGGAAGTCGTGGCTTTTCGTCCATGTGTAGAAGATCGGCTCGTGCCGGTAGTCGTAGTCGAGCCGTCCGAGCGAAAAGCACGCGGAGGACTTCACCCATATCAGGATGTGCCGTACCGCCAGCCCCGAATCCTTCATCATCATCATCATCATCAGTCCAAGCTCACCGCCCTGGGGCGACGAGACGTAGTACGAGGCGTGGTCCGCGCAGTTGCGCCGGACGTTCGTGAATGCCGCGACGAGCACCTTGTACAGCTCCGGCGCGGAGAGCGTGTCGCCGATGATGTTGGCGGTGATGCTGCCCCCCCCCCATTCGCTTCGTTGATCGCCTTGTTCTTGTCGCCGATCGCCACGCCGTATGGCGGATCCGTGAATACGAACGCGGCCTTGTCGCCCTGCATGAGCGCCGCCATGTCCGCTTCGCTTGTCGAGTCGCCGCACATGAGCCGGTGGTCGCCCAGCCGGTAGACCTCGCCGCGCCGGGAGACGGGATCGCTCGGCGTCTCCGGCACTTCGTCGGGATCCGTCTTTCCCTCTGTCGGACTCTCCTTCAGCATCTCGCCGATGAGTCCGGTGACGTCCACGTCCATCTCGGCGAGCCGGTCCGCGCCGTAGAGCGCGATCAGCTCTTCCGCGATCCATTCGCCGTAGTTCTCATTGTCGATCACGTGGAAGTCCTCGGCCTGCTGCTGGTCCCATTCGACGAACCGCACCCAGTCCGCCGGGATCTCCGTCTCGCCGTTCGCCTTGAGCGCCGCGACGCGCATGTTGCCGCCCAGCACCACGCCGTCCTCCTTGCGCACGACGATCGGTCGCGCCTTGAACATCCACGGTCGCTTCTGTACGCTCTTGCGGAGAAGCTCGAAGTGCTCCGGCGTGATCTTGCGTGCGTTCTTTTCGTTCTGCCGCAGATCCTCGAGCCGTATCATCGCCTCCTGGTTCATTCCCTATCTCCTTTTTTGGTGTTTGTTTTGACGTTCCAGGGCACCTGCCGGATCTGCAGATGCTTCGGGAACTTCGTGATGTCTCTTTCGCACTTGCCGTCGATGTCGAGCTGCTTCACGAATACCGGCACGCCCGCCGCCTGGCATTGTTCCACGATGCTCTCCACCCACTCGATCCGGCACGGGCGGCGCTTCGGTCCGCTCTCGCATCCCACGACCACCCACTGAAACGTCCCCTCCGATAGTCCGTTCGGGAGGAATCTCAGATTGATCGGCTCGAGCAGCGGTTCGCACGAGACCCAAAGGTTCGCCCAGTCTGGCCATTCCTGGATCAAGTCAGAGAACCGTTCGTCATACGTCCGCTGATTCTCTGCGGTGAAGCCGAAGTAGTGGTTGGATATGTCGCACTCTTCGTCGTCGAATCCGAAGTATTCCCCGCTGTCCTCATCATAACCTTCGGGAATCAACAGCACCTTTTCATTCCGAAGTACGCCACACATCCTGGCTGGTCGCTTCGTTAGCCAAAGGTAGGCATCGCCGCCGCGATTGACGCACCGTCCGATGTTGTCTGCGATATCCTCGGTGTACATCCATTCACCGAATAGGTCGGTCATGTTCCCGCAGAAGACCACGCCCTTGCGCGGCGGTCGCTGTTTCGTCTTGCGTGGTTCGAAGCTCCGCCCGAACCGTTCCGTCAGCGCTTTCGCGTAGCAGTTCTCGCACGCTGGGGAGCACGGCTTGCACCCGACGATGGGGTTCCATGCCGTGTCCCAGTACTGCGATCCCGCCCACTGTATATCGCTCATTCCTTCACCTCGCCTCTCCCTTCGCCGGGGTCGATCTCGTCGAGAAGCGCCAGCACCTCGTCGCGGCTGTACTTGCGCGTTTTCTTTTCGGCCCTCACGCGTCGGTCCACGTCGATGAGGCGTTCCGTCAATCCGCCAAGCACTTCGCCGAATACATCCTTGCAAGTCAGCTTGACGTTGACGGTGGTGGAACTTCTCGCCGTAACCCAAACCTCGCGGTAGAGGACGCTCCCCGCGATCTCCTGAAGCTCTTCTCTGGCGGCCTTGATGATCATGCCGGGGAACTGTGCCCCGTCCGCCATCTTCAGGTCTCCCACTCCGATCACCGTCATTTCGTCACCTCGCTTCCGTTTGATGGCCTCAAAGCCTCCATCCATTCCAGCGCCAATTCGTAGAGCTTGTTTCCGGCGGTCTGGACCTTCTCGCTGTTCGCGATCTTCGGCACGATGATTATCGCTGCCATCTCTCGCGTCGAAGGCGTCAGTGCGTTCACCGCCGTGCACAAAGTGGCAGCGGTCGCCAGCGCAAAAAACGTAAAGGCAAAACGGAAGCCGTTGTGCCGCAGTCGCTTCTGTGCATCCTTCATGTACTCGTCGCTCTTTCCGGCGAAGAAGTCGATGGAGCCGTTTCCCGTAAACGTTCCGAGCGAAAAGAAAACGACGGCAAGGATCCCAAAGGCGATTGCGCAAAGGATGCAGAGCGGCGTGACGCTGTGCCCAAGAAAGCACTTGATGCTGTCCAGCCGCGTCAGCCAATACATCTGAGCTGTTGTAATCATTTCGTCACCTCGCTTTCGCTCTTCTCGACCATTTCCAATGCAAGGCGCAACGCGACGAGCCAAAGGATCACGCGAGGCGAGATGCGCTTCCCGCAATCGTACAGCCACTCCCAATAGTCACAATCAATTTCCGAGAGCGCTTGTCTCGCCCGGTCTGATACGGTCACGCCTTCTCTGCTGTCGATGGTGATGTCTGGCGACCATGAATCTATGAAGTCGTCGTAGAAATCTTCCGGGAGTATGAGTCCGTCATCCTTGACCCTCCGGTCGAAATCCTCACGGAACTTCTCGCCGCTCCATTCGTATCTGTCGCTCGCCACGGCGACCTTTTCGAGAAAGTATCCGTAGTTCAGATCGATCTCGCCATTGTCGTTTCGCCATGTGAAGCAGTTCGCCATCCCTTTCAGCGTCGCTGGACACGTCGGGTAGACGACCGCTTCTCCCAAGTCTCCAGCGATAAAGACCCGGTTCGTTCTCTCATGGTCGAAAATGAAGCGCATGTTGTACCAGACGGAACCGTCGGCCCGCCTGAAGTCCAGCACGTCGATTCCGAACTCCCCCTTTCGAAGCGTCGCGACGTGTTTGCCGAAATCCTTCTGGGCGTGTTTTATGATCTCATTGATCTGGCTGTCCATTGCTTTATCCTTTCATCAGAAGTGTTGCGATTGTGATCTGTCCGGCTGCGGCCCAGTACCACGACCTTGCGTAGTCGTGGCACCAGGCGCAGACCGCAGCCTCGGCGAAGTCGACGAGGGCGAGGCAGATCGGCAGTATGTGCCTCGCGTCCATTTACATCTCCGCCTCTTGATCCCAGTCCGCGTCATCGTCGGCGTCGCCGTCGAAGGTGTCCGCTTTGCTTTCGTCGGCGTCCGGGTCGATCCACTTGACCTCCGGAGTCTTGAGGCTCTCGAGCGCTTCGTCGAGCGCGATGGCGACCTTCGCCTGCGGCCCGATCCCTTCCTTCGCCTCCGGGAAGAGCGCGAGGATGAGCTTCGCGTTCGGCACGGCGTAGTACGCCTGGCTCCGGCCCGGGTCGAGGTACCGGATGATCTCGCGTGCGATCCACTTCGCAAAGCAGCCGGGAACGTGGAACGTTCCGAAGGCCATCGCAGCCGCGCACTTCTCCTTGTCTGTCTCCGTCCCCACGAGGCGGCAGGTGCCGATGCCGGAGAAGGCCGTCTGGAACGCCAGCGGCACCCACGGGCGGATCTCGCCGGTCGCTTCATCCGTGAAGCGCTGCCGGATGCAGTTCTCGAGGTTGTCATCCTTCGCGCACCATTCGGCCAGCGCCCGGATCGCTTTGTTGCGCTCTTTCGTCTCGCGCTTCTTCGCCAGCTCCGCTTCGCGTTCCTTCTCCGCGTCGCTGCCGCCCGTCGCGCTTTCCGGCATCGGCGACGCCCACTCGACCACCTTGTTTCCGTTGTAGTCGCGATAGACGTGAAGCACATTGCACTTCGCCGTCTGGCGCGTCGAACGGTCCACGCTCCAGTTCGGGGCGTGCTCGATCACGCGCAGGCCGTCATCCTTCGCCTTCTTGATCGTCTCCGCGATGGCGTCATCCAGCTTCTTGTTGTAGCACTTCGCGCAGAGGCACTTGCCGAGCGGCGTCGGTTTGTCGTTGCTCCAGTCGAAGAGCTCCGGCGAGGCTCCGCTGTTGTGCGGGCATGTGCGGCACGGCCTGGTGTTGAACCCCGCGCCCTTCAGGTCGCAGCTCTCCTTGATGAAGTGATCCGCGATGTCGTTCCACCGCAGACCGGCGTCTGTGGTGTCCTTCCAGAGGACGCGATCCTTCAGCTTCTCCTGGATCTCGAGCGGGTAGGCTGCTATGTGTTCGAGGCAGTCGGTGCCCACCCGTCCGGCCTGCGCCCGCTTGCGCCATGCCGGGGAGAGGTTCTTGAGGTTCTTGCGGCGGGCGACCCAGCGCTCGCCGCGCCCCGTCTCTGCGGCGATCTCCGACTGCGTCATGCCGTCGGCGAGCAGCTTCTCGATAAGTTCTGATTCGAGAATCGGGTCCACGTCCTTCCGCTGCAGGTTCTCGAGCAGCGTCATGCGGCGTGCCTGGTCCTTCGTGACGTCCATCAGTTCGCAGGGGATCGGGTCGAGCCGCGCTTCGCGGCACGCGACAAGCCGCCGGTTCCCGGCGACGACCGTGTACTTGGATCCGTCCGCCACGACCACGAGGCGCTGGATGAGTCCGTCCTTGATGATCGAAGCCGTGAGGTCCGCCACGCTCTCTGGCGTGATCTTCGCTCGCGGGTTCCACGGGGCGTGCTGCAGCTTCGCCGCCGGGATGTCCATAGGCGTGCGCTTCGGCGTGGCGGCCTTCTCCGTCACCTTCGCCGGTGCGCCTTTCTTCTTGTCCGTCTTGACGGTCGGCTTGACCGCCTTCTTCTTCGTGTCTTTCGTTTTCATGTTTGTTCTCCGTTGCCAGCGCCGCACCATGCTTGCGCTGAAATCTCACGTATGGCATTCGCTGCCAGCTCGGTGATCCGGGCGACCGTGCGCTTCGCCATGTCCAGCTTGATCTGGAGGCACTTGATCGTCTGCTTCTGCCGTCTCACGCGCTCGAGCAGCATCTCTCTCGTCTCGTAGTTTGGGTTGACCGTTCTCGCCATGTCCGTCTCCTTCAGAACTCTTCCTCTTCAAGATCTCCGCCGTCATCCTCGTATTCGTCGCCGCCCTGGGCGTCGATGAGGTCATGCTGCACCGTCGGGACCGGCGGCGGTGCCGGGAACCCTTCGTCGTCGATGAGCGTGCCGTTGCGCCGAAGCGCCACCTCGAGCGGATCGTGCCGCCAGTCGCTGTGTACCTTCGCGTAGAGCGGAGAGAAGTCCTGCACGGCCTTCGCCGTCACGCCGTAGCCGCTCTGCGTCACGACCGGCGCTGCGGCCCAGTCGCCGAGCATCAGGCAGCAGTACTTCTTGTAGAAAACGAACGGGAACCAGACGTCTGGCCCGGCTTGCCCGTTTTGGTTCTTCGCTATGATGAAGCGCACGGGGTCGATGCCCTTGAACTCCGCCGCCTCGAACCCAGCCGTCAGGCCGAGCGGGGCGCGTGACTTCCCGTTCGCGTCCGGCGTGGACCACTGCGTCTTGACCTCCTTCTCGCGGTGCAGGATCCAAACGGCGAAGGCGTCCTGCTCGAGCGCTCCGGAGCCGCGCAGGTCGCTCGCCGTCGGCACCCGTCCGCCGTCCTTCTCGCATTCGCGGTTCAGCTGGGAAAGCGCGATCACCGGCATGGAGAGGTCCACGGCGATGGACTTCAGGACGCCGCTCACGTACTCGATCCGTTCCTCTGTGTTCGAGAAGTGCTGGCGCGAGCGCAGGAGCTGGACGAAATCCACCACGAGCACGTCGAGCTTCTTGGAGGCCCGCATCGCCACCGCCCAGGCGCGTAGCTTGTCGACGTCCCTGAAGTCCACCATCACGAGCGGCCACTTGCGGATCTCCGCTGCGGCGGCCTCCATCGCCTCGAGGTCCTGATGCGTGGTCGTTCCGAAGGACGCCTTGTTAAAGCTCACGCGGGACTTCTCGCCGAGCGGACGCTTCAGGAGCTGCTTGAGCGCCATGTCGAGCGAGTCGAACCCGACCTTGATCCCGCGTTCGCACCAAAACCGCACGAAGTTCAGCAGGAACGCCGTTTTGCCGACGCTGGGGCGTGCCCCCACGTAGTACAGCCCCTCTTGCACGCCGTTCGCCTTGAGGTTCACGACCTGCCAGGGGAGCGGGATGCCGGGCGTGTAGTCGAGGCGCTTTTCCTCGATCCGTATCCGGTGCGCTTCGCGGTACTCGGCCAGCACCTTGTCGATGATGTCGCCCGGCGCGACCGTTTTGGCACCCATCGCCGACGCGAGGATGTCCGTGATCCTGGCGTTGAGCATGCCGATGGCGTCCGGCGCTGGCAGCCCGCCCTCCAGCTGTTTGTGGAACTCCCCCTGCGCCTTGCCGAGCCGCCGGATCATCACCTCCGAGCGCAGGATCTCGATGTGGTATTCGATGTGCGCCGAGGTTGCAAAGCTGGTGATCGCCGTGTCGAAGTCCACCGCCGAAATGTCGACCGGTTCGCCCTTCGTCCCGCTCCGGGCGGCGAGCGAACGCGCCCGGTCCATCACGGCGATCGTGAATTCCCCTGCGTCCGTTTCGGCTCCCCGCTCCGAGAATACATCCAGCACCGCGCCCCAGACCGTCCGCCACCGGGCGTCAGCGAACCAGTCCGGCAGCACGCCGGACGCGATCGCTTTCGGCACCGCGTAGCTTGGATCCTGAAGCGCCGAGCCGATCACGCCCGCTTCAGCTTCCTTGACGACCTCTTCTTTCCGGATCATGATATGATCTCCCCGTCCGTGATCGAAGGCGCGACGTCAGCCGTTTCCGTCCCCGAAGAGGCGGGCGGCATTTTTTTGCGTTTTTCGGCCTCCCACCATCCCCGAAGGACGGACGCCAGGTTCGCCCGCGTCACGCGGAACATCCGCCCTGCGGCCCCGCGTGCCATCCAGTCGAGCTTCTCCATCTCCGGCATGAAATAATCAAAGGCGAAGTCGAAGGGCACGTTCAAGTTGTGCGCTGCCGTTCGGACGTCCTCCCGTGTGACGAATGTGACGCGTGTGCCACTCTTACTTACTTCCTTACTTACTTCCTTACTGGCGTCACATTCTGTGACGTTCGTCACTTCGTCACATTCGTCACTTTCGTCACAGTCCCCGCCTCTGGCGGCGAGTCTCGCCCGGTACTCTGCCGTCCTCTGTGCCCCCGTTTTCGCCGGTGCCCGTGTCTGCTTCTTCTCCGGTGGGGCGCAGATCGCCGCCGCTTCCGATGCGATCCCGGCCACGAGGAACTCGAACATTGCGAACTTCTTGGGCAGGGCGTAGTCGTTCAGTCCTCGAACCCGGGCGTATGCCGCCCCGATCACCGCCGTCCGTGCCTCGCTGCCGAGCCCGTCCAGCGTCGAGGTCAGGGCCGCGTGTACGATGAATCCCCGACCCTTCACGCCCTCTGCTCCTTCTCGCGGCATTCGACCCATACGTCGACGGCCTCCTTTGAGGTCTTGTATGCCCATCGGCAAATGGCGAGAGTGCCGGATTGTGATCTCCTGATGTCCGCCCCGCCGACGAGCGCCGCGTAGATCGTGCGCTGCAGGGCCTCCCTGCCTTCGCCGTCCTCCGGGGGTGTACTTGCACCCTCCTTCGCCACGGGCGCTTCCACGGGCGTCTGCGCTGCCGCTGGCGGCGTTCCGCTCTCCTTCTTCGAATCCTGCTCTTTCGCGAGCTTCATTAGTGCTGCCTTGTTCATAAGTGTCCTCTCGTTTGCGTTACTCAGTCTCTCTCGCTGAC
>Ga0326511_10000538_pt1 | contig 33214 bp, 50 predicted proteins | sample 0_2496_0518_D_FD_203701 | JGI IMG/M metagenome (GOLD analysis project Ga0326511, IMG submission 203701) | Bovine rumen microbial communities from UC Davis, California, United States - 0_2496_0518 | ecosystem: Host-associated > Mammals > Digestive system > Stomach > Rumen | place: USA...
ATACCTCGGTGGCCTTCTTCTCGTCGTATAGGAGTGTCTTGTAGACGCCAGGGTACCAGAAGTCGTTCGTCTCGCTCATGACTGGATCGGGGCCGCAGTTGTAGTAGCCCCAATATCTCGTCCCCTTCTCCCTCTCTGGGTTGTTGAACGCGAACTGGTAGCCGGCGCATCCGCACCAGTGGAGGGAGCCTGAGATGACGTTCTTATCCAGGTACTCCCTTCCGGCTTCCTCGGCCTCGATGCCGTATCTCTTGGTCTTCTTGCAGACGTAGAGCCTCGTGCACGGCTTGCCCCTGACCTCGCCGATGGTCTCGAACCACCAGAGCGTGTTGCTTGGGGCCTTCTCTTCCATGGCCTCAAGCACTTCCTTCGGCGCGCCCATGGTCTTAGAGGCCGAAGAGCGACATGTCGTCGAACAATGACATCTGCCCGCTCTTCTCCCTCTCCTCCTCGGCTTTTTTGATCTTGGCCTGCTGGCGCTCGGCCTCTCTCTTGGCTTTGTCCTCAAGCTTCTTCCTCTCGGCGGCCTCGTATTCCCTGATGGCTTTCTCCTTCGCGCTTTCCTTCTCCTCTTTGGTGAGGGTGTAGGAATCGCTTTCAGATACTTTCACTGGCTCGTCTTGGACGTAGTGGATGGCCCAGCCGTAGACTTCCTCGTCCTCGACCGCGCCGCTCGTTCCTCCGAGCTTCTTCTTTGCGCATTCGGTGATGAAGCCGCACACGTCCTTGAGGGTTATCTTCCTGTCGCCGTAGGCTTGCTTCAATGGCTCGTCGTTGGCCATCTTGTCGGCGAGGTACGCCCCGATGGCTTTGCTCAGGCCGTCTTTGGCGCTCTCGGTTTCGGTCTTGATCCTCTCAATGGCATCCATCGAGAAGTCGAGCTCGATCTTATTCTCTTTCTTTGGGGAGGATTCCTCTTCCGTCTCTTCGATCTCTTCGTTTTCCATTTCCTCAGTCTCTGTCATACTTGTTCGCTCCTTTGAATCTCTGGCATGCGTTGTATCTGTATAGGATGGTTATCCTCTTTTGCTTGATGGGGCAGCAGAAGCCCTCCGGGGTCTTGGTGAGGTAGGCGCAGTTATCGCAGCATCTTTTCATTTTCTGTACCCTTTCATAAAACTTCCCCTAAGCTCATCCGCTTCATCATCGCTGAAATCCTTGGGTATGAGATCTCCCTCTTTAGGTGGGATGTCCTTTGGGTATCCGAATAGGTCTCTGGCTATCTCAGCGGTCTCCTTGACCGCCTCATCGAAGGATTCCTGGTCCATTTCCTCATACCCATTATTATTAATTTCTTCTTTTTTATTCTTTTTATTTCCTTTCTTTTTGTTTTTATTCGTTTTATTTCGTTTTATTTTGTTTAGGTCGCATTTTTGTTGCGCTTCCGCATCATGTTCGTCCCAAAGTTGTTGCAGGTTTGTGACGGTTGGTATTATAACCCCTTTGAGGCTTATGCCTTTCTCGGCGTTCAAGGTGTATGCGAAGTTCCTCTTGATGTAGAGCTTCGAGCGTTTGTTCTGATACTCTGTCGGCTTGTAGGTCTCCTTCCTCATCATATTGTTGATGAACCAATGCTTTATGACATGGACGTCGTCGCCCATATCCAGGAGGTAGCCGTTGCCCACAAGCTCATCCACCTCTTTCTGACTCGCTCCGATCATTCGCGCTACCGGTAAGGCGTTTGACACAAAGCCATCGTCATCCGCCTTGACTATAAGGTGCATATAAAGGGCTTGCGCGCCCAATGAGTTCTTTATGAACTTGGTCGAGCCGATGTCCGACTCGCTTATCATCCTGCGGTCCTTCATCTGCTCGTCACGGAGACTTTCATGTATTCCCCGTTCTCCTTATCCTCTTGGACTAGCCATAGCGAAATGCCGAGTTTGTCCATCTCCTTGGTTTTTGAGACGAGCTTGAAGTGTCTCTTCTCGCACCATTCCGCGATGGCGGCTCCCGCCGTGTCGGTTTTAAAGACGTCTTTCTTTTTCTTTTTATGGCAGAAGACCTCGAATTCGGTCTCCCTGAATGCGTTGTGGAAAGGTTCGCAGTCGCCGTTCATCGGCCTGTCTTGGTTGTTGACCGTCTTGCCTTTGCCGTGGTTTGTGATTTTGAGGGATACCCTTGCGGCTCTCGTCAGATAGTCGTTGCCTCTTGCTTGAAGCTGGTTGTAGTGCTCCATCGCCTCTTTCTGGGTGGCGAGCCTATAAACTCTGCCTTTGTCGAGGACTATCATCTTATCCACTTCGGAGGAGTTGTTTATCTCCTCTTTGAGGTTGTGGAAGTCCCTGTAGTAGGTGGTGTGGGCAATGTACTGCGTCTTCTCTCTCTCGTAGCCCATGATCTCAGCGAGCTCAAGGATGTCCATCCCCTCGCCGCTTTGCTCGATGAGTCGGTAGAACGCCCAATGCCTCGGCGTCAATTTCTCGATCTGTTCCATTTCGAGACTCCTTTCATATGAGATTTTGGTGGTCCATGGGGGATTCGAACCCTCAGCCTAGCGATTATAAGTCGCTCGCTCTGACCATTGCGCTAATGGACCGTGCGGGGAGATTTTAAGGCCCTCCCCTTTTTCCTTTCGTCGCTTTATGATAGCCCTTATTATCGAGGGTTGTCAAACTTTTTTGTGCTTTTTTTAAAACGGCAGGTCATCGGATACCACGTCTATGCCGTCGTCAAGCTCCTGCTTCTTGCGGTAGATGTCCTCGGGGCTGTCTTTGACGATCTTCTTCGCGTATGGCGGCTCGTCTTGCCTCTGTTCCGGTTTCCCTCCCGCGAAGTGGATGTCCGACACTATGACGTCCTCATAGGTCCTGTCGTCCTTCTTGCGTTGGGTGAGTCTGCCCTCGACGATGACCTGGCTTCCCTTCCTCATGTTCCTGAGGATGAACTCGGCTTTTGTGTTGAAGGCCTTGCAGTCCTTGTAGACGGTCTCCTCCTCGCCGCCGTACTTGTTGTTGCAGGCGATGGAGAAGCGGGCGACTGTGTTCCCGCTATCCGTCTTGAATTCCTCAGGGTCTTTGGTGAGGTTTCCCTGGATGATGATTTTATTGAGCATCTTCTTGCTCTCCTTTCATTGTGATCGTGAGCCCTTCCCCCACGCGTTTCTCTTTGAGGTACTTATCGTATACCTCTGGCATCTCCTCCTCGAGTTTCTTGGAGTCGATGGATTTGCTGGAGTAGGCTTCCCTGACGGTTATCTTCATCCTTGGCGTCTCGAGCGATTTGACGCCGTTGTCGAGCATCGCCTTGAGAAGCGCGTCGGTGAGTTTCTTCTTCTTGTCCTTGCACTCCTCGAGCTTCGCGTTGAGGTTGGAGATGAAGTCCTCGAGATGGGCCAACTCGGAGAGCTCGTAGGAATTGGCTAGCGCCACCGGATTCGGGTCCTCTTTGAACTCGGTTCCGTCCCTTTCGCATTGGAGGAGCCTCTCGATCTCGCTGTCTTCGTGGCGTCTGACGGGGATGAATTGCATCTCATTCCCCCTAATCCACCCTACGAAGAGGTTATCGGTGTGCTTGCCGTCCAAGTAATCGTAGAGGGAGAGCTGCCATGACCAGTACCTCTCGTCCTTCTGATAGGTGGTTTTCCAGTCATAGAGGTTTCCGGTGAGGTCGTCTCTGAAGTCGTATGTGCCGGCGACGATGTCGTTGCCGACGATGACCTCGGCCCTTCCTTTGGCGAAGCAAGACCTCATCCATTCCGCCACGTTCTTGGCTTCGTTGGACTCCGGTTCCTTGCCCTCTTTGACGAAGAGCTCTATCTCCTTGTGGATCGAGTGGCCCTTCTCGGCGGCCCTCTCTAGGACTTCCTCCGGCACGGCGGCGTAGTCAGGCGCCAAGCCGTGCTTGTGGAGGAGTTGGGTGACGGATATGAGGGTTTTCCCCTCGCGGATGTACTCGTGGTCCGCCTCATTGAAGATGATGTCACTCATCTTTCTTGCCCTCCATCTTCTTCAGTTTCATGTTGATGGCGTTGTTGAGCTCGCCTTCGGTGAGGAGCTCGACTGGCTTGTTGTAGTAGGCCGCGACCTTATCCAACTCGATGTTGAGGCTCTTTGCCACGGCGATGGTGTGAGGGGTTGGCGGGTCGTTTGGGTTATTCTCCGGTTTCTCTTCCTTCTTCGGCTCTTCCTCGCCCTCTGGGAGGTCTTCCCCCGCGTAGATGTAGAAGCCTAAGCCGAACATCGCGACGTTCTTGGTGAGGCACCTCATGATGGTCTTGTTGATGTCGAACATATCGGCCGCGTTGACGGTGATGGTCTTGTATTTTGTCTTGACCTCGCGTGGGTGGTCTTGCATGGCTTCGTTGTTGGAGTCCATTACCGGGAGCCACATCTCAAGCGGTCCCTCGTTCCAAGGCGCGCCTGGGGTGACTTTGGTGAACACCATGTAGCCCTCGCTTGTTTTGATGAATGGGTTGTTATGCTCGTCTTTGTAGACCTCGTAGGTCGCGTTTGGGCATACCTTCCTGAACTCTCCCCAAGCCCAAGCCCATGATAGGTAGGTGAGGCCGTTCTTGTCCTCGGTGTGGCCGTTGCAGTTGATCGCGCTCAACGTCTCGAAGAGCGACTTTTTCTCTTGTTCCATTTTCGGATTCCTTTCATGTGAGATTATCTTCTGAAGCCGTAGAGCTCCCTGACCTCGGATGGCTTCTTCCCGAGGGCTTCGGCGATGCGTTTGCACACGCCAGGCTGGAGCCTGTGCCTGTACGAGCCGTTCTCGAGTCCGAGGACGAGGTTGTAGGAGAGGCCGTGCTTCTTGGCCCATTGCATGATGCTGAGGTTCTCGTTCTCCCTGGCTCTGAGGATGGCCGCGGATAATTGCGTGGTTATTTTGGTCGTTGGCATATTACCTCCTTTCTATGTGATTATTTTAGCACTTTTTGTGCTTTTTTTAAACCTTTTTCGCACTGAAATCATCGGTTTTCCACACGGAGATGATGAGGTATTCCTTCACGTACCCTTCCCTGACGTAGCCGTCGTATGCGTGCTTGATCTCCCTCTCCGCCTCTTCCTTGCTTCTGGCGAAGGTCGGGAGGTGCTCGATCTTGCCGTCAGCCTTGACGGTGGAGGAGTATTTCTCGTACGGCTTGTCCACGAGGTCGTATTCGGTCATCGCCTCGTCGAGCTTCTTCTTGTCCCCGTTGCGGATGGCGTCGCACGCCTTGTAGTAGAGTTCCTGTTTCTTCTCGCTCATTTCCTGCCTTTCCCGAGCAGGCCCCAGACCTGCCCGTATTCGAGTGTCCTCTTGCCCATGTTCCCCGGGTAGAGGATGAGCCCCTTTCCCTCGTGGCTGAGGTAGGGGCTTTCTATGGCGGTATCGTACCTTACGCACGCTCCGCCGAAGAGGTGGACGATCTTCCGGAAATTCCCGCCGTTCGCCCTTTTGGAGAGCACCCAGACCCTGTTGTCCCTGAGCGCCTGGATGAGGCTTTCGCTCATCTGTCGCCGAAGACGATCTTGAGCGTCCCCGCCTTCCTTTCCTTGCTGAGGATGGCGTGCTCGCCGTACTTCTCCTTGAGTTTCCTGTATGGGAGGCTCATCGCGTTGACGATGTAGGCCCCTCCGTAGAGTCTGCCGTAGGCCGTGACGGTCTCGTCGCCGCTGATGTGGAGGTCTTTTACTTTCTTCTGTTCCATTTCGGTTTCTCCTTTTGGGGCGGCTATTCGGCCGCCTCCATCTCCGTCTTGAGCTCTCTGAGGATGCTGAGGGCGTAGTTGTGGCGGTCGAGGTCCTCGGCCGCGATTGCGATCATCTCGGGCGATTTGCGTTTCATCACCCTCTTCATGTCGTCTTTGACGATGCCCTCGAATAGGGCGATCTTCTCTTTGACGATGCCGAGCATCGCTTCTTTGGTTTCCTGTTCCATTGACTTTGCCTCCTTAGTAGTCCCTATCATCAGGGTCCGGCTCATATGGCCACTCGACGGTGTCTTGGTACGCTTCCCTGAGATAATCGCGGAAGCCGTCGTCATCGTCGAATGTCTCCTCAACCAAGTGGCCGTTGTCGAAGAGCCACTTGAGGGTTTTCCTCACCTTGTCGCAGGTTTCCTTCCCCCATCTTTCATCGTCCACCTGCCCCGCGATGTACTCGAAGTAATCGTCGGGTGTGGGGGTCACATCGATGGTGCGCCTGATGGTCTTTCCCCTGTTGTTGATTTTCTCGTATGTGAATTCCATTTTGTTTGCCTCCTTATTATTTTGGCACTCTCAATATACCACCATTCATCGTTGTTGCAAACACTTTTTTGCGTTTTTTTTGTTTTTGCTTGCGGAAAATAAAAAGAGGGCAATTTCTTCCCTCTCGGCCTTGGCTTCCCAAGGAGTTTTCGCAAGGTTATTATAGCATCCTTCAGACAAAGGAAAACCGCCCTGTCCGATGGGCGGCTTTCCCCGTCTATAAGGAGGCTTCTAGCGTTCGGGAAGGCTATGGCCTAACCTTTCCCTATGCCTATTATAACGCTTCCGGGGCTTCGGCGCAACGCTCGGCCTCGATGGCCTGCATGATCTCGAAAGCCTTGCTCTTCTCTATCCTGTTCTCGGCGCACCATGACACGTAGGCCTCCAGGACCTTGATTCTCCCCGCGTATGGGGCGACCAATTCGGAGTTCACCAGCTTGCGGTCGTCGAGCATCCCTCGGAAGACCTGCCATAACACGACGCCTATATCCTCGAAGAGTTTCAATGCGTAGTACCAGAAGGCCTGCATCTGGTCCACGAACTTCTCCTTGCTGGCGCTTAGGGCGAATGAGGCGAGGAACATGCTTATCGCGAGCATCCCCAACACGACCGAGGCGGAGTTCCTGACCTTGGCCATCGCCACGTTGCCCTGGACCTTCGCGCCCCTCGATTCGGTCTTGCACTCAATGTCGAGTGAGAACACGATCGGGTCGACCGCGTTGTATCTGACGAAGACGGAATTGATGTTTCTTTCAATCCACGCGTCGGTCTTCATCTCCTCTAGCTCCGCCCTCTTCCGGCAGTAGCGGGACTTCTTCTTCCCTTCTTCATCCTCGCTTGAGTAAAGTATCAGGCTCTTATGCTTGGCGAAGCGGTTCAGCCTGTGGATCTTCCTGTTCACGGAATCCACCCAAGCCTTTCTCTTCTCCTCGAGATTGTAGACGTTCATGACGTATTCGTTGAATGTCTTGCCGTCCCTCATCTTGTCCAGATCCTCGTATCGCCTTATGAGGTTTTTCAGGGTGAAGGATTTCTCGACCTCCCTCTCCCAGTTGATGTTCATGCCTATGTTGTAGGCGCAAACCCCCGCGATGGCCTTGGTTATGACCTCGGTCCAGTAGGCGGCGGCTATGTCGGGGTGCCCCACGAAGTCGAAGACGTCGAAGTTGAATCTCATCGTGAGGAAGTCGAAGCAGCCGAAAACCCCCAATATGACCACGAGGAGGACGAAGTTTATCACCCCTTTGGTGACTCTCTCCTGCTTCGTGGACAATAATTGCGTCAGGCGGTCGGTCGCGTTGTTGACCTGATCGAACACATCCATTTTATTTTTCGCTCCTTTCAGTTAGCCCCTTTATTATAGCATAAAGAAAACGAGGCCGCTCAGGACCCCGTTTCCGCCTCTCGTCAAAAGGAGTCGACGGAGGGGAATGGAACGACCCCTCCATCTGCCTTAATTATACGCGCATATGAAAAGGGGCGCTAGCCCCCTTTCTTCCCGTTGAGTATCTTATGGAGTTTGCCTCCCTCGACGATCTCCTGCTTGGCCTGCTCCCTTGAGAGCTCGCGTTTCGCCTGCTCGATGTCGTCGCTCAGCTTGTTGGCCCTCTTCTTCAATTCGACGTGGGCTATGTCGAAGCCGCACGCCCCCAATATCCCGATCAATCCCCCTATCATGATCTGGACGATCTGATGGAGTATGGTCTCGATGAGGAAGATTATGACTATCGCCATTATCCAGCCTAGGATCAGGACGACCCATTCGTATGACACGACCGCGGTGCTGACCTTCTGGCCCGCCTCGCGCTTCATGTCGTCGGATTGCTTTTTGTTCACAAGCAGTAGGGCGATCGCCGCGAGGGCCATCCCAAGCACCCCGCCCAAGCCGACCTTCCACCCCGACTCCTGGACGAACCAGTCCTCGTAGTTTATCGCGCCTAGGACGATGTATGGGGCTATGAGGGATATGAATTCCGCGAAGAACGTCCCGTACTGCCATCTGCGGTACTTCCTCTTGAGTTCCTCTACCGTCATTCGCTCTCCTCCTTGCCCTTGTGCTCCAAACGGAAGTCCCTCGCGCCTTTGAACGGGAGGGTCCTTATGTAGGATTCGACCTGCGCCAGGTCGCTTTCCCCGACCCATTGGCCCTTCTTGATCTCGCCCACGAACTTCTCGAGGCTGATTCTGTACCTCTCGGCTTCCGCTTTGGCCTCGGCTTCCTTCCTCTCCTGCTCGGCCTTGAATCTCTCGAACTTCTTTTCCTGCTCCTCGATGGCTTTCTTGCCCCAAGAGGACAGCGACAGGAACCTGAACAGGATAACGGCGGCGGCGGTGAGGGATATGCCCAGTATCGGCAGCGGCTGGTTGATGAAGTCCTTGACCCTGCCGAAGAGGGCGATGACCTCGTCCTTGCCGAAGACCGCCCAATAGACGATGACGAAGCCCAAAACCGCCACTAGGAGCGATATAAGGACTATCGCCGTGATTTTCTTTTTCTTATCCATTGGATTCACCTCCGGTCAATTCCCTCTCGATCTCGTCGAGGTCCCCGCCGAAGCCGAGAACCAGCTTGATGGCCTTGGTCAGCGTGTCGTTCCTCTTCTCGAGGGTTTCGATTCTCTTATCAAGAGCCTCTTTCTCTTTCTTCTCTGCCTCGGCCTTGGCTTTCGCGTTTGCCTCGCACTCTTTTCTCATCTCCTCAGCCTCGGCCTTGGTTTGGTATTCCCTCACCTCGGCGAAGGCCGTTGGGAGGCCTTTCTCTGTTATGACGATCGCTTTCATGTCCTTGCCTCCCTAGATGCCGAGCTCCGCTTTCGCCTGGGCCTTGCACTCCTCCACGAAGGAATTGTACGCTTCCCACTCATCAGCGTACTTGACGGGGTCCATGGCGTGGTGCCTTAGCATAGCCAATTCCTCGCTCTCGGTGTAACGCTTGCGTATGAGTTTGCCGACTTCCTTATCATAGAAGCCGTTGATGCAGCCATTCGCTTTCGCCAATTTGATTTCTTTCTTGGTCATATAAACTCCTTTCTATTCGACTTTGTATTGGTATGTGAGTGAGTAAGGAACAGCCATATCGTTGTCGTTCTCGAACTCCACCTCACCGCCTTGGTATAGGTCGATAAGGTTCTCATTAGGGAAGTCGCGGTCTAGGTATTCGCTTATGTCGGTTTCGGTCGGGGTTGCGAGTTCATATACGAGTTTCTTGCCGTCCATTGCGGTTGTGAAATCGCCAGCGTCCGTGTATGAACTATCTATTATCCATATCGTGCCAGCAGTGCCTCTCGTGAGCGTGAATGTCTTGTCGGTGGTTGAGTATCCGTCCTGCATTTCGTAGCACTCGCATATCGCTTCGCTGTTCGACTTGCAGTCTATCGCCACACCGCTTGTGAACGCTGGAACTCCGTTTAGTTCGGAGTAATACCAATTGAGCGTCCCCAAATCGACCACCGCTACCCTCTTGACGAACTTCTTTCTCTCGAAGTCAATGTAGTTGTATAAGGTATCGTCAATGCCTAAGCCATATCCGTCAAGGGCTTGAACCTCGGCTGGGATAGGATAGTTGCTGACGCTCGCTCCATCAGTGGACTTAATGTTCTCGACAGGTGCATTGACTATGCTCCCCTCGTCATATTCTGGGTTCTCGGCAAGGTAACCAATAAGCCATTGGATACGAGGGTCGCTCGTGGTGGTAGGCTCGTTGCCAACACCGAACATTTGGGTAAGGTCAACCGCTTCAAGATAGAATGAAACATCGATTTGCGCGCCTGAATAAACCGCAACGCGGAGAACCGCCGCACCGCTTGATGTGGCGGTCAGTATCTCGTTGTTCATCTCGTAGTTAGGACTGCCGAATGGCGCGTCATATTCATAGATTTGCCAAACATTGCTCGCTTGTGGCGTGCCGTTTGCGTCAGTCAAAATGAAGTACTTATGACCCGCAATGACATTGAAAGCGTTGTTAAACAAGTTCGTATCATTATCGTTTGCCGTTCCGCTAAGTGTGATTTTGTTGTTGCTTATGGTTTTGTCCAAGCCAACCACGACATCGGTTGTGTCGGCATAGACCGTGCAAAGTTGGTTGACCGCGAAAGAGCTTCCGCCCACATAGTTGATAAGACCTTTTGGCAAGGTCGTGGCTGGGAGTTGCGCGGTGGTTAAGCCAATATCCTCATCGGTGTCGGTTGTAGGTGTGCCATAAATGAGTGGGTACTTCAAAGCGTAGTCGATGTCTTTCTTCATCTTAGCCATATCGTTCTGAATGTCGGTCACTTTCGCATCGACCTGCGACTTGTCGTAGAACTCTATGGTGGTTGAGGTAAGGGTGTAGTTGCCGTTGTTTTGCACAACCACTTTGTATTCGCTCTCGGTCTTGTAGCCGTCCGCGCTCACAAAGGCGCTCTTCGCGATGAACTGGTTTGCCAAAACCTTATGGAGATAGGTGTATCCGCCGATCTTGATCCTGGCGTTGTCCAAGGCAAGGAGGGCCATCTGGTCCACGGTGAAGGTCCCACTAGTCGGTGAGACCGGGATTTCCACGCAGGCTTCCTTTTCCAAGCCGCTGACCAAATCCCCGACCGGGATGATCGTCGGCACGCTGGTGGTGGCAAGGGTCATGACGACCACCTTCGTGTAAGTGGTTCCGTCATAGACGTAGGTGTCGTAGTAGGTGGCGCTCACGATGATGCTCTCGAGCGGGAGGTCTATCCCGTTGGATACCGAGATCACCTCGCCGTTGCCGTTGTCGAGGCTGGCGGTGAGCTCGAAGGTGACGGGATCCAAGGTGAGGGAGATGCCGTTGGCGAAAGTCGATTTCGCCTGATTCTTGGAATAGACGTCGAGGGTCAGTTCAGCCACATCGAACGGGTATCCGCTGCCCGTCGCGGTCTTGCTGACGGTGAGGAGTTTGCCGAAGGTTATGGAAGTGCCCCCTGAGACGGTCGCCACACCGCCGAGGAAGCAGCCGAAATAGATGTTCGAGGCGTCTTCCTTTATCTTTCTGTATGCGAAGCCGTATTTGTCCACGAAGGACGCGTTCGGCTTGGATGCGTAGGCGAGTTCATCGTCCTGAAAATAACCTTGGTCGCCGAGAAGGGTCTCCGCCTGCTCGAGGACGAACTTCGCGTTGGCGATTTCCTTTAGATCCGTGGTCTGCTTGTAGGCCTGGTCGGACGATGCGTAGGTGGTCTCGTATCTCCAGCTGTTGCTTGCGGTGAGGGTCGGATGGCCGCTCACGAAGGATACGTAGTTGTTGGCGTTTAAATCAAACCTGCTCGCGGCGATCTTATGGAGTCCGAGGTCCACATCGGCGGCAGCCCCCGTGTATGGCACCAAGAGGGAGAAGTCGCCCGTGAGCCGTTTGTAGGCGTTCGCGGATTCGACCCAAGCGTAGGCATCGAGGTAAGTCCCGCTTCCCACGAGGTAGATGGCGTTCGGCTGACCTGGGCTTGGGAGGTCGCCGACCGTGGAGAACCTCTTGACGGCCGCCTTGCCGCTGAGTTGGGCCATGTAGTCGTTGTACTGGGCCACGTTGATGGGGCTGTCCCATTCGCCCGCTATCGGGGCGCCCGTGGCGTTTACCGTGACGGAGAACGGGTAGTTGGCTATGACCGCCTCGCTCCCGTCTATGACGACCGCCGTGCATTGGACGGTGCCCGCGTATTTGGTGAAGTTCGAGGTGACGGGGGCCTCCCAGCCCTCATATCTCTTCCCGTTGCAGTCGAACGAGGCGCTGGCGGCGGCTATCGTTATGGTCACGCCGTCCGGCCTCAATGCGGTGAGGTAGGCCGAAAGTCCGTCCCTTCTGGAATCGGCGTAGGCTATGCATATGGAGTTGGCCCTGTTGGAGCCCTGCTGGACGTATCCCGCGAGCTCGGAGTCGTTTATCGAGCCGTCTGAATTGAATATGATTATCATCTTCTTCTCCCCTCTTTGTTTTAATTGTAAGGCTTTTCGCGTCTTCTTTAAAGACGGCGGTTCGCGCAGGCGATCCATAGCATCACGTAGTCGATCTGCCATGGCTCGCTCGCCTTCGGCTGGTTGAACGCCAGGTATATCTTTCCCTCGGAGTCGCATATGGCGAATGACTTATCCCAGTGCAGCAGGGACATCCCGCTGATGGTGATGCGCAGCTGACTCGGGTCGCCTGGGTTGGCGTCGCACGTTATCGAGGTTATCTCCCTGTAGTTGCCGAGGCCGTCCTCATCCAATATGGAGTATTCCTCTTCGTTCGAGTAATAGAGCCTCATCGTCTCCGTGGTCTTCCTAGATGCGCTCAATGGCCCGAACTGGGACATGAACCTCCTTCCGATGAAGACCTTGCTCTCGAGCCCTTTGGCGGGCACGGCGCACAGCTCGTAGTTGAGGCCGAAGATCTCGTTGGGCTTCTTGTTGTACAGAAGCCTCTCTATCCTGACCACCTCGGTGATGCCGTTGCCCACATAGGCATTGAGCTTCGGGTAGTCGGCGTCGTATATCTCGCCCGTGGCCCTCGCCACGTGGAAGTCCACCTTGTCGAAGAAGCCGTGGTCGTTGGCGTATTTCACGGCCTTTGAGTCGTATTTGGAATTGGCCCACACGAGGGAGTTCCCCGCGCTCATCGGGTCGTCGAACGAGGCTTCCATGCAGAGGGCGTTCCCGCAGGCGTAGGTTCTGAGAGGGAGCGCGACCCTGCCTGACGACACGACTGTGTCCCCTTCCCTTCTGTTGTCCATATAGGCGAGATCGGCGGTCTTGCCAGTCGGGTCGTTGCACGGGAAGGCGGCGGCCACCCATTCGGCTGGGTAGACGGCGCTTATGGCGGAGGCATCCTCGGGCCGTTCCGTCGAAAGCCCCATGAACTCCAGGTAGTCTATGTAGACGTCCTCGCACCTTTCTGCGATGGAGTAGTCTATGTTGGACAATCTCTTCTCCTCGTCCACCCTTATGAACGGGGATAGGGAGTTGAAGTTCTTCGTGAACTCGACCGTCTCCTGTATGTGCCCGTTCGGGAGCATGACGTAGGATATGGAGCCGGCCACATAGACGCCGTCATCGGCCCTTATGTAGTCGCCTTCCTCTATCCTCGTGGCGAGGCTCCTCAGCTCTATGGTGGCGGTCATCTTGGGTTCCCCGCCCTTCATGGCGAGGCCGAGCATGTTCGAGCCCATCTTCCCTAAGTCGACGCCGCCTCCCGTCTGGTTGGAGAGGAGGTCGCCCGCCATCCTGTGGGACGGGCTCTCGACCGTGGCGACGCCCTCGGTCTTGGCGATGTACTCTATTCTGATACGATAATCCGCCCAGGATGTTTCAGCCGGGAGGTTCTCGTAGTTGAGGTCGTAGTCCGGGAACGAGCCTATGTTGACTGGGTCGTAGAAGGTCCATCCGCCCTTGCTTCCCTGACCGAGCCACTTATGGACGGCCGCGTGGCGCATGAAGTTGAGGCGCTGATAGGATACCCCTAGGTATTCGTATCTCTTGGTGAGGTCTATGCTCTTGCTTCCCCTCGAATAAGGGAGGCATATGTTCTGAAGTATCTCGGTGTAGTCGGTCTGCGCGCCGTTGTAGTCCACGTTGCCGACTTTCGGGAGGTCTGACCATATCGACTCCTCGAAGAAGAAGTCCGTGATGTCCACCCTGACAGGACCTTCGGTGAAGTGGACGCTGCTGAAGTCCCCCGTGGTCCCAGTGGCGAGCCATATCTTCGGGGTGATCTCCAATTCGACCTTGGTCACTTTCTCTATCGGCTCCGGGACGACCAACGCGAAATCGCCCTGATCGGGCACGGCCAAAGTGACTGAGCGCACCCTTCCCATGTGCCTGTCATCCGGGAAGCATACCTTCTGCAGCGCGTTCTGGTAGAAGGACTTTATCCCGTCCGCCCTTCTCTCCATCGAGGACGAGGAGACCTTGCCCGCCATCCTTAGAATGCCGTTGTCGCCCAAAACGGACTCGGTCATATCGTTTCTCAGGTCGGAGAAGTACTTTATCCCGATGCATGAGCTGAAGCCCGTGACCGTCCCCGCGCTCTCGGTGTGGTCGGCTATGGTGCACGGCCTCCCGTCAAGGTATCTGAAGACCTCCGCGAGCGATTCGTAGACGGTGCTTTGCGTGAAGGTGAGGTTCGGCGCTATGGAGCCGTCCAATGCGTCATAGAGGTCGGGATCCAACGTAAGCGTCTCGAATTCGGGGTATTTCGCGTATTGCGGGCTCCCTCTTTTCTGGGCGGCCGCGTCGAATATGCCTTTGACCACGTCCAATAACGTGAAATAGTAGGCCGTGGCCTGCAATTCTATCGAAATGGTGACGTAATAGGCGAGCGCGTCCAAACCCGATGCGGACACGTTGCCTATGTCCTTCATGACGTCCGCGGTGATAGGACCGCCGTGGGCGTTGTAGTCGCTTATGGCGGTCGAAGGGAGCATGGCCCATTGTCCCGCCGTCGGCATTATCTGGTTCAATGTGTAGTCCCTGTAAAAGCCGTCCCCATAGGAAAGCCTGACCGTGGCGGCCTTGAGGTTGCACGGCGCTTGGCTGTAGGTGAGCTCGGATGTCCTCCACTCCCAGACGTCGGGGTCGATTTCGGATCCGTTCCATATCTGGACCCTTCTTATGGTCGCTTTGCCCATGAGGTTGGCGAGCTTCGTTTTGGAATCGACCGAGATTGGCCTCTTGAAAGGCGCGCTGCATCCCGCTCCCACGTATGTCGAGTTTCCCGGTTTGTAGTTTATCCACCACATCCTCGATACGGACCCTCTCGCCTCCATGTCAGCAGGCTGGGTGAATATGAGGTTCCTCGGCATCCTTTGTTTGTATAAGGAGATAGGCTCGACCAAGGTGAGCGTGTGCTTGTATCTGAGGGGTTTCTGCGAGGCGGTCTCGACCACGTCCGTGGCGACTGAGTAGAGATAGGTCGTGGAGATGTCCTCGACGACCGCGATTTTGGTGCCTGGGGCCATGGGGTTCGGGTCCTCGTTGAAAGCGAGGGTCAGTTTGGCCCCGTCGAACGTCTCGTCCTTCTTCCTGCTTAGGGTCGGGGAGACTTCCACCCTCAGCTGCTGGAAGGAGCCCCTTCCTATGAGATAAAATCTCGCCGTGTTGGATTCGTTGAGCATCCTATACCTTCCTCCCTATGCTTGATAAGAAAGCGTCGCCTAAAAGCTCCCTTTGCCTTTGGGACCTCTCGTTTGACAATCTTATGTCCTGCTCCGCCTTGACCCAGTTGAGCGCGGTGCTCACGGGGTGGGTCATGTTGTTCAGCTGGGCTTTGAAATTCGAATAGGCTATCGCGCCCGAGTAATCGCCGTTCTCCTTGGCCATCAACGGCAAAGAGACCGTGAGCGCCTTGTCCGCCATCTTGGCGGCTGCCAATGCCACGGCGACGGGCAAAAACCCCTTGGCGGCCTTCGCGGCTGTCGATAGGGCCATCCTTGGGTTGAAGCCCCCGCCTTCGGAATAGTCCGGGGCGGTCATGCTGGGCTTGTCTGGGGGCGTCGGGACGGTTGGGTTCCCCTGCCCTCCCTCGTTGAGGTTATGCAAGTAGATGTGGTAATCCATTATACGCTGTCCCCCAACTGAAGCGAGCAGGTCATGAGCACGCCGTTCCTTATGTCCAAAGACGCGCTGAGTATGTAGTATTCGGTCTCCGCCGAGATCGGCTCATCGTCGTCCTCGTCTGATAGGATGTCGATGCTCTCGGTCACGACTATGGTCTTCCCCTGGGCCTCTTTGCCGAGTATCCATTGGGCCAAGGTCTTGCAGAACCCATCCGATCTCATGTAGAAGGATATGGTCCTGACCCCTGTGGTCGCCGCCCCCAGGCCTTTGACGTATCCTTCCCCCAATATCTGCTGGGCGGCCGGCTCGCTCGTTATGGAGCCCGTCTTGTCTATCATGACGGGGTTGTCCTCGTCTATGAACACATAGGGGTCTTCGAGCGGGTTGTCGTTCTCGATCTTGAGCGATATTTTCGTTATGCGGTCGTGGTCCCCCATCAGGAAGCCCCCATACTCCCCCAAGCCTTTGGCGGTTGAGAGGTAGAGGGTGAGCTGCATGCTCATCCACATCTCGCTGACCTCCATCGTGACGTGGTACTCGCTCTCGATCCATTGGGCGAACTGCTGGTTCTGGTCGCGGAATTGCTTCGTGTCCATGTCGAAAAGGTCCCCGAACTGGGAAGGGGATGTGTTGCTTCTTGCCTTGACGCTGCCCCAAGTGAGCATCCTGCCCACGAGGGCTTGGGCGAGGTAATCGTCGAGTTCCTGCATCTGCGCCTTGAAGCGGACGGGGAAATAGACGGTTATGACCGTGTTGCGGTTCTGCGCGCCTAAATCGGGTATAGGCTCGTTCGAGCCCCCCAAAGCGCCCACGTAGACGGGTATGAGGTTCTTCCCTGCTTGGTTGCTGTATATCCTGTCAAGGTGGTAGCCTTCCGTGGCCACCATGAAGACGAAGTCGGCGAAAGGCCTCACGCTCGGCCTGTATGGCTCGGTCTCGGCATCGGTCCCGTTGAGGATCGCGCCTATCTTCTGCGAAATCTCTTCAATGTTCATAGCTCGACTCCTCCGTATTTGATGCAGATGTCGTGTATAAGGGTCTCGACGGTCTTCCACGATATGAAGCCCCTCCACTTGGTCGATCCTGGGTGGAACTTCCCGTGGAACCTTCCCTTGGTGCCGAACGGGAGCTTCCTCCCGAACGCCCTAGGTATGTTGTGGGCTTCGGTTCCTTCCTCTAGGCATTGGATGTAAGGGGCTTGGGTGCCGTCGTACTCTATCTCGTATAAGCCGTCCGACCTTGCTATGCCCGACACGGAGTTTCTTAGGTTTCCCGTCTTGTAGGGCATAAGGTACTTGTTCCTTTTGAGCATTGAGACGAAGCCGCTGCCGTATGCTTGGAGGTCGATCATACTAAGACCACCCCTTTCGGGAGTTTCGAAATCAGTTTACTCACGCTCATCGATGATCCGTTGACGAGCCTCGATTCGTCATCGTAATAGCCCACAGACTCCACGAGCCAGGTCTTCCCTCTGAACACGACGTGGTCGCTTGGGTCCAATTCCCTGTCTAGATTCGTGGCATAAAGCATGAGGCCGTCTTTCTTGGCTTCCAACCCTTTGGTGACCGTGTATCTCTTGGATTCCGCGCTGCTGGCGACCTTGCAGCGGAAAGAGAACGCGGGGGTCTTCTGATACTCGAACGAGGAATTGCCGACGCGCTTGTAAACCTCGGCTATGTAGTGCTCCCCTTTCGCTATCCTCATGCGCCTAACCCCCTAAGATAAAGTCTGGTCTGATATGGGTATTGGCTTTGGCAGAGTATGTTGATGCCAAGTGTCCCAGGGGCCTCTTCGAGTATCTGCCTTGTGGCTATGGTTATCTGAGAGGAGACGAAAGCCCCCTCTTCTATGACTTGGTTCGATCTGAGGTCTATCCTTGGCTCATTGAGGAGCGAGTTGTATCCGTTCTCGAGGTCGGCTTCCATCTGCGTCAAAAGGGCCTCGTATATGAGTTTCCTGCCTTCTTCGGTGCGGTTTATGAGGAAATCGACGAAAGGCTTGTTGGCGGAGTGCCCCATCGCGTGGATGTAGTTGTAGACGGCTCGGGAGTTCTTCTTTATCCTTCTCCCCAGTTTCCCGTCGTCTTGGATGGTATCCTCGAGTTTCTCCTTGACCTCGGACATCTTCAGAACGTACATATTGAGGTCTTGGTCGAACTTCATCTTCTCGTCTTCGTATGGCTGTATCACGTTCATAATGGGCACCTCTTTATTGATATTATATCAAAAACGCGAGAAAAAACCCCCACGCGTTTGCGTGAGGGTCCGTGTCTGAGGCTATTAGGCCTTCTCGCAGATGACGGAGACGGATCCATCATCGGAGATGACTAAGCAGTTGGCGTATTTGCCGGAGGTGAGGTGGGTCTCAGCCTTGGCGGTGCCTGGGGTGCAGGAGCCTTTGTAGGTGGCTAAGGCATAGCCGGCGAGGTAGGCCTCGACGGTATCGACCGCGGTGTCGCCGACGTAGTAGACGGCGGCCTTGACGTGGTCGGTGTTGGCATCGTCTTTGGCGGTGGCGGTGAGGGTGAAACCGGTTCCGGCGGTGGCGGCTATGGAGCCGACTGGGAAGTAACGGGATCCCGCGGCCTTGAGCTTGTAGGCTATGTCGGTGACTCCGCTGAACAAGGTGGCTAAGCCCTTGTAGAGGCCGCCCTTGGAGGAGTTGCCCTTATAGACGATGACGTTTCCTTTCGGATACCAGGAGACGGCGCCCATCTTGGTGAATGGCTGGAGCTCGATGCCCTGTCCGCCTCTGGTGTCGACGATCTTGATCTGGTCGACGGTGGAGACGCCGCGGGCGTTGGCGTAGCTGGAGGCGACGTATCCGAAGAAGGTGCCGGCGGCGAGTTCCTTCTCTGGGAGGCCTAAGAACAAGGAGGCGTGGCGGAGGGATTCGCCGGAGATGGTATGGCATGGGACGCCATCGATGTCTCCGATGTATCCGTTCTCGGCGACGTTGGCTTTGTCGCCTTCGCTGACGCCTTTGGCCTTGAGGATCTCATAGGCGTAGTTGGCACCGCCCAATGTAAGAACACCGGCGGCTTTGAGGATGGCGCGGGAGCCGGCCTTGAAGACGGCGATTCTGGTGTCCTCTGGGAAGACGTCGATGCCGTTGTCTGGGTCGCCTTCGTCGAGGAGGTCGTTGCACTCGATGAATCTGACGAGGACGTTCTTGTTGGTGATGTCGCTCGAGGAGATGTCCTGGGCGTTGAAGCCTTTTCCGTCGAGCTCGGCTTTCCAAGTGCCGTAGACCTTGGAGGCGGCGGTCATGCCGTTGATGATGGTGTTGAGCCTCTTGGTGTAGAGGTCGATCTGGGCGGCCAAGAGGTCGACGTTGATGAGGTCCTGGCTGGCGCGTGGGATGATGATCGGGTCATCCACGACGGTGAGGGCCTCGATGCCGACGGTCTGGGTCTGCGAGTAGTGGCTGTCCTTGGAGAACGAGCCGCCGTTCTTGCCGGCTCCGAGCTCACGTGGCTGGACCTTGGCCGGGAGGATGCGGTTGACGAAGATCTGGGCGTTCTCGCTGATCTCGGCCTCGCTGGCGAACTTGTCGGTGATGCCGCGTCCGTTGGTCTCGATGAGGCCTTGGAAGAGGTTGAGCAAAAGGGCTTCGGAGAGCTTGGCTCTGGCTCTTATGCCGTTGATGTTAGGGGCTCCCTCTGGGGCGAGGGTCTGCTTGATTAATTCGACTGACATGGTTTTCAGTTCCTTTCTGTTTAATATTTCCTGCCTTTGTTAATGGCGTCGAGGGCGCTTTGGGTGCCTTTGCCGACGTCGTTGGCTGGGAGGTTCTCGCCGTTGACTCCGACCTGCGGCTTCTCTTGGGTGAGTATGCCCGCTTTGGTCAGTGCGTCGACGAGGCCATCTATCTTGGCGTTGACGCCTTCGATGGCTTTCTTGTACTCGTTCGATTCGGCTTCGGCTTCCGGAGCGGGGGCCTCTTTCTTGTCGCCCTCCTCCTCGGCTTTCTGCTCATCCGGTTTCGGCTCTGGCTCGGCTTCCTTCTCCTGTTTGTTCTCAGGATCGGTCCCAGGGGCGCTTTCTTCCTGCTTCTTGTCTTCCGCGGGTTCTTCTTTCCCCTGTTTCGCTTCAGGCGCATCGGTGGATTTCTTCTCAGGCTCTTCCTTCTCGGCGTTGGCCTCTTCCACTAGCTTGTTCACCTCTTCGTCCTCGGCCTCACTTGAGGCGATGAATGCTTTGAGGTCATTTGGGGTGACGTTGAGCTTGGTGAGCGTCTTCTGCAGCTTTCTTTCAGTTTTTGGGTCCATGCTTTCTCCTTCCATAGGGCGAATACTACCCTATTGATATAATTTTAGAATATTAACTTGATTTTGCAAATAGGGGTTATTATGCCTCTATTCTGTACGGGAACCAAGGATAACCGTTGGCGTTCGCGTAGTTTTTGTATTTCTCGGTGAGGGTCTTCGCCGCCTCGTGGAGCCGCTTCGCCCTTGGCGGATCGTATAACCTCGTTATGTCGGCTTCCTGCTTGATCTTCCTTATCGCCCTCTCCATGGCGCGGAGGGTGGCGTTGACCTTCCTTTCCCTCTGCATCTCTTCCTTGGAGTATTCCTCGGTTGGGGTTTCCCCTTTCCTATAGGGCAATAATCTGTGGCGGCAGTTGAAGCCTATGATCACGTTGTTGTTGTAGCCGTACTTGTCCTTCTGGGCCATTATGTCGGTCAATGAGTAGACGGTGTGGCCGCCTTCTTTGTCCTTCATTCTGAACCCGCTCAGTTCCGCGTGGTCGGTTATGTTGACGAGCTTCCCCTGCCATTTGGCGCACCTCTCGGAGCAGTCCGGATGGCTTGAGATCCACCACAGCTTGTCGCCGGTGGCCTTCTTCTCCTCAAGCATCTCCAATTGGCTCTGGTACCTTAGGTCGAGTTCGGCTTTCTGCCACATGGTTATCGGTTTCTTGCCGTCGTGGGCTGGGGCGAAGTCCGTCTTTGAGGCTTCCCCTATGTACCTCTTCACGCTTTTTGCGTAGTCGGACACGTTCGGGACGCCTTTCCTTTTGGCCCATATGTCCTTGACCTTGCTCTCGGCTATGGCTAGGTCTTTTTGGCTTTTCTTAGACAATGTATCGAAAAGGGATAAAGGCGTTTGCGCCTGCTTCTCGGTTATGACGCCGGCTTTCAATAATGCCTCCGACATGATCTTGTGGGCTTTCTCCACCTTGGGGTAGAGCTCTTTCGTCATCTGGATGGCAGAGGCTTTGAGCCCCAATAGGTACTTGTCGCCCTCTATCACGCTTTCGGATAGCACCAACTCGCTTATGAGGCGATTTATCGCGGCGTATATGAGGTATCTCGGCTTGAGTGTCAGAATGGCCAAAACGACCAGGCATTTCAGTCTGGTCTCGGCTCTTGATAAATCGCCTAGGAAACGCTGTTCCTCAGGCTTTGTCAGTTGTTGGTGTGGATGTTCCATCGAGGTCTTGGTCCGTTAGGTTCTCGAATGGGTCGAGGTTGGCCATCTCCTTGGTCTTCGCCTCCACTCCCTTCTCGGCTTTCTCTATCTTGTTCCTGAGCGAGTCCTCGTCGAGGTCCGGGTTCATCTCCCTTATGGCGTCGCCCACGTCGATGAGGCCTTTGTCGAGCTCGTTCTCCACCCTCTTGAGCAATCTGTCTTTGTTGACCAAGGAAGGGGATGCGAAGCGCATCGTGACATTCGCGGCCCTTCCGTAGAAGTTCATCGTGGTCTCGAGGAGCTTGTTCAATGGGTCTATGAAGTAGGACCTGCAGAGGTTTATGAACGCGATGGACATGTCGTCCTCGGAGTCTATCTGCGTGGCCGTCTGCTGGGCGCTTCCCTGGGCGAGGTATGAGGCGAGTATCTTCGGGGACATACCCCACTTGACCGCTATGGCTTTGAGGGAGTCGTCTATGATCTTCTGCCATTCCTCAGCCCTGAGTTGGAATTGCTGGACTATGGCTTTCTGCCCCTCTGGGTCGAGGCCTTTAACCATCTCGACCGGGGAGTTCTCCCCTGGCATAGGTCCGAGTATGCCGCCCTTGGCGACTTGGACTCCCCCGAGGTCTCCCATCGACAGGCTCTTAGGGACGTAGACCTTGCCTTTTCCGAGGTGCATGTCCCTGATTCTGCATGAGTACGCCAATTCGTAGGTGATGATGTCGCTCTCGATCGGGACTATGAGGGATTCGCCGAGGTTGGCTCCGTTCGGCACGGCTAGGTCGATGTTCCCGTTGGTGAGCACCTCAACGCCTAAAGTGGTGAGGCCTATCTTCATCGGCTTTCCGACCACCAAGGCCCTGTAGTCGCGCTTGATGGCGTCCCTTACGTTGGCGGGAACGTTGTCCCATGGGATGGAGTTCGGCTCCCCTCTCATGTACGCTTTCTGCATCGTGCCGTTCGTTCTATGGACGGCGTATTCGACCATCGCGGTCCTCTGCCCTTTCTGAACCAAAGGCATGGATTCCCCGGTGGCCTTGTCGTAGTAGACCTTGCCCTGCTTGGCGGTCTCATAATAACGGTGTTCCGTAAGATAGAACTGCTCGTTGTTGTGGCCCTCGCGGGTGTCGGTGTAGCCCCTTATCTTGAAGGTGGCTTCTATGACGTCCCCCCTGAAATCGGTGAGGTAGGCGCAGTTGTCGAGCCTGCATGCCTCCCACCATATGTTGGAGTCGGCGGTTATGTTGGCTTTTAGCAAAGACGTTCCGATGGCGAGCGCCCAGCCGATCGCGGAATAGACCGCCTTATGGGCTTTGCTTTCTTTGGTCCAGTTCGACACGAATCTGAGGGTGTCGCTGGTCTCTCTGTTGTCTTTTGCTTTATACTCGAAGACGACCCTCTCGCCCACTACCTGCTTGGTGAGGCCTGTTATGAGCCTGGCGGCAAGTCTGGTGGAGAGGATGCCCGCGGCGCTGTCATGCCAATATGGGACGTATCCGTCGAGCCATTGGATGGCGGGGGTGAGGTACCTGTCCGCGTAGTCCTTCATGTAGGACGGCATCGAGGCCGCGAAGAAACTCGCGCCTGAGGCGTATGAGTAGGTCCTGTTGACCGCGACGGCCAACCCCGATACGAATGACCCTATGTCGCTCTCGACTGAGCTTATGACGTTGGAATCGCCCATAATCTATCCCTCCTTGAATTTAGGAAATGCTTTCTTTGGCTTTCTTGCCGAGTTCCTCGAAAAGGTCCATCAGTTCCTTGCCGATGTCTTCGACGCCCAGTTTCTTGAGGACGAGCATGAGGAGCCTTTCGACGTCGACTAGGGTCTGCGAGATGTCTCTGAGGTGGTTGGCCTTGATGACGTTGACTCTGAACATGAGCTGGCGGTAGTTGGCGTCGGATAATCCTCTGACGTCCAATTCCCCCTCACCGAGTCTGAAGTCCTCGTCCTTGAACTCGACCGGCATCTTGGACTGGCTCAATAATTCCTTGAACCTCTCGATGTCCTTCGGGTCGGCCCCGGCTTTGGCTTTCGCCGCTTTCTCGACCGCGCTTCTGACGTTCTTGACGTCCTTCTCGGTCAATGCTTCTTTCTTGTTTTCTGCTTCTTCCATATGGATTTTCAGTTCTCCTTGGGTTTTATTTTATCACGGATGAGGCAATTCGGCACCTTGCTTTGCGCCAGGATGTTGAACCACTGTATGTTCTCTTGGTTCGCGTACCAGAAATTGGTGGCGTAGGTCCAAGCGTCGCAGTCGTCGTTGGGGACTATCGGATCGTAGCCCGTCTCCTGCTCGTTCCATACCAACTGGTCCAATTGCTCGACTAGGATGTTCGTCTCGTCGGGCTCCCAGCGGTTCTCCACGTAGTTGAAGTGACCGCCGTAATCTATCACATAGGCCATGTCCGCGCTTATGGCGGATTGGCACACACCCACCATCTCGGTGATGGTCTTCTTCCTGAACTCCCTGACGTCCGCCCTCCCCGAGAAGAAGAACTTGCACTCCTGCACCAAGTCAGGCGCGGCGGAGTCTATCCTGAACCATATCGGTATCCGTTTTGCGTAAGGGCTTCTCTCCAGATCTTCCGTTGTTCCGAGGTTATAAGCGTTCAATAATTCCCTGAACCACCTTGAGACGTGGTCTTGGACGAGCTTGTGGTAGCCCATCTGCCCGCTCTTCTTCGGATCGTGGTGGAATATCGGCCCCACGAAGGACTGGCCGTTGGTGAGTATGAACACCGGCACGAATGAGGTGGAGTCCCTCGTGACGGCCCCGTCGCCGCCTATGACGACGCCCGCTATCCTTACAGGCTCGTTCTCAAGGAAGAACGCGAACTCCCTCGAGGTTATGACGTGCCTCTTCTGGTCGAACATCGGATAGACCGAGCCGAACGCCCCCGTGGGTTCGCCATCGTACATCCACTTGGCGTACTCCGGCCTTCTGATATAGGTCTTTAGGATTTCCTTTATGTCGAAGTCGTTCAGATACCAATAGATGTCGCGCCACGTGGTCTTCTTGACGAGGCAGGAGAGGTCTTTCCTCTTCTCGTTTATCATCTGGTTGAACCAATGGGCTTTCTGCGCCGGCGGGTTCCCTAGGGTTATGATCTTGAAGTCCCCGCCGAGGTTCCTTCGTATGGAGATGATGAACTGGTCGTAGCTCTCCCTCTCGCGGAACTCCTGGGCTTCCTCGACTATGACGTAGCCTATCCTGTGCTTTGGTTTAAAACCTTTGGTCCTGTCTTTGTTGCTGCCGCCCGAGCCTATGAAGTAGATGACGTTCCTTCCGTCGGTCCTCTCGATCCTGAGTGGCGATTTCCTGAAGCTGAACCTGCTCGAGACCTCTTCCGGAAGCGACTCGAACATGGTGGTGAATTCGGAATAGGTGGAATCGCCCATCGAGCCGTATGAGGCCCTCGTGACGACTATATCCATGTCCGGGTTGGCAAGGCAGGTGACCGCGCCCAAACGGACGGCGTTGCTGGATTTCCCGCTGTCACGCCCTGACGGTATGTATATGTCCTTCTTGCTTGTCTCGGCTATCTCTCGCCAAGCCTCAGGCATCTCTATCCTGATTTCCATCCTTCATCCCCAATTCCTTCATGGCCTCGGCCTCCAGGCGTTCAAGCCTGCCTTTCCTGTCCTCGTTCTCGCCGGTGAAGGTGACTTCGATCCTATCGAGAGGCTGGGTCTCCTCTTCCTTGTCGTCCTTCTGCCCAAGGTATTGCTTGCCTAGCCATATCGCCATCGTAGGGTTGGTCTCGGCCTGCTTGAATTGGTATCTCCTTATGCTGATCTTCCCAAACGACGTGAACTTGCCCCAAGCCTCGCCGAAGGTCATGCCGAAGTTGTCGTGGCACCACCTGTTCAAAGTGTCGTGGGAGCAGCCGAAGAAGTCGCATATCTCCTTCTCGGTGCAGAGCATCCCGCAGAGGGATTTGAACTGCTCCATGTTTATGGTCGCGCCGTGCTGGCCGTTCTTGGATCCGTATGTCCTACCCATTGAGCAATTCCCTCCAATTGGCGACCTTGACGATGCGTTTGTTCGCGGTGACCTCGTATATGTCGTTCCTTCTTCTGCCGATCATGCCGCCGCTGACCCAATAGGTGTGCTCCCCTATGGAGCAGTAAAGGCCCCTCTTGTTGAAGTACCATTCGTTGTGGCTGTTTTTGGTTATGTGTTCGCAAAGGGCGTCGAAAAGCTCCGCGTTCCCCGCGTTCCTTATGCAATATTCATGGGGATGGGTGTTGGCGCAGGTCTTGGCGAATGACCACTTCATGCGCTCTATTACATTTAAAATGTAACCCTCGCCCATCTCGGCGTTTTCCTTCGCTGTTTCTTCGTTCTTTGGGTTCTTCATGGTCGCCATTATTTTAATATATTCTATTTTAAAGTGTCAAAAATCTATGCGAAAAGGAGGGAGCCCTCTCGGATTCCCTCCCCTGAAAGAAGCGGGGGTTTCCCCCGTATCTATTCTAGCACCTCGGCTTTCTTGCCGGTCAATGTCTCCCATCTTTTTATTATGACGTCGCAGTATCTTGGGTCGTATTCCATCGTCCTGCATCTTCTGTTGAGCTGCTCGCACGCTATCAAGGTGGAGCCGCTTCCGCCGAATAGGTCAAGCACCGTCCATAGTGGCTTACTTGAGTTCCTTATGAGCCTGGCGAGAAGCTTTATCGGCTTCATGGTCGGATGGTCGGCGTCTCTGACGGGCTTGTCTTCCCTTATGATCGTGATGATTATGAGAGTTATCATTTCTTCCTCTTCCTCCTCACCCACCTGTCTTTGGAGTAATCGTAGAAGTATCTGTCGCGGTGCCTTCTCTTGTATTCGTTGGACAGGCGGTATAAAAGCATCGCCACGGCCATCGCGATGAGGAATAAGACGGCCGCGACCATGAACGCTATCTGCCATATGAGCTCGATTTCCATCTTTTCCCCTTTCCTAGCCTAAGACCTTGCCGAAATAGGCTATCTCGTATCTCTCTTTCTCTTCGTTGAGCTTCCTGAGCTTGCTCCTGATTCTCTTTCTTTTGCCCCACTTCTTGGTGTTTCTTAGGGCTTGTCTGAGCCTTTCCAGCTCGGCCATTACGCTTGGGTAGCTCATCTCCAATTCCTGTGGAACACCCTGAGGAAGCTCTCGGTGGGGTACTTCCTCTCGAACATCTCCTGCCCGAGGGCTTTGAGCTTGTTGAGTTTCTCGACGTCGTTGTGGACGCCATGCGGACCTTGGTGGCACGATCTGCATAGCGGCACGACCATGCCGTACTCGGTGGATTTCTTCCGGAGGCCGCTTGGGTAGATGTGGTGCCATTCGATATGCTCCGGCGATCCGCAGAGGAAGCAGTGGTGGTAGTCCGTCGTCATTATGGTGAACGGGGCTTCGGCGTTGTGTTTCATTCTTCCACCTCCACATACATGAAGGACTGGGGCGCTCTCTCGATTCCATAGTCGGAGAGGTCTTTCGGCTTGTCGAAGACCTTGAGCTCGTCGATGTGCCACAGGCAGACGTGCATGTCGTAGTCCCTGCCTACGTATCCCTCGAGCTCGTCGGCGGTGACGCAGGTCCTCTCCTGGAAGCTGTTCTCCCACTCGTCGACGTAATCATCGGCTCTGCCCGGCTCCCTGTAGACCGAGTGCTGCTCGTAACTCTCCGCCTCGACCTCAAGCCTCTCGATTTTGTTCAAAGTGAACTTGGCAACCACTTTTCCGCTGAAATACTCATTGTGATACTTGTTTGGGATTAACGAGTAACCGCCATAAGGGTTAATCGCTAGAGTTTCTTTCCCTTTGGTGCAGTAGATATACACCTCGCAAGGCAATTCGCATTTAGGCGCGGTCTTGCGTATCTCTAAGGTTTTATTGCCGTTTAATATCTCCTTAACATATTTCGGCTTAATGCTGATGATAATAGATTTCATTTCTCCAACTCCTCTTTGGTTAATGCCCAAGTTTTGCCATAGTCCTTGAAGCGATAAGACCACTCAATATTTCTTCCAATGGTTCGCTTGCCCCCACTCAATGTCGTGCTTGCGCCCCATAATGCTCATTCTGGTTGTAAGTCTGCTCATAAATCCACCTCTTGCTCTAAAAGTTTGTCGGTAACAATATCTTCTATTGGGCAGTTGTCATAGAACGGACAACCTATGCAATTACGATTTTCGTAAGCAAGGTGTGCATTGTGTAACTCACTAATCGTGACATCTTTGATTTTCTTTGTCATTTGAACACCTCCTTGAGTAAATCGAACTCTTCTCTGTTTAAATCTCTATTGGAACACCAAGGGCAAGCGTCTCCAAGAAGGTCATCGTAGGTTTTGTAATAACAAACCGCTGAAATAATCTCTACCATATAAGTACCTTTTCCCTTGAGAATCTCAATGGCTTTTTTGTACTTTGCGCCGTCTTTGAGTTCTTTCTTGATGGTCTCGAAGTCATCGGTCGTCGGGAAGAAGGTGTACCTCTCCAACGCCGCTAGTCCTTTGCTCATAATAGTTCTAATTCTCCTTTCTCGTTCATCTTGGCGACGGATCTGAGGATAGGCTCGCCGTCTTTGCCCGTCACCCATATCGCGCCGTAGGATTTGATTTCGATTTTTTCTTCTTCGCACTTCATCATAGCCAGCACACACCCATCATATGAATGATATGTGTGTTTTTGCCCATCCTTCGTGACTGTCACGAACGCATCGCATAGTTCAGGGAGTTTGTCGGTTGGCTCTTTGACAAGATCGCTCTTCGGGATCAATACGCTTTCGTTTATGGAGATGCCCAAGCCTATGAATCTCGGGGTGCTCCAATGATAGGCGTATCTATCGGTATCGTAGATCTTGCCGTCTTTGGTTCTGATGTATCGGCTCATGGCTCATTTCCCCTCGTTCTGGATGGCGTACATCTCGGAGTCCTTGAGCTTGAAGACCTCCTTGATCCTCGCCCACGTGGACGGGCTGCCGAAGCTCTTCCCGGTCTCGATGCGGTTGTAGTTCGGGGCGTTGACGCCGATCTTCTCGGCGGCTTGCTTCTGGGTCCAGCCCCTGGAAACCCTAAGCAGTTTGAGTTTTGTCCTCATTTCAGTTCCTCCTTGAGTAAGTCGAAATCGTCTCTCGAAACGCAGTCATAGTCAAGCCATGGTTCTTCATCATCTTGGAAGTCGTCATAGGTTTCATATCCTTGTACCACCGACAGGACCATAGGCTCTCTCTTGATGATCTCGAAGGCCTCGAGCTTCTTCTTGACTTCTGGGCAGTTGTCGAGCAAGAGCTTCTCGAATGATTTGTCGACGGTGGTGGTGCCGACTATCTTCTTCCTCTCATTGTCGTCTGGGTCGAGCCTGTAGATATGGAAGGCATATCGGTTGGATATCTTCACGAGGTTCCTTGCGTGGGTCCTCGCGGCGGTGTCGCCCGTGTGATAGTTGATGAAGTACTCGTCGTCCCCGCAGACTTTCTTCACGATGCCGAGCTCGGCTTTGGTCCCGTTGACGTAGATGATTGGCTCGTCTTCTTCGTACTTCGGGTATTCCATAGGCGGCTCTCCCATCGCTTCCTCGGTCGCGGTTTCCAAGAGCTCGTGTTGCGTGAGCATGAGCTTCGCGGTGAGTTTCGCGGATTTCTCGGTGTTGTTCCCGTCGGTTATGGAGTCCCCCCATTCTTTGTATGCGAGGCGGTATGCCCTGGCTTTCGCCAATACTTTCTGCTCGTCCATCTCTAGCCCTCCGTCTTCATGAAGTCGTCGCAGACGGATTTCCAGTCGACCTTCTGGTCTTTCTGTTTTTGTAGCCAGATGGTGATTCTGCTCTTGGATCCGCCTTTCTTTTTTACGAGATCGTAGAAGTATCTGAATTTGTCTTCTCTCTTGAAGAAGTCGGCGAGGAGCATCTGCTCTTTGGCGAACAGCTTGTCCCTATGCCTATCCATGATGGCGTCGACCATTTTGTCCACGTCTTCGCGATTGGCCTCGACGAACGCGTCGATGTACGCTTCGCGGATGCTCTTATTCGTCACCCCTTTGTCGTCGAGCCACGCTTTTGCCTCTTCCTCGAGGTTTTTGATTCTCTCGCCCCTGTACTTATCGGCATCAACGTAGTCGGGGAGTTGTCTGATGTGGCTACTCTCTATGTATGCGAGTGTGTCTTTCGCCACGCCGTAGAGCTTCCTCTCGAAAGCCTCTTGGGTGTATTCGGAGTGGTCGATCGGGACGCCCATGTAGTTCCAGTCATAGGGGACGGCGGAATGTTTGCACTCGCGCTTTCTCCCTTTGTACCTGACCCCGATGATGAGCTTTATCTCATTGGACCTGATGTCGATGCTGGATAGTTCGGCGGTGACGGTGATGTCGCCATAGTCATAGATCGTCCATTTCTTGCCCCATAGGGCTCTGTCGGTGTAATGATTCAGAAGTTCTTTGAGGTCGATCCTCGTCAAGACCGTGGATAGTTTGTTTTTCATTTCTGTTTGCCTCCTTATTGGCATCTTAAATATAAGACTTGCGTTATCGTTTTGCAATATTTTTATTATTTTCTTCCGATATTGCTAAAAAGGAAAAGGCAAGGTTTCCCTTGCCTCACTTCCTCTTGTTCCTGATGAAGGTTATCGCGCCCACCACGAGCATCGCCACGCATGACGCTATGAAGCCGACGATTAGCCACGAGTAGAGGGTCATGGCCTCTTCAGGTCGTAAGCGTAGAGCGTTCCGCTGGACATTATGTACTCGCTCACGATCTCGACCCTGTAGACGGTGCCGCCCATCATGTAGGTGGTGTGCCTGTATTCATCCACCAGGATGAAGTGGTAGTTCCCCGGCTCGACGTAGCGGACGTCGTAGGCGGTGCGGTCCTCGTTGGGTATCCTCACCTCGTACCTGTGGGAGTCATAGTCCCAATGGTAGCCGACGTTGTATATCGGCTTGCTGGCCGAGGAGGAGCAGCCCGCGATACCGACAAGGCAGAGCGCAAGCGCGGCTATGGTTTTCTTCATTGTCTTCATCTTTTTATCCCCCATATGTTTTTCTTCTCGAAAAGCATCTTCACGATTGGATATTGGTAACTGGTCGCTGGGATGGTTTGGCGCAACTTCGTCTTGGGATCGACCATGAATTCGATGTATATGCTCCCGTCGTCGAGCTTCTCGATTCTTCCGGTTTTCTTGAGGACCTCATAGAAGGCGTCGTCGTATTCCCTCAACGCTTCTTGTGCATATTGGGCCGTCTGCCTTTTTTGTTCAACTCCTCAATCTCATCAAGGGTCAAACTTCTAATGGTTTGCCTCATCGTTGCCTCCTCACCAGTTCGTGTATGGGGTCGGCAATTCGATGTCCTCGATGACCGCCCTCTGCTCCAAGCAGGCGAGGTATTCGCCCATGCATCTCTGCTGATGGGTCAAGAGCTCGAGCGGGCACGATGGTTTGAAGCCAAGGTAATCTTTGCCGGTCTCGTTGGTCACGAGATACTTGGTGGTCATGGCCTTGAGTTTCTCGTAGCGGATCTTCGTCTGAAGGTATTCCGCGACGAATCTTTGCTTATGGTCCGCCGACATCATGCCTGTGATGGTTTTCTCGAGGTTGAACGTGGGCTTGAACGGGTTCTTCTCGCGTACGCAATCGTCGTCATCCCTTGGCTTGATTCCGTCGTTCTGGTCGGGGTTGCCATACTCATAGACGCTGATTCCGCATCTTTCGCAGGCTTTGTGCAATTCCACGCAGAACTTTTCGTCCTCGTAGCCCTCGGCGAAGATGCAGGCATCCGCGGCGGATAGGTTCTTTAACGATTCTCCCAAGATCCGCCCTGGGTCGGCATTGGCGAGCGTTAATCCGACGATCTCGACCTCATCACCTAATTTCTCTTTGGCAAACTCGAAGAGTTCCTTGCGCTCTTTGAGGAGCTCGTCGTCCGTCCTGCCTTTCGTTGGCTGGCTGATGAAGATTTTTTTCATTTTTGCTTTCTGTTTCCTTTCATTTTTGGCTGGGGTTTTCCCAATATTTAATTTCTATGTCAGTATATCATCGCCACCCACCATCCCCAAGTGGCCAATATCTGGGCTAAGTGGATAAGCTGGTCTTGCCATAGGTTGATCGCTTTCCTGTTCGCTTTCAGATCGTCGACGATGTAATGGATGGCTATGTTTATCGGGAGGGCGAGCCAGAATAACCCGAATTCGTCGCAGAAGAACGTCAAGGGGAGGAACACCAGTATCCCCCACATAACGCAATGGCAGGCCAATGCCGGGATGTAATCGTGCCTGTTCCGTTTTTCGGCGCTCTCCCAATATGATTTGCTTTTCGCCTGCGCCAGCCATCCTTGAAGCGGATAGTCGGCAAGCAAGTGCCCTAATATCATGAGCACTAAGACAAGTATGACTTCTTCCATGTTAATCTCCTGGTTTTAGTTTGGGATCGTGGTCGCAAAACAGGTCTCCTGCCAGGGTTATGACGACTTTAGGCTCCTCGGCCCAATGCTTGGACACGATCAGCGACGTTATCTGCCTGTCGTCTGGGTAAGCGACCCCGTTCAAGGCATCCAGACACGCTTTTGCGATGTTGTCGGCGTCGGCTTTCGCGTTGCACTTGAACATCCTTTCTGCCTTCTTCCTGCCGCTCTTGGACAGGCCGTGTTTGCTGAAGTCGGTTTTTGGCATCCGGAAGTATGCCTTTATCCACGCCTGTATGCATGAATCATCATCAAAGGCCATTTTGCCGTACTTCGACATATATTCGTGCTTGACCAAGGTTTCGTAGTTGATGGTCTTGCTAGGCGTGTATGCCGTGCCGGTGTATCTGTTGAATTTCGGCCTCTGCTTGCCCATCGGCTCGCCCAATATTACCAATTCGATCATCTTTTCCTTTCCCCGTAATTTTTTTACGGCTTCGGCGTATTTTCTTTGCGGATGGCTTTCCTCAGCGCGAGGCCCATCTTTCTCTCGATGTTCCTCAAAGTGGCGCAGTGCTGTTTCCACGCTATGCCGCCCTTTCTTCTCGCGAGATAGCCTCAATCGAGCTCTTTTCGGTATCTCTCCTGAAGGATTGCGTAATCGCTCATATGCAGGCCCCCAATAATCTCTGGCTCTTGTAGGACCTTATCACCCTGTTGACGAGCTTCGCGGCGATGCCGTGGTACTCGCTGTCCTGGTTGTGGTCGCCTCTGAGTTGGTTGACCTTCACGCGGTCGGAGCCCTCGGCGCTCTGGACCAGCTCGCAGCATTCGACCGGCTTGTTGCCTTTGAACACCCCGAGGATGATGCATTCGCCTTTCATCATCCTGCCGCCGTATCCCATCACGCCCACGCAGTTGTGGAGCGCGTTGCCCCATCTTATGAGCTCCTGCTGGGACTTCGGGAACACTATCCTAAGCCCTTTGGATCGGTAGGAATACCTTTCGAGGGCTTTCCTGGCTTCCTTCAGCGCTTTGTTCGTTGCGGCTTTCTTTTTCCTGTCGAGAAGCGCCATCGCCTTGTCGTGCTGGGTTCTAAGGTCCTTCGGGAACCTCACCCCGTGGTCTCTCGTGTCTCTTTTGAGGGAATGTGATGCCTCAAGGTAGTCTTTGTAGGACTGGAAGTCCATCTTCTGCTCTTTGAGGTATTCGTGGAGGACGATCATCTCTTTTAAGGTCGGCTCGCTTCCCCATGTCTTCGCAAATTCGCCGCTCTTTATGCCTTTCAGGATTCTGATGACGGAGAGCCTTGCCTCGCACCTCTCGCCGGTCTCGCCGTTCTTTATGGCGGTGGCGATGAAGGAGTAGGACGGTTGCCTCTCTCTCATGTAGGGACTGTTATCTTTGATCCACCTGACCACGGCTTTCGCTTTATCGCCTTTGAGCTTGAAGAGCCTTTTGTCTTTGTAGAGCCATTGGTAGCCCGCCTTGGCGAGCATCTCCAAGCCTCCGGACTCCTTGTATGCCCTAGCGTATTCCATGACGGAGCGCACCCCTTCGAGCGATTTCATGAAGAAGTGGGGGATATGCTTGCTCAATACCTCGGTGGCCTTCTTCTCGTCGTATAGGAGTGTCTTGTAGACGCCAGGGTACCAGAAGTCGTTCGTCTCGCTCATGACTGGATCGGGGCCGCAGTTGTAGTAGCCCCAATATCTCGTCCCCTT
>Ga0326511_10000539_pt1 | contig 33168 bp, 38 predicted proteins | sample 0_2496_0518_D_FD_203701 | JGI IMG/M metagenome (GOLD analysis project Ga0326511, IMG submission 203701) | Bovine rumen microbial communities from UC Davis, California, United States - 0_2496_0518 | ecosystem: Host-associated > Mammals > Digestive system > Stomach > Rumen | place: USA...
ATGGAGTCAGATTTTTGTTCTGAAATCTTAACAATATTAAATTTGTTTAATTATTAAGTATATTTAATTACTAAACATTTTTAAGTATGTATAAACTTAAGTATACTTAACTATCTATCTATATGTTTGATGCTTTCGGATTTATGTAATTAAAAAGTACCAGGCAGCAAGCTATATTATTTATTTTTGATTTCTAGCGGCTTTTTTTGCTTTTATGATTAATTATAAGGCAAAACGAAAAAACGCCGTAAAACGTCTAAAAACGTTCTTAAATAGCTTGTATAATAATTTTAAGTATTTAAAATCTGGATCAATCCATAAATTAGCTATCAATATATGATTATATTTCAATTCTAACAATTTTACAACTATTCTAAGCACCAGGAAAAAAGCATTTTAAAAACTTCTATAGCGTTTAAAATCGTTTTCAAGACGGTTTTATTTCTTTTTTGATATTTTATACTAATAAATAAAAAAAGCCTCTTAAAATGGCTATAAAGTGCCTTGTATAGTTTTTTGGCGTTTATCCCGGAAGCCTTAAACGTACTTAAAAGCCTTATAGGGCCTTTTATATTCCTATAAAGCTATAATTTTAATATTCTTCAATTTGCCACTGTTGGCCGCTGCTGCGGTTCAATTCAGATTTTAATTGATCTATATTATTAATATCTTGATGACTTAGCGCGATTAATTCACCGTTTTTATGATTTTTTAAAAATACGGATAGTTGTAATTTAACGCCTTTTCTAATTGATCTAGTTAATATATATGTTAGGCTTTTATTTGTTTCTTTGTTTGGCTTTTCTTGATGCCAGGCGGCCGCGTTTGGCGCGCTGTAAATAGAATTATATAATTGCTTTATTGCGTTTAATTGCTGCGCCTCCTGATATAGTCGTTTTTGTTCGATTTCTGGCTTATTATCACACCTAAATATATCTATTAGTTTAATGCTTACGCCTGGAATATTAATAATTTCTTTTTGCATACTAAAATAAAACGCCTGCGGGCGTTTTTCCTCCTTTTTGTTTTTGGTTTTAAAAATGGCCCCAGATGATCCAGGGCCGCAGCAAGTCAATAATTAATAGTAACTAATTTATTATTGAATTTTATTAATGCTTTTTTGTTGGTTTTATCGTCTTTTAAAATCTTTCTTGAATAATAATTGCCGATTTCATCAAAAAAACTTATATACTTGTTATATTGCACTATATACGTATTTATAGATGCTTTATTTAGATTTATTTTTGCGTATGGTTTTAAAAATATTTGTATTTGCTTTAAAAATTTACCCCTTAACGAATAAGACGGATCAAGTAAAGTAAAATCAGTACAATATTTAATATTATTGTTTTCGATTGTACAAACAATTTTATCATTTAAATAAATACTAAAATCCTTTAATTTTTCCTTTTTGATAAAGTTTTTTAAGTCTGTTATTTTGCTAAAATAAAAAGTTTTGTAGCTTTCATCTACTAAATTAAACATTTTCATAGTTTTTTTACCTTTCGCCGCCTGGGCGCCTTTCATATATATATTTATAATATAATTATAAAGGTATTAACGTTTTTTGTCAATAAAAAAAGCCCTTTTTAATGGGGCTTTTAAGAAAAAATATATATTTAATAAATATAGTCGGCTTCTTTATCAATTAATTTACAAGCTTTTAACATGGCTTCTTTTACGCCTGGAATAGTATAATTTAAATTTAAAACTCCTAAAACCTCTTGTCTTGTGTATTCTGGATCAAATCCGACGATATACTCATAATTATTAAGCTCGTAATATATAGCGCTTTGCATTAGTTCTGGATCGTTTAATAATTCGCCTGATATATCTAAGCTATTGCTTAAATTGTGATATTCTTCTTTTTTATCTTTAAGAATAAAGCAACCGTTAAAAATTTGTAATAAATCGGACTCTTTACAATTTAATTTGTTTAAACCGTCTTCAAATTGTTCCTGATTAAATGCACTAAAACCGTATTTATTAAAAAAATCATTATATAATTTTTGTTTCTGGTTGCTTAAATTTCTATATTCTTCTTGTTTGCTGCTGATCTCCTCGATCTGTTCTATAAAATCGTTTAGCTCGTCAACTTCAAAACTTTGCTCTATTGTATAGCTGTCTAGGTTCAATATTTCATCAATTCGATCATTTAAAATTAGATTTAATTCTTTGTCTAAATCGTAACTTGTATAACTTTTTACGTTGCCGTATACGTCAAGTGTGTAATAATCATCAGTCAAATATACCTTTCCAAAATATACCGCGCGCGCTGCTTCCGCTGGTTTATTGTAAAAATATGTTTCGATTAATTCGTCAAAATCTTCGTAATAATAACAATCATCACCAGATAGATCAAGTTCGTTGTAAATATTTAACTTTGATTGTAAAGAAAGATCTTTGAGCTGATTTTCAATAAATTTTTTGTATAAATTTTCATATTTCATAGTTTTTTACCTTAGTATTTTTAATAAAATACCCTTTCTTTTAAATTTGTTTTTGTAGTATAAAAGTAACAATCTTTTATATTAGTAATTATAAAGGATTTTGTGCATTTTGTCAATAGAATTTTATAATATAATTATGATTTTTTCGCCAGGATCCGAACACTTTAATTTAAAATTATTAAAGTAATAAATAATTAAAGTTATACATTTGTCAATTTTTAAAAGAAAAAAGAAAACAGAAAACAAGAAAAAACAAGAAAAAAAGAAAACAAGAAAAAACCAGAAAAGAAAGAACCAAAGAAAAGAATAAAAAAGAATAAAAGAAATAAAAAGAATAAAAAAGAATAAAAGAAAAAAGAAAAAATAAAATATATATATATATACGCGTACGCGCGCGCGTATTATTATATAATAATATATTATATATATAAATATAGGGTTTTTGTTTCCTGGATGTTTAAAAAATATATTTTTAAAAAACTGATTGACAAAAAAATATAACTGTTGTAAATTTTGAATTAGCAAAAAAAGAACGTGAAAAAATAAACCAACTTTTAAAAAAATTAATTAGGGGGTGCAAAAAATTGTTTGATATTCTAAATAAAGATTTTAATGACAGCCAGATCACAGCGCACGGTGAAACAATAACATTTAAAGAAATTGAAGAATATATGCTAGATATTGCACCTGATTTTTTTGTGGAAGATATTTCAAAATGCAGCCAGACAACTTTTAAGGGAATTTGTAGGGCAACTGGGCAAAAATTCTTTAAACATTCAAATATTTTAATAAATTATACGGGTGAAAATGGGCCTTTGCACAATGTCGCGACTAGTTACAACATGCGGTTGTTGTGCGGTCCGTGCTTAAATTTTTATTATCAAATTACAGAAAAATATAACAAGGTTAAAAACTTGCAATGTTTTTTTCTACTTTTTGGGTTGGATTTGAGCGTTGTTGACAGGATAACGGCAACGCCTGAAGGCGTTGAACTAGTGAAAAACCTACAATTTAACCGTCAAGACAGCTTAAAAGATAAACTAATTGATAGCAAAAACATTGTAGGCACTCTGGCCGTGTTCAATGATGAGAACGGGCGAACTGTTCAGGGATACGACAGAAAGACATCAAACCAGGAGCTTATTAATTCAATAAATCAAAACAATGTAGCCCAAATAGAAGTTAAATAAATTTATATAATATATTTAATAACACTATATGTTGTGGTTTTGATATAAATTAGATCACTGGTTAATTAGTAAAATAGCTAAAAAGTCAGTATTTATGCGGTTTTTTGGTGTTTCGGGTATGGTTTAAAGTTTCGCTAAAGTCGAGTTTAGCGAAGTTACAAACAATAAACGTTTTGTTATAACTATTTAACTTCAAGTGAACCGCTGCAATGATACCAGGATAAACAATAATTTTTTATTTATGCTCTTAAAAATGGCTTGTGGATCTGGTGGGCTATGGTGTAGGGGTTATTAAATTAATTGAAGTTTGTGCGGGGTTACCCGCCTCTACACGGACGAAAACAAAAGGGGTTGCAGGAAAAATGTTAGTAGAGGAACGACTAGTAGGGATACGGCTAAAGGAAGAAATGGAAGTAAAGAAAGTATCGGGGAATGAGCTTTGCGAGATAAGCGGAGTCAAACCAGCGGCCTTGCATAGGGTATTACACGGAAAAGGAATGACGGTAGAAACGTTGATGAAATTATGTGATGCGTTAGACATGACACCGAACGATATGCTTGGATATTAAATAAATACCCCTAGAAGGTGTCTAATTTCCTCATACAGCGATTTTTCCTTTTAAGGTGATAAATTGTTAGGCTAAAAATAAAAATCCCGATTTGGGGCGATTAAGGGGGTTAGAACGGCATATGCGAATTTATAGACTTTTGAGTTACGAAAACACGGATGAAGAAGAAAATGTTCAAGAAGTCGAACCACAAGCATTTATAAATTTAAACGGGGAATATTACGGAGCGATAATCGAAGACGAAGACACCCGCGTTATGAATGTTGACGATGTGTGCTACGAGAAAGTAATATTGCTAAACGAACAAATTGTTTTTGTAGCTGAGAAGTGTATTTACCGGCAGTTTTAGAAATCTCCTAGCAATGATTGGATGCCTATGGGCCATGCGGTCAGAAGTAGTTCATCACTACCATAGGCATTGCGGATAAGATTTATCCTGCGTATAAAATATTCCTTCTGTGATGAGTAACAGACAGGTGCGTGTGCCTGGTGGCGAAAATAAAAACACGTTCTTTTGTCGGGGTTCGATTCCCCGAACACGTATTGGCCCTTGTTTGCGGTTTAAGAGGGTCATTCTAAATATCTACACCCAGAGGATATTAGAACAGCAAGCAAGCACATCTGGGAAATTTGGTTTTATGCGTATTCATCAGGTGTGTTTGCAATAATGCGGGGTAGAGCAAAGGTAGCTCGCCTGGCTCATAACCAGGAGGTTATAGGTTCAAGTCCTATCTCCGCTACTTGGTTTCATAATTTTAAGTCCTAAAGTATTTACGTTACGTTGGTTACTGCACTTGTCGGGAGTGAAAAGACGGTTCGAGTCCGTCATGCAGTATTGTTGTTTTCATATGGCGGTCGGGTTTATGCCATGGAGCCTGGCCGCACCTTCCTAAAAACTTAATAGAGGGGGTGTAAGTTTTGTTTAGGGATAATACAGAAGCTTTAAATTGTCGTGTTTTATACATGAAATACATGACAGAATTACTAACAACAAATAATCTTGAATATGATGAACACAGGGTTTCATCATGGTCTACACACATGATTATTTCGCCTGAATTTGAATGGAACAAAATTGAACGTGATGGGGAAATAATTGGTTTTGTGATTATTAATAACTCACCAGATTTTAACGACAACATAGACGTGTACATAGAGGATGTATACATAAAGCCTGAATATAGGCGTAGAGGGATAGTAACTGGTGTTGTTAAACAAGTTTTAGAGAAGAACAAGGGGAAGTATATAGGTTTATCGGTCATAAACACTAATCAAGTGGCCCGTTTATTCTGGCTAAGTATTTTTAGCTCTTTAAATATTTTGCCTGAAACAGCTATAAACGAACATTTGACCGATATGTATTTTAAAATGGGGGAGTAAATGGAGTTAAACGCAGAAGAAGAACAGCTAAATGATTATTTTAATAAATCAAATTTGCTAGATCATGTAACCTGCAATCAATTTTTAAATTTCGGCTATAACACTTTAGACAGGAATTACGAAAACAGGGGGATTATTTTCGACAAGACACAAAAAATCATGCACGATGTAAATTACATGATTAACAACAAGCATGATAGCTTAAGCAACACAGAAATATTTGATTTATCGAATATGTACTGGCAGTCAATGCTTTTAGAGGCACGTTATAGACAATTAAATAGCTATTTAGTTTATCTTGAACGAAACAGAAACCCTAAAGATAAATTTTATCTTCCCAGAAGTGAATGTTTTATAAAAATCGGGCTTATGCAAGCTTTACAGGATATGCTAGACGATAAATTAGACTTACTGACAATCTCGTTACCACCAGGAACAGGAAAAGCGCAGCCACTATACAGCAAAGTGTTAACACCAAAGGGCTATGTAGCTATGGGGGATATAAAAGTTGGCGATGATGTAATAGCAGCAGATGGAAGCACTGTAAAGGTTTTAGGTGTGTATCCTCAGGGAGTCAAGCCCGTTTACGAGATTGTGCTTAATGATGGTTCGGTGTGTCGTGCGTCTGACAAACATTTGTTCAAGATGTATAACAAGAAAAAGGGCATATGCGTTAAAACGCTCTCATACCTCCTAGAACGCGATTTTCGTAAATGGTATATTCCAATATACCATAAGGGGCAAAAACCCATATATGAGCAAATTAGGACTATTACAAGGGTATCTGACGAATTATGTCAGTGCATATACATAAATCACCCACAACATTTATACGTTACGGATGATGGAATAATTACCCACAACACAACGCTAGAAAAGTTTTTACTTAGTGGTGTTATTGGCTGGTGGCCTGATAGCTACAATCTCTTTTACAGTCACTCAGGCGATATTACAAGAATGTTTTATGACGGTGCGCTAGACATTTGTACAGACAAGAAAGAGTACGCCTGGCATGAAATTTTCAATCAAGAAATTACTTCATGCAATGCAAAGCTTGAACAATTTAACGTAGGCAAGTATAAACCTTTCCAGTCGGTTCAATGCACGTCTGTAGGTGCTAGTAACGCGGGTAAAGTTAGAGCAAATAAGTTTTTGCTAGTTGATGATTTGATTGGATCAATTGAACAGGCCTTAAATATTAATATTCTAAACAAGCTTTGGAATTCTTATTCGGTTGATGCTAGACAACGTATGATGGATGGCTGCAAAGAAATTATTATTGCTACACGTTGGTCTGTACATGATCCAATAGGGCGACTTGAAAGATTATACGCTAACAGCGATTCAAATAAACGTACAAGGTTTATAGCTGTACCAGATATTGATCCCGTGACGAATGAAAGTAATTTTATGTTCGCAGTCAATGGCTTGTCGAAAGAGTTTTTTGAAAGCCAGGCACTCGTCATGGATGAAATAAGCTACAGGTGCTTGTACAAACAAGACCCGATTGAACGTGAAGGCTTATTGTATCACGAAGATGAATTAAGACGTTATACTGACTTACCGCTTAGAGAACCTGATTCAGTTGTTGGGATCTGCGATACAAAAAATACTGGTACTGACTTCATGGTTATGCCAATATTCTACGTGTATGACGATGATTATTACCTGGTGGATGTTGTCTGCGATAACGGAACAGACTTTAACGTTTTATACACCAGAATGGTTGATATGATAATTGAGCATAAGGTACAGGCAATAGAGTTTGAAAGTAACCAGGGCGGCCGTGCAATTACAACACAGATTCGTAATATGCTTAACGATAGGCACTGGGTTTGTAATATCACAGAAAAACCAACAGAAACAAACAAAGAGGCCCGAATAATTGCTAACAGTTACCAGGTCAAGAAAATGATTTTGTTTAAAGACAAACACTTGATTCAAGCAAAAAGCGACTATTCCGTGATGATGGATCAATTGTTGAGTTATACGCAGCTGGGTAAAAATAAACACGATGATGTACCAGACTGTTTAGCGAATTTTATTTTGTATGTTACAAGAAAAACAACTCATAAAGCAGCTGTTATTCGCAAGAATTTTTGGTAAGGGAGGAAAAAGGATGACTGTACAAGAATATCTTAGCAAAATACGAACATATGACACAATGATTCAAAACAAAGATTATGATTATTACAGACTGTTAGAACTTACCAAAGGGCTTTCTACCCCGCCTAGTGACAGGGATAAGGTGTTAAGCTCTCCGAAGGGCGATAGCTTGTGTAATGGTGTTATTGAGTTGGTGGAAATTGAGAATGAAATACACAATCTGATACAGGCTAGAAAGTTTATTATCTCACAGATTGAAACCTTAAGTCTTAGCAATTACAAAATCCTTTATCATAAATACGTGATGGGGCAAACTGGGAAAGAAATTATGATTGAGCTTAATTACAATTCCAGGAGTGCTTATAGCTTGCAGCTAAAAAAAGCATTAAGGGAATTTGAAAAGCTTTACGGAAACACATATAAAAATAAACGTTAGCGGGCATAAATGCTCGCTTTTTTAATTTAAAGGGGACAAGTTTGACGAAAGTAAATAATTTTAAATATTTCTATTGGGAGTTATTATACGTTCTATTGGGACATTTAACACGTACTATTTTAATTCTTTAAACAATTAAAATTTTTTACGCACGATATATATTTATATATTTAAGAGGACTTGCAAAACAGCATAAATACTGGGTTCTAAATTTTAAAAGGGGACAAGTTTGACGAATATAAAATATTTTAGGTATACAAACTTTTTAATATACAATTCAAAAATTTTTAAGTAATATGGAAACTGGGACATTTAGCACTTGAAATATAGATAGTTTTAGAATAAAAAAACTATTATGTGTATATGTGCATAAGTGTGTGTATAAGTATGTTTATAACTTGTGGATAACTTAATTTTAAATTGCTCGCCTATATATAAATATATATATGATTTATTTTATATATTTTACGGGACGCTGAAACCCTTGAAATAACTTAATCACAGAGTTTTTATTGGGACATTTAACACGTTTTATTGGGACATTTAACACGTAGAATTTAAACATATTAAACATTATCTCTTTTAAGTATTGGGAGTTTTTGAACGTTCTATTGGGACATTTAACACGTAGACTTTAAATACATTGAATTTTGTAATTTTATTGTGACCTATAACACGTAAATAAGTCATAATAGGACATGGTATTTACACATAAGTCCTAATATGTTAATATCGTTTTTGGAGGTGGATTTATGAAAAAAAATGAGAGGTTAGATGTAGTAACAGATCGTGAATATAAGGTTGTTAAGGCTAACGAGATTATTCAAAAAGCAAAATTTGACCTGGGGCTTTTAGAACAAAAAACGTTTTGCTATGCAGTATCAAAAATAAAACCTAATGATGCGATAAACACAGAATATGTTTTTTCAATTAATGAGTATTGTGATGCTTGTGGTATCAATCGAAACGATGGCAGAACTATAGAAAATGTAAAATCAGTACTAAAAAAACTGCGTGATAAGTCATTTTATATGCTTGATGAAAAAGGGAACTATGTATTGATAGGGTGGCTTTCAAAGGTTCGTGTAGATCCTAAAAGTGGCAAAATAGGGATTATTTTTGATGATGATATGCAGAAGTATTTAATAGGACTCTATAAAAACTACACACAGTATAGTTTGCTTTGTGTACTTCCAATGACTTCATCATATTCAATAAGACTTTATGAACTTTTAAAAAGTTATTCAGGCTTTAATTATAAGGATTTCGATATAGACGATTTAAAAATTCGTTTAGGTGCACATTATGATAATTTTAAGGATTTTAGAAGAAGGGTTTTAGAGGTATCTACAAAAGAGATTAATCTTTATACAGACATTGAGATTTCCTGGCAGCCAATAAAAAAAGGGCGCAAAGTAGTTAAAGTACAATTTGACATAAAGAAACGTGAAGGATGGAATTATTGTAGCAATATGTATAGGTCAAATTACAAATTAGACAATAAAGAAAATCCATACTAAGTGAAAAAAGTGTACAAAGTAGGACATAAACTGTACACAATAGGACATAAACTGTACAAAGTTGGACATTGTTGTACATAATTTGACAAGTTATACTTAAAGAGTGAAAAAAACTAAACAAAACTTGAAATCAGCATGAAGCGGTTGCCTTAGCCTAGGGCGGCCGCTTTTTTGATGCAAAAAAATGGAGTATAACTATGGATTTTTATGGACGTCAGGTAATTTATACAAGTGAATATGACATAAACGAAAACAACATACTAGATGTTGTCAGACAAGGCTACGTAGACTATCTGGCAAACATAAGTCAATGTGATTTCTTACTCAATTACGAAGCTGGTAATCAACCACTACAGCGCGAAAAGAAAGTTAGAACTGATATAGATATTATCGACATAGACAATGTGGCAAATGAAGTCACGGAGTTTAAAACTGGGTTTATGTGGGGCTATCCTATAACTTTTGTTCAGCGTGGAGTTAAAGACAGTGGAAATGAGATTGAAAGTCGTTCTGTAGCATTACTAAACGAATGTTATGCAGCTAATGATTCAGACTCTAAAAGACAGCAGCTTGCAAGATTCGTTGAAGTAACAGGAATTGGTTACACGTATGTTGATATAGACACAAGCGGAGAAGAAGGCAACTATTTTACAGTTGATGTGTTAGACCCTCGCTGTGCTTTTGTCATTAGGTCAAGAAGGGCCGTTAATAAGAGAATTGTTGTAGGCGTAAGCTTTTATTCAGATTCTACAGGCACAACTTATTTTACGGCTTTTACAGATTCAACCAGATATGAGATTGTCAATTGGAAGGTTGTTAATGGCGAAAAGATAGATGATAAATGGGGCTTTGATAATCGTTCAGGAGAAGTAAACCCACTAGGCATGATTCCGATTGTGGAATGGATTAGAAGCTATGACCGTATGGGATGCTTTGAACGTCAAATTACTGAAATGGACTCTTTAAACATTATGTGGTCTGATTTTGGAAATGACGTAGATCAAAACACACAGGTTATTTGGCACGCTAACGATTGTGAAATACCACTAGATGAAAGTGGTAACGAGCAAAAACCAGCTAGCAATGATTGGATATTCACTAATACACCAGATGGCGGCAAATCACCGTTCATAAATCCATTAGTCGTAAATTATGACTACACAGGAATTTTGAATTGTATTTTAAGTAAAAGAGCATTGATTTTGCAGAAATGTAATGTTCCTCAGAGAAATGACAACTCAGGAGGCAGTACAGGAATTGCTATGAGTGATGCAACGGGTTGGAGTTCGGCAGATAACGCAGCTAATAGCGAAGAAGCTATTATGAAGGCTGCGAAAATGAATGAATTAAAGCTTGTCTTAAGGGCAATTAAGAAATGTCCTTATGTACCATCAGACAGCCCACTACTTGAATTACGCAGCATGGATGTTGAAACAAACATCAAGCGTCAGAGAAATTACGAGTTAACAATTAAGTCCAACGCTATAGCAACTTTAATTACTCATGGAGTAAATGGTCTTGCAACTCTTAAGGTTGCAAATCTATTTGATGATCCTAACCAGGTATGGGAGGATTCAAAGGATAACATTATTGCTTATCAAAACAAGTTGTTTAGCCAGGAAAAGACAAACATAGATAACACAATAGTTGAAAAAGTAGCTGCTGATAATTCAGATCAGATTGATAACAGCCCAGTACTTGATAAATAGGCGGTGATTATATGGCATTGGAATTTGATGAAATAAACGCACTACAAACCACACAATCATCAGAAACAAGAAGCGTACCATTTGAACAGTATTTTGGTGAAATGGAGTTGACCGAAGAAGAAAGAGAAAAGCGAATTAAGATGGCTTATCAGTTTAATGATATGCTGTTGTTCGTATTTGCCCTTATTTCGGCTCAGATAACGTTTAATCAAGTTGACTATACAATTATAAGGCAACGGTTAGAAAGTGGCTATATGGACGTATTAGCGCGTCAGGGAATGGTTTCAGATGCGTACATAAAACAATATGCAGCAGATTTTGTTGATGATTTTATAAACACTACGTTTGAGAATAAAGACGATAGCTATTATTTATCCCAGGATAGAGCAATGTATATTAGCGAAAACGAAAGTCAAACCATGAATGAATATAACGAGTTTATGGAGGCTATTAAACATGGCTATAAAAATAAAACGTGGATAGCTATTGATGATAACAAAACAAGAAAATCTCATAGAAAAGTTGATAGGATAACAATAGGCATTAAAGAACTGTTTAATGTTGGAAGTGTAAAAATGAGATTTCCAAAAGATTATAAATTAGCAGGAGAAAGCAACGAAGCAAAAAGAGAATTAATTAACTGTCGTTGTCATGCTAAATATTCAATGTGATTAAAGATGTATTGCTTAAGGCAGTGCATCTTTTTTTATATACATTTTTATATAAAGTTTTATATAAGAAATTATATAAGATTTTATACAAGTCAGAGAAAGACTATAACGAGCAGAAGTCAGAGAAAGACTATAACGAGCAGAATTTATCCGCTAGGGAAAGCGGGATATAAGTTTCGCAGAAAGTAGAGGTTATAAGATGAACGAATTACTCAATTACAATTTGCAGTTTTTTGCTGAGGAAGAAACACAGACAGAACAGGTAGAGCAGGTAGAAAAGAAGCCTATAGAAAAGCCTGAGAAGAAAGAAACAGATTCAACACCAGATATGCAGGAATTATTAAACAGAATTGCAACACTTGAAAGAAAAGCAGATAAGGCCAGTGCTGAGGCTGCGGAATACAAAAAGAAATGGAAGGAAAGCTTAAGCTCACAGGAACAGGCTTCACTTGAAAAAGCAGAAAAAGAAGCAGAGAGAGAGGAAAAGTTCACACAATTATTGCGCGAGAATAATATCAACAAACTTGAAAAGACTTATCTAGGTTTAGGTTTTACAGCATCAGAAGCAGAAAAGATGGCTATTGCTGAGGCAGATTCAGATATTGAAGCTAAGACAGCAGTTCTTAAGGCAGTTGATGAAAGAAAACATAAAGAGTATGAGGCAGAGTTTATCAAGTCCAGACCTGATATTAACGCTGGTGCTGGTGGAGAAAACCCTAATATCTCGAAGGCAGACTTTGAGAAGTTGGGTTACTTAGAAAGAGTTTCATTTAAACAGAAGTACCCACAAACATATAAAAAATTTACAGAATAAAAGGAGAGAATAATTATGGCATTAGACGTAAACGCTACAAAGTTAGCAAATTTAGTTGATCCAGAAGTAATGGCCGATTTATTTGAGAAGAAGCTTATTGATGCTTTAAAATTTGCGCCAGTTGCAGAAGTTGATTCAACTTTAGTAGGTAGACCCGGAGATACAATAACAGTACCCGCTTATTCGTATATCGGGACAGCAAGTGTAGTGGCCGAAGGGGCTGACATTACAATTAATCAGTTAACACAGACAACAACAAAGGTAACAATTCATAAGGTCGGTAATGGTATTCAGCTTACAGATGAAGCAGTACTTTCAGGCTATGGTGATCCTATTGGTGAAGGCACTAGACAGCTTGCGTTATCAATTGCAGATAAGATTGATAATGAATTATTAGGAGCTTTAGGAACAGCTACACTTACTCATACAGCAGCAGGAGCAACAGTAACAGCAGATGATATTGCAGTTGCTTTAACAAAGTTCGGTGAAGACATTGACGGAGTTAAGGCAGTATTTGTAGATGCTACAACTTATGCAGGTTTAAGAAGATCTACAACATGGATGCCAGCATCAGACATTGCAGCAGAAGTTCTTTTAAGAGGTGCAGTAGGTCAGGTACAGGGTTGCCAGGTTATCGTTACTAACAGAATTAAAGACGGTACTGTTTATATTGTTAAACCTGGTGCATTAGCTCTTTACCTTAAGAGAGATACTTTAATTGAGGCAGATAGAGATATTATCAACAAGTCTACAGTAGTAACAGCTGATAAGCATGAGGCAGTAGCTTTAAGAGATCCTTCTAAGGCAATTAAGGTTAATGTTGCAGGCACAACAATGTCAATTACACCAACAACACTTAGCATTGCAAAGGGTGGTACAGGCACAATTACTGTTAGTGATCCAGAAGACACAATCACAGTAACATCTAGTGAAACAGATGTAACAACTAGCGTTTCTAATAACACAATTACAGTATCAGTTGCAGCAGACGCAACAGCTGAGTCAGCAACAATTACTGTAACAGATGGCACAACAACAAAGACTTGTGCAGTAACTATAACATCAGAGTAATTAGAGGTGCAGTATGGGAATGTTGTTAAGACTACACAAAGGTCATGGCCCTGAAAAGGGCCAGCCTTTAAAGGAAACAAAAATTGAAAAACCAGTTGAGGAAGTAGTTGAAACAACTAGTCTTCCTGAAACTGAAAAAGAACCAGAAGTTGAGCTAGAAGAAAAATATACTAAGGCGCAGCTTAATAAAATGGCACTTGATAAGTTAAGAAAGCTTGCAGCAGCTAAAGGCATTAAGCACGCTGGTGTAAAGAGTGGCGCAACTTTACGTAAAGAATTAATAGAAGTTATGGGGTTATAAATTATGACTATAAACGAACTACAGCAAGCAGTATTAAACGACTTAACAACGGAATTACAAGACACACCTAATTTCAATGAAAATAAATTAGCTTTAAAAGTTAGTAATGCAATTTTAGAAATTGAAGAAATAAGGCGTTATCCAGATAGTTATAGTGAAGAAATGATAGCTGCGGATGTAGAACGCTTTAGAACAACAATTTATAAACTAGCTTTATATGATTATGCAAGAATTGGCGCTTATGGCGAGAGTACACACTCAGAAAACGGAACTAATAGAGGCTATATCGACAGAGATAAACTATTAAGCCTAGTTGTGCCATTAAGTCGCGTTCTTTAACATAAAATATCAAGAAGAATGTGCACGCCGCGAGGTGTAGGGAAAAGCTAACAATAGGTGGTGGGAATAGTTAGCATTAAGGTGGTGCTAGGTATGGATATTCCAATTACAATTTTAATTAGTGCTATATCTGTATGTTTTGCTGTTTATTTTGGTTTAAAAAATCAAAAGAGAAGTGATACTGCGGATGTGGCAGAAAGGGCGGCAACACAGGCAAGAGTTGAAGCAAAATTGGATAGTATCAATTCTACAGTACAGGAAATGAGATATGATGTTTCATCACTTCATAAAGAGTCAACAAAACAAAATGAAAGACTTGTTCTTGTTGAGAACAGCACAAAACGCGCACATGAAAGAATAGATATTATTCAAGGCAGATAAGGGGGTTATAAATATGGAGTTACCACAGGTTGCAACAATAATATCAATCGTAGTTATTACGTACCTAATAGGGTTAGCATTAAAATGTCTTAAGCAAATTAATAATAAAATAATCCCCGTTGTAGTCGGTGTTTGCGGTGGAATACTAGGTGCAGTTGCTTTATATGTCATACCTGGTTTTCCAGCTAATAATATTATGGATGCAATAGCGATAGGCATTGTTAACGGCCTTGCAAGTACTGGTGTTAATCAGATTTATAAGCAGTTTAAGAAGGAGTAATAAATAACATGATTTTGTTAAATGCTAACAAGCAACCTCTTAAATATGCGTTATTTAATGGTAGCCAAGAAATTACCAAGAGTGGGGAACAAGAAACGTGGACTAATCCTATTACGGGTGAAGTTTACAATCTTGATAATACAACAGGTGATTCTAAACCTATTTACGGAGAAGTAGTTGAGATTACAGCTAATATAGCGTTAGGCAACAATAAAGACGAATTTGAAGCTTATGGATTTTCACAAAGCGATTATAACGGAACGATAGCAGCCAGTAGAAACGAATTTCCTATAAACGTAGGTACGTTGATATGGTATGAGTCAGAAGTTGAATATAAGCAAGGTGAAGTAGATCCTAAGAGTGCTGATTATTACGTTGTTGGTATTATACCATCGCTTAACGAAATTAAGTATTTAATAAAGGGTGTGGTTTAAGGTGGCAAATAAGCGATTACACAGTGATTTATCCGTTAAAGGTATAAATGAACTAATTAAGAAATTAGAAGCCTATAATAGCCAATTAAACGACAAAAACGAAGTGTTTGTTAAACGCCTTGCTGAGATAGGTTTACCAGTTATTGATAGTAGAATATCTGAGGCGGAAGGCGACAGTGATAAAAGCCATTATGCGTACATTAAAATTAATAGATTTGGGGATTATTCGGAAGCTAGATTAATAGTTGAAGGAAAAGACTTATTATTTATTGAATTTGGTGCAGGTATTCATTACAACACTGCGGCAGGAACAAGCCCACATCCTAAAGGTGAAGAATTGGGCTATACCATAGGCTCTTATGGTAAGGGCCACGGTTCAGAAGACTATTGGTATTATACAGCAGAAGACGGTACAAGCAGGATTTCATATGGTACACAAGCTACAATGCCAGTATATAGCGCATATGCAGAGATAAGAAGAAAAATTATAACAATTGCTAAAGAAGTTTTTGGAGGGTAGCTTATGTCAACTACTAATGAATGGGTACATAGTTTACCCAACAAAATCTACAGAATTTTAAAAGCTGTAACGTACAATGACGTTACGGAAATATTACAAAACCCGAAGTATATCACCATTGATGAAACCGTTGATTTCACATCATTTCCTACAATCCGCATCGGTTCACTAAGTCCGATAGAAGTCGGGAATACATTGGATGGAGTAACAATTAATGGAGTTACTTTAACCGAACAAATAGAAGTTTATACAAATACTAGTACAACAGATGCTAGTAATATTTCATTTATCATGTTAGAGGCAATGAAACTACTAGGTTTTAGAGTTGTGGCTTTTCCCGAAGTCAGAACAAAAAACAACGGTGTGTTTGTAGCGGTGGCTCGTTATCGTAGAGATTATGGGGCTAACGATACAATATAATTTATTAAAAAAGTAAGGAGGATTTACAATGGCAGTAAATGTAGCAGGTCTTTCAACTATTGGCGTAAAGTTTGGCTATGGAGTTGAAACAACAGCAGGCACAAAACCAGCAAGCTTTACTATACTTGATAGAATTAATTCAATCGGTGAGATTGCACTTGATGTAGAACAGATAGACGCATCAGCGCTTGAAGATGCTATCACAAAGTATATTTCAGGTAGAGCAGATACAGGCGGTACACTTGATGTTGTAGTTAACTTAACATCAGAAACTAAGACACAGTGGGAAGGTGTTATCACAGCTTACCAGGCTTTAACAGAAGGTAAACAGATGTGGTTTAATACTTACCATAAGGATTTAGGTTCTTTCTTTGTAATTGCACAGCCACCATCAAAAATCGGACAGCCAGCTTTTGACCAGAACGGATTGTTAACAGTAACAATTCCTTTAACAATCGTTTCTTATGAAGGCTTAGACACAGGAATTGAACCAGCTTAAAAACAAAATGTTTTAGGTTTTGCGGGGTGTTTTTACATCCCGCTTTTTTAATTAAAGTGAAGTGAGGTAATTTGATATGGTTTTAACAATTAATAATACAGACTATAAGATTCATTATGGATATAAAGTAGTAGCTAAATACGGGATTTTAAAGAAAGTTACAGATTTACAGGAAACAATTAATAATATTAGCAATGTTTCTGAAAACATTGAAGTTATTTCAGATATTTTAAACCAGATGGCAGAAATTGTTTGTATTGGTTTAGATTCAGAAGACGTAACAGTTGAAGACACAATGGATTTATTAGAAACTTATTTTTCAGAAAATAAGGATAATGATGATGTTTCAGTATTGGGCCTCTTTGGTGAAATTATTAATGAATTGGTGAATAATGATTTTTTAGCAAAGATGTTTCCGAAGGAAATCCAGCAGATAGCCCAGGAAACAGCCCAGAAACAGACAGCAGCAAAGAAAACAACAAAGAAAAAGAATTAAATTTAGAAAGATATGAGAAAGAAATATTACCTTTTTGGTTAGTGGTTACTTATGGTTACGGCCTTAAAGCAACAGATATTGACGTTATGACACCTAGAGAATTAAACCCTTATCTTGAAGCATACAACCTTAGAAATAAGGCAGATGATAAGAACAGATGGGAACAAGGCTTATATTTTCAAAGTGCAGTTACAACTTCAATAGATGCGTGCTTAAATGGTAAGAAAGCAACAAGTAAATATATTGAAAAACCATTTCTACAAATGGAAGAAGAAAAAAGCAATGATGATGAAAAACTTAAGAAAGCTAAGTTGTTATTTGCTAATCTTTCAGTTATGCAAAGTAACTTTAACATTGAAAAGGAAAAACGAAAAGCGACTTCTGAATAATCGGAGGTCGCTTTTAATATATAGCAAAGGGGTGTGAGAAATGGCAGATGAAATTGAAAGACTTGATCTAGTCATAGGTTCTAGTACAAGTAAAGCTAGTAAAGCAGTTGAAGACCTTATAACTTCATTAAGCAAGCTTGAATCTGGTTTGTCTAGTTTTTCTGGTGATAAGTTAGATGGCTCGATTAAGAATTTATCTACTACATTTAGAAATTTATCCGAAGCTATAAATATTGTTAATGTTGAAAAAGTATCAAACTTAAACAAGAGTATAAGAACTTTAGCATCAAGTCTAGGCAAGCTAGATAAAGCATCAAGTTTATCTAGTTTTGGAAATGCTTTTAGTGCAATGAATGACTTTAAAAACACTTTTAATACAGAGGTTGAAAGTGTAATTAGAGATTTTGGCATTGTAGGTAAAGAAAGTACAGATGAAGTTACAAAGTCTTTACGTGAAATTTCTAATATAGCAAAGCAGGGCGCTAATTATGACGTAGACAAGATGAACAATGCTATAGAAAATGTCGTTAATAGCTTAAAGTCAGGTGCTACAGATGTTTCTAATTTTAAGAATGAATATACTGATTTACTTGAATATATCCGCAACACTAAGAATAAAATATATATACCAGAAGCTAAAGACGTTGTTAATTATGGCGAAAAACGTAAACGTTTAGGTCAAAATTTTACATCTAACGAAAAATATCGTGATAGGACAGATATTACTTCATATGTAAGAGATATGCAGGAAGTGGGCTTAGTTCCTAACATTGATACTACTAGAAGTTCAGCAGATGTTTTTGACCAGCTTGTTCAGGAAGTTATAAAAGCTAGAGAAGAAACAGATAGACTAAACGAAGACTTTAGAAAAAGCAAAACAACTATATCAGCTATGTATAGTTCGGCAATGGATTTTGCAGATGCAATGCTTAAGGCAAATGCTGTAAAAGAAAAAGCTTTAAGTACTGACACAAACGGTTCACAAATTGCAATGACAATGGAAGGTATAGAGTCTTTCAGTGGCGTAAATGTAGATCCAGATAAGGCTAAGGATATTAGTAATTTAGCTAGTGCATTTAGCAAGTTTGGTAGCAAGACTGCCACAACAGCTATTAAGAACATACCACAATTATCAACAGCACTTAATCAATTAATTGTATCTGTAAATAAACTACCAGCTGTAGATAAAAACATTGTTGATTTTACAGGCAATCTGGCAAGACTTACAGAAACAGGTCGTAAAGTTGGATCAGTTGCTAATAGCGTTAATAAGAATATAACTACTACTCAAAAGAGCGTTACACCTTTAGCAATGGGTACAAAACGTCAATTTAAGGGTTTAGCAAGCTATATAGGAAAATTCTATGCAACTTACTTTATGGTTATTCGTGGAATTAGGCAATTATGGACTTCTGTAACATCCGCTATGGATTATGTTGAAATTTATAATTACTTTGATTCAGCTTTTGGCCAGGTTGCAGATAAAGCCGTTGCAAATTGGGAAAATGCAGGTTATGAGAGTGCAGAAGGTTATTATAATTCATTTAGACAACGTGCAAGCGAATTAACAAAACAAATGACTGGTTATACTGTATCTGATACAGGCGCACTATCAGCAGTAAACCAGGAGAGTTTAGGCTTGAATGTTACACAGCTTATGAATTATCAATCTATGTTCGCTCAAATGAGTTCGTCAATGGGTGTTGCTAGTGAAAACGCCTTAAGATTATCACGTCTTATGACAGAGTTAGGCGCAGATTTAGCTTCTGTTAAGAACATGAATTTTGAGGAAGTTTGGAGCAATATGGCTTCTGGTATCGTTGGTATGAGTAGAGCCGTAGATAAATACGGTATTAATATTCGTAATGCAGCTTTACAGGAAGAATTGCTTAATCTAGGTATAACAACAAACATTACTAAATTATCTCAGGATGAAAAAGCATTACTTAGAATGATTGTAATGCTTGATTCAACTAGATATGCGTGGGGCGATTTAGCAAACACAATTAATCAACCAGCTAATGAATTAAGACTTTTACAGGCTTCTTTTGCTAACTTATCAAGAACAATAGGTAATTTATTCTTACCGATTGTAGCTAAAGTTATTCCTTACCTAAATGCAGTTACTATAGCAGTTACAAGAGTTATACAGTCTTTTGTAAATCTTTTAGGCTTTAATGTTACAGACTGGGGTAAAGGATCTAGCAAGTCTTTTACTGATTTAGTTGATTATATGGATGATGTTTCAGAAGCTACAGACACAGCTACAGGTTCAGCTAAAGAATACCAGAATACAGTAATGGGATTTGATGAAATTAATAAATTAAATCCTGAAACTGAAAGCGGTGGAGGCGCAGGCGGCGCAGGTGGATTAGGCGGCGGTGATTTATCTAAATTACAGGCTGCTTTTGATGCTTTAGCAAATGAATATCAAGCTAGTTGGGATGCAGCTTTTGAAGGCATGGAAAATCGCGCACAAAAGATGGCAGATAAAATTGAGAAAGCTTTTCAACCAGTTAAGGATTTAGCAAAACATCTTTATAAGGGTGATTTTTATGCAGCAGGTGATGATTTAAGCAACATAATTACTGGTATTTATGATACGTTTAGTCATGCAATTGAGAAAGTAGACTGGGAAGAAATAGGACATAATATCGGTGAGTTCTTAAGGGGCTTAAAATGGTTAGATATTCTTAAATCAGCTTTAAAACTAAGATTTGATATATGGAAAGCAATTATTGATACATGGTCAGGTTCATTTAAGGCAGCACCACTTGAAACTAGTTTACTAACATTGTTTATGCTATGTAAATTTACACCTATAGGTACATATATAGCTAAGAAAATAATAGGTTCTATGGGAGTAGAGCTTACATCTAGTTCTTCGGTAGCTGGCATGAGCGGTATTATAAAGACACTATTTGCTAAGGCTTTAGAAGGTGCAGGTGTTTCAGGTTTAGGCGGATTTTTAACAGCAGATATAGGAACACTTTTAGCAAGTGGCTCATTTGCAACAATAGGTTTAACAGTAGGAACAGCTATTGTAGGCGGTCTGGGTGCGGCTTTTGTAGGATGGAATATTGGATCAGCTTTATTTGAATGGATTTCAGGAGAAGAAGCAGAAAGTTTTTCTTATCAAATGAAATACTTGTTTGAATCTCCTATTGAAAGTATCAATCATATACCTGAGGCTTTTGGCGAAGCATTAGGTATGATGTCTAATAAGTTAATAGGTGAAGGTTCAGCATTGCATAAAAACTTTTTGAAAATCTTAGGCTTAGAAGAAGATGAAGAAGGCAAGAATAAACTAGTTATTACCATAGAAATGGTAACAAAGGAAGCGACAGACAAACTAAATGAATTAGAAGGCAAAATTGAAGAAGTTAAAGAAAAAATCAATAATGCGTCTAGTTCAAGTAGAGAAGATATAAAGGCCGCAGAAGATGCTTTAAACGATGCTATAAAAGCACAAGATGATTTAAACAAAGAGTTTAAGACAGTTACAGCTAATTATACTAAGGCTAAAAACACATTAGATAAGTATATTAAGTCAATGACGGGCTTAACAACAGAACAGTTTAAACAAAAATATAGTGCTAATAGTTTGTCAGAGATATATACAGTGCTTTCAAATTTAACTAGTGTTGAAGTATCAGAACAAGCTAAACTTGCAGAAGAATTAGGATATACAGATGCAGAATTACAGGCACTTGATAATACTTATAATAATTATCAAGAAAGAGTAAATAATGCTAATAATCAAGTTACGGAACAGGCACTTAGATTAAGAGATTTAGCTGCTGAGTTTAATAAAACAGGTCAAGGCGCTTATCAATTTTCATCAGATGCAATTTTAGCATTAATAAACGTTAGAACAACATTTAGTTCGGCTTATGCAGATATGACTAGAACATCAAGTGAAAGTACTAAGGCTTTTACAGATGATTATAGAAACTCAATGAATAAATTAAGAGCCGATACTGTAAGTTCATTTACGGAATTAAAGAATAATATAATTAATTATTCTACTACAGCAGGTTCACAAGGTGGTAATAATCTTTATACTAATTTTAAAGCACGAGTTAGTAATTTACCATTAGCTGCGCAAAATGCTTTTGCAGGTATTGTAGGTAGAGTTAATGCAGGACAGATAGGTAGAACAGAAGGTGAAGCATTAGCAAATAACTTAATTAATGGATTTAATGCACATTCAAATAATGTTAAAAATACAATACAAAGTACAATTAGAAGTGGTTTATATGCAGATGCTAAGATAAGCATAACACCTGAAAATGCTGCGACTAATATATTTAGTAAGGGTTATGGATTAAGTCTAGGTTCTATTAAAGTCACACCAAGGGCGAACGGTGGTTATGTTGATCCAGGTCAGTTATTCCTTGCTCGTGAGTCAGGCCCAGAGATGGTAGGTTCAATCGGTGGAAGAACAGCGGTTGCTAATAACGACCAGATCACAAGCGCTATTGCAAGTGCAGTAGCACCAGCTGTATATAATGCAGTTGTTCAAGCTATGGGAAATCTAAATACTAATGTAAATGTAAATCTCGTAGGCGATGCAGAAGGTTTGTTTACAGCAGTTGTAGACCAGGATAGAAATTATCAGAGAAAAACAGGTAGTTCAGCTTTTGCTTAAAGATATAGGGTTACTCGAAAGAGTAGCCCTTTTTAATTGTGTAAGGGGGTGTGTAAGAAATGGCTAGTCAATTATTAGTTAGTGTAGATGGATATACTGACATAAAGCCACCATCTACTTTTGAATGGGGCTTACAAGACGTTTCAGACGCAGACGCGGGCAGAGATCAGGCAGGAACAATGTATAAGAATTTAATCACAAAGAAACGAAAATTAAATCTTTCCTGGAGTATGACAACACCAGAAGAAACAGCAACTCTATTACAGCTGTTTGATCCTGAATATATAGAGGTTAGCTACATGGATGCACAAACAAATAGCATACAAACTAGGACATTTTATACAGGTGACAAAAGTGCACCAGTGCACCACTGGTTTAATTTTGCGAACAACAAATATTATACAGAGGTGTCCTTTAATATTATTGAGAGGTAGTAGGGATGATTAGTGCAAGTACAGAATTTAAAAATAAGGTTTATTATGGTGCAATCCTCCTGACAAAAGTAACAATTATATTATCAGATGAAACAGAGATTGAATTAGATAATAGTGGGATAATGCAGAATGGCTTATCAATTAAACAATCGAAGTCTAATAATTCAAGTTTTGAAGTAGGAACTGTTAATTCATCAGAATTAAAGCTTAAATTAGTGAATTTTGATAACAGATATGAAGGTACAGATTTTACTGACGCAGAAGTTAGAGTGAGTATTGGAGTTGAATTAGCACCAGATAGAATTGAATATGTTAATAAAGGTGTCTATTTTGTCGATAAACAAACTTTTGGAGGCGGTACAGTAGATTTAGTCGCTTATGATAAAATAGCTGATTTTGACAAAGATTACACAGGCTCAATGACAGGAACAGCTTATTATTTAATAAGTCAGATAGCTCTTAAGTATGGAATTAATTTTGTTTCATTTGATATGAATAATCAAAATGTAAATATAACCATTCCTGAGAATGAAGGCATTTCTTATACAGATAGAGAAATTATTGGTTATATATGTCAAATAACAGGCAATAACGCGTTTATGGATAATGTTAATAGGCTTGTTGTTAAATGGTATGACTTTGATAAGATTGAGAACTTTAACTTCATTGAGGCAAAATGGGAAAATGAAGATGTTATAGAAGCGGGCGACTTTGCAGATATGCAGGATGTAGTTGTTTGTATTCAAGCTGGTACGTTTATAGACATTGGATCAAGTACAGGTAATAACCCAATTATTTTAACAACACTTTTCGGGATTCCTAAATTTGATATAGAAGACGTGGTAATTACAGGCGTTAAGGTAACAGGACATGACGGGGAAGAAGTCTTAAGCGGTACAGATAAGTATTGTATTAAGCTTAGTAATAATCCACTAGCTATAGGACATGAACAAGAATACGCAAATATGCTAGGTCAGGTTGTTATAGGAAATAGATTTAGGGCGTTAAGTACTTCAATTATTAAAAATCCACTTATTGAGGCTGGTGACGTAGCGATTATTCAATATAAGGGTAAGTTATATGCAACAGTGCTTACTAATGTTGATTTTAGCATAGGTAATAATCTTAAGATTTCATGTGGTGCAGAAAGCCCAGGAATGAATACGTCTAAAGTCAATACAGAAGCAGCTAAGGCTTATAAGGCCTCTGTAATAAAGACAGAACAGTTATTAACTACTTATGATGCAGCTATGCAAGCACTAACTAGTTTAATGTCAATGAGTTTTGGTGTTTATAAAATCGAAGAAAGACAGCCTGACGGTTCAGTTATTTTTTATATGGCAAGTAAACCAACACTTGCGGAAAGTTATGGTTCATCAGTATGGAAAATGACAGCTAATACTTTTACCGTTACAGACAATTATCAAGGCCCTAACACAGAATGGCGGGCTGGTGTAGATTCACAAGGAAATTTCGTTGTGAATATTCTTTCAGCTATTGGAATTAATTTTGACTGGGCTAGAGGTGGAACACTTAGCTTAGGTGGATATAACAATACTAATGGCGTTTTAAACGTATATGACGAAAATAACACACAAATAGGCTATTGGAATAATACAGGTTTACATCTTAATAAGGGTTCTTTATCAATAGGCAATAATTTTGAAGTTGATACTAGTGGTAATTTAACTGCCAGTAATGCAGATATAAGCGGAACAATAGAGGCAGATAGTGGAAATATAGGATTATGGACTATAGGACAGGATTCGGATTTAGCAGGTGGCTTAGTTTATGATTCAACAAGTGCAGCGGTAACAGGTGGAAAATATTTATATATTAGATGTAGAGCTTCATCTGAATCTGGTTCGCCTTATCAGATTATTAAACTTCATCCAATAGAGGGTTTATATACAGCACAAACTAATTATAATAATGGCTCGCTTGTTTGTGAAGCAATAGTACAAAGCACACAAGTATTATTAAGAGATAGACTGACAGGCGAAAATATTTCTATGCACTGTTTAGGTGGTGGCCCTATGGTTCAATCATATGTTCCGAACGTGGGAACAAAGGCTTTACTTGAACAACAAGATTCCGTTTTAAATGTTGGTAATGGTTTAACAACTTACGTTGATGGTGTTCGTGTAGTTTGTCAATCATCACAACCAGCGGCTGTTAGTGGCAAAACTATTGTTTGGATTCAGACATAAGGGGGATAGCTTATGGATATAGTTTTCGGTCAATCTGGCACAAGGCCTTATGGTGTTTTATCCGTCAATGAAATTGCAGTTGATACAGCTAACAACACAAGTACAGTCAGCGTAGTTTTAACGCTTAAACGTGAATATCCGATTTATTCAAGTATGACTAGAACAAGTACAGCTACTGTAAATGGCACGACTTTTACATATACGGGTATAAATGGTGGTTCAGGCGACTTAGTAATGATTAATGATAGCCTTGTTGTTCCTCACAATTCAGATGGTACAAAAACAATTAGTTGTTCGGCAACTATTGACTTGCAGATTACATGGTCAGGGGAATGGATAGGTTCAATTAGTGGTTCAGGTGACTTAACACTAACGCCTATAACCCCACAACCTACTTATGCAACAGTAAAGGTTTCACAAAATGGCGGTAGCTTTAGAGATTGCCCCGTGTGGGTTTCTGTAAATGGTGGTAGCTTTACTAAAGTACAAGCAGGAAATATTCATGTTTTATAGAAAAACTTATATAAAATTTTATATAAAATAGGGGGTTATAGCATGGTCTTATATACTGAAAATGGGGAAGTAGCACTTGATACAGAAGAATTTATAAGAAACATAAGAAATATCCAAAGTAATGAATTAAAATTCAATGATAATCTTAAGGCTTATCAAGTTCAATTTGAGTTAGAGGAAGAAATAGAAAGAAATTTAGAGAGGGGGTTAAACAATGACGACAGAAAAAAAACGAATGTCACAATTGATAGGTAATTATGCAGATTTAGACTTATCACAGTTGCTTAATGGTGAGTTAGCTTTACCAACAGATCACAATCCCGTGTTTAAGGATGGTGCAGGAAATGTAAGAGAATTACTGACTGCGGAAAGTGCTGGTTACTTAGAAGACTTGATAAATGAAATGAACGCAGGCTTAGCACAAATTGAACAAATCATTATTCAACGAATAGGCATTAATGATGAAGAAGTTAGTCTTTTAGAAACTTTTTCAAGTTCAAAAATTACAGATTTATTAGCAGATAAGCAAGATACTTTAACAGCTGGCGATAATGTACAGATTAGTGCAGAAAATGTTATTAGTGCCACAGATACAACCTATACAGCAGGTACGAATATTAATATTGATAGTAACAATGTTATTAACTGTAATGTGTTAGACGATACTCAGGCAAGTACAAGCACAACATATTCATCTAGTAAAACAGAAGAATATGTTAGAGATAGTATCACGCAAGCTGATTTTACGAAATTTTATGGAATGTGTAATAAGACGACTTCTATTAGCGCCAACTCAAGCGGAAATAAGGTTATTATTGAGAACAATGCAACAGAAAGCGTTATATCGACAACTATAATTTCGACTGTTAATGGAAATAAACAGATTGTTACAGTTGTTATCCCTTCTGCGGGTGAATATAAGTACACAAAGACAGTAGTTATTTCTAAAACGAATGGCATTACTAATATCAACGAAACTTATATAAAGGAGGAAAAATAAATGTCGGCATATCCAGAAGCACAATATGTAATTGATGAATTATCGGAAAAAATTAACGGCATTGGTATGAAACTAGCTGCACCGACAAACGTAACACTTACTAACTTCGATGAAGCGGTTAAGATTTCTTGGACTGATCCTGATGATGTAACTGTTACTGGTGGTGGAGTTTGGGCTAGTTGGAAGGGAACATTGGTTGTTAGAAAAGAAGGTTCTGCGCCCACTTCAGCAAGTGATGGAGTAACAGTTGTTAATTCAACAGTCCGCAATCAGTATAGCTCTACACCTTATGTAGATAGTGGGCTTACTAATGGGGTTACTTACTACTATGGTATTTTCCCTTATACGGAAGCTATTATTTATAATTTTTCGACAACGGCTAGTATTACACCTTCGGCTATTGTACCTGATGCACCAACTATAACTTCTATACAAGGTGGAGATGCACAGGCTGTTATTAGTTTTACGTCTACAACAGCGGAAGCAAGTGTTAAGTTTGTTTTTAAAGAAGGCTCTGCGCCTGCTTCTGACACAGACGGTACAGTATATAGCCCTTATACAACTTCCCCTGCGACTGTAACAGGACTCACTAATGGCACTACATATTATGTAGCAGCTTATGCTTATACAGCTAAAAGAATATCTTTAGCAAGTCCAGTTGTTACAGTTAAACCATTAGCTATTGTTCAGTTGGCATTTCATTATTCGGAAAATGATAGTTCGCCTGATAGCGTAACTTATCCAGCAGGATATTATAATAGTGATTTCACAGATCCTTTTTATGTGGATTTATCCACTGGTACGCCTCATTATGGCGATTGGGATTTTACAGATAGTGCACTTTCTTGGTTGCTTCCAAAGTCATGTATGCTTAAGTATGATGGCACAGTTGATTATTACCTAGACGAAAGTGATGAAACTAAGAAGGAAGATGGTGTAACAAGTTCTGACGTTGCTAATTCAAGCTATGGTGGTAATGCTATGATGGAATGGGGGCAGAATGGTAAAAAAATCTATTGGAAGATAGTTCCCGATAGTGATGGTAAGGGTTTTACATTTGTTGTGGCAGATTCACAGGTCGATAATGATATGAAACCTTGGAATCATTATAATTGTGATGGACAAATAGCAGAACATTTTTATACGCCTAAGTATTTCGGTTCTTCTGATGGAACAAGGCTTCGCTCTATTTCGGGTGGCACAAATTATGTTTCACATACTAGAAGCGATGAAATTACACAAGCTAAGGCAAATAACACAACTTCTAAGGTTATATGGAATACGGAAGTTTACTGCGATTGGTTCTTCCTTAGTATGCTTTGTACTTTAATTTCAAAATCTACTAATTCACAGGCGAAGTTCGGCTATGGCTATGCTAATGACAATTCGGCAGCAATCAATCAAGGTACAATGAATGGCAGGGGTATGTTCTATGGTGAAAGTACTGGTAAATATGGAGTTAAAGTGTTTGGCATGGAAAACCCTTGGGGTAACTTATATAGAGCCATTGCAGGGCTTATAAACGATAATGGTAGCATTAAACTTAAACTAACGTATGGCACACAAGATGGCTCGACAACTACGGGATACAATACAACAGGTAGTGGTTATATTTCACATGGTTCAGCACCTTCGGCAAGTGGTTATATATCTGGTATGAATATTACAGTCAGTGGGCTTACACCAAAGATTACAAGTGGTTCTGATAGCACATACTATACTGATAAATGCTATGTAAACAATTCTCAGGTCAATTATGCCCTTGTTGGTGGGGGCTGGTACGTTGGTTTGGGCGCTGGTGCTTTCTACTGTCACCTGGACGATGCGGCTTCCAACGCGAGCTCGATCTATGGGGCTGCGCTCTCTTGTAAACCACTTGCTTGAAAGGAGTGAATTACGTTTGAACGAAGTGAGAACGTAAGAGGGGGAAACGCTGCATAGCAGTGTGTCCTCCTTAGATATATAGGGGTATACATTACGACTGCCCTTGTTGGTGGGAACTGGAACAATGGTTTGAACGCTGGTGCTTTCTACTGTAACCTGAACAATACGGCTTCCAACACGAACTCGAACAATGGGGCTGCGCAATCTTATCTAATTAAGGAACAATAATTAAATGTAGTGTATATTCCTTGCCCCTTGGCAAAAATTAACTCGGTAACAAGCGCCTGTTAGTAGCTAGTCGAACATGGGCGAGAGGATAAGAGAAAGGCATATATGAAATCATATAATCATTTATTTGAAATAGCATTAAGTGAACCAGTACGAAGAAAAGCTGTACATAATGTTACTTTAGGAAGAAAAAATAGCTCCGCAGCTAAACGTTTTGCAGAGCATGAAGAAACTAATATAAGAGCTTCCTATAATTGGATATTAAATTATAAAAATTCAGAGCATACGCCTATGAAAATTAATGACGGAACTTCTCGTAAGGTTAGAACTATTGTTGTTCCTACGTTACCTGAACTTACAGTGCAACATTGCGTGGTACAAGCACTTTTACCTATGTTCTATCACGGAATGTACGAACATTCATATGCGTCTATCCCAGGAAGGGGTTCACATAAGGGTAAGAAGGTAATTGAAAAGTGGATTCGCAACGATAGCAAGAATTGCAAATATATTATTAAAATGGATATTCGCCACTTTTTCGAGAGTATTCCACATGATAAACTTAAAGCAAAACTTGCAAAACATATCCATGACGATAAAATGCTTGATTTGATTTATAAAATTATTGATATTACAGAAGAAGGACTACCGCTTGGATTTTATACTTCGCAATGGTTCTCAAATTGGTATTTACAGGATTTAGATCACTACATAAAAGAAGATTTGCAAGCATCTCATTATATACGCTATATGGATGATATGGTGATTTTCGGTAGCAATAAGCGCAGGTTACATCAAATAAGGAAAGATATAGAAAAATATCTCAAAACAGAAATGGGGCTTTCTCTTAAAAATAATTGGCAAGTGTTTAGATTTGCGTATATTAAAAACGGCAAAGAATATGGGAGAGATTTAGACTTTATGGGTTTTCGCTTTTATCGCAACAGGACTGTATTGCGTAAAAGTATTATGTACAGAGCGACTAGAAAAGCAAAGAAAGTAGGCAAAAAAGAAAAACCTACGATATATGATATACGGCAGATGTTGTCGTATTTTGGTTGGCTCGATTGCACAGATACTTATTGCGTGTATTTTTATTATATTAAGCCGTATGTGGATTTTCAAAAATGTAAACGTAGAATTTCTAACTACGACAAAAGGCGTATAAAGGAGGTTATATATGATAATTAATTACAAACATTGTGAAGGCACGCAAGAAGTCGTACCGATTTCTCTTGATACCATATCATCTAAAAGTGTTGTGTATCTTCGCAAAAATATTAATAGGATTACATCAACAGATGGTTCGCATTGGGAATATGACGAAGCACAATTAACGCTTCCTGAGTTTGAGGAATACAAAAAAGAAGCAGCTGCACAACTCGTATCTAAAATAAATGACGATAATATAGCGCTTATGGAAGCGATAGTTGAAAATTATGAACAATTTATGGAAGTGCAAGAAAATATTTTAATATTAATGTCCGCTATTGCAGACATATATGACAAGATAGGTTAGGAGGATAATTATGGTTGAATTATATGTTAAGTTAATTATTGCAAAAAGAAAAACTATTGATAAGATACCAACTAAGTTTCAGGAAGAAGTTAGGGAGAAGCTGTTGGAGTTTGGGTATAACGAGCATGGAGAGAAGATGGAACATGGAAACTAAGGTTTTAGCTATTGGATTCTAAAGGGGGCGATGCTATGGAATATAGGGGAATAGATGTTTCTCATTGGCAAGGTCATATAGACTGGCAAGCAGTAAAAGACAGCGGTATTAATTTTGCTATTCTTAAGGCTGGTGGTTCAGATGATGGATTTTATACAGACAGAAATTTTGAAGAAAATTATCAGGGCGCAAAGTCAGTAGGTTTAAATGTTGGTGCTTACTACTTTGTAGGCCCTGATTTTAAGTCTAGTGAAGATGGCTTAACAGATGCAGAACGTTTTTTAAAAATCGTAGAAGGAAAAAGCTTTGAGTACCCATTGTTTGTAGATATAGAGTCTACAAATCCTAGTGATGAAGTAGGCGTTACAGATGCAGCTATAGCGTTTTTAGATGTGCTAGAAAATAAAGGGTATTTAGTTGGCATCTATGGTTCGGATATTTCAACATATGATGATAGGTTAGTTGCAGAACGATTAACAAAATACTCTAAATGGGTAGCAAAATACAGTGATAATCCACCTAGTTACGTTAAGGATTATGAAATATGGCAATATTCATCAAGTGGTCATGTTGCAGGAATTAAAGGCAATGTAGATATGAATATATGCTATGTAGATTATCAAAAGTCAATTCCTGAAAATCTGTGTCCTGAGAATCCAAAAAAAGAGGCACACAGTATCGGTGAACACGTAAGATTTAAGAGTATCTATGCTTCATCAGACAGTAAAGAAGCATTAAAACCACTATATACAGAAGGCAAAATTACATCTATAAGAGAAGGCGCTAGAAACCCTTATCTAATTAATGATGGAATGGGATGGATAGGCGATAGAGATATAACAGATACACCAGTTTATGTTGTAAAGCCTGGTGATACATTATGGGATATAGCAGCAAATCAATTAGGAAACGGCTTAAGATACACAGAAATTGCAGAACTAAACGGATTAAATGATGCTGATTATATTTATCAAGGACAGGAATTAAAGTTGCCTATTAATTAGCTTACCTCACTTTAATATAAATTGGGGCGGTCTTATCTTTTAGACTGCCCTTATCTTTTCAAAATCCACAAGAACGAATTAATTACAAATTAAACAAAAGTCAAGTATAAAGAAACAAAGTTTCTTGAAACTTAAACTATGTATTGCAATAAAGTAAAAAATATTGTAAAATAAAGAATATAAAAACTGAATAAGGAGGTGAATTTATGAGCAGGAAATCTAAATGCTATCCTAAGCTTAGGGGTAGAATAGTAGAATTATATGGTTCACAGGAAAAGTTTGCAGAATCACTAGGCTTATCAAAGACAAGTGTTTCTAAAAAGCTTAATGGTATATCTAATTTTACTCAAAAAGACATTTTAGAATGGGCTATTAAGCTAGAAATACCTATGAATGAAATAGGAGTCTACTTCTTTGATGATTTCTTTGCTGTTGTATAAGGGTTTCAGAAGAAACAGGATAAAAAAGGGAGAACGGAACTAGAAATGAAAGCTAAACGAATGGTCGCCGCAACGATGCTGACGTTTTATTTACTACCTGGGGTTATTTTAGCTAGTGATAAGCAAAAGACATCTAATGAAGCGACAAGTACAGTGTATATGACTAGTGCGAAAAGTCCTAATTACAATGCAATTCTATCAGACGCGCATAACTGGAAGAATGAAGCGTTAACAGAAGAAGACTTTGTGAAATATTATGACATACCACTAACTAACGAAGAACAAGACTATATTCGTAAAACCGCAAAAGAATATGATTTAGATTTTGAGTTGGTATTAAGTGTATGTTATGTAGAATCACGCTATAACCGTTACGCGTTTTCTGGAACATCTGTTGGAATAATGCAGATACAACCTACATGGTGGGTTGATACATTTCAGAATCTAGGCTGTACCGACTGGTATTCACTAGAAGATAACGTGAAAATGGGATGTTATATACTAAACTATTTATTTACTGAGTATGGCCAAACATCAAAAGTTCTAAGTGCTTATAACACAGGCAATCCTAATGCCAATAATGGGTATGCTGAGAAAGTTATGCAATTTAAGGAAGTTGAATTAAAGGAGAAGAAATAGTTTTACGAAAACTCTGGGTAAGATAAATATAATAACTAAAACCGCGTATACACAGCATGACAGCTAGTGTAACTTGAAATTTATATTAAAGCGGAGGTTAGCTTATGAATTTAGAGATAAAAAAACTTACTCTAAAGAATTATGCTAGATTTCCGAGTTTTGAAGTTGATTTCACAAGAAAAACAATTATTTCGGGTAAGAATGGACTAGGCAAAACCACTCTTGCTAATGCAATTTTTAACGTGCTATTTATGGGTAAAAACATGGATGGAAGCAAAGCTGACAGACATAGACCGCATGATAGCAATGGATATGAATTAAATAAAGAACCCGTGACCGCAACACTTGTAATAGCTATTGATGGAAAAGAGCATACAATTACAAGAAGTGAGTGTCAAAAATGGGTTAAGCATAGGGGTAGACTTGAACCAGAATTTGAAGGTAACACCACTAGTTATTTAGTGGATGATGTACCTATGCAGGAAAGCCAATACAAACGATGGTTAGACAATTTAGG
>Ga0326511_10000540_pt1 | contig 33112 bp, 52 predicted proteins | sample 0_2496_0518_D_FD_203701 | JGI IMG/M metagenome (GOLD analysis project Ga0326511, IMG submission 203701) | Bovine rumen microbial communities from UC Davis, California, United States - 0_2496_0518 | ecosystem: Host-associated > Mammals > Digestive system > Stomach > Rumen | place: USA...
AATGAGTCTGATGCCTGTCCTTTCTCCGCCTCGGTATTGGATTCCACACCAACATCCTCCTTACAGATCCATTCCTTTTTCTCGGCATCCCACACCTCCACCTGGCAATAGAGTCTGTCACCAATCAACTTGTGTGACCTCTTCCACCCCATAGGAGTGAATAGTTCATCCAGGATCTTCATGTCAACCCTGGCATTCTTGTAGAGCAGCAGGGAGACTCTCACCTTGTTGTTTCCGGCAAGGGTCTGCGCCACCCGGACATCAATGTCCTCTTTTCCTAAAAGTCTGATCTCATCCATGTCCTTCAAGGATTAACGTGAACGATCAAAGACTCCCATCTTGTCCAGGAGTTTGGTGGAGACCACAAGAGCAGCCATCCATCCCAGGCTCCATGTCAGACTGATTGAACCGTCTGGTCTCTCTGCACACATCAGAATGATGGAGAGACATGCGATGACCGTGAGGATCATCATGATGATTTTCTTGAGTGCTTTCATTTGTATAAAGATTGGTGTTACTTCAATTCTGCCCTTGCTGCATCTGCTGCCTTGAGTTTTAGGATGTCCACCACCCGATACCACCGTGTCCCGGCTCTGCCATCCTCAATCCTGCATGGTCTGATCCTGCCTGCCCTGTCCGCATCCATGAAATATTTTCCATAGACATCCCTGGCTTTCCTCTGGGAGATTTCTCCGGAGGTGATTCCAAGGGTCTCCATTGTCCTGGCAGATCCCAATTCAATGCAGGTCTCAATCAGTGTCTCAAGGGTGCTCATATCTTTTTAAAAAATGGGGTGGGGCATCCAAGGCGCTGAGCATTTTAAGTTGATGCGTGCAGAGGGTTTCCCGTACTGCTACCCTACCCCATTGGTTTACTGAATTCTTGTGATGGTGTGTGTCCTCTCTATCCTGTTTCGATGGGTGGAATATTTCCGATTGTAGGCGAAACCCAGATCAGAGGCATATCCCCGGATGGTGGTGTAGCCTACCTCCTCGATGGGAATGGTTATAGATTCCCCCACCTTCATGTCTATCACTCTCTTTCTGAATGAAACATTATCCATATTTTTACTACCTTTGTATGTAAGCATATGCAAAGATACAACCTTTTTCCATATATACAACACTTTTTCAATATTTTTTCAACACATTTCCTTAAATCTTTATACAATGGACAAAAAAGAGACTATCAATTACCTGTTTGAGCAGATCCGGAGTGCCGGATTAGCGAGGACACAGAGAGACTTCGCTGCTCTCCTGGGGATCAACGAAAAAGGTTTTTCAGCAGCGATGAATGGAAATGAGAAGTATCTCACAGATTCTCTCGTTTCCAAGGTGACCAAGTTCTATGAGGAGAATGTGCAGTCTGCCTATGCCTCACAGAGTCAGACCCTTCCGGTCATTCCGACTGAGGCAATGGCCGGGACTCTGGGAGAATTCGCAGACTCCATCCATGAATATGATTGTGAGAGGATGATCTCCCCCATCAAGGGAGCAGACTATGCAATCAAGGTAAGTGGTGACTCCATGACTCCTGAGATCCCCAATGGCAGTCAGATCCTCATCAAGAAGATCCTGGAGGAGCAGTTTGTGGAATGGGGCAAAATCTTCTGCCTCGACACCCAGAATGGTGCCATAATCAAGAAAGTATTCCCTACCAAAGATCCGGAGGTGATTGAGTGCAGGTCAGTCAATCCGGAGTTTCCACCCTTCACTGTCAATGTCAAGTACATCAATGGGTGGTACAGGGTTCTGATGGTTTTATCTATGAAATAATATGAAAAAGATTCTCTCAATCCTCGTTGTCCTGGTGGCATATGCCGGGATAGCCAATGCCCAGATTTCAATCAAGAAGTCCGAGGTAGACAGGCCGGAGCAATTGATAACACTCTCTCCCATGTGGTCATGGCTCTACAAGATCAATGATGCCTATTTTCTTGTCATGAAAAGCAGCAACCAATTTGATGATTGGTTTTGGCTGAGGATCGGCAAGACAAAGGATGAATGCCTGGAATCCATTGCATCCCTCCAGGATCTCTGCAAGAGCATCACTGACAAGGACAGGTTTGAGATAGACAATGGCCGGGAGAAACAATACATTGTTACTCAATACAAGGCAATGGGAATCGCAGGACTGCACTTCGATGGTGCAGGATATGCCGGATTCGGTTATCCATTCCGGCTAACTTGACAAAGGCTCAGAAATGGATTCAGAAAAACCTGGAATGAGAGAGGATCTGATCCAGGAGACGGATCATTTCTGGGAAGATCCCCGGAGGGTCATGGCATTGATTGACCTCATATTCCTCAATGAAGATCCGGGCAAGGAGAAGATAGTATCATAAGCGAAAGGGACAAGGTGTCAAACCTGTCCCTTTGTCATTTACCACTCAAACAAATCCAAGACTTTCTGATTGGCCTCCTGCATCAGATCCCATGCTTTCTCAGCATAGATGTCCGTGATAGCAAATGACCCTTTGTGACACAGGCAGTCATCAACGGTGCTCTTGTCTATCTTGCAATCCACCCTGCAGAGTGTTGCCCATGTGTGCCTGGCTGCACCCAGGGTGAACACCTCGACCTTGTTCATCTCACACCATTTCTTGAGACACCTGTTGACCCTGGCAGTTGCAAAGTCCTTGGTAGGAGCGAAACGGTGGATCTCATTCAGCCACCATCCACCTCTGCCTTTGAGCCTCTCCAGGTATGGCCTTAGCTGCTCCGGAAGTATGACCTTCATGATTGCCCGGTCTGCTCTCCGGTGCTCAGTCTTTTTCCGATGGTACACCCATTCCTCTTTCACAGGCTTCGCATAGTAGAGATCCGCAAGGTTGGCCCCCATCAAGCCAAAAGAAACTATGAAGATGTCAAGTCCTGTCCTCATGACATCATTGTCCACCTGGGAGGAAATGAGCTGCTGCATCAGCTCTCTCCCCAGGCTTCTCTGACCGTTGTTCAAGGGATAAACCTTTGCAATCTTGGAGAATGGGGATCTGGGGATGAGAATCCGCCCGGCATCCTCATCATTGTATTTCTCCTTTGCTGCATTGAATATGTGCTCCAACTTTGCCAGGTGCCTGGTGGATGCCCCCCTGGGGATCTTGTCCACGTTGGACTCCTCCACCTTCCCGGTCTTACCATTGAACCACATCTTTTTCTCACCGTCAACTTTCTCCATGAAGTCCAGGAGGAGAGGACGGGTGATGTCATTGATGTCGATGGATCTCTTGCCCAGGAATCGCTCAAAGGTGTTCAAGGCACAATTATACGCCCTCCTGGTTGTCTCGGTCTTTGTGAGGACAAACTTGTCCGCCCATTCAAAGAAATCCAGGTGGAATGCCTCCTGGGTGAGGGAGTCCTTGATATGCCTCACCACCCAATCCACATCCTGGTTCTCCAGGTCGAAAGGTGAGAGATCTCGCACTGCATCCCTCATCTGGGAGATGAGTGCATCTGACTTGTTGAGGATGGTGGGATTCTTGATTTTGAGAGTCCTGGTCAGATCTCCGGGAGTGCAGACCAATGTTGTAGCAAGTCTCCGAACTTTGCCCTTGAAAGTGACCCTGATGTTGACCGGATATGTCCCGTCCTTGCGTTTGTTGCCAGGGATGATGATTGCCTTGAAAGTGATCATTGTATAAAGAGTCAGACAAAAGTTGATTTCAGACAAAGTTAAGACAATATTTGTTATTTTTCAATGGTTGAATTTCAGCCAACCATGCAGATAGTATAATTCACAGGAGCCGGAAATGGCATCCCAAGCATATAGGAGCAGTTATTGTCAAAGATTAGGTTAGAATTGCTGATGGGAGTTGTCGTGAGACACCTCCCATCTTAATTTTCAATCGGTTGTGGTCACCCCATTCTTGAAGCGACCATATTTTCAGACAAAATGCAGATAAGTTCTGCAAAAAAAGTGACCCCGGATTCACATCCGAGGTCAACCAACATCTTTATACAATGGACAGAATTCTGTCGCACCGCACAAAGATAGTCATTTTTCCCGAAACATTATCCCAGCAGAAGTTGATCCAGGTATTTCTTGACCAAGAGATCTACTGTCTTTCCTGGTCTCATGCCTCTGTAGGTGGAGACCCATCTTAGATTGTCCCTGGTCTCCCGGTCAACGGTGATGACCATCTGTACCCTCTTGTCTTTCGGATCTGCAGGTTTCCGACCACTGCCAGGTCTTGCACCACCCCATGTTTTCTCTGTCATATTCAGTCCTCCCTATTCTCTTGCAGGATGCATTCCAGGGCAGCAAGTGAGCAGTTCACCTGGGTAGCTGCAGTCCCATTGCCATAGTGCAGTTCAACATCATTCTCCTCCAGGTGATCGTACATGGAGCAGAGCCTCTTGTGGATTGACTCCAGGGTCTTGATCTCTTGTTTGTTCAGTTTCTGTCTCATAGTGTATAAAGATTTAACACCACAAAGGTAATACTATTTTTTGATTAAACAAGTTATTTTTTCAAAGAAGCAAAAAAAAATTCCAGGAGCACATCACTGCGATCCTGGAAAAACAAAATAATTTAAAATATGGAAAAAAAGACTTAACTCAGTCAATTAGGCTTCTAACTTCTTTTGATGTTATTCCACTCCAAAACAACATTCGTTGTGAACGCCACACCGTCCTTTACTACCACGCTCCCAGAAGATAAACGAGCATCGTTAGGGACATTGTTGTCATGGACGGTAATATAGTTGTTCTTTCCCTGCATTTCATTCGTCATTTGGAAGATTATAGCACCGTCTATGAGGTAATTCCCAGCAATATTGATTTTGAAATCGAAGTCCTGTGCAACTGCCGCTTCGTGGTAATAAATTCCGTTTTTGTATTCGTTGCTTATCGGGTGGAAAATGCTATCCAACACATCCACAACTGCGTGAGCCGCAAGTCCACCACCAATGCAAGACGCATTTCCCCAAACGGGATTGTTTGAATTGTCAAGCGACATAAAGCAATTTTCGTATCTGCATTTGGTGGGGATTTCGGTTGAGTTCAGTTCATCGTGGATTGCATACCGAACACGGGACGCCTCAATATGGACACCCGAAAGGGTGAATCCGTAAGGCCCGGAGTTGAGCGGGGAAAATACCCGCATAACGGTTTCATTACTCCCGGTATAATGGCATACAATCTTCGCCCCCGGTGTCGCTATTACTTGTATGCCGTTTTTGAGAACTGGCCCTGCATTATAATCACTTTCCGTCATATTAAAATAGTCCGCACCCAGTTCGGAGATAATGTCATATTCTCCCTCATCTACGAATAGTACACTATTCATATAGAGGGTTGCGGCCTTTATCGCATCGGTTATCTTCGTATATTGACGGGTCGGCCCACAATAAAAAGTATGTACTTTGTTGAGTGTGGACGGTCCGTATATTTCCACTTCGATTGAGAACGAACCAGCCGCCCCGAAATATAATGCCTCATACGACTTTGCAGGCGTCCACAAAATACTCTCGCCCGATTTGAGTGTGAACTGATAATCCCCGGAATCGCTTGTCGCATCTACAAGTCCCTGAAATCCTATGGAGGCCGCAGTTGTGTTTTTTACGGTCACTTTGTAGAAACCGAATGCCTTGAAATTGTATTCGATTTTCTTGTATGTGTAAGACCCCGAACTTGTCAAATACACCGAATCATCAATGTCTTGCTTCAGTTCTTCGATTTCGTCATTTATCCCGTAAACCTTGAACGAGTAATCCCCACCGTAAATGGCAATTTTAACAATGGATTCCGCTTGCTCCTGCGTTAGAGTGAGGTCACGTTCCGTTACACCGGACACGGTTATAACATTCTGCTCCGAACTATTCTTGAAGTATAATTCGTTGCTTTCGCTTGAAGTTTCAATGTGAATCTTTATCCCTGCGTTATAATGCACGGGAAATTCGGTATATGTACCGCTTACCCATGCATAAGTCTTTTCATACCCAAATTTAAGTGCGACTTCCTCTATCTCATTATCTATTTTCTCGTCCAAAGCCGCCAAATCATTCTCAAGGGTTTCTTCCTTTTGTCCAAGTCGAACAAGTTCCGTATCCAACTCTTCGATTTCGCTTTTCGCAGACGACTTAACGTATAACTGAAACGAAGACAGTTCCGCAGTAGGGCAAGTAAAACTCGCGGTTAATGCACCATTTGGAACGACAACAGTATCAAGGGCTATTCCCCAAGCGGGGGCATTGACCGCTCCTTGTACGCCCGAAATATAACCGTTGTCCCCATAGAAAGCAATTCCTTGATTTCCGGCAGATGCGGGGATTTGCGCTCTGCTGTAATATAGTGTCCTTCCAACAAGCCGGGAGACATCTACTCCTGTAATAGCAGAGTTCACTCCGGAATCATACAACTGACCGCCAGAATAGTTTACATATTTACCGCTCGTTGGTTGTCCATAAGATAAATTCTTGTCGGGAAAGTCACCCACTTTTTGTGCTAACTGACTGAGTTCTGCAGCAGTAGCAGCACCTGTCACTTCCTTTGTCCAGGTGCCATTGTACTTGAGGATAGCCACCTCCCCCTCTGCCACTGCGAGACTACCGAAATTGGTGTAAGTCCCTGCCTCGGATGCAATATAGAACACATTGCTATCCGGTGCCCCCGGATTGGTGGCAGGAGTTGCTATGCCGGAATAGTGATACCCGGCAAGGGAGTCAACCATTGCATTCAGAACAGAGTTAAGAATGGGGCCTGTGATCTCCTCATTCCCGTTCTGCTTGATATTGGCGTTGATAGTAGCCTTGAGTGATGAATAATTGCTCATTTTTTTTCTGATAGATATAGATTCGACTGCTTTCGTAATTTACCAGGACAGGAGGTTGTATGAGACACCCACCCCCACATAGGGAGTGAGGCCGTTCTTGTCTGCTCCCATGCCTGCCTGGACTCCGATTCCCCACCTGGTTCTCTTGACCTGGATGACCGGGATCTCCTTGGTGATGATCTGATTCTGGGTGAAGTGGATCACTGAGTCAACCCTCGGATCTACTCCGGAGGCATAGACCACTGCAAGACTGTCCTCCCACCGGATCTGCTCCCTCTCCAGGATCATGAACAATGTGTCCCTCATCCGGATGGTATCACCCACCGGATAGGGGATGGAATCCACCACCCTTTTGGTGATAAATTTTGGCACTGTGACCTTAATTGTGTCCCGGATGAACAAGGTGTCCACCTTGACAATCGGAGGCTCTACAGGGCAAATCCTGGTGCATCTGTGACCAACCAGGAAGCCAAGACAGGCTGCAGCAGCTATCCCAACAAAGACACTTGTCCTCATGGCCTGGAAAGGTATATCAATAGACCGTCCACAATGGCATCTGCAATCCGCTCCTTTGTACTGTCCCGGAGCAGCCATTGACACTCTCCCCGGCTATCGTAGAAGAAATTTTCCAGGAGGACTGCAGGACACCTGCTCTTGGTGAGGATATAGAATGATGACTCTTTGTCGGAGTCTCCATCAGAGAGATCCCTCCTCATGCGTTTCTCCGGGAATGCCCTGGAAAAGGCATCATACATGCATTCTGCCAATTCATCACTTTCCGTCCTGCCAGGAGAGGTGTGACACTCCCATCCGGTTGCAGTTGACCAATACCTCCCATCTCCGGCTGCATTGGCATGGATGGAGACCAGGAGGGCATTGGCAGCTCCCACCCGGTCACAGATCCTGTTGACCCTCATTGCCCTTGTCCGGAGGGAGATGTCATTGGTCTCGGTAACCACCAGGTCAGAGTCAATGCCACGTTTCCGGAGCCGGGCCTGGACAAGATCTGCCACCTGTCTGTTCCATAGGTACTCCCGGAATGCACCGTCCGGTGACCGTTTCCCAGGCGTGTCAATCCCATGACCGGGATCAAGCAGGACTATCATTTCTGCATGAATTCCTTGACCCTCTCAATGACATAGGGTGCAGCCATAGCAGCGAGACCTGCATTGACTATGGCAAAGAGATAGTGCCCCTCTGCGAGGAGGGTGCAGGTAGCACCGATGGCAGCGAGGAATGCGACTGCCACTACCAGGATTGTGTAAAAGAGTTTCATGATTCTATGTATTTGATTTGTCAGACATCAGTCTCTCAAGACCATACTGAGCGAGGACAGTTGTAAGATGGGAGACCTGTTCCCTCAGTTCCCCCACCTCTTTTCTCAGATCCGCATTCTCCTGCAGGACATCATCCAATCTCCTCTTATTGTCATCCGCCAATGCCTTGTAGAATTCCAGGGAATCCTGCATGTTGCTGATGAGGTTGTTGTCCACCTCTGCATTGTATTTCCGCTTGGCGAAAAACCAGGAGGAAAATCCGCTCACTATGGTGGCAATGACACCACCTATGATTGCAATCCAAGTATCTCCCATATCAGTAGATCATAAAGTCATCATTGAAATCATTGTTGAAATCCGCAAAAGACTCCGGGCATACAGACCCCACCGGGACAGAGAGGGACACATTGCAGAACACCCCTGCACATTCATCCACAAACCTCTGATTGAACACCTGGAATGAATAGGAGGTCTCCGAATAGATTCCCATCTCATCCAATTGGCGGATGATATTGTCCAGGGTCTGAATGCCCACGGATTGGATCTCAATCTGATTGGATCTATCATTCTTGAGTCTGTCAACGTAGAACAGGGTGAATGCATATGTAATCAGATTGGAGTCAATTGAGGTGGAGTGCTGCCCCTGGACAAAGGCAAAGACACCATACCTGGCATCCGCCTTGTTGTTAAGGCGGAAAATGTCATTTTCAACAACCATCTTAATGGATGGCTGATTGGAGGCAATCACCTCCATTGCCCTTATCAGTTCCTTGAGTGTCATCGCCTTATTATTTTTCCTCTCGCACCTCCGAGGAATATCCCACAAGAAGCAGCAGAGTGCAGATTGCTCTCAATCTTATGGCAGCAGCATTCAGTCAACTCCGGATAGTCTGACCGATGCTCCAGGAGGAAGTTCTGCAGATTAAGGCAGCACGCATCCGCTTTGCTCTGGTAGTAGTATTGCATCTTGCCAATCTCATCCTGGGATGCCACCTGGAGATTCTCATCCTGGGTCTTGGTTACACCAAAATTCCCAATCTTGTAGGAGACCTTGTTGGTCACCTCGACAATGGTCATGTAGGCCAGATAATATTGGCAATGATCAACCAGGGTCTTATAGACTCCATCGGATTCCGTTTCCAATGTCCCTGCCTTGATGAGAGCCTTGAGTTTGGCAAGGAGGTCATCCCCCAGGATTCCCCGGAGACCAATCTCTTGCGCCTCCCTCAGAGAGGGGAGGATGTATTTCCCGGACAGGTTGTCCGATGCCGAGGTCACACTCTTGACAAATGCCTCAGATGAAAGAAGAATCTCTGCCATATCAATTCACATTATCTTCTGTGTCACCATCCAGGGAGAAGGGTCTGATAGTGAGGACACCCCTTTGTCCATAAATCTTGTCATAGGCATCGCAGATTAGCCTCTGGACAGGCTGAATCTGTGTCCTATTGTAGAGTTTGAATGACTGCTCAAATTCCTCGGTGCTGAATCCGGTGTTTGCTTCTGAGGTCAGTCCGAACAACAGGGGAATTGCCCGGAATGAGGTGAAGATCTGTGTCCGGGAGTGCTCTGATAGTGCTTTGTATCTTTCGCCAAAGTCCTCCACCTTGAATTCCACAATTTCTGTCGCAGATTCCTTGTTCTTGTTCCAGGAGAATGCTACCCTGCCTCCATTGGTCGCACCGCAGAATTTCTCATTGAAGTTTTTTTCTATCTCTTTCTTCTTCTCATCACCGGGATCTCCGTTGTTGAAGTTGATGATGGCCGAGGAAACGAAATGATTGTTGATGTCAGACAGGTGGAAATCATCTATCAGTCTCTCAATCTCACAGGCTTTGACTGATGCAGCATACAGTGGTGCAGGATAGACCTGGGTGTGAACATTCTTGACAAAGAGGATGGAGGATGCATGTCTCTTCCTTTCCTCATCGGAGAGTTTCTCCCACTCCAATTTGGGCATAAATGCAGGATAGACCAGGACATTCCTGCTGCCCTTTCCCCATTTCTCGGAATAGTAGAACACATTTCCCTCCTTGTTTGTCCGGAGGAATCTCATGTCCACATAGTAGATCTCCGCCACCTCCCCGGCAAGATTCCGGATCACCTGGAGAGCAAATCCGCCATAGATCTCAAAGTCCTTTGCAATGTCCTTGACCTGTTCCCGGATGGTGTCACCTCTACTGTTCATCTCCTGGTTGTTGAATTCATCCTGGAGGGACTGGATGGTCACCTCATCCCCTGTTATATAGTCGATATTGCCGTTGATGATTGACCGCAAGGTGGGGACGGTATTATATAGATCCAGGAGATAGTCCGGATATGCGTTCCCGGTGCCCCAATCCACCCTATCTCTCCCTGTCAAGACTGTCTCCGTTGGAAGAACAATGTTGCTTTCCAGATACGGGTCTATGGCAGCGAAGGAGAAGAAGCCTCTCTCGGTGTTAGTCTGTTTCGTACTGCTCATATGTTATTTCTTTGTTGAATTCGCTCGATCTGCTATTCTCACCAATCACCAGGAGGCCGGATGACACAAGGATCTCCCCTGCAAGCAGGGAATATTCATACTCTCCATTGGGAAGGTTCTGAGGGAGGGTGACTGCTATGTTGAAATAGAGATCTGATGTCTGCAGGTCTATCACTGTCTGGTTGATGAATGTCTCCAGGTCAATGGTGGATTTTGCCGTGAAAACCAGGTCACCTGCAGGCACGGTTCCACTTTTCGGAATGAACACCACCTGTGACTCTGATATGTTCTGCAGATAGATCATCTTTTTTCCTGTAGATATACAATCCCGGAATTTTGTAAAACAAGAGACCCGGCATCACAAGGACACCGGGTCTGACATCAGAGAGAGATCGAGAAGTTAATCCACGAGGGCATCTACTATTGAGGAATCCACCTCATAGGGCATCTCCTGGGATTCATCCTGGAGGGTGATGGTGTACCTATTCGCATCTGAGCGACTTGTCCCTGTTTGTCCATCCGATGCAGAGGCGTTGACAGGCTCATCTTTACCAAGATACCAGAATTTCCCATTGGCATCCTTCACGATGACTGCCAGGTCTCCGAGTGCAAGTGCAGTTATTTCCACCCTGGCCCTTGTCTGCATCCGGTTAAACTGCAGCAGGAGATCAGAGGTCACATACTTGACACCGGAAGCCGGATCAAGGGTATATGTGGAGGTGAGAGACCCGGTGTTCTTGGAAAAGGCGTATCTCTTGAATTTGGCAGATGCAGCCATTGTGATGGTGGAGATCACCCCATCAGTGACTACCACATTGGAGACATCATCGAAATTGGCGATGAGAGCCTCCACGATTCCACCCATATTGGCAGAACAATCTTTGGCAAGGCCGGAAAGAGTCTGTGTGCAAGGCATATCTATCTATCTTTTGAAGTTAAGAAAAAGGGATGGGTGAGAGTCCCACCCACCCCTTGGTTTCGGTTTCGGTCTTTGGCTGATTAGATGGCCATCCAATAAGCCTTGCCGGGGAATGCCACCTGGACACCGGAGTTCCACAGAGCTTTGACATAGAAGAGTTCCTTGATGGAGTCATACTTGACTGCCACATCCTCCTGGTCATTCTCCATGTCACAACCATAGCGGAGGTTGTCCGGATAGGAGGCAAGGGCAACATTGTTGACACCCTCAAGACCGGGAGTCATGACAACCTTGACATCCGTTCCCGGCAGGAAGAATTCCTTGGGGAAGGTACCGGATTCGGCAGATGGATAGTGGAAGAGGTTGGCGGAGACCAACTCCTGGAGGAATGCACGGTAGTTGGCAGGGGAGACATAGATCTCGCCACCCCTCTCAAGGGTGTAGTCATCCATCCCGGCATAGAGAGCCTGGAGTTTGGCAAGGATGGTGGTTGCAGCAGCAGGTGCGGTCACCTCGACACCATCAGTCTGGAACACCTTGATGAAACCGTTGATCCACTTGAGGTCAGCGTTGGAGGTGAGAGTCTTGTCACCCTGGAAGATGAGTTTCTCAATCTTGCGGTTGACCTCTGCGATGAAACCGTCAATGATGTACTGCTCAAAGGGCAGGTCTTCGGCATTGGCATTGGCACGGACAAGATACTCCGCCCATTTTCCAATGAGCTTCTTGGGGCAGATTGCAATCAGCACCTCAATCCAGGCGGTCTCAATCTCACGGTTGGTGAGGGTGACATCACCCTGGGGTTCAAGTTCGCACACAGTTCCGTCCTGGAGGGTGGGAGCAACCTCAAGGTAGTTGAGATTCTCCTTGAACTTGATTCCCGTCTGAATGCCGATTCGGTTGCGGATGCTGCCACCCACAAGACCAAAGTTCTTGAGGAGCAGATCACGGTTCTCCTGCACATATGCAGGGAGGGAAGTCACGATGAAATTTGCTACAGGCATGGTAAAAAGAATTTATGGGTTTTTCGTTTTTCCGTTAAATATCGAACCCGGAGGGGTTGTAACATTTTCACTTGGCAGAGAGGATTCTCTGCAGGTTGTCAAGACCCTTGTTTCCGGTCTTGGTGAACTTGGTCTGCTCCTTGACCTCCTCATGTGCGGGTTTGGCTGCAGGGGTTTTCTTGAGTTTGGCAACCTCTTTCTTGAGGGATGCATTCTCCGCCTTGAGAGCTGCCATCTCCTCCTCATTGCCCTTGGCAAAGGGAGACTCCATGTCGATTGGGACAAACATCAGTTTGACCTCCTGGGGATCGGAAGCCTCTGCAGAGCCATCCTCATTCCACTTGATGGAATAGCGGACATAGGATTCTTCATAGGTCTCCTCATCCATGACAGAGATGACCGCAAAGTCCTCCCCGGCATCGGCAAGCCACCACCATGCATTGTCATTGCGGAATGCATAGATGGCCTCCCGGATCTTCTGCTCCTTTTCGGCATAGGACTCCTCAAATGCCTGGCGGATCTTCTCAAAACGGGATTTCCGTCTTGCCTTGAGATCCTCATCAGCCACCTCCGCCTTGTCATCCACAATCTCTGTGACCTTGCCATCGGAGACCTTGATGACCTTGCCATCCTCGGTGGTGTAGTCTCCATCCGGTGCAGGGACTCTGTTGCCCTCCTCATCACGGACATAGACTGCATCTCCGGCTTTGAGATCCTCCTCCTCATTGTCCCATTCAAGTTTGCCCTTGTCGGTCTCAATGAATTCGGAGTCAACCTCCGCCTCTGCATCCTTGGTCTCGGAGACCTTTCCGTCCACAACAACGATCACTTTGTTGTCATCGGTCTTGTAGTCACCGTCCTCTGCAGGTGTGCGGTTGCCCTCGGAGTCCTCGACATAGACAGAATCACCTGCCTTGAGATCTTCATCACCATCCCAGGAGAGGACTCCCCTGTCAGTGGTGACATTGCCAAACTCCTGCAGCAACTTGGCAAGAGTTTCCTTGAGTTTCATAAGTTTGCTCATGTTCTTATGTTGTTTGATAAGTTTTCTGAATGCCCCGTCCAGGGTGTCCACTATCTCCTGGACTTCATCCTTGTCCTGCTCCGGCACAAGATCAAAGACCCCCTCCAGGGAAAATCCCTTGTATGTCCCTGCCTTGATCTCCTCCCAAATGGCATCATTGAGGACATGAAATTCACCAAAGAGAGATCCATCTGCACACTCATCAAAGCCATCCACCTGGATTCCATCTCCCTTGATGAAATACTGCACCATCTGCACATCATCCACATCAGATCCATCCTGGTGCATGAGGTTGACATCATTCTGCCTCCCCTCCAGGAGATATTTCTCTGCCATCTTGCGGATCTCCTCCGCCTTGTAAATGACATAGTATTCTCCCATCTTGGAGTCTCTCCTGTAGATAGGAAAATTCGCCCTCATGATGCAACCCCGGATGAGTCTTTTCTCCTCATCCTGGATTGCATAGAGTTGCATTTTCCTGGTGGCATCAAATGCCTGGAAATTGGACATGACTGCAGGGTCATCCACCAGGGAAATCTTGAACATCCCGGTCTCCTCATCGGAGATGACCGCCTGGTACACCGGGATGCCTCCTATTGTGACAATCATATTGAGTTTTTCCTGTAGATATACAATCCCGGAAATCTGTAAACCTGGCATAATAAAAGGCCACCCGTGTTTCACAACAGGGGTGGTCAAGCATATGAAAACACGAAAAGAAATGTTGTCAGAATGAACTTTCAGCCACCTGTGTCTTGATTTGGTTCTGTGATGCCTCAATGTCGGATGAGAGGATATAGACCCTCTGATCCTGGGCCATCTGATTGAGCCTGTCCTCCTCGGAGGCTGAGGTCACTGTTCTCACATTGGACACCTGGGTGGTGAGAGTGGGCGCTGCTGCTATGGCAGGAGAGGACACCGAGGTTGACCCTCCATTCCGGGAGACCTCTGTGTTCTTGATCTGGGCAATCTGGGCAATACCTGCTGCAGTGACTGCTGCTGCATTGGCTGCACCTGCTATGATGCCCCAGGGAGGTGGAATGGTTGCAACGGCTTGCATGTAGGCTCCGATGGCTCCGGAGATGGTGTCAATGGTGGCGGATGCTATCCTCAATGCCTTGATCTTCTTGGCGGATTTCTCCGACTGCTCCCCATCCGACTCATACATGTCAGCGATGGAGCCGAGGATGGAAGATGTCGCTCCTGCTACGGCTTGCAGGGTTGTGATCTTGGCCTTGGCCATCTTCTCTGCTTTCTTCCGTTCCTCCTCCTCCTTGGCCATCATCTCATCATAGGACTCCATGATGGCCTCGTTGGTGGCATCCACCTCTGCCTGGATCTCTGCATCCAAGGCTTTCTGTTCATCAAGTCTTGCCCTCTTGGCTTCTGCTATCTTCTTGTCACCCTCTGCAAGGGCCTTTTCCCAATCCTCAAGTTTCAGCTCCTCCTTGAAGGCATCAGCGACCTCCTTTCCTGCTGCTTGGACATCTTTCTTCTTGGACTTGGCTCCGGAGATGAAGGTCTCTGCAGCGACTTGGCCTGTCTCAAAATTCTGCTTGAACGACACTCCGGACTTCATCTCATCCTTAAATGCCCTTGTAGCATCACCGAGACCCTTGACCCCCTGCTCCTTGAAAACCTTGATTGCTGCAATGACACCCTTGAATGGGGCAATGACAAACTGCAGGACTGCATTTCCCACACCCATTGCACCCTTGATCACCTTGTCAATGAGGCCGTTGGAGGAGACAAATTCAACTACTTTGCCAATGACATCCGCAAGGTAGCCTGCAAGTTTCTCAATGATGCCGGAGAGGAAGTCCATGACAGGCTGCAGCGCTGCCATCGCTTTCTTGAGAGCTGCCATTGCAGTCTCATTGTCCTTGAGTTCATCAGCAAGTTTGAGAGCAATGGAGACAAGGATTCCGAAAGTGGCAATTGCAGGAGACTTGGAGATTCCCTCCAACCCGTCTTTCATTCCATTGAGACCACCGCCTGCAGCACCCAGAGATTTCCGAAACACATCCACGTTCTTGGACATGTCCCCGAATGCATCCTTGATGCTCCCGGCATAGTTTCCTACATTCCTTTGGAAATTGCCCTGGAGAGCATCCAGGTCTTTCAGTTGCTGATTGACCTCCTTGATCTGATTCCCCAGATCCGCCCTCCTCACTGCATCATTGGTGGCACGGAATTCCTCCTTGAGAGAAGCCATCCGGTGAACAAGGGAGTTGTAGGACTCCGATGCTCCCGTTGCAGATTTCGCCACATCCTCCATCGAGGATGAGGTTGCATACATGGCATCTTTCAAGGCATTCTGATTGACCTTGAGTTCATCCAGGGTGTTCTGATATTCCTCTGTTCCAATCTCCAGCTCACTCAGATTCTCCTTGAGAGTCTTGATGTTGCTTCTGAGGTCACTGATATTCTTGACCGCCTCCTCTGTCCCTACCCGGAGGATGGTGATTGTTTCTTCTGCCATTAGACTTGACCTGTTAAATAGTTGCTCTTGTCCTGTACCTGTATGAATTCACACTCAACCGGGTCAAAGGTGGTGAGTGAGTAGTTCTTTATCCGGTTTAGCACCCAAAGGGAATTGCCGTACCAATAGAATTTCCGGAGGAGTTCCTGGTCAACATGCATCCCGGCAAAGTTGACCCTGCATGTCATGACCTTGGTGTTGACATCGAACTTGTCTGACAGATATGCCCTCCATCTCTTGGAATAGACTGTCACCGCCTCCGGATAACCGATGGCAGGGATGTCCAATTCCTTGGGGACTCCGAAATCAAGCGATAAGTCCACCACATCCCCCTGGAACAGATAACGAGAATAGACCGGGACTGAGATCCCGGCAGATGATCCTGGTGCAAGCAGCCAACAGGGGACGCCATCATTGAGTGTGTCCATCGCTGCAACATCATCTGAGATTTTGAAATAGGGATAGGTGACATCCGCCCCCCGGATGACCAGGATGTTGGCACCGTCACTCACAGGCTTCTTCTCGGCATCATGCAACTGCAGTTTCCTTGCAGCATTGATGTCATAGCCGGGATTGTTCCCGTTGTAGTAGGTGACCGAGGCAGAATCCGGAGGACAGGAAATGTCCATTGTCTGTGTCTCCCCTGCATCTGACCAGAGAGTATATCTGTTCCCCTTGTCAATGAATGGGGAAGGAGTGAAGTTCCCTCCGGAGATGATATAGTTCCAATACTTTCCCCTGTCAAGGACGGTCACTGCATTCTTGAACACCACACTATCCAGGAGCTGCTTGGTGTCTGCGTTGAAGTCAAATCCCGTATTGACCCTCATAGCACCATAGGGAATCCCCATGATTTTCTGGTACTCATCTGCGAAACTGCCTCCCACGGTTTCTGTGTCGAACTGATACCACTTTGCATCAAAGGCCAGAGGAGTGATCTCCGGCACCTTGGACAGATCCACCCTCTTGGTGAGGTCGATGGTCTCATCTATGAACAGGTCATTCCTTGGAACAATCTTGACAGTTTTCTCCGGGCCATCATAGATGAAGTAGAGACCGAATATCTTGCAGAAGGACAGGATGTACTCTGCAGGGGTGGCGGATGAGGATAGCAGCATGGCCTTGGTCACCAGGGCATTGCTCCTCAAGGAATCACCGCTCCGATAGGAGACTGTGTTTGCCACTGACCCTGGTGCATCCCAAGTCCCTATGGCTTCATATTCGGTGTCATAGTCAACATACAATGTCGGATTAGGAGATGATCCATCCCCTATGATTGAATATCCGGATGACGGATGTGAACCGCCAAGACCCCATGAGTCAATCTCATAGACATACACCATCACCTTGTAATAGGCAGCATTGACTGCAGTCACCGTGAATGTCTGATCCTGCTGCACCTCAAAGGTGTTGGTGTCAACCCTAAGACACCGGGACTGATTGGAATAGGTGAAGTCATCCGTTGCCCAAGCCGGAGTGAATCCGCAAAGGCTTGCCATGTCAGACGGGGTGTTGAGACCGAATTGTCCGTTGACCTGGACTCCACTCCCACCAACCAGGGTGTCATCAGAGGCGTAGGCAAGCACCTGGGTGAAGATGACCTGCAGTTTCTCATAGAACATGTCCCCATCAGCCTTGGAGGCATAGAGTTCAAGGATAGATTCCTCATCCGCCTCCGGAGCAGTGGTGAACTGTTCCCGGAGACAGATGTTTGCAGTTACAGAGGTGCCTGCAGCGACCGTTCCCACAATGTCATATCTCCCCACTGCATTTCCACCGAGTCCGGATGATGATGACTGCAGGGACAGACTCCCTGTTGACTGTTTGAGCGTTCCCAGGGAGGGGATGAGAGGGAGGGTCACCCATAGGTCTGAATATTCATCCGTGTCAATGGCAGACTTGTCCACTGTGTAGCCACCATTGTTTACCGGGTTGCATATCGCCTCCCAGATTGCCCTCATGGAGATGCACGGCCTCTGCAGGTATGATCTCAGATCCTTGACTGACCATTGATCCTGGGGTTGAGCGAGATTCACAAGGGAATAGCCATCCTTGACCCTGTAGGTCACACCACCGACAAGGACGGAATCTGACAGTCCCACTTGGGATGGGACAACCAGAGCCTTGTCCGGAGAGAAGTTCCCATTGGGGATGCCCTCATAGGCAGGGATGAAGTTCAGCACTTTCCACTTGTCATTGACCAATCCGTCCTGCACCGTGTCCCATGCCTGTCTCACCGTTGCTGCATTGATGGTGAAATCCAGCTCAGTTGGAGAGTCCCCCAGGTACTGCAGTGAGGCCAGGCTTTTCTTGTTTCCAATCGCATCATATGAGAGATTGTAGAAGAATGACCCCAGACCACCATAGAGGGTGATCTTGTACTCCGGGACTTTCCCCCTGGAGATGGAGTCCAATTTGACATAGCCGGATTCAATGACCTCATGCATCTCATTGTAGATGGTGAATGGGGTCTTTTGGGAGGGACTGAATGAGACTCCTCCCTGTGTGGAACCGGGAGAGATCCGCCTGTCAAGCCGGAACACATCACCGAAAAGTCGGTTGTTGTTGGGTGTCCCGGGCAGGGTGATCTGCTGCGAGAATGAATTCCTCACCACCGTGGGGTTGGACAAATCCTCCTGGGTATAGTTGAACAGGATGAGCGACTGATCATCCAGGTCAACAAGGCGGTCTGCAATGTAAAGGGTTATCTTTCGCCTCATCTCCTTATCCGGTTTTGAGCAATCTGAACCTCAAGAGTGTAGTCAACCAATCTGTTTCCCTGGTTCTTGAAATTCCGATATTCGCACGTTGTAGAGGGGATGGTGACGGGGATCATGGCCTCATTGGCTATGTCATAGAGATAGACATTGGTGGAATTGATGAGATGGTGCATCATTTCCCCCTGGTCATGCAGCAGCCATCCGGTGTGCAGGGTGAAGGACTTGGTGATCTCATTGACATAGTTCTGGACTCCCCGGTTCTGAACATCCCGGTTGTCATAGACCACCTCCCTGGTGTATCGCTTGAGTGCATCCGACTCTACTGCACTCCCCTCGATGAGGAGACAGTCCCATCCGCCAAAGGCGTTGACATAGTAGAGAGCATATTCAGCACATTCAGTCACCACCTGGAATGTCGATGATCCAACGGTGATCTTGTCCACGTTGTCCCATGCATCCAGGAGAAAGACTGCAGTTCCACTGCCTGCAGTCCTGGTTGACCGGGCAAAGTCCGAATTGAAGTCTGCATTGAAGTCATTGGAGATTGCCACCGGAATGATGACAGTGGCAGTTGTCCCATCGGTGAAGTAGATGGTGGCATTGACATCAGAGACATTGAGTCCCGTCCACACAATAGGCATCCGGGCATCTATCCTCCCGGTGATGGGGAAGGACATCCCCATGACTGCAGGATCATAGCCATAGTCATATGACCAATCATTGATGAAGTCCACCGAGTCCACATCCGTCCATGCTCCTCCGGAATAGATCTGCACGGTGAAGGTCAGAGGCAGTGAGAGGAGTGAGAATTCCGCCTGTGACAGATAGGGGAGGACATTCTCCAGGTAGTCTGCACAGATGTCGTTTATCTTGATGTTGATATTCGCCTCTCCGGGTCTCTTGTACGCCTTGCCGGAATATATCACCTCATTGGTGTCCGGGAGTATTATCCGGTATTGTGCGGAAGTCCCTGCCCCCAGGGAGACGGTATAATCTTTCCAGATGGATGATTGAGCCATGAGTGTTTTTCATGGAAATATCATTTGGGCAGTCCATCGTAAATGAGACACTTTTCCAAGGAATCTCACATTTTTTCTATACACTTTTCCAAGGAATTTCACATTTTTTGAAAAAATAATTTGTTTTTTCAAAATAAAGGTGTATCTTTGCATCAACAACCTTTAAATCTTTATACAATGGAACAGATCAACATCAGCAAAGAACTTGCTTACGAATGTGCAACCGCCCTTCTTGAACAACACAACGCCCTGGCGGAAAAAGGGCATGACTCCTGCACTCTCCTATCCTTCCGGTCTCTTTACAACAACCTTTGCGCTCTCGGCCATGCGTACATGATTGCCTCCGCTATCCGCCCGGTGAATCCGCACAACCTGCCTCTTTTCATCTAATCACCCAGGGGAGGGTCACCCCTCCCCACCAAACCAAAGTCAAACAATCAAATCTTTATACAACCATGAAAACGAATTATGAACTTTACCTCCGCACATGGTCACACCTCAATCCAAATGCAAAGCAGGATGAGGACTATGAGACCATTGACTTTGAACCTTGCACCAACTACAAGGATGCCGTGAAACAGGCAAAACTCCTGTCAATGCAGATCCCTTTCAAGAACTATCACGGGCAAGAAATTGTGCAAGTACAGATTGCAGCCTATTATGACGGGGATGAGGCAGAGATGAAATTCGGGACATCATATTACCTGCTATGGAAAGAGACCTATGAGAGAGGGAAAGGTCTTGGTAGATATTAAAGGGAAGGGAGATCAGAAATGACCTCCCTTTCTTTCGTATATGTGGCAGAAAACAAAAGAATGACAAAAGAATCACATGACCATCACATAAGAAATGATTATCTATCAGTCACTTGTTTTCTTTTGTAACAAACAAAAAGACCGAAAGTCACAAAAGAAAAGACTATTTCTCCACCACAATCTTTCTGATGTAGTTCTCCATGTCATGACCCAGGGCAGCAGCAATCCTTTCCCGATACCTGGGGATGATGTCATCCTTGGCCTGTTCCAGGTCATGACTGCCCGTTGTCCCATGCTCACTGATAGACCTGCCAATGAGGTAGGCAAGCGACCTCTGAGACGGGATTCTCCCGGTGGTCTCATCCGGTCTTGGGATGACAGGCTTGATCTGCACCCATTCCAGGATCTTGTTGGCAGGAGGCCAATGTGGCTTGGTGTCATCCTCCACATATTTCCAATAGTCATTGAGGGTCATGGTGACCTCATAGGCGCTATCACCCACCACCACCTGGGTCTTGACTGAATCAATCAGTTTCTGCGAGTAACCGGATGGGATGCCCCTCTCGGTGTACCTCTCACTGACTTCAAGGTTCTTCTTGTACTGCTCCCGGATTTCATCCGCTAACCCCTGCAGGACTTTCTGCAGTTCTGAAAGGTCAATCAGTTCCATATGGCTTTTCCTTTATGGCTTTTGCAATGTAATTGTCCCTCCGGACAATCTCCTCCCGGATGGCTTTATACAATTCCATCAGTTCGGAGTAGGTCAAAAGTTTCAATGTGTCTTTTTCCATTGTTCTATGTCCTCCTTTTCCTTGGCAATCTTGTCCTTACGATATGAGAGGATGTTCAGAAACTCAATTGCAGTCCACCTCATCACCTCATCCCATGAACACCTGCAAGTCTCAGAGGCTGCATCTACATTGGCGATCCAACCCCATTTGTTTCCAAAAGCCTCTCCTGTTCCTGGATCTTCATCAGCATCTCCTCCCTCTTGGTTTTGTCCTTGATCCTCCTTGCTGCCCGTCTGGAGTAGTTCAGAGAATCTTGAACAAATTTCCTGCACCATGTCAAAAAAAAAGCGGAGAGGGAGATTCCATCGGAGACCGACATCTCCTCACGGATAGCTTGCTGCACCTCCATGATGTCATAGCCTTCATTGTAGCGGTGCCCCTTGGGGACAAGAATGACAGACAGGAATTCGATTAGGTACTTGTCCAGATCCGGAGCGTAGGTCTGGAAGTCTATGAATTGAGCGGTCTCCAATTTCCGGAAATCAGTGACCGGGACAAGCTCATATTTTCCGACCAGGTACTTCTTAGCAATTGGGTGATAGTTGATGCCCTCCGGGTCAAGGAAACCCGACTTGACCACAAGTTCCTTATATTCTTGAATGGGCAGATGGAGGATTTCCTCCTCTGCTATCCCGGTGAGGATGGAGAGAATCTGCACCTGCTTGTCAATGTCCTCCAGGGATTCATTCCTGGTAACCTCCTGGATCTCGATGTATTTGCCCAGGGGAAGTCTGTTGTAAGAGTCAATTATGTCCATATCGTGTCTTAGAAAATGAGAATGAATATTGTCCATATCCTGCCTTTTGTCCGAACCTTGTCCAGACTGCATATCTCATGGCATCCAGGCAATGGTTGAACTTGTCGATTGGTTCATTGAGGGAATTCCCGTCCTTGTCCTTTGCCCAGACATAGTTCCGGAGTTCCCGGATGAGGTCAATGGAGTCCTTTGTCACATGCCACTGCCATCCCTGCATCCATTGCAGTTGGAACTTCAACTTGTCTGATTTGGTTGGAGCATCCTTGTCGCAGGGGATGACATTAAATCCTGCATCCTGGATGTCCGCTATTGACTTAGGCTCTGCACAATCGGCATAGATCTCCGTCCTCCTGGTGACACCATCCTCCTGCAGGTCTTGGATGATGTGCTTGTTCTGCATGTGAGTCCTGTAGCATCGTTGTTTCACCCATGCAATCTTCTTCCTCGGATCTGCAACCACCTGCACCCTGGCGGTGGGGTCATTGGTGAATCCGAAGTCAAGTCCCTGGATCTCCACCAGGTGATCCATCTCGGTCTTTTCCGGGAGGGAGTCACAGAGGGTGAATTCATAGATCAACCCGTCAAGGGTTCCTACCTCTCCCTTTCCATAGACTTTCCACCAATTTGCATCAGACTTGTTGTCCTCGATTTCTGCTACTTGCTCCGGTGTGAGGAATTCATTGTCCAGATAGGTGGAATGGATGGTGATGCAGTTCTGCCTCGCCTCAATGATTTCATTGAGCCAAAAGGAATGAGTAGGATTGTAGTCCAGGACAATCTGTCCCCTGGTACGGACAAAGAGTTGTCTTGCGATCTCATAGGAGATGTTTTGACACTCATTGATGAACAGGCGGTCACGGGCAGATCCATGCACTTTTCCGGCATTGTCAACAGAGAAGAATTCCAGGATAGATCCATTCTGCCAGGTGTAGGTGTGTTGAGTCTCGTTCCACCTGGATTCCTCCCAGAGACCCTCTGTGTCCATGATGGACTTGAAGTCACGGATTGCACCCCTCTGCAGGTGGGGCATTGACTCCGACACCACTGAGTTGACGGTTGCAGGCTTACCCAGGTTGACCTCCTCGACAATCGCAAGGATGAATGTCTGCAGGATGGAAAAGGTCTTTGAGGATCTTGTCCCACCACAGGATGAGATATACCTCAAATGCCGTTTCCATGCAGCAATGGTCTTTCTTGCAACCTTGGTCAGTCTCATCCTAATCCGCCCTCTATCATTTCCTTGGTTTCCTGGTCAGTCTGGATGTTCAGAGTTATGCCACCTGTATGTGCCACCTCTGCAGAGATCCTTGGTTTCCCATAGAGCCTGTCCAGGATGTCCATTAGAGCATTCCATCCCCATCCGTCCTTGCAGAGTTGCTTGATAGCTATCTGCAGCACCCAGCCATATTTCCCCAACTCCCCGGATTGCTCATGCAGATATGCCTTTGCAGTTGTCTCATCCGGGAGGGTGAGGGCAAATGCCAGGACACCATATACCTTTTCTTGCATGTCCTTGGGCAGTCCCTTGATGACATTCACCAACTTCTTGGGTCTCCCATTCGGATTTTTGGTCTCCCCAGGCTTGCATGGCTTGAGGTTTGCCAATTGTTTCTCTGATTGCTTCCTTGCCATAGTCATCCTCCCAAATATGCTTTATTGCGCCCCATCTCGATGGCTATCTCCCGGAGGAGGGATTCATCACCCGGATTGGGCATGTAGATTCCATTCTCGGCTCCCCACCTCTTGAACCTGTCAATGGCCATTGACATCTCCTCCTTGGTGAGGTCGGCAGAGGATCTAATCTCCTCAATCTGCCCCACATACTTGTCAACCTTGGAGGTGATGAACAGATCCTTGTTGCAGAGTTTCTTAAAATACCACTCTTTGACATAGGCAAGGGTGTTCCCGGTCTCCATTGCCACCACGCCAATCAGCAGGTGCAGGTAGTTGTTCTGGCCCCTTGTGCGGACAGTCTTTTCAGTCAGTTCAACAACAGACCCCCTCTCCATCAGAGTGTCCACCCTGGAGAGGAATGCCTTTCGCTGAAAATCGGATGTCAGATCATACTGCATTCTTCCTTGTAGTCTTGATTCTTGCCTTTCTGACAGGCTCTCTTTCCTCCTGGGAGGCTTTCACCTGCTTGGATGAAGATTTCCTCCTGGAAAGGTTTTCCTTGTCTGAGAAGTAAATTTTTCCACAATCCGTGAGCAGGGATAGGATGCAGTTGCTGCAGTTATCATTGAACCGCCTCCTGTCCCCGGTCGCTTCTGTGAAGATCTGCCATATTACCTTGAGAGCCGATCTCCCCGGATTCCGTGCCCATTGAGCATTGACAGATGTCCGGAAATAATCCTCATAGGCAGATAATGTGTTGAGTTGTTTCTCGCTGAATATCATTGTCTATCTTTTTTTGAAAAATCTTCCATAACTCCAGGATGTCTCTGTAGGCGTATGGATAGCAGAATGCATCCTGCATCCGGTGCCTCATTTGGACAACTGTTGCATGATCCTTTCCAATCATCCTCCCGGTCTCATGCAGGGAATATCCCTCCAGGAGGAGTTGATATGCCACCATCCTTCTACACCACACCCATCTGGGTTTCCTTGACTTACCCGGGACAGTTTCCCCCTGTATCTCCTCCATCATTCCCATGAGGATCTGTCCCCGGTTCTGATGAGGATTCACCCCCTCTTTCCGTTCCATGAGCAGTGAGTTCTGAATCGCAGAGCAGAGGTTGAGTCTCTCACTGTAGGGGAGTTCCAGGCATCTGTCCAACAGAGTCGTCATGGCATGCACTTGTCAATTATCCAATTGAGCGCTTCTCTGATAAATATCAATATTGCTCCAAGTGGAATTGACAGATGGGACATGAGTGCTGAAAAGGCGATGGTTCCCAGGTTGAGATGCCCCATGCAAAGGGCATAGATGAGACACACCCACCATGTCATGCATTTCCCACAATCGAATGGAGGCAGGGGTCTGAGTCTGCTGATGTGCAGCATGCCTGCAAGACCGTCCCTCCATGACTGTGTGAATCCGGAGATGTCCACTATGTAGATGGTGACTAGAGCCACCAGGGTGAGTTGGATGTAGGTGTTCATTCCTCATCCTCCCCGGAGTCATCCTCTATGATGCCCATTTCCTCGCAGATGCCCCAAAGCATCTGGAAAATCGCAAATAGCAGAAACGAATTTGCCCTCTCTAGAGAGTCCGCTTTCGCCACATTATTCAAAATTTCCGTCACTCTTGATCGCTTCATTTGTTGTATTCCTCCAATATGATTTTCTTGATCCGGATCACCTCTCGTCTCACAGTCATATGTGACAGGTTCATCTTCTTGCCCAATTTCCGATAAGACAGGCAGTCACAATAGAGCAGGATGATGGTCTTGTCCACCTGGGAGAGTTTTGTGTCAATGATCTCCTTGAGCCGGGAGACCCTTGGGTCATCCGGGCACATGATGTCCGGATGAAACTTGTAGTCCTCCTTTATTTGCCGAAACTCTTTGACAACCTCATTCACCTTCATTGTCGTTTGTCTAATGCATCAATGCTGATTCCGTCTCCTATGGACACACTCCTTCCCTGGTATTTCCGGAAAATTGTGTGAAATGGGGAATTGGATGACCTGTACTGATTGATGATGATCCGGGCAAGGAAGAAATTGATCTGATCATTCTCCCATAGATCCTGCAATTTGGATTCATCGTATTCCAGGAGGATGAGATATACCATCTGACAGAGATCCTTGAGGTCAGAAGTCAATGAGTGGTGGGCAATGTTCTCAACCAATGCCTCCACTCTCCTTTCCTTGGCCAGGATTTCTATGATGGTTCTCTTGTCTATCACACCTGGAAATATCAATCCCCCCGTCTCTGTTACCTCCCAATGACAAGCATGGCTGCATCCCTGGAGTGTTCAGATGTCCTGCCCTGGTAATGGGAGACCATCTTGAAATACTCCGCAGAGACCTTGGTTGCACCCTTAACGGGAGGCTTTGCCCAATAGGGGATTTCGTAGTCCTTGCAGAAATCCTCCCAAATGGAACAATCCCTCTTGACAGATCCTGCCCCTTGCGCCTTGGCATTGGTGTCACCCTTGCCAAACCAGGTGCGCTGCCTGGCATCCTCAAAGACAACCTGGATGTCCTCATGGTAGAGTTTGTCCATGTGCCAAAATGGATGTGACATTTCTTTGACTTTCTCCAATGCCCGGTGGATTGGCAGGGTTTCCAGGGAGAGAAACTTTCCCTCCCTGGTGTCCCATACCGCCACCCCGGTGTGAGTGCCGGGATCAATGCCGATGCAGATCATTTGCTTTCCGGTAAGGCTTCAAAGTGTTTGCAACGAGTCTTGGTGTTATCCTTGGGGATGTGGCATTCATTCATCCTGCACCAATCATTGTTTGGTCTATGAGTGAATGGTGTCTCAACGCAATACCAACATTCCCGGCATTTAATCTTGTTTGCCATTGTTGTCCTCCTTGATGGGATAGAGTTTCTCCATGAGGGCATCAGCCATCTTGACGGAGAGGTCAACCGCATTCTTGATCTCCACACCTGACCAATCCGTATCTGCACCATGTGCAATTGCAGAGAGAATGTTGATGGAGAATGCCTCCCGTTTCTGTGAAAGGAACTGCATGATCCTTTGCTGCTTTTCCTCATCTGTGAGGGGTTTCATCTTTGCCTGTGGTACAGGTCTTGGTGTTAGGTTACCCATAATTTTGAATGATTTAAAATAAAACTTGTCTCATTGTTGTCTCATTGTTAATTACCAATCTGCACTCTTTCCTCCTTGTTGATGAATCCCATCCCCTCCAGGAGTGCCCCTCCAGATGCAACATTGTCCATCTGGGAGAATGTCTTGAGTGCATCCACCTGGGTCTTGTAGATGTCAATGATGGAGTCTGCGATGTCAACAATCTGCTTTGCTTGTTCAATTGAGACTTTCTCACAGGCATCCGCCTTGTCATCAGAGAGATTCTTGACTCCTTCAAGGGTCTCAAAGAGGTGACTCTTGAGAGCCTCCAATGATAGATTCCTATTTGCCATGTCTTTCTGCTTTATGAATTGCCCGGTTGACAACACCCTTGAGATGGATGATCTCCTGGAGATCCTTGGGATATTTGGCATAGTACGAATTTTCCCTTGCCATCTGATCCTCCCGGCTGATGAGATACAGATTCTCAATCCGGCAATCCAGGGGATTGTGATTCTTAAACTGCACATTATGTCCCCTGGGGATTGCCCCGTTGACCTGCTCCCAGATGACCCGGTGTTTCAGCCTCCACTTGTTGGGTTCTGCCACCTTGATTTCGTAGTAGCCATCCTTGCTGATTCTCTCAGATCCAACCTCCCGGTGATTGTGAGGAGCATGCCCTTTCTTGAACATGGTTGGTGCTGCCTTTGCATAGATCTCCGGAGGCATCTTCTTCCCTTTGTTCTGAGGGACATGTCCCTTTGGGAATCTTGATGCGATGGTGTTTGGGTGGTTGGATGACATGAGGCCGGATCTCCGGATCTTCTCCGGTGTGCATTCCAATCCGAGACTCCTAGCCTTGCAGTAGATTGAGGACTTGCCTCTGCCTAGGACTTTGGCGATCTCCCCTGCAAAGTTATCCGGATACATCCTGGTGAGGATGTCAATTTCCTCCTGTGTCCAAACCTTCCTGTTCATGATTTTCCTTGAATTTTAGATTATCCTTCCACAATAGAATTCCTCAGCAGCCTTGAATCCTTTGTCGTAAGCCTTCTTTTCCTCATCCTCTTTCTGCTTTTCGAGCCAATCTCGAATCTTTTGTATCGGAACACCTCTTACAAAGTCAAGTTGGACTTCTGGGCCGAAAAACTCGACCAATGTTCTCCTTATCCTCTCATCCTCGCTCTCCTTGATTTCGGGGAAAACATCTGCCATTTCGGTATAGTTCTCATTTTCAAAATATGCTCTTGCACGTTCCAGAGCCTCTTTGTATTTCTTTTCGTAGTCCATATTTGTTATGATTTTTTGCTTTTATAAAAAGTCCCTGCCTGTTTCGGCTGAAAATAACAAACCACCGACCTGCCGTATCACCTGCGAGGCTTGCAGGGACTATTATCATTTTCTTTAAAAGGGCGAGCAGTGTGGTATTACACCAAAGCCTCTGATTTAACCACATTAATTTATTTGGTGGTTGCCATCACCCTCACCCATGTTTTACTTCATTCCATACCTTTCAGCAAGTTCGCGGATAGCATCCCCACCGTAGTCATTCCTGGTGCCCTCGATGAATGTCCGCACCGTGATTGAATCCGTAGGCTGATACCCGTGAGCCTTGCACCATTCTTTCCGGCCAAACTCACATGATCCGGTCAGAGTGTGGTGCCACTGGAAAAGGTCTCCATAGGGAGTGTCCAAGTCCGGGTGCGCTTCGACAAAGGCATCAATCCTCTCCTCCAGGGGTCTCTCCTCCATGTCCTTGTCCATGGCAGCCTGCATCGCCTCTCTCGGAGTCTCACCATGAGCAAAGGAGTTTCCCACCTTTGCCACATATGCGGAGGACAGTGTGAGGTCTGAGCCTATCACCGCTACAACTGCTATGTCTCCATGGACTTGCATGATGATGCATGGAATGTCATCAATGTAGTGAACATCATCCCCCTCGAATTTGAGAATGTCACCGGAACCGTCACCGTAACCGGAACCGTAACCGTCACCGGCACCGGCACCGGAACCGTAACCGTCACCGTCACCGTCACCGTAACCGGAACCGGAACCGTAACCGTCACCGTCACCGTCACCGTAACCGTAACCGTCACCGTAACCGGCACCGGCACCGGAACCGTAACCGTCACCGTCACCGGAACCGTAACCGTAACCGGAACCGGAACCGTAACCGTCACCGTCACCGTAACCGGAACCGTAACCGTCACCGGCACCGGCACCGGAACCGTAACCGGGGACTGTCAGAAACCTCCGAATCTCCTCCGGTGTCGCTATGCTCTCCATTCCGGAACCTCCTCAATGACCTTGATAGCTGCATCGGTGCAGGGGAGAATCTCCTTCACTCCCATGACCACCATAGAGCTGACCGTTACTGAGAACTTGCATCTACCCGGCTTCTTTGGCCCGGTCTGGGAAAGTTCTGAGAGGCTCGCTGCCCCGTCCCAGTACCAGATACGCCTGCACTTTGCTATCTCAACTGTCTGGCCTTCCATTTCAGTGATCGTGCCGTAGAACACCCCGGCTTTTTCGGTGCGGACAATGACCTTCTGCCCGTTCTCAATGTACTTCTCGATTGCTTTCATGATTGTGTTAAATGATTAATAGTTAATAAATTGTGAATATCCTCCCATTTGCGGAGTCCGCTCCCCGTTGTTGTAGACCTTTGCCGGGGTATGCCTCCGTGCCCAGCGGTTCTGCCACTCCAACCACTTGGTGAAAATGGTGGCAGGCATGAGTAGGAAGTCCAGCTCTCTGATTTCTACAGGGCAGGGATCATCCATCTTTCTGACTCTTGCCATGACTACCTCCCTGTTGATCCGAATCCACCCACACCCCGCTCTGTCTCATCCAGGGAATCTACCTGCTGCCACTCCGCCTGGACTACAGGGGAGATGACAAGTTGAGCAAGCCGGTCACCCGGATAGATGGTGTATGCCTCCCTGGAAAGGTTGTACAGGACAATGCCTATGTCACCTCTGTAGTCAGAATCAATTGTCCCTGTGATGCAGACAATCCCATGATTCTTGTTGAGTCCGGATCTGCTCCTCACCTGTGCCTCATATCCCTCCGGGATTTGGATGGAGATCCCGGACTTGATGAATGCCCGGTCAAGGGGCAGGAGGAGGATGGGACTCTCTCCGGAATAGATGAGGTCACATCCGGCTGCATCTTGGGACTGATAGTTGGGCAGGGAATGACCTGCCTCCACATGAATCTTTGTCTTGATCTTCTCCATGGTCAGAACGGCAAATCATTGTTGACAACTTCCTCCGCCTCCTGGACAGGTGCGGACTTGACCGCAGGCTCCTCCAGGGTAATGTTGACCAGATCCACATTGTTGTACCATTTCCCCTGCCACTCCCTTGCAAACAGGGAAAATCCGACCTTCACCTTATCACCCACCTTGAACTGCAGGACATCATCCACTGAGTCTCCGGTGACCGACATCACTATCTTCTTGATGAAACCACCATATTCCTGGATCTCCAGGGTGAGGGTCATCCTCTGCCATTGGAAGCCGGATTGTCCAACTCCACTTTTCACCTCCGACATTTCGGAGATTTTGCCAATCGTGTAAAAGAGTGCCATGTTATTCTGATTCTTTTTCTTTATCGTCCCCGGATTCCCGGTCTTTAATGTCTGAGTAATAGAGTATTCCAAAGAACACTGCAATGGCTCCGATGAGGGTCAATGCAAGGAGCATTGCCAGAATGACTGCTCCAAGGATTTTCATGAGTATCATAGTATGGAGCGGAAAAGGGTGATGATCATTGTCACTGACTCCGGAGTGTACCTGGACTCATGTTGACTCTCGTTGTAGTATGCCTCTGCATTGCAGGACTTTGCCACCTTAGTGATCTGGCTCCTTGATACGGGCCTTCCCAACTCCTTGGTCAGTCTGCTTGATAGCATTGATGCAGTCATGCTTCCATCCTTGATCCGCCTCCTTGTGACCTTCTCATCCTTGACATTGACTGCAGTAGGAGTGAATGATGTGGGTTGCAGGATAGGATTTTCATCGACCTGGTTAAATAGGGTCGCTTCCTCCTGGACTGCAATCCCCTTTGCCAATTCAACCAATTCCTGGAGTTTCGCCAGGATCATTTGCTTCTCTCTTGATGTCATAATTGTTTATTGATTAGTGTTTGCCTTTTGCGATATAGATTTCATTCTGGTGTCCTTCCCCCTTGGCGAATTCCATGATGACCTTGTAGAGGGATGCCACCGTGATTCCGTACATCTCAGATCCTCCAAGGATGGCCCTCTTGACAACTACCTGGATCTCCGCCAATGAGAGGTAGGGTGCCCCATAGATCTTGTCCTCCAGGAGTTCATCAACCAGGGATGAGGAGATGAATTTGATGTTTGTCGGATCTGCAGTCTGGCCCCGGTACAGGAATGCCTGTGAGACAATCTTTGCCATCCCATAAACCGCATCCGCCCTTGACATGTTTTTCAACCGGGGGAACCGCTTGGGGTCTGCCCTCATCTCCAGGAGTGTTGCCCTGGAGGGATTGTAGTTCACAACCTCATTGCTCATCTGCTTGTCCTCCATATGCTTGTGCATGCAGATCAGTTCCAAACATCTGATCCATCACCTTGAGGTTATGTTCCAGAACTGACTCCTGTCTGGCCTCTCTCTTTCTTTGCGGAATTTCTTTCTCTCGCTTTTCCCAGGTTCTTACAGAGGCTTTCCAATCTCTCATGGGAGACTTTCCGATTGTCCACCCCTTTGCCTCATAGAAATTGTAGAACTGCTCCGGATCTACCCTGTTTCCCCTTTCCAGGCAATAGTCTCTGATTTCCTCCAGAGAGGGTTTATGAAACTTTGCGCTGCCCCTATTAGAGAGAGTATTATTTATATTTTCATTCTCTATAATTTTAGGTGCATGACATGCACCACCCCCCGGTGCATCAGATGCACCACCCATGCATAAAGGACTCACCCTGTATTCACAAAGGTGGACACCTCTGACCTCCTTGTCTATCTTGATGATGAGACCTTTCTCCACAAGTTTGGGCAACACCATTGTCACCTTTCTCCTGGAACACTTTGCCTTTTGACAGAGATATTTCAGAGATCCGGCAAAGGTGGACTCACCATCCTGGCTGAATCCATAGATGACCGCCAGGATGATGGTCTCATACACATCCAGATCAAGGGACAACATCCAATCCGGAATATTTGTGTAACCCTTCATCATCATGCCTCCTTGCTTGCCCTGGGTTTGCGGAAAGTCACAGTGTCCTTCTCGGTTGAGTGGAATATCTCCTCATCACCTTCGATGATTCCGAATTCTGCTGCCTTGGCGGATGATGCAGTGAGGGTCACCCCGATATAGGCAGGGACATGAGCTGCCCGGATGGCATCCTCAATCTTGTCTGCATAGAGGGTCTTGAGCAGATCCTTGTCCACATCAGTCTTGACACTATGGAAAGCAGTGAAAGAATATCCCCTCTCTCCCTTGATCGTGTCAATCCCGGTGGCTTTCATCACCTCAGTGATCTTGTCCTTGATGAATTCTATGGTCTCATCAATCGCAGCCATCTGCCTGGTGATGTAGTCCTTCTCCGCCTTGAGACTTTTCTTCTTGTCCTCCTTGGCCTTGATCCATCCTCCCAGGAGGTCAATCCCATCCTTGGTGAGAAGTTCCTTGAGACCGGAGATCTGAGCCTCCATCTGCTCTGTTTCCTCAGTGACCTCACCCTCTCCCTCGACATAGAGATCCTCAAGGGTGATCATTGCCTGGTTAAGTTCTGCCAGGACTTGATTCATTTCTTTGTAGTCCATTGTATAAAAGATTTAGAGTGTTGCAACTTTATATTGTTCGACATCATTGTCAAACTTCTTGATCTGCTCCGGGCCTGCATTGGTCATCTCAATCCAGGTCTGCCTGTAATCTCCGCCCGTCTTGGTGGGTTGCCCGGCTGCATACTTCTCGATGACTTTCCAATAGTCTATCTTTGACAATGGTTTGTATGCTCCATCCTGGGCAGTGCGGTCTGCTGCTGCCCTCCTGGCCTTAACTGCCTGGGATGGCTCTTTGGCTGCAGCAGGTTGAGCCTCCTTGATCTCCTTGCCCATGACATATCTTTCATTGCCAAACATGTCCTGGATCACCAGGGAGGTGATTGTCCTGGATTTGGTGTCATAGCCAATGGACTTGACGGAGAATTTTGCCCACACTTTGATCCTGTTGTTCTGATCCTTGGTGTACTCATTCTCCCGGAGTTCAACCACAATCCTGGGAGCGGTGTAGAGTTCACGCCCGATGCCCCAATTGACACAGGCTCTCTTGAATGAGTCTGATGCCTGTCCTTTCTCCGCCTCGGTATTGGATTCCACACCAACATCCTCCTTACAGATCCATTCCTTTTTCTCGGCATCCCACACCTCCACCTGGCAATAGAGTCTGTCACCAATCA
>Ga0326511_10000541_pt1 | contig 33053 bp, 40 predicted proteins | sample 0_2496_0518_D_FD_203701 | JGI IMG/M metagenome (GOLD analysis project Ga0326511, IMG submission 203701) | Bovine rumen microbial communities from UC Davis, California, United States - 0_2496_0518 | ecosystem: Host-associated > Mammals > Digestive system > Stomach > Rumen | place: USA...
CATATGGTTATGCAAGTAATGAATGGAATAATTGGGTTCATAATTTATCATTGTCTAATTGCAATGTACAAATAAAAAACAATATACTGAGCATTGCTCCAAATGCTCGAGGTGATTATAGAAAATATAATTATACACTAAATGAATATATATATGCTGATATTACGCTAAAATAAGGAGATGAAGCTATTATGACTGACGAACAGAAGAAAGAAATCTGCAAATCCTATCATAAATGGTGGGGCCATATGGCCCCACCAAAATGTAACTTCTTTACTTCTAATGAACAATTAAATTTTATATGAAAGGATATGTGGGAGAGGGGGTACCCCCCCCTCCGGATATTAAGACGAATTAATCAATTACTTCTGTTTTTGCTTCTTCGGATTTCTGAATGATGAAATTACGAACAGCACGAGCAATGGACATCGCATCATATACGACATTGAATTCATCATTCATTTCTGTGTATTCCAACAGATTCACGTTAAAGTTTACCAGATACGCAACTGCTGTATTATAAGCTAATTTCTTGCGTTCTTCATATTCTTCATTCTTTGCTGTCTTATAGTCGATCAGTAAACCAACTAATGTATCCGCATCTGTGATGGCACGATTCACAACAGTTTGTGAGATCTCATATGAGAAGTTTACATCAATACTTCTTCCATTTGTTAATGCAACTGTAACGGTTGCCTTCTGTGGTTCTGCGACAGTTTCCTGTGCAGTTGTTTCGATTACATTGTTTTCATCCATGGTGGATTCCTCCTAAATAAAAAATAAAAATAAAATATAAATTTAATATCAAATGATATTGTTTCATTGTTATAGATGATAGTATAAATTATATTCTTAATGTTTATTGTTAAACCGATCAGTAACTTGGTCTTAGTTAATTTACAAGAAAGGATATGATGATACATGTCAAAAACATTTAATCAGGTGAAATTGAATGTAAATTTTACGGCAATTTCTCCATCATCCAATATGTCAAATATTGAATCTGATGATAATATTTCCAGTATGTTTGCAAAGATTCATCATTGGTATGTAAAAACAAATGGCTTTCAAGGATCTGCTTCTCCGTTAGTGTCTACATCTGCTAATGGTATTGTGTCAGCATTACCAAATACAACAGGTGAATTCTTAAAGAATACTGGAACCGAAGGTGGAACTTGGACGAAACTGGGGGATGCCGATATTCCTGACACAATCGTACGTAGAACTGGTAATAGTACCTTGTCTGGACTATTTGAACCAACTTCCAATAATAGTGCTAATTTGGGTCGCGACAATTATAGATTCCAAAACATCTATGGTACACATCTATTTGGTACCGATTTTAATGGATTTACCATTGAAAAATCTGTTCCATCGGATGCTGTATTCACAGATACAATACCATATCTTGGTATAGTATCTGGGCCAGTGGGTAGTAATGGAGTTTCCAACATCACAGTCAATGAAGATGGGTCCATTGATGTAGAAAAAGATGAATTTTTAAAGGAACATCCTTCTATTACAAAACAAACCGACACAACATCAACTGCTTCACCCGCACATGGTGGAACATTTACTGTTGTTGATAATGTGACACGTGACACGAATGGGCATGTAAAGAAGATTAATACGAAGACGGTTACGTTACCAACTTTACCAACTGCTTCTACTTCCACAGCAGGCATTGTACAATTATCGTCTTCCACTTCTTCTACATCAACATCTTTAGCAGCAACTCCAAGTGCTGTAAAAACAGCATATGATGTTGGAAAATCTGCAAAAGATCATATTGATTTCGAAAATATGGTTGAAATTGTTAACACAACTCCGTATACTTATTACTCTGAAGATGACAGTAAGCTATTTATTGTGATTAGATTTATCGCAAATGTGATACAAGATGGTGCGACAATCACTAATATGGGTATATTGATTAATAGGAGATATAATCCAGTTGGTGGTTCTCCAATGCCAATGGCATTGACATTGGAAAATTATGAAATAGACCATGCACAATATGAAACAGAAGATGATGGAGCATCAATTTTAAAATTTACAATTTCTGATTCTACCTCCGAAAATGATGTAATTACTGATTCTGGAAAAACTGCAACAATTGGTGGTAATGTTACCGATAAATTCGGGTATGGTGTGCACGCGAGGCCATTTGTGATATTTACCTATAATGGGACGACATATACAAAATATGGCATTGCAGAATATAGCAATTATAGAACATCTTTTCCAATGCAACAATCTACGAATAGTGGAAAATATTTTGCATTAGCATTTGGATCAATATCTCAAAGCACAGCTCCAACTTCGGATACAACATGGCCCGAATATAGCATTTATCCTCTCTATCACAATCCCAAATTATATTGCAAGCCCAGTACAGGTACGATTTATGCAACAGATCTTTATTCTGTGAATAGTAGTAATGGAAATGTTCATTTGAGTGAGGGCGGTGTTAAAATTTCTCTCCCAGCATCATCGTCAACCGGATGGAATCGTGCTTTAACATTTTATACCAATAATGAATCCACCGTACTGGGTCGTTATGGTGTATATGGTTCTTCTAATACTTTATCTTACTATTATATTGGAAATACTTATTCAGATACATCTCATCTAGTTAGAGTAGATAATGACGGTGCCGGCAGAATGACATTAATTGGCACATTACCACAATTGAAGTTCCGCCAAACAACATCTGGGTCAGCGTATAATAATACTAATGCTGGTATCATGTGTTATGTAGCAGATACAAGTGGAATGAATATGACAATTCAATCAGGTGGTAATATGATTATTGGTGGCGGTGAATATCCAATAAACTTCTATAATGCAATGATTGCTGGGAATAACACAACATCAGATCTTTGGGCTGAGACTAGTGAGAAAATGTATATCGGGGCTGATCATCAGGTATTGATTCATACAAATGCGGGTACAATTGGAAATCGTCATACATTTACATTTGGAACAGATGGATCATTTGCGACTGCTCCCGGTGGTGGTCTCATCATCAAACGTGGAACAGAAGCATCTCCAGTTTCACATACACTCACTACAGCAGCAACAACGACTGCAAGAACATGGACATTGCCAGATAAAACAGGTACAGTTGCATTGACATCAGATATCGGAGACTTTCTCAGTTCTGACAGCGTGGACAGCTCCGGTTCTTCCGGTACTTCGGGCTGGTATAACTGCCGTTTATCCGGCGGAAAAATTCAGTATTATAATACAAATACTACTTACACCACGACTTCTTCCGTGACTTCCGGCAGTTCAGCATTAGTCACGTCAGGCGGTGTGTATTCTGCCTTGTCCTCTAAAGTGAATTCTTCCAGCTTAGGAGATGCTGCTTATAAAAATTATACGTCTTCCGTTACATCCGGAAGCTCCAATTTAGTTACTTCCGGCGCAGTATATACTGCTCTGGCATCCTGCGTACAGGATGCCGGTAATCTCGGTTCTTCTGTGGATTTAAACAATTATACTTCTACGCAGTTCTTTAAATTGACTTCCAGTAAAAATGGTCCTTCCAATACTACCTACGGCATTTGTCTGGTTCTGCATTCCGGAAATTATACGGCTCAGCTGTTTGTGGCTTATTTAACGACTGATAAAAAACAGCATCTGTTTGTCAGATTTTATACTGGTTCATCATGGGGCGCCTGGATTCAGTGCGGTTAAAAATATTTGGAATAATTATTTTATGAGGTGATTCCATGAGTGTTTATCACTATGACGACAGAAGGCAGCTTTCAGCGCATTTCAATGTGCAGGAATTCCGCAGAGAAATCTTCAAAGAACAGTCGAATATCAATTTTGGTACTGATGTTTATCGGTAAATAAAAATACACATGTAAGAATAGAGCCCCCATATGGGGGCTCTATCATATTATGATTATTTAGCTCGATGTGACTCATTGTATTTATCAACACCACGAAGAAATGCATCCACGTTTGGATTAAACCGAATATGCCATTCTTTGTTATCATTTATTATTCTCTTTGATACCGGTCGACAATACTTCAGGTTCATTCTTGGTGATTTCTATCGGGATATAATCTTTCTGTTTCTCATAATATTGATTCATAAATGACTTGAATTCTTCAGAATCATTCACAAATGTCAAAAGATAACAGAACGAATCATAGAAATCGCTTGCCAGTTCAGCAATCCAACTTCTTTCACGTGGATGATATTCTGCAATTTGTTCTTCATTACCATTTGTGAATTTTAAAATCTTGACATATGCATCTAATACCTGATATCCGTCTTCATCGAGTCCTTTGTCATCAATATAGAATCGAATCACATATCCTTGAACCAATTCAATCATTGAGAAATTTGCACAAGATTTGTTTTCATATTGAATTGGAAGATATACTGTCAAGATTTCTTTGTGTTGTTTTCCGAGCGTGGTTGTTTTGTTTTCTTCCCACCAAGCCATCTCGAGATATGCTGATATTTGTTCTGATGAATATGCAGTCATTTTACGGTCAACTGACCAATTGATTGAAATTAACATAAAATGTCTCCTTAATACAAGAAAAAAAGATACCGAAGTGGAACGGTATCTTTTTATTCGTTATAATGTTTCAAGCATTCTGTCAGGAAAGCAACAGCTTGTTCATCACAAAATGTGTGTGCCCGATTCAATTCATATTGTATCATTTCCTTATCAAAAGATGATACGATGGAATCATAATCAGTTCCATCATTTTGAATACATGAGACAATTGCATAATATGCCTCATTTTGTTTTTCATCATTTTCATCTTTAAACGTGTTTGGATGATTAATAATTTCATCAATAGGGTCGTATGTTTTCATAAAATAACCTCCTTAATACAAAAAAGACGTGGAGTGGAACACGTCTTTTTCATTGATTAGTCGAAATACTTCTGGTAATTCTCGATACCATTTGCATACTGGTCAAGCCATTCTCTGCGATGCGTGTACTGTTTGAATGGGTCATCGAAGACATATTCGCCAGTTTTCGGATTCATCTCATATTCCTTGAACAACCAGCGTAGATAGATGTACTTTGCTGTTTCGCCATCATAATATTCCATCAGTCTGTTAATGGCGAATATGTCTGCATACTTTTCGTCATGAAGTTTATCTGTCTTTGGATTCGTCAAATCGACATGACCACATTCGTGCCATAATGCAAACTCCAGTTCTCCAATTGGAAGTCCTGCGAAATCACTGGGTCTTACACACATTATCCGTTCTTTCGTGAATATTCTGCTGATGATGAATGTTTTGTTTCGGCCTTTGATGCTCTTGAATAATACCTCATTTTCAATCGGTATCGTCTTGCCTATCTCAGGAACTTCGTAAACCGGAATCTTTTTATTACGGCAGAACGCTTCTATTCTGCTGTCGATATTCTTTGGGAAAGTATATTTGACAGCACCGATATCAGAAAGGTCTTGTTTGAGAGATTTCATACTAATCACTCCTTTCTATATGAATTAATATATTTCTATATCATATTAATTATATATTTGAAGTGATAAAATACCTGATCCACAAAAAAGTAAACATTTACATTTAGAAAGGAGAAATCGTTATGGCAGTCATTTCATATGCATACAATGACAAAACACAATTGTCCAAACATTTCAATGTACAAGAGTTTCGTTGTAAGTGTGGAAAGACACATGATATTCTGATATCACAGGAATTGGTATATCAGTTAGAACGTTTGTTTTCAACACTTGATTGCTCCAAGATCATTGTGTCGTCTGGACATCGTTGTTCTGAATATGACAAGAAAATTGGCAATTCCGGTGTGGGTCAGCACATTCTTGGAAAAGCCGCTGATGTGTATTGTTATGACCAGAACAACAAAGCAATCTCCACTAAGATTGTATCTTGTGTTGCCCAAGATCTTGGCTTTGGTGGAATTGCAAACATTAATTCCGCATATACTTGGATTCATTTGGATGTTCGTACTTCTAATATTTACATGGGAAATGAAATCATTAACTATCACACATTAACAAATGATTTCTATAAGTATTACGGATTAACCAAAGAAGAAGTATATGGGGAAAAGTATAAACCATCTACAACAACATCGGAAATTACGAAAGGAGATCATAATATGAGTATAAAATTAAAAGGTGTGGATTTATCCAAGCACGATGGGACCGTTGATTTTGCAACATTATCTAAGAATGTAGATTTCGCCATCATCAGAGCTGGATATGGAAAACTTGCTTCCCAGAAAGATGTGAAGTTTGAGGAATTCTATGCTGGATGTAAGAAATATGGAATCCCAGTTGGAACATACTGGTATTCTTATGCAAAATCTGTTTCTGAAATGAAACAAGAAGCACAAGTATTTCTAAGTGTAATCAAAGGTAAACAATTTGAATATCCTGTTTATCTGGATTTCGAAGAGAAGTCCCAATTCAATCTAGGAAAAGCAACTTGTATTGCAATGGCAAAGGCATTTCTTGAAGTAATTGAAAATGCTGGATATTATGCAGGAATGTATTGCAGCTCCTATTATCTGTCCACATTCTTTGATAGCAGTATCAGAGATAAATATACGATATGGCTTGCACACTATAATGTTACCAAGCCAACTTACAGTGGAGCGTATGATATCTGGCAGTATACTTCTAAAGGAAGAATCGGTGGTGTCAACGGTAACGTGGATATGAACTGGTGTTATACAGATTTCCCATCTAAGATTAAAGCAGCTGGATTGAACGGCTTCCCGAAGAGTGGTACAGATACACCAGCATCAGCATCACAACCAACACCGAAAAAGTCTAATGAAGAAATTGCAAAAGAAGTATTAGCTGGCAAATGGGGTAACGGAGATGAAAGAAAAAGACGTTTGACAGAAGTTGGTTATAACTATGCCGATGTACAGAAAGCAGTCAATGCATTACTGAACCAGAATGACAATACCACAATTGAACCAGTAGCACAGAAAACTGACGAGAAAAAACAAATTAAAGTTACTATCGATTTTGATGATCATCAGTATTCTGGACTCTTGGAAGAAATGTAAACAATACAAGAAAAACAAGCGGGGCATATGCCCCGCTTGTTTGCTACTATCATGATGATATTATCTCAAATACGGCGATTTATCCATGTCAACAATTTTAACATCATAGCCATCATACAGAATAACATTACTGTCGAAGTCATAATCAGTGGTGTCTGTTTCGATGATAGCATTAAGTTTATCCAACCATTTTTTCACTTCTTTCTGGAAATACAGTTTTTCACAATAGCCAACGCTATCGTTAAATGTTCCATCTTTTTCAATGTAATAGTTGAAAATGTCAATATCCATTAAGGATTCTTCCAGATATTCTTCCCGAAGTTCTTCATCGTATTTTGCAGCGTCCGGAAGAACCGGAATGCACCTAAACAAGCCAATCAATTTGGGTTCATATGATTCAATTTCTTCATAGCTTAAATCGAATTGGTCTTTGAGTTTATCCCTTGTAAAGCGATCGAATTTACCACATTCAATTCCTTCGCAATAGGTTTCCACTCCAAAACGAATAAATCCCGGAGCATCTTCAGGAAGATGTTTGTAATCTCTGAGAAGCATATGGGGTAGTCTAATTTGGTCGGACCCATTTAAACACATGATGAAATCCTTACCGTCTGTTGACATATAACCATACATGGCTCCTCTAATGATTTTTTTGTAATAATTTCTTAATGTCATAATAATTTCCTCCTTAATTGTGTTCCCTCCCCGAAGGGAGGGATGTGAAATTAGAAATATCTGTTTATCAGGTCCTCGTAATCGGGGACCCGTTTGTGAATAATATCACACATATTTCTGTTCGAAATATAATGGATATTGTGATTATAGTGTAAATCGCGGAATGTCTTGGCTCTGTTAAATTTGTTCTGAACAAGACTCTTGCACACCTGTTCGACGTCATGGTATGTCAGCTTATTTCTTTCTGTCGAGCCGGTTTTACTGAGTCTGAGGTTACTCAGCCGACAATCTGCACGATTGCCATTGTCATGGATTATTACAAGTCCCAATTTTTCGGCAATCTCTTGCTGTTTCTTTGGGAAGAATGTCGATACCATAATCTTGTCAACACGGACCTTTTTGGTACCACGTTTACCGGGAACTGATATTATGGCATTTCCCTCCGTACTAAACTCATAGCCATTCAATTTCTTATTGCCGATGATGATATCACCTTCCTTGTTCACTAATACGGACGGGAATCCCTCAGCACGTACATAGCCATCGGGTGTCTCGAATTGAGGGTAATCTTCAACAGCAGGCTCAGATTCTGGTGCAGATACTTCATTGACAGGTTCTGTGAGAACCTTAACACCAATGGCTTCACGGATAATGGCCATTGATGCAGAGAACTCGGTATCATCAACGAGTTCCAATACCTTGGACGCCTTGCTAAAGTCGACATCCATGATGGCAGCTGCTAATTCTTTGGCAGCATATGCCATTCTTTCAATTTTTTCGAATTCTTTCATAACAAATCTTCCTTTCTAAATTTTCATCACTGAGCGAGTAATTCTAGTGCTTTGTCTATGATATGATGATACTCAGACCACCAATCAGCTGCATCCTTTTTATCGAAGCCTGCACATTGGCAGGTTTCTTCAGCAACCAATGCTCGACACATGACAGGACGCTTATCATATGCAAGTTTACAACCAATCCCGTCGACAAAATGGATACACTCACCACCGAATGAGCGGTCTACATAAATGCGCTCATATACGACGCCGAGCACATTCATATAGCGTTGGAGGGTTTCCCATGTCACAAGCCTCTTATGGGGAGGACGAATGAACCATCCATTAGGATGTTCATCAGAATATCCCTCATAACAATCAAGGATATACTTTTCATCTTGCTGAAGCAGATTGGCGATTGCTTCCGGAGTGATATCTTCTGGATTATCAAATAATTGCCACGGACCGTATGCTCCAGAATAATGACGACAACAAGCACCATTGCATTTTGCACACAGTTCATGGTTTTCGGATGTGTCATTATTCTCAAAATGAGCAATCACATTTTCGGGTTTCTTCATAATAATTACCTCTACTTTCTTTTAATTGTTGGGAATTGCGATATATGCTATTTTCTGGAATTTCGTTCCTAGCAATTTATTTAATATCGACAAATCCAATCTCATTGATGATGAATGGTTTGTCTAATTCAGTTGTGGTTTTGCCCTCGTTGGGATCGGGGGCTTTACCATTCCAACTGATATCGACATTGGTCGTATTCATATTATCACTCCTTTAAAATATAATGATAATACCCGCCTTTCGGCGGGTATCTATTATTCTTATTAGCTTTCTTTGAAGATGTCAAACTGACGAGCATAACGTGGGAGTGCAGATAAATGCCGAAACAGTTCAAACATATTATTTATCTCTTTATCATCAGTGCGATATTCCTTATACAACGTCATTTGACAAACTCCACTGGTAAGCACATTAAGGTCCATAATCGGACCTTCCGGACTGATGATACGGGTTTCTGTATTCATCATGGGATTGAACGACCATAAAACACGGAAGAATCTCATTAACACTCCAGGTTTTGTAACATCATTAGAAGTTGTCAATGCCAGTATTACATCTTTACTCCATTCGAATTCTACAATTCCAAGTGGAATGATGGGTGGAATGATAGTCATGTTTTCCGGACTCAGCGGATTTTTGAAATCGAGCTGTTTCTGTTTATTAGCAAGCTTGGTAAATTCGCTTGCTTGGTATGTCTTGCATGTTTTTTCAGGATGCAATTCTTTGATACGTGCAGTCACCATATCCAAGAGTGCCAATTGCAATTCACATGCTTTTGTCGTATTAACAACATATGAATGAACATGAGTTGAAATGTTCGCGTCCATGAATTCGTAATCTCTGTTTAAATATTCCATAATAATTACCTCTGCTTTCATTAGCATTTATATTTAAACAAGGCCCACATGGGCCTTGTTTATGTACGATTTAGGCTGAGCGTCACGATTTTAAGTAGCATACAAAATCACATTGTATTGGGTTTTGTAAGCTTATGGAGATTTGGTTTATGACGGATGATAGTTAAAGTCGGATATTCGAATGAGTTGATAATGGCGGATGTTCGGATGGTCTTAAACGCATATTCGAATGTGTTCATATTGATATTAAGGATATTTGTTTTCATCATTATTTTACCTCTTTTCTTTGGACGACAAATGTATTGTCAGTCCTTGTCTTTCATTTCAATTTCATAGATAGCGAGTTCCTCAGGGCGATAACGTTTATCCATGTAGATGGCATCTCTTTCAGCGTCATATAAACGAACAAACTCGGATTCCTTATCCCAGATATCACCCTTGATGATTCTTTTGATAACACGGATGATTTCATGAAGCCGTGATTCACCACGTTCCTCTTTCTCAATTTGTTTGTAAAGTTTTTTGAGTCTTGCATCTGATGTGTCTTTTTTGGATTTCATTTTTCCAATACTGAGCTTCTGTTCGAGTTCCTGTAAATCAATCTTTAATTCCATGATTCATTATCCTTTCTAAATTGCGACTTCCATGTTTGGACAGTCTTTGAATTATTTATGATCAGTTTATTTTCATAAGATCCTCCGAATTTCCAATACCCGGAGGATCTTTATTTTTGTGCATACATTTTATCTCTTTCTCTCATGAAACGTTTCCAGCATGAGAGGAGCGATGACATGATCGATATATTTTTCACTAATTTGCATATTCCTCAGTGTTTCTGGGAATCGAGCAATTTCATATACCATGTTCCTGAAGTCAATATCTATTATGACAAAATCTTTTTGATTGATTGAAAACTCAATCAATGCGCCTGTATCATTGATGTCAAATCGATATCCTACTGGGATAGGAGGTTCGTGTTTTTCACCGGTTGGTAATTCACCATTAATTCGTGTCGTAATGGTGCTACCAGTTTCGTCATTCTTCAAATCTAATCTATCGACTGGATCGATGAATTTAAATCCATCGATATACACCATGACATTTGCGATGGTATTATACCACCAATTGTTGATTTCCCTTTGGATATTTGGGATTCTGATATGATTTTCTGTCATCTTATTCAACAACATATGACGTACTAATTCCATCCGTTCCTCCATTGGAGACATTACCCTTTGTGGAGGTGGTGCCACAGGAGGTGCGTTAAAATATCCCACGGGCTCCGAAACCGGAGCCTGGGGAATATTATTCGCTGTAGAGATGGGCTGATAGTTTGTCAGATTGTTGGACTTTCCGAAGTTATTACTGACCAACTGGTGGTTGATGGGTTCCGGAGCAGGAGTGGGTTCGGGTTCTGCAACAGGTGTTGGATGAACCGGTGTTGTGTTTACGGGAATGACATCGCCTTCCACCATATCGATCTTGATATCGAGATGATTGTCATTCATTTCAGCTGTTAATTTTTCAACAGCTTCCACAGGGTTTGTGCAGTTCAGTACGACATAAGATTTGCCGTTAATTGTAATTGTATAATTCATAAAATTTCCTCACTTTCTTAATGTGTCCCCCGCCGAAGCGGGGGATATGATTTGGTTTCTTATTTACAGTTTGTATTGTTACGGCCACCATTGAAAGAATCAATGATGATATCGCCGCTGACATTGAATGTGATATTACCGGAGATATCTGTCATGTCGCCAGCTGTCACGCTCAGACCGATGTCACCTGTATTGACATCAAGCGCTTCGATGTCAGGAATATCAATGGACTTCATCATTGGTACATCAGCTTCAGGATGTCCAACCGGAATCGATACCTGTTTTACTGTCTGCGGCGGTGTGGCAGTATCCTCCTTCAGAGATACATCAGAAACAGGTTCTGTTTTACCGCCGTCACAATTGTTACTGAGTTCCAGTGGCTGGACATCCTCTTCACAATCGAAACAACCCTGGCATACTTCCTTGTTTTCTTTGTCGCAGCAATTGTCGCAGTTGCAGCAGTGTTTTTCATTAAGCTTGCCGGGTTCCGATGCAGATGATTTCGGCAGCTCACAATCCTTGTCAATGAGGACCACATTAGTCAAGCGACTGATTACACCCTCATTTGAGGTGATACTGATATCGCCTACGCTCCATTTTCTGCTATATCCTAACTCAGACACCATTCCCGATTCATGGAACTCTTTGAATGAGGGCATTCCATCACCTAAATAATCAAGCACGATTTTAAGTGCCTTATCGTGCGATGTTGTTAAAACCCCAATCAGGTTGGTAGTCAACCCATTGTTGTTAATTTCGACGTCGAATACTTTCATATTTGCAGATGATAATGCCTTATGAATATCTACTGTAGTATTCGCATCACACTCCTTGTCAGTTTCGATGACGATATAGTTGTATTTTTCCTTCATGTTATCACCCTCCACATTAGTAGCATCCACGCTAGCAATATCCTCTGTGTTGATACCGATTATTTCGGAAATCGACTTAGTATAAGCTTCTTCCATAGCCGGAAGCTTTTCGGAAGCTGTTTGCGCTTCTTCCAACTTACGTCTGATGGCATCAAGCTTTGTCAGCACGGCTTCATATCCAGAAGCGGTGAAGTTGTACAGTTTGCCATCTACCGTGAAGGTATCGTTGGCACCATGATTCGGTGCATCCATCAGATTCAGGATTGTATGATAGAGCATGTCATCATGCTTATCCTGATATGCCTGGAGTTTCTCACTAGTCACACGTGCAATGGCAATGTCATTTGCCATAATGGAAATTTTGATACCATCATCGTGACGGTTTCTTTTTACTACGGATGTCAGGTTGTTATTATTGTTTTTCATGATAAATTATCCTTTCTGAAATAAGTTTGGAATCCTTATTTTACACTCTAACCATTGTGTAAGATTCCTTTGATTTGATATACATTCATTTTGGCGGATATTCGAACAAGGGAATGCTCAATATTTATACAGGTATTGAGCAATGTAGTTTCCACCAATCAGTGGAACTACTTCGATGTCTTCGATTTTAACGTTCTTCAATCCCTTTGCTAAAAGTTTTTTCAGAACATCAGACTTGATGACATCGATTTCTGATTGTGTAAATTGCTTCATTTCCATCACCCCCTTTCTATTATTGGATTTTCTTTTAAGCAATCATACACATCATCCTTTCTCCCGAACTAACCATCGGGAGAGTAGTTTAACGACCTGCTCAGGTCGATTTTCATAACCAGATCCCCGGCATGTGCCGGGGATTGGTAGCATACATTTTATACTTCGTGATATCTAAGATAAGCATCACAGAACTCATCAATCATCCTGTCACGATTCTCGATGATTTTCTTTTGCTCATCTCTCGGTATTAATTTTACCAGAACCGAGAGCTTTTCAGGAATCATATGGAATGCCACTTTTACAGGAATCATCGTTCTCCATGATTCACCCATGATTGTAGCTTGGATGTGAATACCAAGCGGGTGGTCACGTACATACACTCTGCGCATTTCAGCTTCCCCAAGGATTGTTCCGGACTCTGTTTCCAATCCGGAAAGATGCCGGAGCACATTTCCATAGTTGTCCTGAAATCCCAGGTCTTCTGGTTTCTCCAATGCCAAACCATATCCCTTTATCATTTGCTTAATACGATATGCTTCGGGGATTTCATTCTTATCCATGGACAATTTGTCCGAATGAACATATTCATCACTGTCAATCTGAATGTAGAACATGTTTGCTCGAATAGGACGAACGAATTTACAGAAGCAGTCATGACCATTTGTCACTCCCGCAGCTTTGAATGCTGGACTTAAGAATTCATTCTGTATGTCGGTTGATGACCTGACCATGGTTGCAAAGATACAGTTCCTGATATCTTTCGATTCAGGATGTTCTTTTGCAAACATCAATATTGCCCGTATTGCTGCCGGGCACATATTTTTGCCGATGTACCATTCCGCGTATCTGTCGAAGTCTTCAACTTCATACTTTTTCAAGTCTCTCATATTATTTTCCTCACTTTCATATTGTACCCTCCCCGAAGGGAGGGACGATTGTTTTTATTCTGCATAATAGCCCAGGCTGTATCCAACTCTTCCTTCTGGAATTTCTAGCGGGCTAATTCTGATACCGATTTTGTCATGAAGCAATTCGGATGACATTGCTTCTAAGTGCATTTCATCTTTTTCTACTACCACTTCCCATGACAGATCCTTCAGCGCTTCAACTTCATCACACGGTAACAAGTCTGAGATATGATTTGGAGCAGTTGTGAAGATATTTAATGCGTGTCTTGCGTTACGCGCAGATACTACGCACGCTTCTCCACCGTAATTCCAATTGACTTCGACTGTCATTAACCTGTCATTGGTACGGCAATATGATAATCTATTGTCATAGGAATTCAGGTCATGCAGTGCCAATCTCTTGCTGAGAACATATTCAACCTTCTCAATGTTCTCGTCTGAGAGTTCGTCGTTCTTCTCCTGATTGTAACGCCAGTAGTCGAATACGACGATATCTGGATGCAGCTGTTCCAGCTCGTCACCTAACTTGATTAATTCCTCATCTGAAAATTTATCATCAGATGAGATGATGCCGATTACAATACGAGCATCCATTAATCCTTTACTAGTCGCTCCCGTCTCGGCTGCATAGTCAGAAATGGCAAATCCGCAGTAGCGGTATAAACCGGTTGCTTCTGAGTTTTTCAGATACTTCTCACCGATTAATTCGGAAACCGTATCCATTTCCATTTTCTCAATAATTTTATTCTGTGCCATAATCATTTTCCTCACTTTCTATTATACAAACATCTGCATTGAGCAAAAGTTCTTCGTTGCAATATATCTCTTGCCAGAACAATCTGCATTAGACTTCTTCACCAGATATGCCGAATGTCTTTCTGCATTGATTGCTTCACGAGCATTTCTCACAACACGTTCAATCTCCATGACTGAAACGCGACTTTCATCATTTGGGATTCTGCGAGCTTTTTCTGCAAGATTACTCTTGTCGAGCTCCATGCACGTCCAACTGTCAGAAATATCCACAATAATGTGGATATTGTTGGAAGGCTCACCCAATCCAGCCCGGTCTTTAATGATATAATCAATACCGGTTGTTTTTCCAGATGCAACGAATGCTGAAGAGTATTCATTGATTCTGACAAGTTCGGATACTTCGAAATCGCCGTCCTCGATAAATGCTTTCTGTAAATCTTTCATTCTGTTCATAATGATTTTCCTCACTTTCGAAATGTGGGTGGGGTGTTCAATCCCACCCATTTGTTTTTACCGAATATTCTGATTAAATTCACTTGATGCGTCTGAGTAATTCTAATGCATCAAGCCAATCGAACTTTTCATTTGTCATATCAGTCACCTACCTTTTAACATATGTGACTGACTGTCAAACGATGTCTTTGCCGTATTTGGCAGCCAGAAATGAGTCACCAAAATGACTCAGTGCGGACAATTCTTTATCCTTGTCATGTCTGTGTGAAATTTCATGTGCAAGATAGCACACACCACCAACAACTGCTACGCCACCAAGTCCAATTGCGCCATATTTCAGCACTTTATGCTTTGTACTGCTCTTCTTCTCTTCACGAGCTTCAATAGCATATCTCGTCTCTCTTAATTCATTTAAGACGAGCTGATTATACTGGTCTTGTGTCATGCAAGGGTTTCCATAATTGACATAATTTGCCATTGCATTTCTAATAGCAGGTGGTACATTATTCCAATCAATGGCATACGGATTTCCTCCATTTTGTAATATTGTCTGGATAATCCTTGCCATTGTATTGGCATCAACACCCTGCTGTGCCGGCGGATTAATAATCATTGGCTGTGCTGGAGCAGTTTGATACACAGGCTGAGTCTGGACATATTGCTGCGGTTGTTGTACTGGTGCAGGTTGTGTGTTTTGTGCAGACAGTGCAGCATTGACCGCGTTATCAATCATATTTTGAATGTCCTGCGCCGTCATCATTAACGGCTGTCCTTGTGGATTCTGGTTTGCCATATTTTTCTCCTTTCATGAGAGGGGGAGAGTTGACCCCTTGGGAGATTAACTCTCTCCCATCGTTGTGACGTTTTAATCCATCCTAAGATGGATTCAGGATTGTGGATGGATGAAGGCATATCGATATGAGTCTCTCGACCTGAGGTCCCTCGTTATAGGCGCACCATACGTGTAAATGTATGGCCATATCGGTATGTATTGCACTTACGGGTTTGCGGCGCCTACTACTTGTTCGTAGTAACGGATGATCAGTCCGACGCTTAGTGTACCTTCTCCACAGCTCCTGGTTCTCTTTGTTGCTTATTTGCGTTTGATTGTTTCCGTGCCATAACGTTGGTCTAAATCTGCAACCATGGCACATGTGCGGATGAATTCGATAGTTGTCATCTTTCTCACATCTTGTGTGACATTGATGAGCTTGGAAGCCATTCTAAACCTGTCTACGTCAGAATATTCTTTCCATAACTGCTCGAAGTCATATCTCTCTTCTACTGTGAGAGGACGATTGCCTACAGCTTCAGCAATCACCTTTGCTTTTTCATGGTCCATTGGATTGTACCTCCATATTTCTTTTTTGGTTTTACGATATCTTAAACATTGATGAGCTTGGAAATGCATTTATCAATGTTATTTTTGACATCGTCCAATGTCAATTGTTCAATAGAAGACTGATTGGTTTTTGCGGAGCCAATCATGTATTTGAAGTCCTTCATATTGAATCCAACGGTGAACGACGGTCCATCGTTTCACCCCTTGTGCAAGCTTAAGCTTGTAATTTCTTGATACAAGCATCAATGTTGATTGCAACATCATCGAATGTCAGACTATCCAATGACGAATGTTCTGGTTCTTTTAAATTACAAATCTCCAGAATATCATTGATGCTTGTTTCAACAATGGTTGAGTGTTCCATTCACTCACCCCCTTTCATTATGTGTGAGACTATCTTGGCCGCCCTTCGGGGCGGCTCTGATATTCTCTGTTTCGGACCCAAGAAGAAATTCACCGATCCTTTTTGTGGACCGGGGAACCGAGGACCACAATACTCAAAAAGAATATTGTGGTCCTCTCTTGGTTGGACTATATATGAACATACCCCGTTGTTGGCGTGGGGTATGTAGATGAGGTGTTTAAGACATTAGATTTCCCTAATGTCATATAAATGATATATATATCAAAAAATAAAAAAATAGCAAATTTTGTATGCTACCGGGAAATGGCAATATAGTACCTGTTGATACTGTCTATTATTTTCTAAATATCCATGTATATTATTAGATTGACCGGAGGTCAATCTGAATATAATAACATAGTAAATAGAAGAAGAAGAGTAACAGGTAAGTACCATCACAGATAGAAAGGATATGATAGAATATGGATAGACTGAATAAGGTAAAAACATACGGAATTCCAAAACCATTAGATTATCCAGAAGGAAGTATCTTATTTGATGTAAGATATGTTCGTAGACCATCTGAAGAATTCGAAGTTGTCTATTGGAACCCTAAAACGGAACGATTGGAAGTCAAATATGAAAAGCCAATCGTTGATATCTGGTTCTTGAAACCTGAGTGTCGAACAAACCAGTATCAGATTGCACAAGCCAAACTCGGAGATTGTTATCCGGTCTATTGTCAACCATCCAAAATTGCAAATGTAATTGCGCAAGAGATAGGTGGAGAATGGGGTCAGTTATTTGATGACATGAAGGATGCTTATGGCGTATATGATTTAAAGAAAAAGATGTGTGAATGCCCGTGGGTATTTAAGGCAGATTTCAAAGAGGATGTATACTTTCGATTACGATGGTTGAATCAGTATGGTAGAGATTTCGATATCTCCAAGGTGAAAGTGGCTTATTTAGATATTGAGGTCGATACCTTAGACAGGTCAATCGATCCTCGAGATTATCAGAATGCACCACAACCTGTGAATGCAGTTTCATTAATCTTAGATGAACAGAAGATTGCAGCATTATTCGTATTAGGTCCACGTGATGAATCCCAAATCGATAAGAAATATCATCCGTTATTATTGAAGCAAAAAAAAGCATTTGCATGGTTGGAGCAACATCAACAGGAATTCAAACACAAGATTGTCGATACAGATAAAGACAACAAGCAGTATCTGGAAGGATATGATATCCGAGTGCATATCTTCCCATTCGATCAGGAGATATATATGATTAAGCTGATATTCGAGTATATCAACAAATATCGACCATGGTTCTGTTTATCATGGAATGCACCGTTTGATGATAATTATCTCATGAATCGCATCAAGTGGCTTGGATATGACCCGCTCACATTCTTTATCCCAACCGAATTCAAGACGAGAGTATTATTCTTCTCAGAAGATAAGAATCCGAGTGCTGCAATCCCAGATTCCAAGGACTTCTTCTATTGTTCATCTTACACACAATACCTGTGTCAAGAACGATTATGGGGTGCGACACGAAAGTCCCAGCAGAAACCTCGTTCCTATTCCTTGAATTATGTGGGTAAGATGACAGCTAAGATTGTAAAGTTGACAGATACAAAGAGTGGTAAATTCCGTGAGTTTGCATATACAGATTTTATCAACTTCTTGTTGTATAATATGCGAGATACCGTGGTACAAAAAGCAATTGAGTTTAACTGTGGAGACTGTGGTGCATTTGCCTCCCGGTCATATTCCTTCTGTACCCAATTCTCCAAGTGTTTCCAAGAAACGCATATTGTGCGAGATTCTCGTGAATACTACTTTGAGAAAGAGCAATATGTACAAGCCTGTCGTCTGTTAGTACCTCCTGGAATTGATACTGCTTATGAAGGAGCATATGTTGCCGACCCAGCATTGAACAATTGTGCGGGATTAATCATTAATGGTAAGAAAACTAATAAAGTGATATACGGAGCGTTAGATGCAGATGCTGCTTCTTATTATCCATCCACGAAAATGGGTGAGAATCAAGACCCCATGTCATTGGAATATAAAGTCATCGTGAATAACGAAGAAATATGGTTGAATGGTTCTCACAAGAATCGTTCTTTCAATCAAGAATATTGGTGGTTTGATTCTGATGGAGGTAGACACAAAAAGGACCTTAGTGGTCAAATCATCAACTCATATAAGAATGGCAATGTTGCATCTACGATGTACAATTGGTTTAATGCACCAAGTATCACAGATGTATTTGCTTATCTTGATGCCAATTTAGTATAAGGAGGAAATATAAGTTATGAATGAAATTCCAGAAGTAGAGATGTACAATCAAGCTGAATATTGGATGAAGCTCTATGGTGTGAATGTAAATGTACAACGTGCAATCCCTGAGGTATATGATGGATTGAAACCCGTCCATCGGAGATTGCTGTATACCATGTTGAAGACACATGGTAAAGGTCAAACAGAATCCGTGGCAACACTCGGTGGTGCGGTATTGAAATATCATCCCCATGGTGATTTGGGGATGAGAGACATCATTGCAAATATGGCACAAGACTTCTCCAACAATGTTCCACTGTTTGTTGCACATGGAAATGCCGGAACAAAAGATACCGGCAACAATGCCAGTGCGGGAAGATATTGGAAGGTGTCTGTATCTGAATTTGCGTATGATGTATTGTTTGATGAATTTGATGGTAAGGTAGATATGAAACCAAACTACGATAACACGGCAGAAGAACCCATCAGGTTTCCGGCAAAGTTTCCTATCATCCTCTTGAACGGAACTACAGGAATCGGGTATACGTTATCATCTGATATCTATCCTTACAATCTTTCGGAGATTGCAGATGCCACAATCAAATTATTGAAGAATCCAAATGCAAACATTCATCTTGTTCCAGATTCACCAACTGGTTGTGATATCATTATTAAAGATGAAGAATCCTTTTGGATGCAGTCTTCCTTTGATGTGGATAATGTGAATTATACCATCACATTCACCAATACCCCATACAAGGAATTCTTAACCAAGATTAACAAGAAGCTTTGTGAAATCCAAGATTCTAACAATCCCATTCCGGAGATTATATCAGCAGATAATGAATCTGACTTGGTTCATGATAAGCTGAAATATACGATTCGTTGTAAGCCGTGTAATCTGTATCAGGTATTAAATAAACTCTTTAAACGTGTGGAAGGTCTCAGAATTGCCATCTCCGCCAGAAACATGTTGGTGGTAGATAATGGTATGAATCACAAGTATAATGTCAAACAGATTCTGTTGGCATGGATTCGTGCTCGTATCCAATCCAAACGTGCATGGTTCCTCAGGAAGACGGTTCAGTTGAAGACCGATATCAACATGCTGGAAGGTAAGATGTTCATGTTATCTCCCAAGAATCTGCAGACTACCATCAAGACATTTAAGGATTGTAAAACCAAAGATGATATCGTTCCAGCATTGGTCGATGTATTCCATCCAAATGTATCAACATCACAAGCCAGATACATGATGGATGTGAAGATGTATCAACTTACGCATGAAGAATTCTTGAAGACAGAAAAGAAGATTGCAGAACTGACGGAAGAGCTTAATAGAATTGAGGAAATCGTAAAGGACCCTCAGAAGATTAATGATGAAATTATCAATGAAATCAAACAAATCAAACAGAAGTATGGATATCCCAGAAGAAGTAAGATTATCAATGCAAATACATCTGATGTGGTAAATATTGGATGTGTACAAATCTTACCAGATGGCAGTTTCATCTTAACAGAAACAGAGAATCCTGAACACCTATCATCGGATGTCATCCCCATTCAGGGTGATGAGGTTTGTCTCATTGATGAAAAGGGACAGTTTGTTTGGTTGGATACCACAAAGCTGTCTCACAATACTAAGTTCACATTAACTTCCGTTGGTAAAGTGCAAATGGGTAAATGCATCATGGCAGTCTCCAACACTTCCCATAAGATTGCCATCTTATCCAACAAGGGTAGAATCAAGTATATGCCAATTGATAAACTGCAAGTGAATACGAAGAAACCACTCATTCCATTGGATGTAGATGAAGAGATTGTGTCCATTCTGGATATTGCGGATGAACATTGTGACATTCTCATGTATACACCAGATGGATATGGAAAACGATTCAATGTATCCGAACTGAATGAGGTTGCATCATTAGATTCTGTTGGTCAGTTCATTATGAAAGAAGACCATGGTGCATCTGGTATGTTCATGCTCAATCCCAAGAAGCCACTTCTCATGTATGTGACAAGACTTGGTAGAATGAGATTGAATGAATCCAGATTCCTCATATCCGGTAAGAAGTTTGGAAACACACAACCCCTCATCAAGTTATCTGCCAATGATGATTTGATTGCGGTATTGTGTGTGACCAAGGAACAAACCATCACTTTGAACCATGCTGACTCCAGAGTCACAACAGTTCATGTAGATAGTATTGACCCGACTACCATGAGCATGCCACCGGTTCGTCCGAAGCATGTACCCGGTGTCAAAGTCATCAGAGCATTTGTATCATAAACGATAAGATGCCCGGGATATCCCGGGCATCACATATTTTGAAAGGAGTTTTATTATGGAAAATTTAGTTGAGAAAATGCAAACAGAATTGATGGATTTATTTGATGAGGGATGCGATAAACTCTTCAAAGATAAAGCTATCAGAGAAAGATGCGACAAATATCATCAATATTTGTCTATCAATATCGAGACAATTCATGATGCATATTTTATCCGTAAAGAACGTGACAGACTAAGAGAGCTATATGGGGATGATAAAAAGGATGACTTCGAGAAAGCAATTCTGGAAATGATTGAAGACTATACCGTTCTCAGTCCACAAGAACCTGCCATGTCAATTTGTCAGTGGTATTCAGCAGTCTTGGCTGATGACCCCGACAAAAAGAAGATTATGGTTCTCGATAAAAATTTGACAATCTATATGTCGATTGATGAATTCTATCATCAAGCATTTCTGAATCTGGATAGATTGGATGATGTATTAGCATTCAATAAACTGATACTCCGTCATGAAATGGGTCATATCAGAGACTATATCAGTCAAGTTGGCATGCCCGCCAAACAATGGAAGAAACAGGATGAAGCTGATGAGAAAAAGAAGAAAGAGGTTCTTGTGAAGTTGGAAGAATTCAAACATCGGATGTTGCCTTTAAGAGACATTAGATATGCTTCCAATTTAATGTATTATAACGAAATACCTGCTGAGAAGCGTGCCAATGAACAAGCCGGTTTCACTCCAGAAGAATTGGAGTTGTTATATAACCAATACAATCTGAACTGACAAATTAGATTTTAATAAAGAAAGGTAGGTGATGCCACGTGAGTACAGGATTTGAAATTCGAGTATTTGCAACTAGTGTTCGTGTATATCCCGGGAGAGAAGCTGCCGAGTTATTAATGCCTCTCATCAATCTTCTGACATATGAAGATGAATTTCAAGAGATGACAAAGACACTTGGATATATTCTCGATGAAGAACAAGACTTGCTATATTTCCATAAAGGTGTGGATGTATCTTACATTCATCGCTTATTGGGAAATGCAAAAGTAATTCATATGCCGGCAGATGATGCTCGGCATATGCAATTTGAATATGAGGAAATTATTCCACCTCGTAACAATGAACAAGTGGATTGTATTAACTTCATCATGGGGATTAATCAGCATAAAGAGAATGAGAATGATTACCAAATATTCTTGGTAAAGAATCCCGGTTTTGGGAAGACATTCTGTTCCGGTGTAGCTGCTTGTAGATATGGTGTCAAAACATTAATCATTATGCATCGAGACCAACTTAGAAAACAATGGTTGAAATCATTGTATCAGATGTGTGGTTTATCAGAAGACGAGGTTCACGAGATTCAAGATTCTCAAGAGTTATATGACATCGCATATGATCATCATGAATTTGATTATGATGTATATTTAATGACACATGCCACATTCCGTGCTGGATTAAAACGAATTGGAAATCTGAAAGATGCTTCTAATATTACAAAGAATCTCGGGATTGGATTGAAGATTATTGATGAGGCACATTTGGAATTTCGTGATACATTGATGATGGATTTCATCTTTAATGTACAACGGAATCTATATCTGACAGCAACAGATGGACGTTCTACAAAAGCAGAGAACTCCATCTTCAAACATGTGTTTGCCAATACCACATTCTATCGTCCATCCACATTGTTAACATCCAACCAACCATCCAAATGGGTAGAATATAACATGGTGCAATTAAACACACATGCCAAACAAAACATTGTTCGGTATCGTGTAGAGGGTGGTCGTGGAATGAATCCAGCAACGTATGGAAAATGGGTAATTGCTTATGATAAGAAACAAACCCATTTCAAATGTTGCCGAGATATTCTGAAGATGATTTATGAGAAAGATCCATCAGCTAAGGTATTATTGTTTATGCCATTGATTGATTTATGTACCGAATGTTCTTACTTCTTAACGAAGAATCTAAACTATGATGAATCATTTGCATATGACTTAACTATTCGAACAATTAATTCCAAGAATACGAAAGCAGAGAATGAAGAGAACAAACATGCGGATGTGATTGTAACAACAGTTGCATCATGTGGTACTGGTACGGATATTCCCGGGATCACGGATATCATCAATTGTTCTCCGTTTGTATCTCAAGTAACAGCCAAACAAGTATTCGGTCGAATTCGTTATTGTGGAAAAGATTGTCACTTCTATGATGTCTATGATGCTTCTGTAAGAATGGATGGATACTGGATCAAGAGTCGGTCTAAGGTATTTAAACAATTAGCTACGAAGACGAACTATATCACATGGGAACCTGATGACGAAGAAGATTCCGAGAAAAATAAAATTTGATATATATATGATTAATATGATATAGAAATATATCATCCTAATATAATATCAAAAATAAAAATGAAGGAGGAATCATTATGTTAGGAAAAGTTATGGTAGGTTTATTTGGTGCAGCAGTTGGTGCAGAAATCGTCAAGGATGCGGTAAGAGAAGCATCCTCTGACAGAATCTATGTTGTACCCAGCCCTCAGCCACAGTATCAGCAGGGCGGCCGTCCTACTCAGCGCGGCTACTACAGCACTGCACCGCAGCCGCGCCGCCATGTTATTCATATTCATCAGGAAACATTAGATGTTCTTGATGATATGAAACATGCCTGCAATTTTAAAGCCCATTCTGTGGGCCGAGAAATTGCGTACCAGATTCACAATGGGTGTGAATCTGGGTGGCATGGATGTTATCCGTGCTCAAGCCTGGCACGTCGCGAGTTGGCAAGATTGGCATCCGAAGCTGATGTATATGATGTAATGCCGCATGATGGTGATGCGGCATACCTTCGTCTTTACAGAGGTATTTTGGCTGTCATTAGCACAAGTTGCGAGATCATCTGGTAAATGAAATCCAATCACCGTGTAGGTGAACCCGGAGCAATAGTTCCGGCCGCCGATAGGTGAATCAATCATCCAAACATCCACACAGGATGGGTTATCATATGATAACCCATCCCACAAAGAAAATCATGATACTGTCCGCGTCGTGATTTTCTTTTTATCCGAAAGGAGTATTTATGAGAGCAAAAGCAACAACAGCCAATGGAATGTTATCAACTTATAAATGTATTGGTGTAGCATGTGTGGTTGGTACATCGCTTGCTTCGATGTTGATTCCAACTCAATTGTCAAATCATTTTAACATTCCAATCACAACAACAAGAATCATCACATTCTTATTGACATCGATTACATCATATGGCATTCTTAATCACATCCAGCATATTTGGTTGGAAGCATATAATAGCTTGTTATCTAAAGAAGCATATGACATTCAACAAGCATTGAAAGAATGTGGACGTATCGATATTGAAGACATTGATGAAGCCATTAAAACATTACAGATTATCAAGGATGCAACAGATCCAAATCAGAATAAATAATACACGGGGGCTTCGGCCCCCGTTCTTAATATTATTCTGAAGCTTCTGTGAATCCTTGCGGTGGTGTATCTGGAGCATCGTTGTTTTCATCCATAAACTTCTGAACAAATTTCGGAGGTTTTCTGAACTTTGGAAATCTGATATCTGGATCTCGTTTCAATAACTCGGTTTCTAACCATTCTTGATATCGCATACTATCATATGCAACCCATGTCATCAACTGGTTAATTTGTGTTTCAAGATTGCTTACTTGCTGTTTCAGTAAGTCATTCTGCTTCCTGAGTTCTTTAATCTCCGTAGTCCTACTTTCAAATTCATGTTTGTAAGTAGTACTTAATTCCAGCATCTGTTTCTGTATATGTTCATCCATTTTAATCTTCGTTGAAGCCTCATTGTCAGAAATCTGTTGTCTGAGTTGTTCAATCTCAGTCGCATTCTTCTTACGTGACATCAATGATGTAATTAGTGTGGATAAACCTCCTGATCCCAGAACAGCAATAATGAGTGCGGTAATTTGTGATGCATCAAACATATAAATGTCTCCTTTCGAGTGTGAAAATGTGATTGGTGTTACAGCCAAAATTACCATTCCGTGTAACGTATAAATTGAATTTCAGAAAGGAAAATTAGTTATGAAAGATTTTATCCATGATTGTAAACATATTGCAAAACATCATCCGATTCTCGCAAGACTCTTCATCATCTTAATGGTAGTAGCGTTCTGTCTTGGTTGGGCCCTGAATGTCTATGTGAGAACCAACAGAAAGAAACATGTTATTCGTGTGGATATTTCTGAGTCGGTTCAAGCTACTACAGAATATAATGAATCTTGGTGCAAAGATAAAATCGTAAAGATCGATGGCCAAGATACAACTGAAACTATTATTAAATAAATGAGAGGAGGTGAATGAATTGGGACGACATAAGAAAGGCTTGTGCATCGACAGAATAGAAATTGACGATAAAGGTAAGATGAAGGTCATCACAGAAGATGGCTCTGAATTGAAAGTCACTCGTCAGGAACGTGCGGTACTGGCATTCTATAAACATCCGAATTATGAGGATGAAATTAGGCATGCCATGTCAAATCCAAATATAATTGGCGATGATTTCCGTGTATTCTCAAATGGGAAATACGTATATCATCATCACCAATTAGCAGAATAAACATAAACAACATGGTGGACCCGGCATATGCCGGGCCCCAACATTTTTAAGGAGGAATTTATTATGACAAAGAACGCAAGAAACCATATGTGTGAGATTGATAATTGTATCTGCACAATTCCATTGACAGTTGATATCTCTCTTGTTATTATGGAGAGATGTGAAGACATGGTCAGAACATGCTTTTGTGATGACCGTATTTCACCAATGCTCGGTTATAATCCAAGATGGACCAAGCTCCGCTATTACAAAGAAGGAGATAAAACATCTTGCTTCATTCAGAGAGATGGCATAAAGTATGACTTTCTCCAAGGAACAGATGGCAAAGATGACTTGAAATATGTCGGTTAAAAGTCGTCTAACTTGTTCAGCTGTTTACCAACCTGATCGAGTCCGACAGAAGACCCACCAGCGCTTATGCCGATAAAAATAGCTTCAACTAGATTTGTCCCCATGTCTACGTCTTCCATAAAGTATCCGATGATACCAAGGATCAATCCGAAGAAGATGGAGATAATGGGGATATATTTTTTGATGTCAAATCCAAAAGTAGTTTTTGCCACGTAAATTACGATGTTATTTAACATTGTGACAAACGATGTAATGGTAATGATACTGAATTGCATCATATAAATCATCCTTTCATATATATAATATTTTATTGATATCACGAGATATTTACATTTTCGTGATACACAATCAAATACAATTTTATCAAATAGGAGGAATTCGTTATGAACGAAGAACTGAAAACAACCGCACAGATGCTCGATGAAGCATTGACAGAATCCACAGATACCTTTGAGGTAGATGCATCAGATGTGGAACTGTACACACCGGAAGAAACTGAAGAAGAAGCAGATGACACATTGGAAATCCATTTGGCATCTGGCACAAGTTTGACCATGAGTTATGATTCCATGGATTGGGAATCCGTTTGGCTGAACAATGGTCCGACCATGTTGAACAATGTGCTTGCGATTATGGCAAAGGCGCGTGACATGCGTCAAGCACCCATTGGCGATGACAGAACCAATCTGGCAAATGAGATTATCGACCTCGTGCAGAACGCATTCAAAGAGATGGGAGTGCCTGAATTGGATTATTCCGGATTCATCTTTGAAACAACCACAGAAGAAGCATTGCTGTATATGGAAGACTATGTCAGATTGGTATCTGAACTCGTGCATATTGCACAGGTAGAAGTTATCATGAAACCAACAGATGGTATGTCGTTTGATGACATCATTTCCAAACTCTCCGACTCTATGAAGCTTGATAAAACAGAATAATGATATGCGGGGCTTCGGCCCCGCTATCTTATATAAATCAAGTAGCTTTAACTAAAATAATACATGGATTATTCTCCATGTATTATTTTTTCTTATAAAGGAGATATTTGTTATGAGTATTGAATTAATTACCCCAAGTGTGAGATTTGTCGACAAGGTGAATGGCTTCCAGATCATGGATAAGCTGGAGAAATGTGCCAGAACTTGTTATCAATCCAATGATAAGCAACATACAAAATCAACAGCTGATTTCCTACGTGAAATCATCAAGAGTGGCCACACGTCTGTATTGGAACATGAATCTATCACAGTTGATGTGATTACGTCACGTGATGTGCTAGCGGAATGGACCCGTCATCGAATTGGTGTGGCTTATTCCGTGGAATCCACAAGATATGTCAATTATGAAAAAGGTGCGAAATTTATTATTCCACCAGAATATGATGTGAATATGGAAGACAATGCAACAGATGAATTGGTAACACGTTTGCAGGTATTTAGAGAAGCTTGTGAAACATCTGCTTACGCCTATGCACAAATGATCAAGCATGGTGCAAAACGACAAGAAGCCAGAGCAGTTCTTCCACAAGCACTCAAAGTGAATATGAAGGTGACAATGAATATTCGTGCATGGAGACATTTCTTGGAACTCAGATGTGCTCCTTCTGCACATCCGAATATCAGAGAGATTGCAATTGCCATTCTGTTATATTTCCGCAAGAAGATGCTTCCTTTGTTTGAGGATATCAAATACGATGAAGCTTTTTACCAGAACCACAAGAAGAGAATTGATGCGATTGTGCAAGAACCCATGAGAAAGATTACCATCAACGATCTGGAAGAAAAGGTTGCAAAAGCAGCGCATGAGAAAGCTCATGAAGAATGCCAGAAAAAGATTAAAGAAACAATGCAAACATCCAATCAGTCCGTACTGAATTTTTCGAAAGACAGTTATGAAGAATATATGAAAGCTACAGAAAAAGAAAAGATTTACAAGATGACAGCAGCCATGAAACTTGATGAAGATGTGAAAGATAAACCAGAATTCGAACAAATGGATCTTGATCAATTGCTTGATATGTTGTTCGATAAAAGGGTTCTTGATAAAGAGCAATTGAAGGAGCAGATTGAGGAAGATATGGAATACATGAAATTGTTAGAAGACCCAATCGAAGCAATTCGTTATTGGATTGGACTAGGACTGGAGGATTCAATATTATGAAATCAGAAAAAATTGTAATCGTAAGTGCAGTAGATGCTGGTCTCGCATTATATTCAAACCACGAAATCAGCACCAATGACATCAGAGAAATTGCGATGGTAAATAATCCATTGACAGATGTGACATTTGTTCGTGCAAAAACACATGATGGGAAACTCATCATATGGGAATATACCAGAGTCAGCAAGACTGTGAAGAGACAATATCACCGCACATATCGTTTTAAGATATTTGATTTCAGAACCTTTGATGATGAAGTCATGACAATCAATGTCTTATTTGATATGGGATATCGTGTACGTGAGATTGCGGCATTCACTGGTTATTCACCATCTACGTGTACTCGTCGTAAGAATGCAATTCAGAATGAAGCTGCATATCCGTCTGAGAAATATATCGATTTCAAAGAGAATGCAATGAAACATTTTAAGAAGTAAGGAGTGATATTATGATTTGTATTCACCACAATGATGCAGATGGACATTGTGCCGCTGCCATCGTTGCAATGCAGATTGCAAATGATTTTGAACCAAAGACATTTATCGAATATGGGCATCAAAAAGCAATTGAATTGAATGAAGAAGACATTCATAACAAAGAACGAGTTATGATTGTGGATTTGGCATTGGATGAACATGTGATGCAAGTAATTCGAAAATGTTTAAAGAAAGATTGTGATATTATCCATATCGACCATCACATTGGTGGAAAAGAATTTGAAAAGAACCTGAGTGAACGTGATAGGATTTTGTACGAACGTGTTACAAACTTTTATCGCGCGGATATTTCTGCATGTATGCTGACATACGTCTATTCCTCTATGACAATGGATGAGCAGTTGAATCCCAATTCAGTAGAATATGATTTCACGAAAGATTATACTCATCTGGCATTTTATCCAAATGACAAAAGACGTATGAGAGAATATGGTGTCCCAGATGCCGTTCGTTATATTGACGACAACGATATATGGAGGCATCAATTTGATAATTCCAAATATTTCGTGACTGCATTAAGGACGCTCGATACACAACCATTGAACAATGATGTGTGGGAAATGTTGTTATATGAGCGCGATTATAAACAGATTGCTTCGTTGGTGGACCTTGGTCGCGGAATTGTGAAATACCAGAAATCGATTTATGAACAAGCAAATCATAATGGATTTGAAACAGAAATCGATGGATTCAAGGGATGGGTTGTAAACTGCCCAATTGGTAATTCTCTATTATTTGGCGATAAGTATATTGAATATGATTTCGTGTGCAAATTCTCATACGATGGTAGTGTTAATAAATGGAGATATACCTTTTATTCCAATGGCAATTCACAATTTAATTGTGCTGAAATCTGTCAAAAGTACTTTAATGGAAATGGACATGTGCACGCAGCAGCTGGGTTTTTAAACCATAACTTCTTTGATAGTACATGTGCTACTGTTGTAAATGCCATATAAATAAACAATACATGCGGGGCATTAGCCCCGCACCCAATTTTAAATACTGATTTAAAGGAAGTGATAATATGTCAAACAAACTTATTGGTTATGATAATGCCTTATGGAGAGTAGAACAAGAATTTTCTTATACGGGAGAAGACCAACCCTTCACACTACAACCTGGAGAATACTTGTTCATTTGTGAAGGAGCACGTGGTGGAAAAGGTCTACGTGATCAACATGAATATGGGGCAATTACCTTTGGGGAAATCACATTGAATGAAACAACCACATTTCATGCTGTCGTTGGACAAGACGGTGGAAACTGTAGTATGGATGATGTACGTGCAGGATATGGTGGCTTTAATGGTGGTGGACATGGGGGCTTGCATACCAATGCAGCATCTGGTTATTACCATGGAGCTGGTGGTGGAGGTGCCACGGATATTCGTTTATTACCATATGATGAGAATGAATATCCCACACGTGGATGGTGGGATGATGTAGATGATGATCCTGTGAATACCACATTGACAATGGAGGATTTTTGTGAAGAAGATGATACCGTTTATCCAGAATTACCAGATGATGGATATGAACGAATCGATCGGTTGTATATTTCCAGTAGTAATTTTCTTGATTTGGGATATACAATTTCACAGAATGTGAATGAATTGACAATTATGATGGATATTATGTGGCTAGACTATAGCGAACATCATTTATTTGATTATCAAGGCTCTTCCGTTGTAGGTGCTTTTTCATTTGAAATTAAGAATTTCCAATTATATGGGTGGATGATCACACCATCATCATCGTCTACATCATATGCACAAATTTCATCATTTCCATTAATGGCATATCAACGTCATCATTTACGGTTTCATATCAAAAATCCCACCATTGAGATATACGATAATGATGTGTTGATCGGTACATTGAATGGTACATCTCCGGTATTCGATTCACGATTACATTTGCATTTTGGAAGATATAATAGTAACACAGCTGGATTTTTGGGATTGGTTCATCGATTCCAAGTCATAGAAGATGATACAACAGTCATCGATTTGTTACCATGTAAGCATTCTTACAAGGATGGGGGTATTTCAAAAACAGATTATGGCTTTTACGATGTAATTCGACAATTGGACTTTGTACCGAAGAATGCACAATCTTATTTTGACACATCGCTGTATGTTCCCTTGGAATATATGCAAGCATGGGCCACTTCATCATCCTATCATAGTGCGGAAATCAACACTTATTACATTCCAAAACCAAATACCAAAGTCACAATGGATGTGGTGTGCTTCTGGGAAGGTGTTAATTCAAACACTATAAGAACACAACAATTGTTTGGATGTGGTACTAATACTAATGAAACAGCTGGCAGTAAACAATTTACGTTCGGAATCCGTTATACCAATTCCACAACCGATTACCAGTATGCCTATTATGCACGTGACGGGCAACTTTCCAAAACAAATGAATTTCATTATCATGAACGATTACACATTGAATGTTTTGAACGAGAAGCAAGGATTTATCAAAATGATACATTGTTACAAACCATCGAAGTACCTGATGCCGGATTAGATACCGCAACAATTCCAATGTATATTGGTTCCATTGCATATGGAACTTCCGTAACGTCTCCATCAAGACAAACGTCCTATGTCAATTTCCAAGTATATGAAATGACTATTTCAGAGATTGATGAAAATCATAATGAAACGGTGATGCGACATTTTATCCCCGCAAAACAAGGGATTGATTCTGATTTAATTGGATTATATGATACGGTCCATCACATCTTCATACAAGGAACATCGTGGAAACCTGGACCTCGTCGAATGGTCCATCCAACCATCCAAACTTCTCAGTCATTGCATTCCCGAATCATGGTTGCAGCTGGTGCAGGTGGGGGTATTATGACAACCCAAGCATCTTCCATCAATTATTTACAACAAGACGGCATTTCATATGGCGGTGGCGCATATGGAACAAGGTCATCGCAATCGAATCATAATTATACATCATATAATTCACAAACGAATTACAATCGATATCTATATCCAACACAATCATCTGGATATATGTTTGGATATGGACAAACTGCGGCAAATGCTTCATCTGACACGATACATGGAAGCAGTGGTGCTGGTGGAGGATGGTATGGTGGATTTGCAAACACGCCATATGTTACTTCGAGCACCTATACGGGAGAAGCTGGTGGTGGGGGTAGTAGTTATGTCCTCACAGCGCAATCATACAAACCAAGCCATTATATTCCCAATGAGAAATATTATTTCACGCATGCACAAATGCATGCTGGCTTGGCAATGGGCGATTTGTTTGCGGAAAATAATGCAAATCATGAATGGGAAAATGGTCATGTTTATATCTGTAAACGATCTTCCATACAGAAGAATGATGTTGTGGTATATCCATGTACTGGTTCTGTCATGTCACATGTATTACCTCCCGGTAAATATCGGATTAAAGCATGGGGTGGAGATAGTGGCTCCAGATGTTATATGAGCAATTGTGCAAAGGGTGGTTTTTCGCAAGGGATTCTTGCGACCTCTGACGCACATACCTTATTCGTGCATGTTGGTGGAAGTGGTGGACCATATCCAAGTATTGGAAATGATGAAACTTCAAAAACAAATATTGCCATTGCAAATTGTCCATCACATATGTACAATGGCGGTGCAGCAATGACGAATGTACCTTCCTCAATTTATGCTTTTCCAAGTACGATGTATGATATGTCTGGTGGTGGATCTGATATTCGAATTGATGTGGATGATTATTTACACCGCATTATTGTTGCTGGTGGAGCTGGATCCGAAGGAGCATTGGGTACAATTGGAGGACCCGGTGGAGGAACCTCTGGCGGAGATGCAAATGGAACCGTTGGTACCAATAATGGACCTGGAACACAGATGGAAGGATTTGCATTTGGATATGG
>Ga0326511_10000542_pt1 | contig 33047 bp, 50 predicted proteins | sample 0_2496_0518_D_FD_203701 | JGI IMG/M metagenome (GOLD analysis project Ga0326511, IMG submission 203701) | Bovine rumen microbial communities from UC Davis, California, United States - 0_2496_0518 | ecosystem: Host-associated > Mammals > Digestive system > Stomach > Rumen | place: USA...
TTTTGATCGCTTCGAGGGTCGTTGTGTAGTCAAATGTCAGATCGTCCGTGAGTTTCTTCCCTGCTACCGCCGTGATGTTCCCGATCTCAAACCGCCGTAGACTGTTCGCGCCGACTGTCGCGTTATGGGCGTTAAACAGCGTTGTCAAGATCGCCATAGTGTAGGTGTTTGCGGGTATCGTCGCCGCCGTCCGCGTGTCGTCGAGGAAGTCCATTTCGTTGGCACACGTAACGCGGCGGCAGAACTTGCCGGAGCTGTCCATGCTGTCCTGTACGTCCGTCACACGCCCGTAGAATCCCATAGAATGCGTATCCACGTCCAGCATTGTGACGGTCGTGTTTTTCTCGGGGAAATCCCACGCCGCAAACTGCGGATAAATGAGCAGTGTGAGCTTTGTTTTCGCCGATATCTCGTAGGCTATCTCGTCATCTGCCGCGATCTCGTCGGGCGCAAGACACACAGCCTGCCCGTCTTTTTCAAACGTCACTGCATACACTTATAGTCTCACCTCCGTATCATCATGCCATAGTTCATAGTACCCGTAGCCGCTGTTATAAATTTGCAAAAGCGCCGTCGCGGGGAGAGTAAACGTGCGGGTAATATCTACGGGGGGATCACCGCCGTTTATCCGCACTGTCGGCGTTCCTTCCGTCAGCGCATTTAGACGGTATTTCGGGTTTGTCACGCTGTACGGCGTACCCGAATTTGTCCCGCCGACCGCCACCGCTGACGTTATATCGCCGCTGTAGGTTATCAGCACCATGTCGTCTTCCTGCACGCTGCCGAGAGTACCTCGGTCTGGTGCTGTCATCGTCACCAGATCGCGTATCACCTCTTCCTGCCGCACGACGTATATGTCCGAAACGGTCACGCCGCTCGGAATGCCGAAAATGTAAAAGCTCCGCAGACTTGACTGTTCTGCCGTCGAATTTATGCTGAACGTCAGAACGTTGTTCGCGGGCGTTGCGGGAACTTCCAGCCATGTGACGGGGTACACGTAGTTGTTGTCTATCACCGCCCGCGCCGTGTTGCCCTGCGCCGCCCATGTTGTCAGGCGCTGGCGGCTTGTCCCTGTCTTCTGCATATACGGGTCACACGTAAACACAGCCGTGAGATACATATAATACGCGGATTTTACTTCTCCCGGCTCGATTGCGATACCTTTCAGAACGCAGTTTACAAACTCAAAACCTGCGTAGTTGCTGTCTGCTATGCGATACGTTCCCGTACTGTTGAGCCATGCTTTTACAGCTGCTTCTTTCGTTGACAACTCTGCACGGGTGTCCGCAAAAATCTTGAATTTGTATGTCAGTGTTCGGGGTTCATAGAACAACTCTCCGTTTACTCTCGACCCGTCAAGTGCTCCCTGTCTCTGTGGTATCGTATCGATTACAGAACGTGGAATCACGCTTTCTACGCTCGTTCCGTCAGCTATCAAAATGCCGTGATTCGTCAGCGAATCCACACCGTTGTATGTGATATGCCGCAGACCCGCATTTGTATATATATGAAAATCGGTCGTCATGTCGCATATCCCTCCGTGCTGAACGTCATCATTTGCCCCTGAATAGCATCTACAAACGGTGCTATCCATCGCCCTATAAGATCACCGTCGGGCGTTACGAGATTAAAAACGTATTGCTGTTGCTGCTGTGTCCCTGTGGTGCTCTCTGCGCCGCTGTACGCGCTTTTATCGCTGCCCTTGGTAACTACGTCCATAGGGCTTATAGCGCTTTCTGTGAGCAATTTTGAAGCACTCATGACGTCGCTCTTTTCGTCAGCAATGCCGAGAGCAAAGCCTTCACCGACGTACTTACCGATTCGTCGCATAGCCTTTGACGGCGAGCTTATTTCTGCTTCGTCCTCGACTGTGCCTTGCGTACCCTCGTTGTACAGCTCTTTCATGACTTCCTTGACTTCATCGAGCTTGCTGCGGATTCCGTCAAGGTATCCGTCAACGACGTTTACACCTACGGTCTCCATGGCTCCCTTGAATTCGGCAGAGCTGTTTTCAAGGTCTTCTATCAGATTGCCGATCTCTTTTTCACTGGCTTCTTTCAGTCCGCTCAACTGCGTTTCAGCCGTTGATTTGATATCCTTGTGCAGCTGTTCCCATGTTTTTGAGTATTTTTTAAGCTGCGGGTCGGTTGCGTTAAGTAAAGCCTTGACTTTTTCCGCGGATTCGGGACCCGCGTCTTCGAGTTCCTGCAATAGCCCTTGTGAAATGCCACGTTTTGAGAGTTCATCAATGTTGTTCGCCCACTCTTCAAAGCCCTTTTGTGTGGTATCCAAAGCCGTTTGTAAGTCACTTAACGTTAATTCGGGATCGATAATGCTTTCGGTCTGCGTTTGTGCGGCGATCTGTTCCTTTGTTGTGTTAAACATTTCCTGCACAACTTGGGAGATTTCGTCCGTTTGCCCTCGAAGTGCGCTTATATAGCCTTGCCCCGCTTCAAATCCGACGTTTGCGAGCGCGTCTCTGAATTCGGGCGATTGTGCTATCAGGCTGTTTGTAAGCTCGCTTACTTGCTGTTCGGTCTCGCTCTTAAGCTTTTCAAGCTGCTCCATCGCAACGTCGGGTATCTGGCTGTATGCCTTTTCCCAGTTTTCGGAGTATCTTTCAAGGTCTTTTTGCGAAGCCGACAAAAGAGCCTTTACCTTTTCCTCCGACTCGGGACCCGCTTCTTCGAGCTGCTGTAAAAGTCCCTCAGATATGCCGCGCTTTGAAAGTTCCGCTATGTCTTTTGACCACTCGTTGAGTTTATAGCGTGTCTCGTTCAGAGCATTGTCCATATCCTCGAACGTGATTTCGCCGTCAGCGTTAACATCGACATCGATGTTTTTGTCTACCCAGCTGTTGAGCGTGCTGACGCGGTTCTGAACCTCTGAATAGTAGTCGTCCATGATACTATCCATCTGTTTCAATCCGTCTTGGATAACATCGTTCGACTGCTCGATCTCGGCGGTCAGCTGCTTTTTCAAGGCTTCGGCGGCTTGCTTTGCGGTATTTTCTGCCGCTTTAATAGCTTCCGAGTTATCGACTTCAAGCCCTTTTGCCGCCCATTTCTCAAATGTTCCTGTGCGGGTTTCGAGCGCTTTGTCGTATGCTTCGGCGATATCTTCTATCGACTTTATTACCTTTTCAGCCTGTTTTTCTGTGGCGGCTGTGACTTGTTCGGTAGTGTCTTCGGTTTGATCGCCAAAGTCGTTCATAGCTGATGCGCCACGATTTATTATCGATGTCAGCCTTGTTTCTGTAGTAGATAATTCATCGCTTTGCCTTTTAAGCGCTCGATGTGCATTTTGTAGCTCAATTGTGGCGGTCTCTTGATCTTCGATTTGTTGCTTGAGCTCTGGGAGTTCCTTCTCCAGTTCCTCCATTCTTTGTTCCACACGGCTCTGGTCTTCGACTGCGATCAGCCCTTCTGCACTTGCTTTTTGGAGCTTTTGCATCTCAATTACTTTGCTCGCATAATCGAGCTTTAATTGATTTCGCTTCTGCTCTGCACCATCACGCTCACGGGCAGCCTGTTCGAGCTTCATTTCAAGGTCGATTTGCTGCTTTGCAACTTCGAGCATTTGCTCTTCTGCCGCCTGCGCTCTTATTTTTCGCTTATACGCATCAATGGTATTTTCGATTTCTTCCCGCGTGTTTTTAAGGTGCCCTGTTTCAGCATCGAGTTGAAGATTTAAGCCCTCAATGGCTCCGTTAAGTTCTGCAACAATCGAACGCATTCGTTCTTTGTCTTTGGCGTTGATCTCTTCGGCACTGTCGAGCGAATACAGCGACTTTTTCAGGTCTTCATAATGTTGAAGCTGCTTCGTTGTATATTGAAACGATTCGTCCCATTTCTTGTTGCTTTCACTTATCTTTTCCCGAAGGTCGGATATACCGTCCACAAACTCTTTTTGACTGTCGTTCAGATACTCGTAAGGGTCGGGAACGGTTACACTCATTGTATCAACAAAGTTTTTGAAGGCTATTGAAGCCGCCGCAAGTGCCGAACCGAGCGCAATTATCGGGTGTGCAGATATCATTGATACCGCTTTCCCGATCTTTTGCGCCGCCGATATTATCACGCCGTTACCCATTTGAGCATTTAAGACTTCTTGCGTGATTGCTGCCGCTACAACGGTCGCTTTGTATGTCACCCAAGCCGCCGCCGCGATCTCTACAGCAGACTTTACGAGCATGATTTTTTGTGCGGTGTCTTCTCCGAAATATTTTACTATTGCTTCGTGCGTGCCTTCAATTGCACCTTTCAAGCCGTTTTCGCGAAAGCCTTCCGACATAGCCGACACAGCTTGTGAACCGAATTTTGTTAAGCTTCTAAGTGCGGGAGTGAGTTTTTCGGATACAGCTATTTGCGCGCCTTCAACTGCCGATTTGAATAGCGTTATATCGCCTTGCAGATTATCCAGCTTTGTGTTAGCCATATTTTGTGCCGACCCTGCCGCCTGATCTATGTATCCCGAAAGCTGTTGATAGCGGTCTCCAACTCCCGCAAGGAGTGCTTCTGCCGCCTTCATATCGCGGGCATTGAAGATAGTAGATACTACCTTGTCGCGCTCTTGCTGCGTTGCCATTTCCGCCATAACGTTACGCATATCGAGGAACACATCGTTGAGAGAGCGCATATTGCCGTCAGCATCGTACAAAGATATGTTGAGTTCGCTCATCATCTCTTTGGCGTTCTTGGTGGGCGACATAAGCGAATTCATCATGTTTCGGAGGTGTGTGCCGCCCTCGGCTCCCTTCATGCCGTTATCGGCGAGAATGCCGAGAATCGTTGCAAGCTCCGTAGTGCCGCCTTTGAGTTTTTTCGCCGTGCCACCTATCTGGAGTATGGCATCGCCGAGCTGTTCAACCGAAGTATTCGACTTCGACGCTGCCATTGCCATTTGATTTACCATTTCGGTGGTCTGCTCCAGCGACAGCCCGAGCGCGGATTGTGCGTCCGTCACCATGTCCGAAGCCCTGCCGAGTTGCATACCGCCCGAAGCTGCAAGGTTCAGAACACTTGGGAGCATTTTCATGCTCTTTTCGGCATCATATCCGGCAAGTGCCATATAGTTTAACGCTTCGGCACTTTGCGTAGCTGAAAATGCTGTTGTAGCACCCATTTGTTGGGCATACTCGCGCAGTTCCTGCACTTGATCGGCGGTTACGCCCATTGTCGCCGCGACCTGGGACATTGCGCTGTCAAAGCTCATCCCCGTACTTATTGACTGCTTTGCAAAGCCTACAAGCGCGGCTTTTGCTTTGTTTACGGCTTGTGTGAAAAGCTGCCCGAGAGTTATTGTCACAGCATTTTTTATCATATCGCCAAAATTCGCAGTCTGTTGTGTCGCTCCTTGCATCTGCTGCCCGAGAACTTGTGCCTGTGCTCCCGCGCCATTTACAGCGTTTTGAAGCTGTTGCGCGCTCCCTGTAGCGCCCTGCATACTGCTTGTAAACGTCGAGCCACCCAATTGCACGGCTCTCTGTATCGCCGCTTCATACTCGCTTGTATCGAGTGTCAGCTTGCCTTGTAAGTTCAGCAAATCCATTTGTTATCGCCCTCCTTCCTTAAATTTTGCATAGCTTCCTTTTCAGACTTTCAACTACTTCTTCCACTGATTTTTCGCGTTCTCTTGGCGCATACCGTGCTTCTTTCATCTCATTGAACGAGAATTTCAGCACCGTGCCGCCGTATGCTTTAGCGGTGTTCTCTGTCAACGCTTTTAGTGCGTCAGCGATGTAGTTTTTGTAATGCTCGCGTTCTTTCCATTTCAGAAAGTGCATAGCTATGTACTCGCTGCCGAAAAGGTCAAGCTTTTGAGTGTCGATCTCTGAAAGTATCAAGCCGTACCGAACAGCCCCATAACTTTCAACGAGATAAAAAAATTATTTATTCTTTCGTCCGCAAGTAAAAGCACAGCCGTTGCTTCAAGCTCCTGCGGTTGCATTTTTTCAAGCTCTGCTGCTGTTGTAAAGCACATCTTTGCAATGATGTCCATCGTTATGTCTGTGTTTTCAACAAAGCAGGCAGTCAGGATTTTGTTCCACTTTTCGTGAGCGAATTTCTTTTGAAGCTCTGCTTTTTCTTCATCGGTCTCTTTGCCCGTATAAGTCAGCTGTTCCGAACGGATTTCATTGATTTTGGTAGCTTTGACAAATCGTTCAACGTCGCTTTTTATTGCGTTCGCCTGCTTTATAAACTCGATGTTGGAGCAGTTCAGCATTGTTTTAGTTTCCTGTTTTTCAGGCGTGATTGTTGTTTCTTTTTTTTTACTTTTTTCCATTTTTACAATCCTTTCATATAGAGATACAGCCCCGCCCTATAAAGAGCAGGGCTGTTTAATATCCCCTTTGTTCGATCAGAAGGTAATCATTCGGACGACTTGTTTACATTCACGTAGTAGTGCGTGCTTTCGCCATCATTGGTGACGGTGATTGTTACGGTATTATCGCCGCTGCTCCATGTCGCAGAGCTTCCACTCGTCACAGATGTAGTGCCGTTTTTGATCACTACAGTCGCGTGAGTGCTGTCGGTTGCCGTTGCTGTAATGGTATCGGTGCTATTGGTTGTTGCAGCCGAGTACTGCGTTATTGCAGGGTCAAAACTCGGCGTAAGTGTCAGCGAGCCGATCGTCAGCGCACTGAGCGTGGTATCAACGGCATCGGGATCAATGCTGTAGAAAATCATCGGCACTGTGGACTGAGCACTCAGCGAAACGTGCCCCGTGATTTCAAGCCCTGTCTGCCCCTTTGCGTTTTTGTTTGTTGTAAGCGAAAGACCGCCCGTTGCGAGCGCGTTCAGAATCTGCACCGCTACGAAGCCGCCATTTGCCTTTTCTCCCACCCACCAAAGGTTTTTAAAGTCAGTCTGTTTCAAGTCTGCACGCGGTACAATCGCCTTTGTTGCGGCGTTTATGTCAGCTGCGCCGAGCGACAGCTTGATAAGGTTAGCTGAAGTCCCGAGCGCCGTGGTGCTTATGGTACAAGCCCATGAATCAAGGTGTTTCAGTTCCTTCATGTTTTCGGGGCAGTTATCAACGTCTTCTCCGAGGTCACTGTATGTCGGAGTACAGTTGATCGTTATGCCGCCTGTGGTTGCAGTTATAAGGTCTGCATCAGTGAAGCCCGGATTGTCCGTACTTGCCGCTGCTGATTCGATATCGAAGTTACTCAGGAGCACGCCCGCGTTGAGCTGTACCGCGTCGAACGTGTTCTGAGGAATGACTGTATATCTTCCCATATCTTATTTCTCCTTTCACTTTAGTTGGCAGTGAGATACTCTGCCATTATGCTTATGTACTTCCGCTTTACAAGATCATCGGACGGGTCTTCCATGCTTTGTGCAAATGGCGAACCGCGTTTCAACCACACATAACCGTCATCAGCGGGGATCGTTTTTCCACCGTAGCCGATTGTGGCAGACATTTCGTCTGTTTTTTCTTCGATCTCTTTCCACGAAGGTGAGCGATACCAAATCGAGCATGACAAGGTAACATCACCGCCGTCGAAGCTGTCCGTTACGACGTTATATGTGATGTATGGCATTTGCGGTGCGACTTTCGTGCTGTATATGCTGTTTTCTTCGTATGCGGGTATCCCAAACGATGAAAAAAAGCTATATAATGCCTGCATTTTCGTCATGTCGGCAGCACCACTCTTTCCATGGTTGTTGAGCGTATGCCGTGAAGTTCCGAATCATTCGGTGTCAGCCTGTCAGTGTTCGATTGTAGCACTTTGTATGTTGTGCCGTCAGCCATTCGCTTGACGTACTTCCCTGCAAAAAGCGTTATATTTCCGGAGGTGGTTATTCTGTATCGCTTGATCTCCGTTTCGGCTTGTGCTATCTGTGCGGTCAGTGTCGTATCGGGAGTTATGGCGGCTGTAAAGATCGCACCTTCTGCCCATACAACGTCAAAACCGCCGTATCCGTCGGACACTGTTGTTTCATCCATCATGCACACGGTTTCACTGAAATCATTTAGAATCGTATCTGTCAAGCTCATAATTCATACACCCTTTTGTATCGTTTCAGGCGTGCTCCAAATTGAGCTTGCCATGGCACCGCCGTACCGCCGTTGCTGTTCGAGCTGCCTTTTGAGTAGCCGTACACACTCGAAATGTTTTCACTGCTGAACGGAGACAGATTTTTGCTGTCTATGCTTTCGTTCTTTTCCCGCCACGCTTCTATGTCGTTTGCGAGCCGGATAAAATCAGGCGGCACAGCCATCGCCCATATGCTGCCCGTGAAGGTCTCGTCTCTGAGCGAAGCTCTGCCCTCGGCAGTGTTTTCATACACTCCAACATTCAGCACTGACCCGACAATGCGGAAGTATTGTCCTTGAAGCAGGAACGAGGTGTCAGACACGGTCCCGTCACTTATCGTGTATGTACCTCTATGAATGCTGTTTGCTAAATCAATATAATCCGGCAGAAAGTAGTTCCTACATTCGGCACATATGTCTGTAAGGTTTGCCATGTCTGCACCTCGCCTTTCTTCAAGTCAAGCCCCAATAGTTTGACTTATCGGGGCTTGTTGTCAATATCACGACTTAGTTACCGTTACGGTGTAAGTCTTATCTACGCTGTCGTTCGTTACCTTTACGGTGACGGTGTTTTCTCCCGCACTCCATGTCGCAGAGCCACCGTTAGCTACAACGGTCGAGCCGTTTTTAATTTCAACAACAGCGTCGGTATACTCTGCTTCTGCGGTGATCTTGTTTGTCGCCGCAGTGGTAGCCGCCGTGTAGGTGGTAACATCGGGGTCAAAATCGGGGGTCAGTTCAAGATTGCCGATTGTCAGGCTCTTGAGGTTGGTGCCTGCGGTTGCGCCACCGAAGCCAATTACTGCGATACCGTCCAGATATTCTGCGAAGAGCGTCATACCCATAAGAGCGAAGCTCTCGGATACAGCGGTGTTGTAGTTACCCTGAACGTGAAAACCAATCAGGTTAGTTTCGCCGTCGGTGGTGTATTTCAGACCCGCTCTGCTGAACTGGCTGTCACTGGGGTCAACGTAGTAAAGTACAACGTTATCGGTCGGGGTTGCGATAATCTCGCCCGAGGGGATCTCGGAAGTCAGAAACAGCTTGCTGTAACCGAGGAAATTCTCGATGTAGTCCATGCCGAACTGTGACTGAACTGTGATCTGTGCCGAACCGAGATAGGTGTATGCGTCAAGAATATTGCAGAAACCAACAACCGAGGTAATGCCGCGGTGCATCTTTTTCCACTTGTCGCGCACACGACCCTGTGCCATTGCGAGTGCCATCTGAAAATTGCCCTCAGTGCTTCTGAGCGTGCCTGTGCGGAGATAGCTGTAGAAATCGTCCACAACGGTTGACTGAAGCTCATTCAAAAACTCGTCATCGGTGCGCTGTACGGCGTTCTCGTAGTCCTTCTGATCAATGGCTTCGATAGAAACCGCCTTTGCATATTTCTTAATAGTAATAGTTGCGTATTCCTTCTCCTGAACGGTCGCGTGAGAGTAGGGAATAGTAGCACCTTCCGCAACATTACCGTTTTCGAGGGTTACAGTCGCATACTTACTCGTGAGCTTAGTGCCTGCCGCCTTCTTGATCGGGCGCATTATACCCATAATCTCGCGGAGGTGATCCCACTGCCTTGCAAAGCGAGTTACAAAGTCAACCTCACGGACGGTGATTGCTATATCAGCTGCTTTTGTTACTGCTGCCATTTATTTTCACTCCTTTTCAATTCCGAAAAGCTCGGGATTTTCGGCGATAGCTTTCTGGCGTTCGCCTGAATCTTTTATATCCATGATTTCTGCCTTGGTCATAGTGGACTTGTTGCCGTCGTTTGCAGGTGGCTTCTGAAATTTTGCGGTATCCACAACGTCAGCGGGTTTTTTGTAGCCCTTCCACTCGTTGTCAAGTTCTGCTTTGATATCGTCACCGATTTCAGCCTTGCCGTCGTTCGATAGCTTGATTTTGCCGCGCAGACCGCCGTATTTTACGATCTTCGCTGCACCTTCATCACTATATCCGTTTTCAAGCGCCCACTTTGATATGGCTGCGTTTTCTTTCGCTTCCATTTCCTTGGCTTTGTAATCTGATTCGAGCTTTTCTTTTGCGGCTTTCTCAGACTCATACTTTCCTTTGTAGTCGTCCTTAGTAGCCTGTTCGATGGTTGCATTGGCTTTTTCAAGATCTTTCTTTACCTTGTCAAGCTCCGACTGTGCATCGTGGAGCTGCTCAGCTTCTGCTTTGTATTTGTCTCTGTCTGCTTTTAAAGCATCGGTGGTCTCAGTGTGAGCCGCTATGATCTCGTCGATCTTCTCACCTTCGAGTCCCATTGCCGCGAGCAGTTTTCTTGTAAGTGCCATATGTCTAACTCCTTTTCCTCGGGCGGCTCTGCTTTGCCGCTTTGTTATCCATTTTGTGACTTTTGATATAAAAAAAGAAGGGCTGTATCCGTGCACTTCAATGTACACAGACACAGCCCCTCTCGGCTCTTCCTGCCGACCACTTTCGGCAGGGATTGCTTATAAAACAAAAAAGCGGGGTTAACTGCTTCATACAGTCAACCCCGCTTGGTTCTTCTCCCTCACCGCTTTGAGGAAGGTTCAATATTCACTTGTTCACGGCGTACTTCGAGTATCTTCACACCATTTTTCGTCGGGACAACCTCTACACGGCTGTCCTTGTTGAGAACGCTCTCAATAGCCTGTACTTCGGCTTGTGTGAGTTTTCTCTTGCTATCAATCAAATTATACCACCTCGCGCCCATTTTGTCAATACTTTTTGTGTTGTTTTGTCAGCAAAAATAAAACACCCCGCTTTGCGCGGAGTGCTTTATCCTTTGAGTTCATCGCGTATTATGTCACTGTATTCTCCGACGTGTTCACTTATGCCGCGCTGTATCATGTGCTGTGGCTTTATACCGCGCGTCCAGTGAAACTTCCCGTTTTTGTCTTTCCACACCCACGGTGATTTTCTGCCGTTTCCGTCAGTAGCATATATGCCCGTACCGAGCTCAACATACGGAGCGTAGTGGATATTCGTTCCGATGATTACCGCTCGTTCAACTTTCAGCACCCGGTACGTCATGCTGTTTCTCAGCCTGCTCCCGACGTATCCGTCTACGCCCGTGCTTTCGGGAGTACCGACGGGTGTTAACGCTGCGACGTAGGTTGTGGCTTTCATGCCTACCCGTGTAAGCCCTCGTTCGACTGCGGCTTCGAGCTCTTTTAGGATTTCGTTACTATTGTCGGTGATTGTGAATTCTAAGCCCATTACTTTTTCTTGTTCTTTGGATACACGGGAGTTACTGTGCCGTCGGGATTTTTCTTGAAAGTCGTTCCTTTCGGATACACCGTGCCTATTGTTGGTGCTTCAAATCCCGAATGTTTCTTTGTGCTGCTTGTTTTTTTGGTTGCCATAATCAAAACCCTTTCTGTTATTATTTTCCACTTTTACCATAGTCGTGAGGTTCGCGATGTTCGTAGAACACCTCAACTTCAAAAACACCACGGCTCTTGTTATACGTTGTTTTACCTACTCTCATGACGATGTCTCTGTTGGTCATGAATTCTCTTTGTTTAGCGCCCCAGCCGTTTATACGTTTGTCACCTATCCACATTCCAGCACCCGTAGTTCCTCCGGGTACTTTAAGTTTAAGCTCGACGTTTTTTCCTTTTGCGCCAATCGTCAACCCTTCACTCGCTGCTGAAAAAGACATATTACCTTTAGATTTTATAAATTGTCCCTCCATTGCTTGGAGTTGTGCCAACGTAGCTTTTTTTTCCCTGCACCGAGAATTAGTTGAGCATCTGTAAGGCGAGAAAGTTGAACACCTTTACTGAGTGTGGCTTGATCGAGGTATTTATCAAAGGTTCTTGTCAACTTTTTATCATAATCATCTAAACCGTCAAAACCTCTATATTGTTGCCCAGTCATAAAATTCCCAGCAGTCCACATTCGGAAGTGATCTCTTTCCGTTTTATCCATTTGATTAACCAACGAATCAAAATTCGAATTATCGTTGAAAAAATCGTAGGTTTTTTGTGCGTCTCCTACGTATTGGTGTGTACCGGCAGCCTTATCGTCGAATGTTTGAAGATTTTTGTATTTATCATCTATTGTACCACTTTTTGCGGCAGCAGTCAACTTATCTTGCTTAACATTTTTTGAACTTCCTCCACCGCCGCTACCTTTGCTACTTCCACGTCCCATCTCTGTTATCCCCCTATCAGCATTGCTTTCTCTCCCGTGTAATCTTCCCACCGCTTGATGATAACATCAACGTATTTCGGATCGAGCTCGCAGGTGTAACAAACCCGCCCGAGCTGCTCGCAAGCCATGAGCGTACTTCCCGAACCACCGAAGGTGTCGAGTACGATCTCGTCGGGCTTGCTGCTGTTGCGTATCAGCCTGGCTAACAGCTTGATCGGCTTCATTGTCGGGTGCATATCATTTGCTTTCGGCTTGTCTTCGTATATAACTGTTGTGCTTATCCTATCGCTGTATATTTCTTCAAGCAGGGCTTTCATTTCTTCTTTCTTCATGCTGTTGAAATCGGGAGCGTAATCTTCTATTACCGTAGTTTGCCTGCGGTTGTCGATGAAGTAATGCGCCGCTCCGTCTTTCCAACCATAAAGGCACGGCTCATGGCGCCATTGATAGTCCTGCCGTCCGAGAACAAGCGAATTTTTAACCCATATCAGGCATTGTCGAACTTGAAGCCCTACATCGTGACAAGCTCCGCGAAAGTTTAACCCTTCTGAGTCTGCGTGCCAGATGTAAAATGCCGCACCTGGTCTCATTGCACTCATCGCCGCTGTGAATGCGTCCTTTAAAAACCGCCTAAACTGTGAATCACTCATATTGTCGTTCTGTATCTTCTGCCCGTCGCTGCCTTCGTAGTCTACGTTGTACGGCGGGTCTGTGAGCCACAAATCGGCTGTTTTACCGTCCATAAGCCGTGCGATGACCGCTTTGTCGGTACTGTCACCGCATATAAGGCGGTGCCGCCCGAGTTGATATACCTGTCCCTGTTTGCTCTCTGCTTCTTCTGGAAGTTCCTCGGCTACGTCGTAGTCGTCTTCTTCGGTCGGATTTTCCATATCGAGTATCAAATCAGCAAGTTCGCTTTCTTCAAAGCCCGTCAGTGTGATGTTGTATCGTAGGTCTTGAAGTGCCATTATCTCATTTCGGAGCTTTTCTTCGTCCCAGCCCGCGTCCATCGCCATTCGGTTATCGGCGAGAATGTATGCCCTTTTCTGTGCTTCTGACAGATGATCTGCATACACGCACGGGATCTGCTCGATGCCCTCGGCTTCCGCTGCCATTATTCTTCCATGTCCTGCGATCACATTGTATTCACGGTCAATTATCACGGGGTTGATGAAGCCAAACTCCCGAAGGCTGGCACGGAGCTTTTGTATCTGCTCGGGGCTGTGCGTTCGTGCGTTGTTGACGTAAGGTATCAGCCTGCCTATCTCGACGAGCTCCATTTCTGTGGTCGTTATCATGCTCTATCTACCCTCCGTGTCAGCCGTTCAAGTCCTTTCATTGCGGCAGAAACGTTGTTGCTCATTGCCTGCCCTTTGAGTGTTCTGTACTGTTGACTTGTGAGCCGTTTTCTACTGGCTTTCAGCTCCTTGAGAAACTCGACTATTGCCCTGTAATTCGTACCCATGTCATTACTTCTCCTTCCATCTGCTCCCTGACCGCGTTCAGCACCACATCAGCTGGCACAAATACAGCCATTGACGTATATCCCATGTTTCGCTGCGGTTTTTCCTTGTATCGGCTTACCCATTCGTGATAGTGCCTTATCGCCGCTGCTCGCAAAAGCTGAAAAGGTATAAAAAAATACCCGCTATAATCCTCGGGCGCGAACGTATACAGAATATAATCTACCTTTGTGCTCTCTTTGTAAGTCCAGCCGGGTATTGCCTTTTCTTTGACACTCCATGTCTCTATACACAATTCGGGCTGTCCGTCCCAATATTTTGAGCAACCGCCGACCCGCGTTTTTGCGTCGATGTATATCTCTGCGCCACCTTTGAGCGTTGCTATGTAGTCTATGCCTGTTTTGTCGGTCTCGGTATCGGTCTTGATCACGCTCACACACTTGGGTATGTGGCTTTTGAGTATCTCACAATCGAATTTCTTTTGTGCTCCGAGACTGTATTCAAGTTTTTCAAAGAAATAATTCACCCGTTTTCACCCCACACAGACCACCCTTTACGCTCTTTTCTCCCGAACACGTCGATAAAAGGTGCATAGCTGCACGATTCGACAAGGCTGTAAAATTCATCTGGCTTCTCGCTGTGGACTTTGCCACGTGGCGCACTGAAATACGTACCTGCGTCATGTCGTTTCAAGGGCTGGCTACCTTTGACAGCAAACAGCACTTGTTCGGTGCTTCCGCGAAAATAGTTACCCATGCCGATATTGGGCTTGACCCACGTTATACACGTTATATACCGAAACCCCCACGCTTCGATAAGGTCAAAGGCTTTCGGCAGGCTGCGGTTTGTCACCCAGAGATACAAGTGGCAGTTTTTGTCTGCTATTTTTCCTATCGGGAGTGCCTTGATGTCATCTATCGGCATGGTGCCGTAGTCGGGTTTTGCTCTGCCGAATTGGTTCACGTCCCCCTCGTCCCCCCAGTCCCAGGGCGGGTCGATGACAATGGTTTGAAACAGCCCTTGTGCTTCGAGCGGGGTGTGAAGTGTTTCGACCTTTGCGACGTTTTCCTGACGTTCGGCTTCTCTTGCGTTTTCTTTATCGGTACGCTTTTTTTCTTTTATCATTTCCAAAGCGAGAGAACGGGAGACTACATCGTCGTTTTCACGTGCTTTTGCCTTTGCCTGCTCCACTATTTCGGGGTGTGCAGCTAACGTTTGAAAGCGTTCTGCTTGCTTTTGCGTGAATCCTGCTTGTTCGATGATCTCGGTTTTAGACACGACACCGCTGTCGGGTCTAACTTTTGCCCTGTTATGAGTGTTTTGTTTCGGTATCCTCGCCATAAGCTCACCGAGACGTACTTCTGCGTCGAGAACCGCTTCACTTATCGCCTGCGCTTCTTCCTGCTTTTGCTTGCGAACTTCCTCGGCAAGCCCGACTTTTTCTATTGCTCTTATCTCTGCTCTTACTGCTACCAACTTTTCACGCCCAACGAGTGCAAACTTTGCAAGATCGGGTATGTTGTCGGGTAGCTGTCTATCTTGTAAGACAATATCGTTCATGTTATTACCGCCTTCCTGTAATCTGCCTTAAATATAAAAATATCGCAGGAGGAACGGCTAAGGCTTGCCGCTTGTCGTGTTGCAATCACTACCTCCTGCGGTATTAACTTTGGTATGTTTTCGCAAATCATCAAGGGATGAAATACGAAACTTTTATTTTTGATTTGCTCCTGTCGAGTGTGCGCCCTTCCATTCCTCATAGCTCATGCTCCCGAGCCTGCTGTGTCTGGGCATTGTTGTGAACTGCTCCTCGGTGATGTCTTCTAAAAGCCTACACCGACAGTTATACACTTCACGTGGGTCTGCGTTTGGGTCTCCGGGGAACATACAGCCGTTGGAGAACTCTTCATTAAGCTCTACAATCTCACCGTCTACAAGCCTGTGTGAATGCCTCGTGCGCCCGTCAAGTGTGGCGAGCCAGCCCTTTTTGAGCTTTATCCCCATCTCTTCTGCACGGCGCATAGCGTCCATTCTGCCGCCGTTCTCGGTGCTTGTCGTCATTGTTCGTGCATCGCGCAGAGCCGCTGTTCTATTGCGTGTCGTGACGGCCTGTGAGAGCCTGTCGGCGATCTCTTCCATCGTTTCGCCTTGCAGGATTGATTGTGTCATTGTGCTCCTTACAAGCTCTATATTCCATCGTTCAAGTTTTGGCACGTTCGCTACTGCTTTTATCGGGAATAGGTCAGGGTGATCTCTCACAAGCCGCTCCACAGCTTGCGCATTATACAGCGTGTAGGACGTTTCAATCATGGTTTTGCGTTCGATTCGATACGTTTCATAGTTATGATTTTCCGCATAAACCTCGGGTTGATAGCCGTTTATGACACTTGCCGCAATCTCATCTGAATGCACCATATCGGCTGCAAGCACGTCAGCCATGTCGAGCCACCTGTCGCCCGTCAGCAGGTGTGAGCCCCGCCACTGTCGGTATTCTTCGTCGGTGATTTGCCCACCGTGCCATTGCTGCCGTTTCTTTCGGTCGGTTTCTTTGAACCAGTCCATGTATTTTTCAGCCTTGACTTTCATCTCGAAGGCAGCTTGCTCGTATATCTCATATATCCGTTCGGTCATTTCAGCCAGGAGCTGATCAGTCTTGTCATGCGCGGGGTCGCTCATTTAATCGCCGCCCTGCTGTTCGAGCACAAGCGAGAACACCTGTTTTGCGTTATACATCGCTATATCCGTGCCGTTCTTGACTATCGTGAAGAACTTCCCGTCGTATCGATAATCATCCCACTGTTCGTCAGGTATAATAATTTCGCCGCCGCCGATGAATGTGATTCTGATATCAACCTTGGGCGGTTCGATAGCAACATATTTCATTGTGATTCCTCCAATCTTGCTTTTTTTAATATCTTTTCAGCGCCTTCGTTTAATGCCGTGCCGTAAATGCCGCAAATGATACACACGGGGTCACAATTCACCCAAAGCATACCACATTTCGGGCAGTGCCAGCGAGGTCGCGGCTGATTCTTTTTCTTTTTGCTCATGTGTTATGCTTTACCCTGTCTTCGACTTCTGCACGTTTCGCATTGTTGAAACGATCAAGCGTGCCGACGAGATATCCCGTGATACGCCTGATACGCTGAAACGGCGTTTTTTCTTTCACGTCAAGATACACGTCAGCATATTCTCCATCGGTCTCAATTGTTAAACTTCCATTTCTTTCATACGGGTGCATCTCGCAGAAGATTTTCAGATACTCATTTGCTTCGTCGTCACTCATATCATGTGGTTTACTACCTATCGTAATCATATTATCGCTCCTCTATGCCCCTGTGGCGCTCTACGCGGCTCATATCGGTGTGTTGCATGGTTAGGAGTAAACTTACCCCTACTCAAACAGACCCGCCTTGTGCGCCCTGCTGGGTGGCTTGTGCGGTGAAGTACGCCAGCTCTGCCGCCGCTTTCTGTTCCTGTATGTTTTCGTAGTCGTCTCCCATGCCGAGCAACTCGCATATTTTTCGTGTAGTTGCTTCGTCCCCGAGGAACTGTGCCGACGCGAGAACCGAGTTTATCTCTTCATTCGCGTTTATCATGCGTGAACGGGTGAAGTGAAACGGTTCGTTTTCGTCTAGCCCTGCGACCCGCAGAATTTGTCGTATAAATGCTATGAGCAAATCTTCGACTTCGTCTGCCTTGCTGTCAAGTCGCTGATACGCTGACTGAATCTCCGTTGCTGTTCGCTGCCCACCGCCTACTGTCTGTGGATTGAAAGCCTTGAAATCGACATATAATCTGTCTTCGAGCTGATTTAGTGCTGCTATTTTTGGCTCGTATGGCGACTGTACCGTTCGGAAATCGATGTTGCTTCCTTCCCCGACGGTATCAGCCCATCCGAAGTGATTTTCTCGCAGGCGGTTCAAAGCCTGTTGTGCATCGATCTCGTCCATACCCGCACAATTCTGAAAAATCCAATACACAAAGTCGTCTTGTGTGCCGTTTATCAGTTCGGAGAGCGTTTGATCGTAGGCATCAATCGTGTTTTGGTTTCCCACAAGTGCCGACTGCCTGTTGATGTAATACAGCGGTACAATCGGACACAAGTTGTTTTGATTGGCATTCACAAGTGTTTTGGGTGAGTTCGGGAGCGACGTTTCCCGCCGTACCATCTGCCGATACGGGCGCGTCGGTGTCGTGATCTCCCATTCATTATTGCTGTCAACGATGTATTCGGTATACTGTGTCTCTTCAAAAAGCGTTATGTGCTTTGGCTTTGAACTGTCTATTTGCCAGTATCTTATGCCGCCCCTGACCGTGCCGTCTTGCTCGCTCAGAAGCGGTGCGAAATCCGGATCAGTTGTGCCGCCCGCGAATTTAAAAACTTCTTGAATTTTACCATCAAGGAAAAGTGCATAAGACACACCCGCATTGCAGGCATACCGAAGTGCAAGCTGTACCATGTTATCAAACTGTGAACCACCGAGCTTTTCTTTAATCTCACTCTTTTCAAAAGTCACGCCGTTTGCGAGTACATATTGCACTGTTTGCATAATGAAAAAATTGTAAAAATCCGACGAGATGTGGTTGTTTGGAGATACATCGTCGATGTGCAGCTGCCCGTTTAAATCCCGTATGAACTTTTGTACCCGATTGATCGTCGGGTTTTCATGTCTGAAGTACAATTCTGCATCTGCTGCGGTCTTGTATTGCTTGCTTGACTGGTGTTCGTTTATCACCGAAATGATGAACGACTGCCGCTCTTCTTCACTTACACACTTTTGAAGGTCTTCATATGTCAGCACTCATTCATCACCGCTTTCTTCGTCTGCTATGAGCCATGGTAGCCTAAAGAGAATTTTTTCATAAGCTGTAATTATGCCACGCATGAATTCTGCCCGCTGTTCTGCACTTTCAAGTCTTTTTTCAAGGCCGTTTATGCGGTTCTCGGTTTCTCCCTTGTCCTTCATCTGGCTAAGAAGCAAATCGTTATATTTTGCCTGCCATATCCACGCTTTTGCTCGTATGTTTCCCTTTTTGTCGTGGCTTTCGATCTTTCTTCTCCATTTCAGTTCAACAAGGAATTTGTGTAACTGCTCGTGTTCCTGCCTGCACTCTTCACACCATTCCCTGTTTGGATCATTTAAGCTCTCGCTGAGATGATCTATTGCCTCCTGCAATTTCATTTTGCATTCTCCTTTCATCGTTCTTTCCGCAAAACAAGCCCCATAGTTTCGACAAAGTACCTCATGCTGTCCATACAGTGGTCGTTAACCTTCACGGGGGTGTCAGATGCTGCGTTGTCGCTCCATACGTAGCCCTGGACTTCTTTCTTCCAGTTTTTGAGTTCGGGGCTGATCTTGATTTTCCCGGTTTGCATTGCTGTAGCCGTATCCCTTATGCCGTCGAGCACGTCGTTGTTTGCCTTTATCACCTTGTAACCGCCACGCTTTCGCAGCGCAGTTATAAAACTTGCGGCTGACGGGTCCACAATGGTGAGTATTTTTTCGTATGGACGGCATATGTAGTTATCTGTGAATTCGTCCATGTCCTGTGCGTATTCGTCATCGGTTTTCTGCACTTGCGTATCACGCCCCGAGTAGTAATATTCCTTTATCGCATACCATACCTTGCCGTACAAGCCCCAAATAAGCCCCGCGAAGGCGTTCTGTGTGCCGTAGTCGATAGAAAGTACGTACTTGTCTGCTCTGCGTTTTGGGGGCGTTTCTGCGGCGTTTTCAAACATCGGGTATATAAGTCCTTCTGCTACTACCCACAAGCCTTGGATATAACGGGCATAAAACACACCCGAAAACTGCTTTTCAGCTTCTCGGAGCTGTTCTGCTGTCATGATCGGATTGTCGCTCATCAAGAAGTGAATGTGCAATGCGTTTTTCTTCTCGTTTTGTAAAATCCAATCATTGTAGAACCAGTGCGACGGGCTTTCAGGGTTGCAGTTGAACCAATACCGAGCGTTTGGTACTGATAAACAACGGGCTATTGCCTGGTTGACGAAGCTTTCGGGCATGAGTGCGACTTCGTCAAGAAGTACACCCGAGAGCGTTATGCCTTGCAGGAGCGTGTACGAGCTTTCGTCTCTACCGCCGAAAATAAAGAAAAAGTTTCGTGTGTTTTGATTCTCGACCGTCAGCATATGTGTTTGCCGCGAGTAGTGGACTTTGAAGTACCCCGTAATGTCCACAATCGTCTGCAAAGGGCGTATAATGTTTCTTTCCGCACTTGCGACAGTCTTGCCACAAATGCCGAAGTTTGAGCTATTGAAGGTCTTCATCGCCCAAAGAATGAAGCTCGTTATCATGCAGATGGTTTTTCCCGAGCGCACCGCTCCGTCGCAGATGATCGCTTTGTATTCGTTTGAGTAGCACCATTGAAGCACGCTTTTCTGCTTTTTGGAAAGCTTTTCAAACGTCATTTGCTATCACCGCCGTCTTTGTTTTCTTCTGCTGTCTTTGAACCGTCCGCAGGAGTTTCACACGCTTCGTCTAATGCGGGCTTGGTGAGCGCTTCGTATAATTTCGGCACTTCGTTTTCAAGAGCGTATGTGGTGCGTACTTCCTGTTTATCGCGCCACTTGTGCGGTTTGAGATTTTTTAAAGCAAAAATAATAGCGGTCGGATTTGGTGGTGTCTCTCTGGTGATCTTGCGTGTGTGCTTTCTTTTTCTGCCGTTTGCGTCTTCGGTTATTTCTTCTATCGTTTCGGTGTATTTCTGCACTTGGCATAGATCATACAGCGATTTTTCGACCTTTTCCATGACCGGAGCGCGTCCTTTTTTAAGGGCGGCCCTTATGGCATCGTATTTTTTCTTCCAGGATGTAAATGTACGCTCTCCACAATGAATTTGTTTCGTTGCTATGTCCTTATCGGTCAGCCCATCACGAGCCCACCCTTCGAGCAATAATAACCCGTCTTCTGTCAGCCATTCTTCGGCTCTGTTTGTTTTCCCTGCCATTTGGTCTCCTCTCTTTTAAACTCCTATCCATATTTTTAGTTTTACATAACGATATATCATGTCGTCAGTAAACGCACTTGCTTTACCCATTGCTTTTGCCTTATCTCTTGCTGCTTTTATATCAGTTACAAGTTTTTTAATTTCGCTATATCCGAGAGTATTTTTCCCATCAATTATTGCTTTCGCACTTGTTTGCGAATTAAACAACTTTTTCATAGCTTTCCTTGTAGGCTCAATTTCCGCAAGTATAGCTTTATTATCATCAGTCAGGTCATTCCACGGGGATTTATGATTTATCGAATTATCCACGCGCTGACTACTTCGTCACCGCCGTTCCAAAAATACGACCAGTAGTCTTTGCCGTCAAAATAAACGTAGTGTCCGAGAACACATACAACTGCTTTTTGACCCTTGATCTGTCTGGCGTATTCACGCAGGAGTGGTCTTTCACCGCGCTTGAACTTCACTTGCTTCACAACCGCGAGATTTGCGCGTACAAGGGCGTTCATGCCTTTAAGCGATAAGTACCCGCCGTCCTTAAGTTCGGGCGATTTAAGGGCTTTCACGTCGCTTCTGTGGGCTGCTTGTCTGGCACATCCGACCGCGACCGCCGAACAAGGGAAGCCTTTGTAGATCGGTGCAGGCTCTATCCTTTTCATTGATCGTCACCGCCTTCCACTCTGTATCGCTTCTCCATGCCGATGATCTTATCCTGTTCTTCCTTACTTACTCCTATACTTGCAAGTGCTTCTCTCATGCCACATTCGGGGCAGATGTATGTGAACCCGTCCACCCGTGAAAGTGTGGGCGGCGCAGTGTATTCTTTGCCGCATTTCGGGCAATTTTTCGGAGTTATTCTGTCAGACGACTTCATAATCCATCACCCCCCCTTGCATTTGTAGTATGCTTCCCAGAGAATTGCTTCGTCCATACCAAAGTTTCTATACCCTTCCGCACAAGTCTTCATGTAGTACATGGTAGGTATTCCTATTGGGCGGTCTTCGTGCATGATGTAGACGAATGCTTCCACACGTTTTCTTTTTCCCGTCTCTGCGTCCTTGAAAGTGATCTTGCAGTTCTGCTTGTAGTAGAATCTGGGGAAGCCTTCATAAAGGTCGAGGCTTCTTTCATCTCCGGCGGTCACTTCCCAGACCGCCACGGGGACTTTGCTGTTTTCTTTCGGCTCGATAGTCAGGTAGCTCCCGGTTTTGCTCCCCTTGAAGAGCAACTCATAACCGTTGATGTTTCCCGTGCCTATCGGTCGTGCTGCCGGGCAGCGCTTCTTCATCTGTGCAACGTTCAGGTTGCTTCCATACGCCAGGTAGTATCTTTTCTTTTCTTTCATGGCTTTCAGATCCTTTCCGAAGAGGGTACTCTTCTACCACCGAAAGCCGCCATGATCGGCGGCGATGTATTCGGTTGTACAAGATTGCCCTTTTCGGATCAGCCTGCTGCTGTGGCGGCTGCTCTGCCATGTCTGAATGCCGTATCTCCTGTCAGGTTCTTGGTGAGTATCTCGCGTGCTGTTGCAAATTCATCACCGATGAATCCGAGCCGCAGGAGCCATGTTCTCATTGCGTATTTCGGGTTTTCTTTCTGCTGCTCTCTGGGACTTGCACTTTTCAGGTCTTTTGCCATTTGACTGAGAGCCAGGCAGAATTGTACGTATGCTTTGAGTGCTCCTGCGTGAATTCCACCTTTTCTTTCGGCTGTCGGCGCGTCAAATTGAAAGAGCCTGAATTCGACCGTGCCTTTGGTGAATGTTGCGTGCAGGTTGAGCATATGGTAGCGGCTCTTGTTGTAGTGTGCTGTTCTGCCGTAGTTGGCGTTATTCGTTGTGTACCAAATGTCAGCGAGTGCACTCATTGTTGTAGGCTTTGCTTCGTTGAGTTTCTTTATGAAGTTTGGGTTTACCATGCTGCAGTAGGTATCCATCCGATCTTTATCGATCTTTAAAGCATCGGCTATCAGTGTCTCATGGCTTGCCATAAGGTTTGCCAGGTTACGCAGGCTCTGCGGAGTGTGTCCCTGTGCTCCGATGTGAATGTGTACCCCGCAGCCCCTTGTTGCATCGCTCTTAGCTCCATTCCTGCGAAGCTTGCGCAGGAGTTCCTGCAAGGTCTCCATGTCATCGTAGGTAAGTATTGGAGTGACCATTTCGCATTTCTGCCAGTCCATTCCTGCTATGCTGGTGTCTTTCTGAAATTTCCACTCTCTGCCTTGCGCATCCCATGCGCTCCAGGTGTCGTATCCGTTTCTGCGTGCGGTGTTTTCGTATCTCATCGTCCCGAAAAAGCTTGCAGTGATTTTTGCTGCTTTATCGCGGCTTATGTTGTTCATCTCAACTTCCACCCCGAAGGTCTGCTTTTTCATGTTCTCGATCCTGGTCGCTATCGTAGTATTCATGGTTCTTCCACCTTTCTGTCGGTTTGTGTATTTGTTTATGTGATTGTACCTACAGTATAAAGGAAAAACCAAAAATTAGCAATACCATTACTACACAAATATTACAGCATTTACTTGTGCATTTTACAACTGGAGCAGGCGGACTCGAACCGCCGATACAGCGGGTCAAAGCCGCTTGCCTTACCGCTTGGCTATGCTCCAATATAGAGCGGTTGACCGCCCTATGCCGATTTTGACGAACTTCGCGTAAACGTCGGATTTTGTCAGAATATCCGCAAACTGTCCGGCTTATCCAGGTGGGTGCTGATTTCGCCGGATACAACAAAAGCCCCGCCCGATCAACCCGGGCAGAGCCTTTGCCGAAAGGATTTGAAACAATGAAATCTTTCATCGCCTGTTCGTCCATTCTAATTATAACACATAAAAAACGGACATTCAAGGAAAAAGGCGGACATTTTCAAAATTATTTTTCAAGTGCCGCTCGATGGTCTTTCGGAGAGATTCGGCGTTTGTCTCTCCCATTTTTACCGCTACTTCTTCCCACGTCGGGTTGTGCAAATCGTCCGACATACAGTACAGATTTAGTGCTTCGTATATCCTACGTTCACGTATGCCATTGATAAACATTCGGATCGCCGCCTGTTCGCGTACTATCGTGCTTTTTGCCTGCAAGAGTGCTATCGTCCCCTTGTTTCGCGCCAGTCCTTCGACCTTGCGGTGTGTCAACGCGAAATCGGGAGCACCGTGTGAACCCTGCACGCTGTCAGTAACTTGCTTATCTGCCAGCAGGCGGTTGATAGCTTCGAGAGCTTCAATATTCTTGCGGTATTTCCGCAGGTCGGAGACTTTCATTTTACTCGTCCTTTCTACTGTCACAACAACAGCCTGTTTCAAGCATTTTCTTTATATTCTCTTTGAAATTTGCAGGGTCTGCTTTAAGCATATCGGCTCTTTTGCTAAGGCATCTGAAACACAAAAACGTACCACTTTCTTTGCTCCCAAAGAGAAAGCCTGCCGCTTCCTTTTTGCAATCAAGGCATTTCATGACTTTGCTCCCTTCGTCTCAAACTCTGCCGTGATCTCGGCATTCAGGTCTATGCCGAAGCGCTCTTTGCAAAGTTCGATAAGATCGTCACCGTCAAACTTACCCGCGAACCCTACGCCCGACATATCCTCAAACGTGCCGTTGATCTCGCAGAATACGCGCTGTATGTCCTCAGTCTCAAAGTCCTCGCAGACGTTCAGCGTGTACAGCACCGCCGCCGTGAGCTGTACCGAGATATCCTTGCAGATACGCGCCTGGTGTTCGCTGTAACGGCGGTTGTACTCCTGCTCGCAAGCGCGGTACACTTGCAGACGCTGTTTGTCTTTGGGCTTGTACGCTGCTCTCATGTTGATTCCTCCTCTATGCGGTCAAGCTGCCGCCGCAGTTTATAGGGGATATAATCTTCGAGCTTGTCGCGATCAGGCTGTGACATTACTGTCTCAAACTGCATTATCATCACGAACACGTCCGCTATTTCATCAATCATGTCATCGCTGTACGGTATGCCTTTGTCGTAGCATTTGACCGCCTGCTGTGCCAGTTCTGCGCACTCTTCACAGAGCTTGACGAGCTGGTGCTGTGCGCCGTAGTGAGCGATTATCTTTGCGGCGGCTTCATGTCGTGGTATATCATGCATTTGTATCACCGTCCATTCTTGCACCGCATTTTGCGCAATGCGGAGATACTATATCCGGGGCAAGCCCTTCGGGAACGTCTGGTATCATGTTATTGCAGCTCGAACACACAAAATGATTGACAATATAGCCTTCATTGTCTCTCGTTTTTGCATAAAGTTTCCATTCTGCGTGTTTCATAGTCTCGGCATTCTTCAAAAACTCGATAGCCGCTTTAAGTGCATCGATATCCTTGATGTAGCTTTCGTCGTGTTCGGGGTCGCTTATGCAGAATGCTTCGCGATCGTCTATCAGTGCCGAAAGCTGCTTGATTATCTGTTCGTTAGTCATCATTGTCACTCTCCCATTATGAATAATGATTCAATCATATCCGTGTTGACGAACCCGTTTTTCGTCTTTATCAGTTTCATGTAAATCTGTCCTTTCCTCAAAACACCCCAAAAACAGCCCCAAACAGGTGGGTGCAGTCCTTAAACGTCAAATTACCCTACCCGCCCCGCTGAACCGCCTTACAACGTATTCTCGTACAAAATAGGGCTATTCTGGAATCGGTTTAACTTCTTCCAACCGCGCCACGACATAAGACCACGGGTGAGCCGCGTCCTGTAACCGCAGTTGTGGGTATCTTTTGCCGTCGCTTTCGATGTGTATCCGCGCCGCCCGCAGAATGTAGCGACTGCCGCCGTACTCTACGGGCTTGTCACGGTATTTAATTACTTCATCGGGCTTCACGGCTCTTCATCATCTCCAATATCTCCGATCTGCACTAGCACGTGCGGCTCGTCGCTGTACAGCTTCTCAGCTCTTAGCACGACGATCTGTGCATCATCGTAGTAGGCTATCCCGTTGAGCGAATCGAGAATGATCTTAGTCACATTATCGATGTCAGGCTTAACGGTCGGCTTGTATACGCCGTCTTTCATCTTCTGCTTTTTGATCTTACTGGTGCTTGCGGGTATTGGGTAGTATGCTTTGATGTCCGCACACAACTCGATCTTCTGCGGGAACGGTTCCGCTCTCGGGTACGCCTGTTTAAAGCAAACTTTCACGAGGTTCTCATAGTTCGTTGTCTGCTCGGGCGTGTATGTATGCCCGTAGCGTGAGAAACGCGGTCTGCCTTTGCCCGTAGGTTTTCCGGGTATCGTAAACTCGAATTTCAAAAATTATCATTCCTTTCTACCGACCCGCCCACCCTGACTATTTGCCTTTGCATTGCATTGATTTACATTGCTGTGTATTACAACGCCTTAGCCTTACGCTGTTTCGCCTTTGCTTTACCACTCTCTGCTTTGCCGTTGCTATGCACCGCAGAGCTATGTTATGCCTTCGCCTTCCCTGACTGTGCCGCACTTTGCCATCGCTATACAGTGCTCTACTTGGCTTTGCCACTGCATTACTTCGCTATTCCCTACTTCGCTATTCCATGCCGTTGCAGTGCCTAACGATACTTTGCCTATGCTGCGTTTTGCGATCCTTTGCAGCTCGGTACTATGCATCACTGCCTATGCAATGCCTTAGCCTTCGATTTCTTCCCATGTGAACGCTCCCTTGCCGGAGTTCCGCCACTGCCCGAGACCGTGCCATTCGCCATAGTCCAGCCACTCGCGGACGAACTTCATCAACCCGTCAGCCATGCAGACTATCTCAAACTCTGCTGTTGTTCCCGCTGCCATTGCTTCGGAGTTCGCAAGTGCCACACGCTCACCCTGAGCTGTCTGCGCTCTTAGCGGTCTCTGGCACGTCGGGTTCATCACGCCATTCAGCACGATCTTTCGCGGCTTTACAAAAATCAGTCCGTCAACTTTCTTTTTGTGGGCAGCGAGCTTTTCCTTTGCGGGCTTGGTCTGATTGATAAATCCCGCCGCTTCTTTGAAGAACCCGCGTATCTGGTAATCATACAGGAACGGCTTTTTGTCATCGGTTCTCGGGAACACCGTCATGCTCTTTTCGATAGCTTCGTCCGTTCCGATGCTCGCAATCTCTTCCGCTCTGCTGGGCGCGTCGGGTGCTTTGCTTGCGATCCACTCTTCGTGAATAGCCGGGTCTCCGTTTGCCGTGCCGAGAAGTTCTTCCGTGAATGTGATTCTTACTTTCATTGTTTCCATAATGGTTCTGTCCTTTCGTTTTTTGAATTTAAATACTTTGCTTTGCTGTGTTATGCCTTTGCTAAGCATCGCGGCGCTGCGCGTTGCTTTGCTCGTGCCGCTGTGCTGCACCTATCATCGCCTTCACATCACGCGACTTTACTATGCTGTGCTATACCTATGCACCGAAATGTTATGCTGTTCCTTTGCTGTGCCTTATTTCGCTTTACTTCGCCATCGCTGCGCTAAGCTTAGCTCTGCCTTTGCCGTACATGGATAGTCAATCCATTGCAGTGCCGTTACTGAGCAAGGCGATACGGTGGTCAACTATGCCGTTGCTTGGATAGGCTTTTCACTGCCCTTGCGAATGCCTGTAGTCTACCCGCCCGAAAACGCGATCTTCACCGACGTTCACCACGAATGCGCCGCTGCCTGCAAGCTCTTCAATCCTTCGAGCCGTTGCGATGTCAACAGCGCGTATCTTGCCGAGTGTCAGTTCCGACGATATCAGCGTTATCTTGTTGGGCTGTGTGTATCGGCGGTCGACGATTTCAAATGTCGCACGGACTTCTCGCGGGTCGGGTGCTGCTCCCGACGGTTTGAACACATCATCGAGATATAGCACTTCAATTTCCGTCAACTCTTTGAAAAGCTCACCACGCTGTTCGTTGCGATAGTCGGTAAGTTCTCGCATGACTTCTATCCATTTTCGATATAGCAGCGAATGCCCGCGCTCCATGAGCGTTCTGCATATCAGCGTTGATATGTGGGTTTTGCCGCTGCCCGAACTGCCGCCGATGAAAAAGCACGTTGCTTGGGTCTGTGCCACAAACCCGCGGGCTTTCTGCAAAATGACTTTCTGCCAGTCTTCTGTCGCGACAAACTGTCCGACATTTTCGATTGCGTCTTTCATGCCGCTCTTTTTGAGCTTTATTGCTTCGTTTCGCTTTTGTACACAGGCGCACAACTCGTCCTGCACGTACCAGTTGCGAACGTACTCCGACCCGTCGGAACGCTGCCCCATCTGCGGGATAACTCTTGCGACACTCTGTTTGTTTCCGCAGAGATTGCAGAATATCCCGTCTTTTGGCTCGATGACAGCCTTGTTAAACGCCGCCGCTTCCTGCTCCAGCCGTTTCTTTGTCTGCTCGAGCGTTTCGGGAACACGTTCGGGGTCAGACCCAGAAGTCACCGTTTTTGTCCCAATACCCGCCAGATTCATCGTATTTGATGGGGGCATGATCGTTTTCAACTGCTGCATTTGTGTTCACTCCGTTCTGCTTGCGGTTCTTTTCCCATGTGATTATAGCGGACTTCCAGTTTTTCATTTTGTTTCGTCCGATCATCCAGCCTTTGGATTCGTAGAACGATACAAACTCTTCGGGGTCTATCCCGTTGCGCCGTTCATTGCAGTATGCTCGAACTTCGTCAACTGTTGGTGGGATAAATTTTTGAGTTTTGGGCTGTTCGGCACACCCACTCGCGCAATTTTGCGCAGAGAGAGAGTTTCTATATCTACTTCTATATCTGTTTTCTGTTTCTGTTTCTGTTTCTAATACTGATTCTGATACTGTACCTGTATCTGATACTGTATCTGTATCTGTATCAGTAACAGATGTTACCATAGTGTATGGATACCCTAACGATACCGTATCGTTAACGTATCGCTTGAACGCTTCGTTTTTGATGTACCGTGCGACGTTTATTATCGCTTTTTTTACCTTTTCGGAGTCCGTCCAGTTATATCGGCACCAGTTCAAAATCAATATTTCCTTGGTTTCTTTGCTGTAAAGAATTACTTTGTGCTGATCTTGCATTCTCCCGATAAGCCGTTTAATCGTATCACCGTTGTATCCGGTCTCACGTTCCATCTGCTTCATGCTGATCTCATAGCAGCCGCAGATGTTCGTGTGTGGGTTTGTGAGCAAGTACAAGTAAAAATACTTATCTTCGGGCGTGAAATCGTCATCAACCTTTGAGTCCGTCCAAAATGAGATCGAAATATTACGATAGTTTGCCATTTTCCGCTCCTTTTGTTTCAAAATGATAAATCGGTTGAACAATAGTAGATATTTACTCAGTCAATGACTAATACACCAACTGAAAAATCAATACACCAACTGATAAACCAAATGACCAAATATATCATTTGGTGTATTAGTAACACATGATACTCTATCGGTCTGCCACAGTCAAGCGGCAGTACCGACAAAGATATCATAATTTTTTGTGAGTTTCCGCAAGAATCAGAAATCAGAACGGCAGTCCCTGTTCGTCAAACGTCCCGAAAGCCGCGAAGTCTGCGCTCATGTCGGGAGCGGCTGCCTGCTGTGGTGTCTGCTCTCTCGGTGGTGCATACATATACGGGCTGGGGTATCCGTTCGGGTTCGTCTGCTGTGCCGCCTGTGGCGTTCTCTGCGGGGCTTGCGGCTGTGCATTGGTGTTGTTATACCCCTGCGGCTGTGCGTAGCTGTACGCGCTGTTCTGTGCGTCCTCCGTGAGCTTCGGCTCTCCCGTGAAATCCGCGCTATCGACGTATACTTCGGTCACATAGTGCTTTGTGCCGTTTTTATCATCGTATGTGCGGCTGTGGAGCGTGCCTGTTATCGCTATCATTCGCCCCTTGCCGAAATATTTTGTTATGAATTCGGCGGTTTTGTTCCACGCTACGCAGGAAATGAAATCTGCCGCCTTTTCTTCGTCCTTGCTGTATCTGTCTATTGCCACTGTGAACGAGAGCACTGCTGTTCCGCTCTGTGTCTGTTTCATCTCGAGATCATGGGTAATGCGTCCCATGATGATTACTTTGTTTAATGCCATAATATCACCTTTCTGTTTTATTCCGACCTGCCCACCCTGCTATATATTTACCTGTCAGCCTTCCATGAGTGCCGCGAAGTCATCGACAGGCGGCACGTTGTCGGGTATCGGCTCAACATCTACGATATGCGGCTGCTCGGGCTGTGCCTGCGGTGCTTCGGTCGGTGTGTCGATGTAGTCCACCGATCCGCCCTGTCCTATCACTCCCATATCGCTGGTGACGGCTTTCTGTAAATCGATCGACATCACACCCCATTTGCTTATGAGCTGCCTGAGCATTGTTTTGCAAGCCATGCCGTCAAAGTCCTTTTCCCAGAACGTGTATCCCTTGTGTGCTTTGTATCCCATGCTGTAACGTTCGGCGTGGCTCTCCATCTTCTGCCTGCTCCAATAAATCGCCTTTCGGAATCCGTTCACATACTCAAACATCGCATAGTATCCGATAGTTTCCGCCTGTTCGCGTTCCAACTCGTTTTCGATGAGCCTTACTTCGATTTCTTCGTCGAGCGGGTCGAAACGCACCAGCTCACCGGATTTTATCGGCAGAACATTCAGCTTTTTGTACTGCCCCGAACGGATCGCAAGCTGTATGTATCCCTTGTATCCGATCTGAAACTGTGCGACTTTGCGCCCGTTTTTGCGATCGTTGAAAGGCACAAGGTAGTACTGCCCGAGCTGGGGTGACGGGGAAAGGTTCAAACTTTCTCCGAGAAGCCCCGCGCTTACGATCGTTGCCGCGTCGCAGTCCTGCAAGGCGGGATTGTTGCTCACCGCCGAAGTTATCGCCGTAACGAAACGCGCCGCTTTGGTCGGGTCCCCGAGCGTATTGCTTATCATGCGCTTGTACCCGTCCGAGTTGATGACTGCTGTGAACTTCGGCTGTCTGTTAGCCTGTAAACTGTTAGATACTGCCATTGTGTTTTACCTCCGTTTTATCTTATCACCGTGAAAACGATGTTGTTTTGCTTCATGAAATCTCTAAGCGCGATTATCTGCGATCTTGTTCCCGTCGCTGTGAATGTCACGCTTCCTGTCGGTTCTGCCTGCGGCGGTGCTTCTACAACGGTAGGGTCGGCGGGTCCCTGCGGTGTCGACTCGTTCTTTTCGGGGGCGATCATCTGCTGCTCCCTTGCTGCCTGCTCTGCCGCTTCACACTCTTTTCGTGCCTGTTCTGCTACTCTGCGGGCTTCTTCTGCCGCCTTGCGTGCCTGCTCCTTGCGTTCTATCTCTGCCGCATATGCCAGCGCCGCACTCTTGTCTAACGTCGTTTCAAATCTTTGCATTATAGCCGTGAGCATCGGACTATCAGCGTACAGCTTCTTGATCTCCGCGTAGTCATCAACGATAGCCTGTATTGCCCCCGATATTTCGTCTTTGAGCGTATCAAGCTTCACCGTAACGTTCCCCCATTTCGGGTTCAGGACGTGTTCGAGTTTCACAAAATCAAGCGTGTTTATCTGCTCGAAAAACTCCACCAGAGCGGCGAACTTTTCGGCTTTCTTCTTCTCGTCGAAGGCTTTCAACTGCCCGTCAATCGCCGCTATCGGCTCGTCTATCATTGCAAGCAGTTCCTTGCATTCCCTTTCGAGCGGCTCGTAAAGTGCCATTGTCTGGCGCTTTGCTTCCTTGCGCTGACTGTCTATCGCGGTTTTCAGCTTGTTCAGATTTGCTTTGTCAGCCTTTGCATCTTTGATACCGTCTTCCGTGACGATCAGCGATTTGTAATAGTCCAGCCTGTCGGCGAGTTCCTGCTTCAAAATCTGGATATTTTCGATCGCCTGCGGTATCGTCGCCGTACCATTCTTCAAAATGAGCTCCATTGCCATTGTGCTTCAATTCCTTTCAGATTTTTATATTTTGGGGAGCTTTAACGGCGGTCTTTGCTTAGTCTCCACCGCCTGCCAGAACTCCGTTTCCTGTGCTATCAAGTAGGTGATATCGTCCGCAACATCGGCACGTTCGATGTGCCGTGTGAGAACGTGCGCAGTGTATTGGGCGTTTTGATAGCCCGTGCGAATGTACGCGAACAGTGTCACAAAGTCCCAGCCCGTAGCCGCCAGCTGATGCAGGCACTGTGCATAATAGCTGTCAGGTATGCGTTCGGCTTTGGTCTTCGGGTCTCTCCACTCGTCCCACTGTGACGCGCTTTGTATAGTCGCGGTCTTTATCTCCAATATGCCGCGCCGCCCGCTTTCGTCGGTGATCTCACCGTCGAGAGTGGCGTATAAATACGGCTCATTATCGTTGACGTACATATAAAATTCATGATATTCAACTGAATGTTCAGGGTGTTCGAGCTTGTACAGCTCCCGCAGGTGCTGTTCCGCTTCTTTGCCGAACTTCACGGCAGGCTTGTCGCTGATGTCTTCGCGTGGCGTTATCCCTGTTTTTTCAGCCCACACATCGACATTCGAGCGATAACGGTTCACACCGATAACAGCACCCGCATCACTGCCTCCTATCCCACGCCGTCGGGCTTCGAGCCATGACCTATGGTCGGCTGGTTTCAAAATCATTTTTTATCACTCCACTCTCTTGACATTACCGCCGAAATGGTGTATAATAAGTATAAACCTTTTCGGGTTTAGGGTGTATGACTTGGGTCTGTCCGTATGCAGCACGGGCAGGCTCATTTTTTGTTTCGCAGCAATTTGCGGCAGGCTCTGACTTCTGCCCGAAGATGTGCAATTTCTGCACCGCTTGCCCTCTTACTCTTTGCGTGGTCGAGATACACAAGCAGCGTTGCGATTATGCACCCGATAACGCAGGCAGTCGAGACCGTAATGTAAATTATCATCATCGTTGTGTATGCCATGCTTGCACCTCACATTCCGCTCGCCCACAAGATTGTCTGCTGGAACGCATTCGCTGCGATTGGGATAAACACGAACGCTATCACGCAAAGCAGGATTGCGAGTGCTATCCTGTCCTTCACGCGCTCCGAACGCTCGTGACGTTCACGAAGTTTGCGCCTTACCTGTATCTCGTACTGGCGTTTGTAGTGCTTTATTTCGTGGTCTTTCTCTGCTATCACCTTGTCGCGGTCAGCGATTGCCTTGTCACGCTCCGCTATCGCGTTCATGAGTATGATACGCTGGTGTGGGGTCAGTTTATCGGTTTTGTTCATCGTCTTTATCCTCCTCAAACTCGTTGATATCAGCCGCGCACAAACAAACTATCACACCCGCGATGATAAACGCGGCGAGAATCGCGACTATTATCAGTATCGTTTTCACTTCGCATTATCCCCCAGTATCAGTTCTGCCGCCGTCAGCAGTCCGAGGACGTATCCCTCTTCCTTATCCTCGAATGCAGGCGCACTCGAAAGGCAGCATTTCACTTCAAGTATCAACCGCCGCAGAATGTCGCGCTTGTCGGACTTGCTTGCTTCAGGTGTTGTGACCCCCGCAGGTTCGGCGGCTTTGGGCGG
>Ga0326511_10000544_pt1 | contig 32940 bp, 53 predicted proteins | sample 0_2496_0518_D_FD_203701 | JGI IMG/M metagenome (GOLD analysis project Ga0326511, IMG submission 203701) | Bovine rumen microbial communities from UC Davis, California, United States - 0_2496_0518 | ecosystem: Host-associated > Mammals > Digestive system > Stomach > Rumen | place: USA...
AGTAGTTACGATGGTAAATATCACTTGGAAGTATTTAATTATACACAAGATTTTTATCAGGAATGTCTTAAAGATCCAGATAAAAGTGTTGATACTGATATTGTGAAAGTTGCTGATAAGAATGGTAAACGGTATATTGTTGAGGTTAAGGGTGCGAGTCAATCAGCGTATATGTTGGATGATTTTTTGAAGGTTAATAATATGCAGTCAGTGAGTGTCTGATTGCATCTTTTTTTTTCACTTTTTTTATATGTTAAATATATCTTACATTATGGGGATTACTTGTCAAATGCTCTCTCACAATATATTTTATAAATTATGAAAAACAAAAAAAGTATTATGTAAAAATAGAAGTGAAGTTCAAATGTATCGTTGGTGCGGCAACACCTCCACATTTGATACATTCACTTCGACGGTTACATAAAAAAACAAGAACACCTGGAAGGATGTAAATGAATTTTGTAACCTATAATAATATAAGATTAAAATGCAATATAAAGTTTTCTTATGTTGCTCCACACGAAGTGGCTGGCTCTCCTATCCTAGCGAGAGCTATCGATAATTTTAATCCTTTTTTTAAACAATTAAAAAAATTTTATTTATTTTTGGCTACATATTCTGTTATGAGTTCAATTACTATTTCACTCATTGTTTTATGTTTTTTAGCAGCGATTACTTTTAGTTCTGTTTTTAATTCATCATCAATAGTCATGTGTAATTTTGTTTCACTCATTTTTATCACTTCATTTGTTTCTTGTGTTTTATATTTGTGTTACTATGTATTTATATTATTATGTTATTAACAACATAAAAACATAACAACATTTATATATTAAATTAAATAAAATAATAACTATCATGATAAAAACTTGTAGCGGCAACTACAAGAAAAAATCATGAAAAAATTCCTGGAAGGATTAAAAATGAAAAAAATAATAATGGATGGTGACTCCATCGTTGTTGATGGGATAGAACTATCCAAAGAGGAAATAAAAAATGTATTGACTGAGAACGTTGTTCTCAAACGTCAATTGAATTTTGTACGAACTACTTTTAATGAGGTAGGTGTTTCTAATGAATAGGAACACTAAATACATTGTGTTATACAATCCACACGATGACTCCTACAAAATGTTCGAGTATGATGCTGACAAAACATCATATGCTCCGAATTACGGAACACCTATTGCACAAGGCAATACAAGAGAAGCATGCATCCAAAATGGATGCAATATGTGGGATATACCAATAGAGGATGTGGTAGAATGAACCACAATCCAACTTTTTTTATGGAAGAAATCTGTCCAGCATTCTACATACTCACAGATTTCGAAATAGACCAAATCTACCAAGAGGTGTATTGTCATGAAACCGATTAAACAAACAGTACACCTAGTAGATCCAGAACACAATATGGTCAGGGTAGTATCAGGTAAAGGTAACATTTATCCTGTTGACATGAACCATTACTGCAAATCTATCCGTGAAGGTGACCAGGCATTAGTCACTAAAAGTCTTAGTGGTGAATGGATTCTTGTTGATGTGGAACCTAAATATCCAAGACCATTGGATGTTACAGAGTTCCCAAGAGATGATAATAACTGCTTGAATGTAGTTGAACATTGTAAATACTTGAAACTTATTAAAGACATGTCAGAATCTGAAAGAGTCAACTTCGATAACCACTTGCTCAGACACTTTATAAAAGACTATGGAATGAAAAATAGTCTCAGTCATAGGAGGAGTCAATTATGAATCCACTATTTTTAAGATTATTGATTTTATTCAATAATAATACATCTAACCAATCTCCCGTTAGATTACAGAAAAAAGAAGAGAATTTTATGGATAGACATTACGAAACTATCCTTAAAATCCTTTTCATAATCTTATTAGTTTTACTAATCTTATTAGTGGGTACTGTGTTTGTATTGTTTGTTATTCATGGACAAGCAATCACAGGCACAGAAGCGAACATCTACTACAATGGAAACTTATCAGGATAAAATGGAGGTGAAAAATATGACAGTATACTTATGTAACGGATTCTCAGAGTCCATGAAAAGGGACCCGAACATGAAAGAGATTCCATATTCCATGAATATTGAAGAGTTTACTAACTTCATAAATCATGGAAAATGGACAAGTGTAATAGGTCATCAGAACCTTGCAGACTGCCTCAGCAAGATAACTGGTAAACATATACCATACAATCGTAAAGGCATCACTGTAAACTATGATGACTTTGTAATCATTGTGAGTTTATCAGGTAGACTACCTGAAAACCCCACATATGTAGAATACAAAGGTAGATTGAATTTCAGTTTCAAAAGATTTGAAAAACAATCTATCAGCGACCAAATGGTCAGTCAAAATATTTTAAACCAAATGATAAAAATAGAAGGAGAAATATAAAATGGCTTTAAAAACCAAAAAAGAAGAAGAAGTGCCTTTAACAGTTGAGGCAGAACTCGTAACCAACGAGGAACCAGTCAAAGAAGAAGAAACCAGCATTGTTGAAACCAGTAAACCCCTACCTGATTATGCTATACTAAATCCGGAAATACCAATGAGTGCGAAAGTTGATGTTGCAACCAATGTTGCAAATACACTCGCACCATTGGTAAGAAGTCAAGAATTGGTTGTTAAAGGTTTAAATAAAAAAAATCCAGAAGCTGAATATGTAACCGTTGAAGGATGGGAAGTACTCGGCACATTCCTTGGAATAGTACCAGTAACTACCATTATCAAAGAAGTCAAATCCAAACAAGACCGTACTGTAGGATATGTTGCTCGTGCAACATTATACCAAAACCCGATCATTGAGAATGATGAGATTGTTGGTGGAACTGTGATTGCAAGGGCTGAGGCTCAGGCTGATAAGTCTGGTTTCCAAAAGGATTTATTTGCGATTGCGAGTATGGCTCAGACCCGTGCTTTGGGTAAGGCTTATCGTATGGGTTTGTCTTGGATTATGAAAATGGCTGGTTTTGAGGGCACTCCTGCTGAGGAGATGCCTAAGTTCCGTGGAGGCAAATAAACTAGGGAAGTGTTACATAATGTAACACTTTCATTGACTATTATTTAGTGAAATAATTTGTATTAGCATAAATTTTAGAGGAGAATAAGCATATGGCATTAAAAAGCAAAAAAGAAGGACAAATATCATTCGAAGACCTAATGGAAGACTTCGAAGCAGAATACACAGAAGAAATAGAATACACAACCATATCAGGTAAACCACAAACCAACGTACAAACATTCGACAAACTATCAATCTACGATTTCGACATAGGAGAAGATATAACCGGAAAACCAGAAATCACACACTTCAAAAACGATGACAGAAAATACGATTCATTACGTGTAAGAATCATCAACGAAGACCAATTCGTAGACCTATACATCAACATACCAAAACCAGACAATAAAGGATTCGTGAAAAACATAAGAAAAGAATTCGATTTCTATCGTACAGCATACGACTTCATCTATTCAGTACTCCGTTATCAAGACGAAGCCAATGTCGTAGATGAAAACGGTGAAGAAAAAAACAACTTCAAAAAAGTCAACATATTACTCTTCGCTAAATATGTAGACCAAATGGAGAATATAGGAGTAAGACTAATCGAAGGAAACTCTGATAGTGACTATGACAGTTGGATAATCTACAAAATGGAATAAAGGAGTATTATATGAGTCAAGTAGAACAGAAAAAAGCAGGATACAGAAACCTAAACAAAGAAACCTGCGACAACATAATCAAAGTAATCAAAGAATTACCATACAATGATATTGAAATAGATGAAAACATCCTACCCTACATCATACAATGGTTATTCGACATTTACATTGATTATGAATCTACTTGCTACATAATAAGCCAAATAACCAATATAAACAGACTCCAACAAAAAATCAATGACATATACAATAGGAACATAATCCCATTACCACACAAAACACAATTAACAGAATACCTAACAAAACAAGAATACACAAACATAACACAAGCAATAGAACCAAGAAAAACAGAAGACATAATCAAAGGCGAAATCGATGACGAAACCAGTCTAATCCTAAACTACAAACTACAAAGAATCTACCAATTAAAAGAAGCAAAAACCAAAAAAGGAAAAGACAAACTCACACCAGTCATCGAAGCAATACCAGAAAAACTCGAAGTCATCGACACACTACTATTAGATCAACCAAGAACATTCAAGATATGGTGGAAATCTAAACTAAGTGAAAGAATCTTCGTAACTGCTGGTGAAGGTAATGGTGCAACAATCCCTGAAATCGAACAGTACCTGATTAATGCAGGGTTCAGTCACAGTCCAAGATTAGTGGCTGGAGCATTATCATGTACAATAAACACATTAATCGAAAAGAAAATCGCAGTAATCAAACAAGACATTGATAATCCTGGGTTCTACTATGATATTAACAAGGATAAAGCATTAGTTGTTAAAAAAGACATCACAGAACCTACCAGTAAAGAAGTATTATCATGTATTAAAATCTTGGAAGAATTAAAAAAATTCTTTAAAGATAATACTCGCACATTATCAACTGTTTTAAAATGGAGTGTAATGTCAGAGTTCAGTTATGCTATGAAACAAGCTGGAAAATGGATGCCATGGATGTACTTGAAAGGTTCTGCAGGAAGTGGTAAAACTACTGTTGCAAAAGTAGGTTTATTCATTCATGGTGAACCTACTCCAACCAATAATATTGGTGGAAGTAGTGCTGATACAGTAGCCCGTTTAGGTGCTGTGATTAGTCAAAGTTGTGATTTTGTTTTAATCAATGAACCTGCTGCAATGTTCAACCGTAAATCCACTAATGAAATGGTGAAAGTATGTGTAGAATCAACTACTGGTAGAAGTAAATTCCGTGGTAGTTACTATGGAAGTATCCCTGCTTTCAGTCCAGTATTATTCACCGCTAATCAATATTTACCTGAAGATGATGCATTACTTCGTAGAATGTATGTGTTAAGCTTTAGTTATAGTCAGCGTAAAACAGAGCATGAGAAGAAAATGTTTGAAGAGAAATTTCATATTGATACTCCAAGCATTAGTCCTTTGAAGAAATTGAATGTTTTAGGTAGATTTGCATTAAGACATCTACTATCTAATCCATCAAAATTATTGGATGATTGGCGGGAAGTAGCAGATGAAATAGTCTCTTTATTTTATGATATGGTTGGTAGTGAAGTACCATTATGGTTAAGTGAATGGGCAGAATCAGAGAACTTGGAAGACTTTGATGATAACCAAAGAGAAGAAATCCGTAGTTTCTTTGTATCACAATTCAATCAAGTATCTAAAACTATGCCTATAATTGATGATTATGGTAATAAAAAATCCACATTAGATATTGAAGGTGCATCAACCGCTGATGACTTTGAAGATATTAACTGGAATATTATCAACAATCGTAGATTAACATGGGCATTACCTCATATTAGTGCTCATGAAACAAGGTATGTTTGTTTAACTCAAAGTTTAAGAAAAGCATTATCATCGGAAGTAGAATTCTGCAGCGATTTAAAAAGTATTGGTGAATTACTTGGATGGGATTACAAAAACAATAAATTCAGTAATGGTAAGCAATCTAAAGTTATTAAGGTTAAGTTTGATGATTTTATGGAGTTTATGTATCCTGGTATTATGTTTGATGAGGAGGATTAAATTTTATGGTCTGGTTACCTGGGTTACTTTTGGGTGAAGTAACTGAACAAAACATTCTATGGTCTTTAATCATATGTTTTAAGGATTGTATGGGGTTTTTGTTTGTGGTTACTTTTCTGGACAACACAACCCTACTTCTTGAAAAAAACATGCAATGGGTAGTAAGTAACCAAGTAACTAGGTAACCAAAAAAGTAGCAAGTAACTAGGTAACTAGGTAACTACGGATAAATGGTGATAAAAAATGAATAAATGCGAATATGATCCATCAGGAAAACATTGTACACATAAACATTATTGCATATTCAACAAGAACAGAACCAATCTTGAAAATAAAATAATGAAATTAGGTACTAAACTTGAAGAATACCATCATATCAAGCATTGTTTCATTAATGGGGAAATCATCTATCATGATGATTTAAAAGATTATTATACTATTGAAATAACTGGATATGTTGGTGTAGATGAAGAAAAACATTATAAAACTGGTGTAAAAGTAAATGATAATTTTATAAGTGTGTTAAATCGTAAAATAGATAATTTAAATTATGATTTGAAGAATTTAGTGAAATATCGTGAAGATATTATTCATGGGAAGATAAATGGATTCGGGTATGGTGATTAATGATGAGTGAGATTACTACTACTGATTTCCTGGATATGACTCTCAGAGAAATTAGTGATTACTTGGAAGATATGGAGTATGAGTCAGCAGTACTTGACGGTACAAGCAAATATGGTAATCGTATGCGTTTAAGAGTAACATTAAAACCAATAGGTGATAATGATGATGAATGAATTGGAACGTGAAATCGGATATGACTTAGAAGAGTGGACAATCTTGATCACTGAATTGTCTGATAAAGAAGTTGAGTTGAAAAAGTTGAAAGAAAAATATGCTACAAAAGAATTTGAGATTGTATTTATGAGTGACATTGATTTTAAATCATTGTATGGTAGTACAGCAGAAAAAGTTCGTAAGCAACATGCAAGTAATGAGTTACATGCTTTGAAGTGTAGGATTGATGATTTGGAATTTTGTGTTAATTATTTGAATCGTAGGATTAGTTTCTTGAAAGAATTAATCCGTACTAAAAGAACATTAATGGAGATTAAGGAATGAAAGTGTTTATTGATTCAAGGGAGCAGTCAAGGATTAAACAAGCAAGCGAGTATTATACTAAACAAGGATTGACTGTGGAAGTACAGGAACTACCAATCGGAGATTACCTATTCACTGATGGAAACGATGAAGTAGTTTTCGAGTTTAAAACAATTGCTGATTTCGTAGCATCAATACAAGATAATCGTGTGTTTAACGAAGCTTTGAATCAAGCAGAAAACTATAATCATCACTTTGTAGTAATACAAGGTGATGAATCAACAAGGGCTAAATGTTTAGCATTCACAAAAAACTACCGTAGGGTTACAATATTCCAGTATCATGGAGCAATCGCACGATTAAACACCTACACCACAGTATTGGAGTCATATAGTCCATTCATCAATGAAGCATTCTATAAAATGTTGGTGCAGACCCGTAAATGCTTATCGGATAAACCAATTGTCCGTAAATTCCCTAAAAAGACAAGTAACCCTGCATTTAATTTTTTGTGTGGTTGTATCTATGGAATTAACCATAAAAAAGCAAATCAAATAGTTAACACTTATCATTTAGAATCATTACATGATTTAATGAAACTAACCGAAGAAGATTTAATGGAAATTGATGGTATCGGTGAGAAAAACGCAGAGAAAATCTTGGAGGCGATACAATGAACTTCACATTAAAACAAACACCTTACTACTCATACAATATGGATGAACTAATAAAAGACTACGAAAACATGGAATTATCCGTTAATGAAATCAAAGAGAAGTATAATATTGGTAGTGGTGCTTGGCAGACAGTACTCAAACGATTAAAAGAACATGGTGTTACAATGAGAGGATACAGTAAAACACAACCAGTAAGGAAAGCAAAACACTATTATTTTGACAGGTCTATTAAGGCTTATCGTGTTCACAAATATATCGGAGATAAACATTATCTTTTTGGTAGTTATAATACGGAAAAAGAAGCTCAAGCACGAGTTGAAGAACTTAAAAGGAATAATTGGGAGGGTTTAATTGATGATTAAGGCGATTGATGAATTAAAGAAGACTCATGAGGAAATGGGTATGGTGTTAAATGATTTAGCGGTTTTGGAGGATGGTGTAGGCTCTGATTACAGTCCCGTAACTATTGATTATCGTTGGTTGTGTCAGGAGTTGAAACATCGTAGGACTACTTTACAGAAACGAGGACGAACATTATAATAATGTGGGTGGATTATGGGAGAAGGAGAAATAATTGCAAAAAGACAAGATAAAGCAAATCATATGAAATATGGTGTTGTTGGTGAAGCATTTGATGATGTTGATGCAATACTCGCAGATGCTGATGCTAAATATGAAGCTATTTATCAGGAATTCAAAAAAGTATGGATTGAATATCCTACATTGTCTAAAAAAGAAGCCTTCATGAAAATAGGTAGAACATATAATCCTGATGGATTCTTAGCCAAGCATGTTAATCGTAGGTTAGTTGAGGATGGTTTGCCGGTAACTCATAAAAAGGAAGTTAACTTTGAAATAAAAGAATTATCAACTGAAGAAAGAAATCAGGAACTTGAAGATATTTATCAAGATTTTAAAAAGATATGGGTTGATAATCCCAATATTAGTAAAAGGGATGCATTTAAACAATTGGATAGGAATTATCAATCTGGAGATAATTTAGCTAAGTATATTAATGAGCGATTAGCTGAAGATGGTCTTCCTACCAAACATGCGGGTAAAATCCATTCATATTCAAAAATCCATCCTAAGATTTCTAAAGAAGAGTATCCGAAAAAGTATGAAGAGTACAAAGATTTATTCTTTAATAGTACGCACACTACTAAAGAGATATATGAATTAATTGGTGTATGTCGGAATAGAAAAGGTGCTCATGAGTATATTCTTGAAAAAAGTAAAGAAGAGGGTTTAAATGCACATGTTCGTGTTCATCAATTGAAAAATGCTGAGAAAAATGGTGAAAAGTTTATTTTTTCTGTAGATAATGAAGAAGTTGATGGAAAATATGAGGAAATATTTCAAGAGTATAAACATTTGTTTTTAACTACTGATTTATCTGTTAGTGATATTCGTGAAAAACTAGGAGTTACTTCTTATAATGATTATAAAGGTAAATATATTACTAGAAGGTGTAAAGAAGAGAATTTGAAGGGTAATGTTAGGAGAAAACAGTTAGAAAATGATAAAGTGAAATCTCCTGCTAAAAAATCTAAAAAAGCTAAAAGTAAAAAGAAAAAACAAACTCCTAAACCTAAAAATAATAAGAAAGGAAATAGAGTTGGGGTTCATAATAGTCCTGGTTTTTCAGACCATGTTAAAAAATGTGTAGAAAAAAGTAATGATGTATTCAATAAATTTTTTATGGATCGTAATGTAAAACGTGCGACACAAAAAGGATACGAAGCAACTTTTCATAGATGGTTTAATTATCATGGGGATAAGTATGATACTATTCAAGATTGTCTTGATTTATACATGGGAGAGGAGGATAAAAGAATTCCTATGAGGGATAGGAGTATTAAAAAAGAGTTATTGGGATTTCGTGAATCATTACTTGAAGACCCAGGTATTAAATCAGATAAATCTGTGAAAAGTTATTTTAGTAAAATGGGTAGTTTTTTCAGACATTTTGGTTTGGAAATGCCTGCATTGCCTCAGGTTAAATTGGAGAAAGGTTATGTTTCTAGTTATAATGATTTACCTACTCATGCTATGATTAAAACGGCTTGTGAACAATCTCCTTTAGATTTAAAAGCATTGATTTTATTTATGAGTAGTAGTGGGAGTGCTAAGGCTGAAACTTTAAGTATTACTGTAGGTATGTTTCTTAAAGGTTGTGATGATTATCTTGAAGAACCAGCATCTCCTGAGAATATTCCTGAAACATTAAAAGCATTAGATAATCGTCATGATATTATCCCATTAATTTATCTGAGACGGATTAAAACTGATAAATGGTATCATACTTGTTGTAGTCCTGAAGCATCTTTTATGATTATTGAATCATTAAAAATTCGTGACGATTTTGATTGGGATGATAAATTATTTGATTATACATCTAGTCTAATTTTGGCCAAATTTCAAGAGATTAATGATAATAATAATTGGGGTCATGTTGGTGCTTATCGTAGATTCCGTAGCCATACTCTCAGGAAGTTTATGGCTTCTAATATTGGTTTGCCTAGAGACCAAGTGGATAGTTTTCAAGGAAGAGCAAAGGATATGATTCAGGAAGCTTATTTTAAACAAGACCCTCAAAGTTTGAAGAAAATTTATTTGGATGCTATGCATCGGGTTATGGTTTATGATAACTGGGGTCATGGTACTACTCCTGAAGAACTTGAAAAAAAGGCTAAAAGATTATTTAATAATTTTAATGATGATGAGAAAATTATTGATTTATCAAGTATACCATCTACTCCTGAAGAGATTAAAACCAGCATTGGTTTAGGTGAAGATGATAAAGCAACTACTGTTAGTAAAAAGAATCTTACTAGGAACACTAACTCTGCTAATAGTATGCCTGTTACTCCACCAGTTCAAGTTCCTGTAGGTACTATTCCTGGAGGGATTAGTATTTCTGAGGAGTTGTTGAATTATGCTAAGTTAATGGATATGGGTTTAATAAGTATTGCTGAGTTTAATCGTATCAAACAGAAATTATTAGGAGGTATGTTATATTGAGTGATATTAATTTGATTCATGGTGATTGTTTAACTGAAATGGATAAACTCATAGGGAGGGGGCAAAAAGTGGATTTAATATTAACTGATATTCCATACGGCACTACTAAATGTAAATGGGATAATATTATTCCTTTTGATGAAATGTGGGATTGTATACATGGTTTATCTAATCCAACTACCCCTATTGTATTGTTTGGTGATGAACCATTCAGCAGTAGATTAAGATTGTCTAATCTTAAAGAGTACAAATATGACTGGGTTTGGATTAAAGAGGGGGCTTCGAATATTTTTAATGCTAAAAGAAGACCTTTGAAGTATCATGAGAATATTATGGTGTTCTATGATAAACAGTGTAAGTTTTATCCTGATAGGATTAAAATTCCTAGATTATCTCGTAGAGTGGAACAAGGTCAAAAAAATGGTTGGGTTGGTGTTTTTGAAGCTAAGTCTCAGGTAAGTGGTGATGGAACTAAAACTGGTAAGTATATTAGTGATTTTTCTAAGTATAACAAAAATTGGAAGAATCCATCTCAGCATATTTTTTTTAGTAGAGTTAAAGCGAATAGTCATGAGAAAGTAGATCATCCAACACAAAAACCAGTTAAACTGATGGAACATTTTATTGAAGCATATACTGATAAAGGTGATACTGTATTAGATTTCACTATGGGCTCAGGTACAACGGGTGTAGCTTCTAAAAGATTAGATAGAAATTTTATAGGTATTGAATTAAATGAAGATTATTTTAATATGGCTGTTAATCGTATGAAAAGTATACAAACTAAATTGGTATGATAATTATGAGTGAGAATAGGTTCAGATTTGTGTATGGAACAACACATGATGAATGTGTTACTGCAGATGGAAATAATGGAGAGTATATCTGCTCCGAAATAAGATTAGTAAAAATTTTAAACCAATTAGACGAACAAAACCAGTTAATGGAAAATAAACTTAATGAATTAGGTTTTAGATTATTTTACAAGATGGAAGATTATGATATGACTAAAAAATCATTCAAGCCATTATTCAAAGAACATCCCCAGGATTCTGATAATGGTGAATGGGTTTTGCTTAGTGATAAACAGTATGAAAAGATTAAAGAACAAAAATTGTTAGGTGATTATTATGACTAATATTCATTCTGATTGTGAAAACTATAATGGTAAAAAAGACTACTGTTTGAAGTTCTTTGAAGAGAATGTATCAGAGAAATATCAAACTTGTAAGGAGTATTCTGAATTTGATGATAAGGAATTAAGCCGTAAATGGAGTAACTAATATGGTTAATTTTATAACAGTAAGAATAGATGACAAAGCATGTGATTACTGCCTCGAATGTGTGAGTGCATGTCCAAACGGTGCATTAACATATTACAGAGCATGCTTCATGCATAATGCTTATGAATGTGCTTATTGCGAGGTATGTATGGATGTATGTGAACATGAAGCAATAACAATACTACCAATGGAGTGAATTGATGATAAACCATTCATTCCTAATCAATGTTAAAGAATTAATGCACCAGTTACTACCAAGACCAAAAAAGAAAAACAGTCTTGATGATGACCGTGCTGAGTCAATTGATCAATTACCCATAATCAAAATAAGATGTGATTTAAATGCAATTGAAGGACTTTATAACAAATTTTAGCGAGGAATACTATGTTAGCAATCTGGACGATATTAACGGTGGTTGTATTACTACTCATATTGTGGGGGACATATACCTAATACGGAATGGTGATATATATGACAGATAACTTATCTTGGCAAGAAATACATGAATTACTAAACACTATGACACAGAAACTGGAAACACAACAAACAGTAACTCGCACAATTAGCAGAACTAACTACAACGAACTGTTAAGTGTTTTAACTAATCGTACAAGTTTTAAATACGATAAGGAACTCCATTTAAAACTCAATATTCAAGATGGTGTGATTAGTATTACATTAAAAAAAAGAGGGTGAAAGTATGCTTTGTGGAAATTGCAAATGCTACACAGGGTACCAGTTTCATGCTGAAACTGGAAGATGTAGGAGATATAACATTACGGTTCAATTACGGACACGATGTTTAGATAAACAGAATTATAGTTGTAAGTGTATGGTTCGTGAGTGTATGGATAAAAAAGGTGATGTAGAATGACTGAAAAAAGAAAACATATTTGTTTTACTTGTAAACATTGGGGAATAGTCAATTATTGTAAACTTAAAAAGAAAACGAGGTATCATTCATCTTCTTGTAAAAAATGGGAGGATGCATTAAAATGACTGAAAAACGATATAAACGATTGGTATCAAGTATTGATTATTATTATTGTATTGATACAACAAATGATGATAAAGGATTTACCGAAGAAGAAATCATAAAAGAATTAGAAAATTACACAGGTAGATGATTTAGAATGACTGAAAAAGAATATTTTCGACCAATTGATGATTTAGCAGTAGGAACTATATGGGTTGATGATTGTGGTTTCAGATGGATATATATGGGTAATGGTAAATGGCGAGGAATGTGTACTGCATTTCCAACAGGTGATGTGGAATGACTGATAAATACGAAGAATTCAAAAAATGGATAAACCAATCAAAATACGGATTCATAAACACCCAAAAAAGGGAATTAGAACCAGACAAAAAAATATTCGAAAAATTCGAATCAAAAGAAAACACAACAATAAAAAAATTACAAAACATCTGCCAAAAATACAAAATCCCATTCAACGATCTACCAGAAGTACTTGAAGAATACATAGCCACTGATAACGAAGAATACTTAGAAAAGTTAAGGAGTCAAAGGGAATGAGATACACAATACTAAACAAACACTACATAGAAGACACAATAACAGGGCATAAAATCACATTAACAGAAGCCTGTCAACTATTAAACAAGTATGATGAACAAGTCAATACAAGTAAAAGATTCGAGGTATTAAAATGAACCTGGATAATCAGAAACTCAGAGCAATACAAACCACGAAAGCCGAACTCAAAAAACAACTAGAACAAACACATGATGAACACATCAGACAGAAACTAGAACACCAAATACACTGCCTATCAATGGAAGAAACAGAAACCCTACATAAACTAAACATACGACTAAACGACATCATACTAACAGAAGAGGAAAAAACAGAATGAAAAACAAAATAAAAAAATACAACAAACCATACATACCTGGAGAAAAAAGAAGCAACAATTACAACAAAAAAATCTTCCAAGAAAAAACACTAAAAAATCGTACACTAATACTAGACGAACTACTCCAGGAATGCCCCGAAGACTTACAATTAAACAAAGACCAGAAAATAATGGCAAGAAACCTAATAAACACATTCAACAACAAATTCAAATACCTGCACGGAAACAGCAGCGAAACAAGAATAATATTAGGTTTCATATTCTACCTCAAAAAAGTAGACAATAGCCGAATAAAACCTGAAGATTATAGTATATGTAAAAAATATGGATTAACAACCCCAATATTCGTGAATATCAGTTGCAAAATATCTTATTACTATATGGTAACTAGTCCATTAACAATAAGACAAACAACAAGATATGACCACGAAATATTAATAAAAAACGGTACACACTAAGTACCTCCACTAACCACTAATAGTATATTAGTAGGAGCTGACTATGGATTATCAAACCTACGAAAAAAAATTCCTCAAAAAAATACAATTAGTCTCAATTAGGAGAGCGAGACTAATACCCAATAATGAAAACACCTCACGATGTCCAGAATGTGGAGCAAAAACAATATTAGACATGGACAGAGGAGAACGATACTGCCGAAACTGCGGTTTAGTAGTCAAAGCAAGTATCCATTATGTAGGAAACAAGTATATTGATGATCCATACGGCACACTATTATTCGGGTAGGACAATGGTTTATTTTTTTTTTTAATGGAAAAAAAGAGAGAGAGTAAAATATTATTAATCTCTTAAAAAACAAACACCAGGTAAAAAAAACAACAGACTGTCAAAAATTTTCAATCAAAAATAGAGACCTCTATAAAAAAAATACAAACTTTTCCGCAAAAAACAAGGCAATGTTTTTTACACTTTTCGATAAAATAAAAGATATAGCTCCTATTCTCTCTTTTTAATGTAGGTTCAAATCCTACACTACCCCATCCACAAAAAAATATAAAGGAATGATTTTATAATGGATTTAGATAAAAACAACCTATCAACAATATTCGTATTCGTATACATGTTAATTGCACCATTACTCGTAAAATATGGGATTGACATAAATCAGGAAATATTCGTATCAGCAATGGTAGCACTCGTCGGATTAATAGGTGCAATATACAGTGCAATCCATCCGAACAAAATAAAAGCATTCGGAAATTCTGGTGATGAGGATGGAGGAGCATAAATGCATACATGAAAAAGAAATACAAGACTATGGAATACAAATAACAGAACTAAAAACCCGTAGCGATTACAAGGAACAATCAATCATGGAAATAAAAGATGAATTAAAAGAGATTAACGGTAAAATAGATGCAATAAACGAGAATGTTAACAGATTAATCTTACAATCCACCAAAGACGATGATAAATTAGAATTAGAATTAACTGCTTTAAAAACACAATTAAAAAACTTGAAAAAAGAATTAGACGATAAAGACGAGGAATCTAATAAAAGAATCAATCGGATATTAGTCATTGTAGGATTAGTATTTAGTGGCGTAACAATTGTATTAAATGTGTTATTCAGAATGTTATAAAAAAACGGTGATGATACTCATGGAAATAGTTAAAGTTAAAATCAACGACTTAATCAGTCCAGATTACAATCCACGAACAATAACAGACGAGGAACTATCTAAATTAAAAGATAGTCTTGAGGAATTTGGGTATATATCCCCAATTATAGTGAATCAACATAATAACCATATTGTTGGAGGAAACCAAAGATACGAATGCTTAAAAGCATTGGGTTACGATGAAATAGATGTAATCTATATAAACGAACCAGATTTACAACGTGAAAAAGCATTGAATATCAGATTAAATAATCTTTCAGGTGAATGGGATACTGGTAAACTAGAAACAATTTTTAATGAATTTGAATCAACAGGATTCAACAGTGATATGACCGGTTTCACTAATAGTGAGATTACCGGATTTAATACTCTAGAAGTAGAGAGAGAGAGAGCAAATGATGAATCTTTCATAATACCTGACGACGAACCCGAGTATGACGAATCAATAGCAGACACTATTGAAACGATCACCTGCCCAAGGTGTGGATATGAACTCCCAAAAAATTAAACCCAAAGTCATATCCACATTCAGCGGATGTGGCGGTTCAAGCATGGGATACCACTTAGCAGGTTATGAAGTACTACTTGCAGTGGAAATGGATGAACATGCAGTAGCAACATATAAAAAAAATTTCCCAAACACAACAATCTATCATGGGGATATACATAATTTAACTGTTGAAAAAATTTTAGAAAAAACAAAACTAAAACCAGGGGAATTAGATTTATTTGACGGCTCACCTCCCTGCCAAGGATTCAGCATGTCCGGTAAACGAGAATACTGTGACCCAAAAAATCAATTATACAATGAATACATCAGATTACTCAAAGGATTACAACCAAAAACATTCGTAATGGAAAATGTCAAAGGATTAGTAACTGGAGACATGAAATTAATATTCAAAGATATACTTACACAACTAAAAAAATGCGGATATGATGTTAAGGTCAAATTAATGAATGCAATGTACTATAATTGTGCAACATCAAGACAAAGAGTTATTTTTATAGGAGTAAGAAATGATTTAAACATACCTGCATCACACCCAAAACCACAAACAAAACCAATAACAATAAAACAATGCCTAAAAAATTATAAATCAAAATATCCACCAAAATTTCCAACAAATGATTTCATAATAAAAACAATTAAAAAAGTAAAACCTGGAGAATCATTTGCAAAATACCACCCAAAAGGAAATTACTTCAATTATGTAAAATTAGACATAAACAAACCCTGCCCAACAATCCAAAGGTCAGGATACGGACAATCATTTATAGGTGAAAGAATCTTACAATCAGATGAAGCAGCATTATTACAATCATTCCCAAAAAATTATAAATGGATAGGTCCACCATCAAAACAATATGAAAGAATAGGTAATAGTGTACCTCCAAATTTAATGAAAGCAATAGCATTACACATAAAAAACAACATCCTAAACAAAGTAAATCACTAATCGAGTTTTCAGTGTTTACAGTATATAAAAAAAGGAAAACTGATTTTATATGGCATTATATAACAGAAAATTGACTGATGAAGTTCAAGATACAATAGTCAAAGCATTAGAAAATGGTATGGCTATTAAATCTGCATGTGGTCAAGCACGCATATCCGAAAAAACATTCTATAATTGGTACAATAAAGGTGCTGAAAAGAAGTCAGGTAAATACCGTGACTTTCATGATGCAGTTGACAATGCGAAAGATGTTGCTCAATCGAATTTTGAAAATGTGATTGCGTCGGCAGCTAATAATGGTACGTGGCAAGCTGCTGCATGGTGGCTTGAGAGACGTAGACCTGAAATGTATAAACTAAAAGAACAACATGAAATCGAAGCTAAAGTTGACTCCGAGGTTACTATTAACCGTATGGAATTAGTTAAACAAAAAAGGAAAGAATTAAATGACCTTAGACGTGGCAATAGAACCAAATGAATATCTACTGCCAGAAATTAGTTGTAAGCCTGAGGATATAACGGATTATACTCCTTATGATATATACACTTCATTCACAGTTAAAGATAGTTTACCAGCAGAGCATATTTATGAAATAAGCGAAGCTTTGATGGATACATTATTTGATGATGATTGTCCTAATCGTTTAACTGTATCTCAACCACCACGTACTGCAAAATCAAGTTTAATCACATTATCATTTCCATTCTGGTTAATCTTAATGGATCCAGAATTAAATATTTTAATAGTCAATTATTCCCAAGGTTTAGCAGATGATTTCGGAATAATACTAAGACAATTATTCATAGATAATGCTGACCTACTAGCTTATTATGACATATATTTATCTGATAAAGAACACAGCCGAACTAAATTCAGATTTGAGAATAGTAAAGGTGAATTATTAGGTAGTGTAAAATTAACTGGAGTCGGAGGTCCGATTACAGGACGAGATGTTGATATATGTATATGTGATGATTTAATCAAAGGTTTTAGTGATTGCACACCAACATTACTTGATAAGCTCTATGAATGGTTTAAAAATATTCTTATACCTCGTTTAGAACCCCACAGTAAATTATTCATGCTTGGGACAAGATGGCATACTCAAGATGTCATCGGCAGGTTAATGAAAGAACAATCTGACAAATACAAGTTCATAACATTAAAAGCATTGAATGATGATGGTTCTTGCATATGGCCTAACAAATACACTCCAGAATTCTTTGAAGAACGAAGAAAAGAAGTAGGAGACAGAGTATTTGAAGCTCAATACCAAGGCCAACCATTAGATGAAACCGGAGATTACTTTAACTTAGACAATATTATTTTTGAAGAAACCTTTGACTATAACAGCCCGTTAATCACCGGTCGGGTCAGGTCATGGGACTTCGCATATTCTGCTGAGGAACCCGGAAAAGACAACGATTTCACTGCATCATGTAAAGTCTACAGAGTATTAGATGATACTTATTATGTGACAGATGTATCTATGGAAAGATATGGTGATGAATTACTGAATATTGTTAAACGTACTGCTAAACATGATACACCAAATTTCAAAATACTAATGGAAACCGGAACCAAAGGTGGTGCAGCTAAAGAATTGTACAACCAATACAAGAAACATTTCACTGGTTATATGACAGAACAATCAGAACCTATCGGTAGTAAAGTTGACCGTGCTAATGCTTTAAAATATGCAATACTCCAGGGTAAAATACGATTCGTTTTAAACCCTGAGCAACGTGAATTATTATTAGGACAATTGAAAGGATTTCCATTAGCAAAACACGATGACCTTATAGATGCTTTATCTTATTCTATACTTTACTTCGACGAACATAAATCTTCTGAAATACGAACTGGTGGAAAAAGAAAAAGAAGGAGCCTATGACCATAATGACATTAATAGACGATATTACAAAAACAGTTAAAAGATTATTCAAAAGAACCAGTTTCAACAGTAATGTTGGCTACACCAGAACACGTAAAAACAAGATTAGTCTAAAAACTGAAGAAGACTACATTGACTATGAAACCGGATGCAAAATATTAAAAGACACACAAGTCAGCACAGGTTTTGACATACTCAAATATGTATTATCTAGTAAACAATGGGTACTGGTAGCCAATGAAAAAGACACGGATAACACTGTCTTTGATTTCATAAACAATATGTTATTCAATATGAAAACAGAATTGAACGAGATAGTTAAACAAGAAATCACTGCTGTATTATGGGGTCATTGTGTACATGAAATAATCTATGACTTAGACAGTGATGGTAAACTATATGTCAAAAACATAGTACCCGTCCATATTAAAACTTTACAGGATGACCCTTTCATCTATGATAGTGATGGTGAACTCATCAGTATCCATCAAGAATGGGATAATGTTGATGTTGAAATACCAGTTAATAAAATCTTGAAATATACTTTTAATGCTAATTATGATGAGGATTATGGTAATGGTTTACTACTTGACTTCAAACCTATAGTTGAAGATAAGATGAATATTAATGACTGGTTAATGAGTTTCCTGGAGCAACATGAGAACCCAGTAATTTATGGTAAGACTGATGATCCAACTAGTCGTGATGCTATTCTCAGTGCCTTGTATGATATTGAAGGTGGAGATACTCGTATTGTTGTAGGTTCCCAGGATGATTTAGGTGTGTTGGAGTCTAGTCATCGTGGTGAAACATTCTTTAATACTTTACAGCGTAAAGATAATGAGATATTCCGTCGTTTTTATCTTGGTAATTTATTATTAGGTGATAATAGTCAGACGGGTACTTATGCTCAATCACAGACTCAAATGGAATTTGGTCAGATTGTTTTTGATGGATTATTAGAAGAAATTGCTAATTGTTTCCAGAAGCAAGTGATTAATCGTATTGTGGAATGGAATTATGGGGATATAAGTTTAGCACCTACAATTAGTTTTGATAAGTTCACTAGTGGTGACCTTGAACGTTTATTCAATATTATCAAACCATTAATGGATAGTGGTGTTGTAGATAGTGAGAATAAAACTGTACAAGATAGTATTGCATTATTATTCAAGAAAGAAACTGGTTTACATTATGAGAATACTGAACCGGACATGTCTGGTTTAGGTGAGGTGTTTGATTTACCACCTTCTCCTAATGATAAGAGCACAGAAGAAATATTGGATAATCTGTCTGGTGTTGATGGTGCAACATTAACTGATGATATACTCAATGAGGTCACTTAAAGATGGTTTCTGTTGATAAGCTCATTAAAGTAGGTGTGAAATATACTGATAATTACTTTGAGCAGTTGAAAAAACTTTATACTAACGCATATAACAAGAATAATACTTTGGAAGATTTCTTGAATGATACACGAGATTATAGTATAAGTAACCCATTAGAAGCTAACGGTTTCAATGAAACATTAAGCAACATTATTGCAGCGAGTACTAATGATATACGATTCAGCAGACCAGCACAAAAACAGTTAATGAATACCATTATCAAGAACACTACTGGGGAGTTAATAACTAATGTTGGTGATGATGTTAAACAATCAGTAAGAGACATCGTAGCCCGAGGTTATAATACTGGTACTTTGAGTCGTGAGAATGTGGCTAAAGAAATAGAATCCACATTAGATAGTATTAATAATACAAGAGCACGTACAATAGCTCGTACTGAAATCAAAAGAGCACAAACCACCAGTAACTATGTTGTTGCACGTGAACGTGGAGCAAACTGTTATACTTACAAATGTGGAGCATCACCATGCTCTTTATGTGAAGAGGATTGTGGCGAAGTATTTCCAATTACTGATTTGGAGCATTTACCGCCAAGGCATCCTAATTCATATCATAAAGATACAAAGGTATTCACTAGTAAAGGATGGAAAGCTGTGTCTGATATAACTTATGAAGATAAACTTGCTACATTAAACCCTGAAACTGAGCAAATAGAATTCCATAAACCAAAAGGATTAGTCTCTCATTATGAAACCGAATTAATTGAAATAAAAGATAAATGGTTTAACATTCAAATAACAAAAGACCATGATTGTTTTATTCATCAAAGAAGAGATGGAGGAAAACAAGGAAGATATATGGAACCACAATTCCGTAAACCCTCTGAATTAACAAGTGAAAGTAAATTTGTCAGAACAATTTCATCCGACCGTGAATGTGATGAATATCTTAACATTAACGGAGTAACTATTCATAAAAATGATTATGCATTCTTAATGGCATGGTATCTTAGTGAAGGTTCCTGTAATCGTGATAATTATATTGTTATTGCTCAATTAAAATCAGATATTAGAGTTTATTTAAAATCTGAATTAGCAGGGATAGCTGACCGTCTTAATTCTAAATTCTATGAGTGGAAACAAGGCTTTGCATTGAAAAATGATAACTTATTGGAATATTTAAAAGTTTTAGGACATTCTCATGAGAAATACATCCCAAAAGAATTGTTTAAATTAGACAATGAATCATTACAAATCTTTTTAGACAATTACCTATTAGGAGATGGTCATAAAAGAACATCTAAAAAGTATAATAGTGTTGAAGAATGTATTTTCACTTCAAGCACCCGTTTAAGAGATGGAATCTGTTTTATCGCAGTGTTATGTGGGTATAACCCTACCATATATAAACATAGTGAGAAAGGAAAACTTGTTAAACATCATAATGGGGATTATGTACAAAATTATGATATTTGGGGTATCAGATTAAATCGTACGCATTACACTAAGTTTAAATCAGGTATGATGTCTGTTAAAGGATATGATGATATTGTTTATTGTGTCGATTTACCTCCATACCATACTTTGTTAGTGTGTTTTGATGGTAAGACGAGTTGGAATGGTAATTGTATGTGTGGTGTTACATTCCGCAAAGACCCTAATTTCGAAGAATAGATTTTTCATGTTTATTTTTTTTTATATAAAAAAATAATTTAAAAGGTGATTAGTAAATGAATGAAGAAGAATATGAATCAAAAATAGCTGAATTAGAACAACAACTAAAAGAAGCACAAGAAAACAATCAGAATAATGATGATTTTAGTGAAATAAAAGAAAAATATGAGAAAATCATTGAAGAAAAAAACACTGAAATCAACGAATTACAAAATGAAGTTAAAACTACTCAAAAAAGTGTAAATGACACTGTGGACAAGCTCAACGATGAAATACAAGCAAGACTTGATGCGAACGAACAATACCAGAAAATGTTAGCAACAGTCGAAGAATTAGAGAAAGAAAAAGCAGAAGCCACAGTCGATACATTAATAAAACAGGGAAAACTAGTACCTGCACAAAAAGAAATGGCATTAGAATTCTGTTTAAACGATGCCGATAAATTTTTAGATTTATACCGTGATGCAAAACCAATAGTGGAAACTGAACCTAAAAGGAAAAGTATCCCATCAGGTACTGCAGAACGTATAGCAAAATTTTTCACAAACTAAAATATTTTTTTTTGATATGGAGGATAGAAAACTATGGTAAATATGTATAAAGGATTAACAATCCCATGCAAAGCAGTAGAAGGTACAATCACCATAACCGACACCGTAAGTGTCACCGGTGACTCAAAAAAACCAGTACTTTCCAACCCAATAGCACAAGGCGATGCAGTAGCAATCACCGGAGACTTACAAGTAGAAAAAGCAACCGGTTCCAACGGAACCATCATAGGATTTGTACATGACCACCCAGAATACGATGTAGATCCAGTTACTAATTATACTAAAGCACAAGCAATCAGTGCAGGTATGCTTCGTAATGTTGGTGTTGACACTGCATTTGTTGATGTACGTGAAGTACCATGTAAAGCATCCGAAGGTATTGCTCCTGGAGATTATGTTAAATATGGTGCTGATGGTCAAGCATTCGAAAAATCCGCTACTGAAACTAATATGATTGCTTTAACTACACAAGGAACTAGTAATATTGTTACTATTGGAATACAATAAAAAAAATTGAGGAGGAATTAAATAATGGCATTTAATGGATTACCATCATTATTACCTGATAAAGTTCAAAATGAAGAATTATATATACAGAAAAGAATTTACACTGGATTAAAATTCTTAACTATGTTACCAGTTAATCAGAATGATACTGGTTTATTCACTAATTATATTGAAGGCGAAGTGGAATTAGGAGAACCACAATACACTAACAACGGTATTGCTTTTAACGAAATCCAATTCGGACAAGGTCAAACTGTCGGCGGACAAACCTTACCAATCGGTTACATGTACAAAGCAAACACTCGTGACAAACAAAGAGGAAGATATGAATCCAATCTCTTAAGTTTCTTAAACAGTGCAACTACCAAGATTGCGGATTTCTTCGAAGACAGATACTGCAAAGCATTATTCGCAGGAGGAAGACAATCCGCTGCAACTTTGGAAACCTGGGACACTGCAGAAAACATTATCGATAATGAAATCACATTAGAAGATGAAATGAAATACGATGCTAATGATAACAGTACTGGATATGCTCCAAACACTGTAATCTGCTCACGTAAAGACAAAATCACTATTGATAAAGCATTAAGAAAAGAAGATTACACTCCAAACTTCAACTATGTTGCTTCACATAAAGTAGCAAATGGAAAAATGTGTCTCTTTGATGTTACTAACCCTGGTGCTACTATTGAAAAATATGCTGACCCAGAATACAGTGTCATCCAAGCATTAGCAAACGATGAAATCACTGAAACTGAAGATGGAACTCCAATCCCACCAGCATTCTTAAACTTAAAAGAAATCGAACCAGGAAGACCACAAGTAGTTGAAAACTACATCTGGGCCGAATCTAACTTGAACATGAGAGACAGTAATGGTTTCTTAATCATTCAATAAAATATGAGTAATTATTTTTTATTATTTATACTCTCATGATTAAATATTTTTTTTTAAATAAAGGAGGACTGAAATTTTATGGCTGATGCTTATAATTTTTTAAATGGAAGTCAAACTGATATTAACCGCAGATTGTTAAGGAAAATCGAAGCATTAGAAAAATCCTTATCTGAAGGCGGTTATGATGATACTGATGTTAAAAACGATATTAAATCTTTAGAAACAAGAGTCAAAGCATTAGAAGATGCAGAATAATAATGGAAGGGGGGTGGATTATTCAATGTCAGATGAAGATGAATTAATTGATGATGTTGAAGAAACTCCAAACACTGATAATGATGATGATCCAACTCCAGGAGCTTATTGTAATGTGACGGATGTTGATAGTTTATGTTGTGAACTATCTGACCAGGCTTCAGAACAATTATATTTCACCGCTATTAACAATAGTACTGCTTGGATTGATACAAATCTTAAAAGTAAGCAAGTTCCTATACCAGTAAAATCAATTGTTAATGTTACTAATGATAGTGTTGAAGTAATTGAAACAAATGTTGTATCTACTAGTTTTGTTAATGATGAAAGTAATTTGAATACACTCCGAACTGCAGCATTATATTATGCTGCTTCGGATGTTATTCTCACATTATATAATGGTGAGGATTTACCAGCAGTTTTTGATGTATGGTTCCAAAAAGCACAAAGTTTCTTGGATGCATATATTGAGGCTTACTGGAATAGTGAAGCTGAAGAGGATGAGTTGTTGAATCATCAGATGGTGAAACATTGTAGGGTTCCGTCTTATAATGAAAGAAGGCATCGTAGAAGGGGATATTTCTAATGGGTGAGATTAAAGATTTCATTGAGTTGTATGTTGAAGAGTCTGATATGATTCCCGAAATATTGGAGGATATGACTATTAATCTTACTGCGAATATCCAAGATGAGTTAACACCAGGTCATGGTTATGAGAGGGGTGATTTGCATGATAGTATACAATCAAACATCATATCTCAGAATAATCTTGGTGGTGTGATTGAGGCTTATACTATGATTGAGTATGCTCCATGGGTTAATGATGGTCATACCCTCCGTAACGGTGCATGGTGGGAGGGTTATCATTTCATGGAAGCAGGACTGGAAAAAACGGTGGCGATGTACAGATGAATAATGATAATACTATTGTTGACTTAGACGAAACATGGACTATCCAATTAACCGGCAAAACATTACCAAAATATGGTATAGCCTATAAAGTCAGTAATTGGTTAAAAAACAATCTTGAATCATTAACCGATGATGATAATAATCCCGTATTTAATAAAGTCAATCTTGGTTTTGATGAAAACAATCTTAAAAGTTTCGGAGTCAAACCTGTCTGTGATGTACACATCAACGACTTCACATATGACCCGAACTTCGATTACAGCATGCCCAATACCGTAAACAGTATAATACTTTTCTACAGTAAAGGCACATCTGACAAATCATACTTAAACGCATGCCTAGTACATGATTACATCCTACAAGAATTCCTAACCAATGATGATTTCAAAACATTAGAGTCAACGGTAAGGGATACACATATCACCAATAGTCGGTTAATGATACAACCTATCCGCAAGAAATGGGGTGTAATGGGAGCATTTGAATTATCACATCTATTATTCTAAAACAAAAGATTATGGAGTTTAAGATTATGGCAAAGAAAAAAGAAAAAAAAGAAGAAGAACCTAAAAAAATGGTCTTCGATTTGGAAAATAGTATAAACCAATTAGAAATTCCAGATATGTTAAAAACTGGATTTAAATTTTATATTGTAAATAATAATATCACAATCAAATCAGAGAATGAATTGGAACGTGAATTAACTAAATTCAAAAATACTAATGCAGGAGAATAAACATTATGGCTGTAGAACCAACTATAGAAGTAACTGAAGAATCAGTTACTATACAAGACAGAACACCAGGAATGGCTGGTCGTATCGCAGTAATCGGTGCATTCGACAGTAAAGTAAATAATATTACTGTTGTATCAGATGACACCACTGCACACAGTATATTTGGTACCACTGGAACAATCGGTGCATTCAAAGGAACTGATGTTATTGATCAATTATTCCTTGGTGCATCAGAATTACTCGTAGCGAACATTACTACCTGGACTGGTGATGATGAAGACACACCAGAAACAGTATTAACTAATCAGAAATTAACTGATGCTTTAGCTAAACTTAAACATGAAACTTTTGATTTATTATTTATTGCTGAAGAGTTAACCGATGAAGCACAAACTATTGTGACTACTTGGTTGAATAAAGAGTTTAAAGATAAATTTGCTCACAGTCAAGTAATTCAGTTGCAGAAATCAACTGCTGCTGCTTATGAGGCTAGTATTGCTACTATTGGTAAACAAGTTGCATATATTAATACTCAACCTATCACTTACAATGGTACTAGTTTAAACTTAAACCAATCAACCGCAGTGATTGCAGGTATAATTGCTAGTATGAATGTTGGTGAAAGTTTAACCGCACATTTACTTAATGGTGTTACTGGTTGTACTGAGTACACTACTGAAACCGGGGATATTGGTGCTAAATTATTAGAATTAAATGTTCCGATTATTAAATGCAGAAATCGTAGGTTAAACCAGTACATTTGTGTTAACAGTATGTTACCGAATGGTTTGGATATGTATATTAATCGTACAAGGGATTATGTTATCAATACTCTTGAAGCGGAGTTATTATTGGGCCAATCTTCCAGTGATTTAACATTGGAAGGAGCACAGATGATAGTTGAGAATGTGCGTAAAGAAGTTGTAGATGATTTAAACATTGTAGAAGACATTATCTATGAAATAACTAAAGAAGACTCACAGACTATTGTAATCACATTAACTAAACTTGTATTTAATGGTATTATAACTAAAGTTAAAGTTAAATATTCAATTGAGGTGCAATAAACATGGCTAGAAGAGTAATATATTTTATTGGTAGTACATATATTGGTTATGGGCAGAAAGGAGAATTATCACCGGATATTAGTAATGATACATTACCTACATTTGACGGGCCTATCCCAGATATTGGTGTTCCACCATCATGGGAGTTAACACTTGACCGTATTAGATATGCGGGTAATGTTAAAGATTTCATTGCAGTTGAACAGTTAGTTTACAGTATGTTGAAAACTCCACAAAATGTTAAAATTATTAATAAGGTGCCATTGGCGAATGGTGAAACTGCTAAAGTTACTGAAATATTGTATAATGCTACTTTAACTGATAAGAAAGCATCATTTGATGCTGAAACCCGTACTGTTGAGAACCTTGCATTCAAAGGTACTAAAGTTCGTAAATGGGTTAATGGTGAGGAAATTCCTATTCCTGTCTAAAAATAGAACCAATTTTTTTTTTAGAAATTTATTTTATATTTTTTCCCAAAATTTTAGAATTTGATTTTTTTTGGAGAGTATTTGAAAGAGAGTAAAAAAATTAATTTTACCTTTTTTTTGAATACTCTCCGCTTTTTTTTTAAACAAAAATTTAATAAAGAGGATTATTTTTTATGTCTGAATTAAAGATTAACGATACAAAAAAACATTTAACATTAGAAGAAGCAATAACACAGGGTGCAGATGCATTAATACCTTATGAATTTGATTATCCGAATAGTGATTTTGTAGTGGAAGTACGCTTGAAACCAATCACTAACCGTGAATTGGCTAATGCAGACCAATTGGCCAAAGTCAATCCGGATACTACTGTGGATTTGGAATTGTTAAAAATGGCAGTGTTCAATACTGATGACACAGCATTCGAAAACGAAATAATTGAAAATTTACCTGCTGGTGTAGTGATGGATTTAGCATGGAAAATCTGTGATATAAGTGGAATTGATTTTAACAAGATACGTGAACGCACTAGTAGTAGTGCTGGATTGGAGGGGTTTTAGATTACCGTAAAGGTGAGTTAAAACACTTAACACACATGTATATTGCGGGTTATAAGTTGAATAATGGTGATATGGCTGGTTTAACTAATTTACAGAAATTAGCAGTTATCATCATGAAAAAAGAACAGGATAAGTATTACGGAGAAAACAAGGCAATACTTACCACAGGAGGATAAACATAATGGTGTCTAATAGTACTAAAGTAACTTTAGATGTTGCTGTTCAAACACAACAAGAACAGATTGATGAGTTAGAAGCTCGTATGCGTCAATTACAACAAGAAAAGTTACAAGTGAAAATAGAAACACAATCAGAAGAATTAACCCGTGTTACTCAAGAAATAGAAGACACTAAAAATGAATTAAACCGATTACAAGGTAAAGTTGAAATTGATAACAGTGAAATAGAATCATTGGAATCCGAATTAAATGAAACATTAGAGGTTCTCGATTCCATTGAAGGTGTAGTTGGTATTGATGATTCACAAGTTGAGGAAGTACGAAACCATGCAGACGAATTACAATCACAAATAGAAGAATTACAATCATCTGTTAGTGTTGATACTACTGAAATAGATGGATTAGAATCCCAATTAAGCAATTTAGAATCAACACAATTGGAGTTAGAACTCAGTGTTAATAAAGCGGAATTAGATAATGCTAAATCTCAAATGGATGATTTGAAGAACAGTACTGATTCAGCTGCACAATCTACAAGTAGTTTGGATAGTGCGTTAGGTGCTGTGGCAGGTGCTGCTGCAGCAGCCGGATTAAAGGATATGGTTGATACTGCAGGAAATATTAGTGATTCATGGAACCGGTTAGAATTAACCTTTGGTGGTGTATCCGAATCTATGAAACAATCCATTAACTCTGCAGCCGCAGAGACCGGTCGTAGTGGTGGTGCGATAAGAAATTACTTTAACCAAATGGGTATTGCTGGAGTAACCAATACTGATCTATTAAGTCAAAGTTTCCAATCATTATCTGGCCGTGCATATCAGACTGGTGCATCAATTGACACTTTGCAGAATGTCATGCAACGTATGGTTTTATCTGGTAATGTTGGTGCAAGACAATTAACTCAATTAGGTATTAGTACTGAAGATTTAGGTCGTGCAATGGGTGTTACTGGTGATGAGGCTAGTAAAGCATTCGAAGCATTATCCCAAGAAGACCGTTTGAGAGTGTTAACACAGGCAATGGGTGATGGTAAAGCTGCTAATGAAGATTATAAAAATAGTTGGCAAGGTGTTAAAGACCAAGCCTCCGCAGCAATGGCCGGTTTAATTGGTGCTGTTGGTACACCGATTTTGCAGATGTTGATTCCTGCAATGCAAACTGCTACTCAAGTAATTAAAATGTTGAGTGATGGGTTTAAATCTTTACCTCAACCTTTGCAGGCGGTGATTGGTGGTATTGGTGCTAGTATTGGTGTTGTTACTGCTTTTGCGGGAACTATTGGTGTTGTTGGTAAGGTCATTGGTGGTTTGAAAGATGGTATTGAGGTTATACGTGGTTTATCTAGTGTGAGTAACTTATTAACTAGAATACCTGGTATATTGTCATCAGTGGCTGGTGGTTTCAGTTCATTATTCAGTATTTTATTAGCGAATCCGATTATATTAGTTGTTGTTGCAGTAGTAGCATTAATCGCAGCGTTAGTTTATTTATATTATACTAATGAAGATTTCCGTAATTCTGTTAATGCTGTTGGTGAGGCTTTATGGGGTCTTGGTGAAATCATTTATGGTACATTAGTTGGTGCTTTGGAATGGTTGCAAGGTGCATGGCAAAATACTGTAGACTGGTTTACTAATGGTGCACAATCTATTTCTGATACTGTTACTGGTGCATTTCAATGGTTAACTGATAGTTTTAATCAGGTAGTTAGTTTCTTCCAAACTTACGGGCCATTAATCGCACAGATATTGTTTGTTATGGCTACTGGTGGAATTGGTGCAATTGTTTTATTAGTTGCTAATTTCATGGGAATGCCTAATCAAGTAGGTCAAGCATTACAAAATGTAATTAGTCGTGTTGTTAATTTTGTATCAAGTTTAGTATCCAATTTCCTTAATGGAGCAAGAAACAGTGTTAACAATTTCATGGGTCAAATAAGAAGCCTACCCGGACAATTCAAAGCAGAATTACAAAGAATGTTATCCGCAGTTAATGAATGGGCTGCAACATTACCTGCTAAGTTCTGGGAAGCTGGAGTTAATGCGGTTAAAAACTTCCTGAATGCATTAGGTATTCATTCACCAGGTTTCATGGCTGTTAACTTTGGTGAGGAAATTGAAAGATTAGAGAAATCTGCTTCTGATAATAGTGTTGCGGATAAGATTGGTGGTACTGCAAGAGATATTATGAGTGCATGGGGTAATCCTGAATTAGATTATTACTTGAACCAAATACTCGACAAACACACCGATGATGACAGTAAAAATGATAATCAATCAATGATTGAATTATTAAGAGTAATCATTGACATATTACGCAATTTACCAAAACCAGAAGGGGGTTCATTCACATTCAACCATTACGGAGACACAGACAGTGAACAACGCATGGAAAGAATACTCGAAGCGGTAAGGCGTGATTTCTATTGGAATAACGAGAAAGCCGGAAGAAATGTTGAAGAAAAATACGGAGTATAGATATTTATGGGTTTTTTTGAAGTAAACAAATTACAATTACATGTTACAGACAATGGTTTTGATGTGGATAGTGGATCCAACATTAAGGAAACAACATTATTGTATGATGACCAGGAATTAAATGCTCCAACATTCTTTTTCAATAATGGTTATAATGGTATTGATTTTGAGATTAGTATCGTTATGCGTGAAGATTATTTCTATAAAAATCATGCGTATATGGATTATCTGAATCAATGGGATAAATGGAATACTGTTGTATCTGTTGTTACAGATGCAATGGATATTCCAAACGGCAAATATGTTATGCGTATCAAGAATAAGAAGCAAACGGGTAGTCGCCAATCGATTTGGAAGTTACGGTTTAAACAATTCTATGAAAACAGTTTAAGTTTTGAGTCAATGTATACTTATAAAACCAGTAGTTTATCTGCAATCGACCAAACTTTGTTAAAATATCGTGAGATTGATTATTATAGTCAAAAAGAAGCGATACTTGCTTTGCAGAAGAAGTTGCAGAGTAAAGGTTGTTGGACTGATACTGTGAAAGATAAGAATGGTCAGAATATTATTGTTTCTACTAGTGATGGTCCATCTTTTATGAAAAGAGTGCCGAATGGTGTTTGGGATGCTCAAATGCAAGGTGATATTTTTGGTTTTCAAGTCATGTTCGGTTTAGGTTCCAGTAAACAAGGCAAATGTGATACTGAAACTATTCAAGCATTAGTCGGAGATGAATATGAACATCAAGGTTTTATACATCAAGGACGTTACAATATGGGGTTATAAGTTATGCAGTTAATTGTTAATAATTTACGGAAAGTTTATGGTACATCTACCCCATTGGTTGCTACTTTGCTTGATGATAATGATAATCCTCGTGTTGGTGTTAGTGTTTCTTTCACGATTAATGGTGTTTCATATACCCGTACTACTAATAGTGATGGTATTGCTAGGTTGAATATTAACTTGGGTGTTGGGGATTATAAATGTACTGTAACATGTTTACCTTTAAGTAAAACTGTTAATGTTACTGTTGTTGATAAGTTCAATGTTAGTTTACTTGTTAATCCATTAACTAAAACTTATGGTGTTAGTGGTGGTTTAAAGGCTACTTTGTATGGTGAGCATGCAGAACCATTAACTGGTCGCCGTATTCAGTATACGATTAATGGTGTATCGTATAATCGTACAACTAATAGTGATGGTCAAACATCATTGGCGATTAATCTACGACCAGGCACATATCCATGCGAAGTTAAATTCCTCGGTGATGCTGAGTATGGTGCAAGTAGTCAAACAGTGAACGTGACTGTTAAAGCGGATACTTTTATTGATGGTACTGATGTTGATAAAAAATATAGTGATGCGGGTTTTTTCCAGTGTGCAGTGTATGACCAATGGGAAAGATTGAATCCGGTTACTGTTACATTAACGGTTAATGGTGTTAGTTATACTCGTACATCAGGTAAAGATGGATTAGTCAAATTGAATATCCGTTTACAGCCTGGGGAGTATGCTTTAACTGTTCGTTTCCTTGGTGATGCTAAGCATAATGGTTCTACTTTGACTAAGTTGGTTCGTGTACGGTCTGATATTGATACGATTACTACGAAAGCGGATGGTGGTTATACTATTCCGTCTAATAATCGTGGTTTCATTGAATCCAAGATATATGCTGGATTCTTTGGGTATCAATCTAATAAAAAGAATAATTGGATTTATGATATACCAGATTGGGATTTGATACTGACATTGGAAGAAGGAGTGAATTTTTATGATATAAAATTTACTAATTATGAAATCACTGAAACTGATGGTCGTGTTAAAACTGCAAAATTCACTACCCCATTGTATATGGATTTAACATATGGTCGTGGATGGGTTTATATTACCTCACCTTATCATGAGAACTTCGGTGGTAGGGTATTAAAAGTGGATTATGATAAAAGTACTGGTTTGTACACGTATCAATGCCAAGATGGACGCCGTCAATATATCAGTAAAAGAAGAATGATGGGTGCGGGAGAGAATACTACTGTTTATGAATTATTACAATTACTTTTAATGTCACCAGCATGGCATAAAAAAGGAAATCCTTCTAAATCAAATTTAGTAGAAAACTCTAAAAAACATGCTGAATTATTAAGCGGTTTGCATCCTATTGGGGATTATGATAATCTGAAATTAAGTCCAATATTGAAAGGTGATAATCCATTTAAACAAAAAGTGGGGCAGTATCTTGCTTATGATTCTACTATTGACCAAATTACTAATCTTGCGAAGAATGGTCAGTATCCGATTGATGTTTGGTTCGACCCGTCCGGAATCTGCCATATCGACCCTATTGATTTGGATAAATGGTTAAGTCAAGGTATACGATTAGTACATAGTGATTTAATCAGTTATAAATATGGTTTTGACACAACAAATATCTTGACGGGTGTAACATTAAAAAGCAAAGACGAAGAGAATGCAAGTGGGTATTATGATGAATTTGCTGAGTTGACTTATTTCTTCGGTGTAAACTTTGGTAGTGTTGATCCAGTCACCACTACAACATCATCATCATCTACTGGTGGAACTTCATCATCTGATACATCATCCACATCAAATACTAATACAGTCGCATCCGGCTTAATGAGTGGTAAAAAAACATTCGCAGTCGGACAAGACA
>Ga0326511_10000545_pt1 | contig 32915 bp, 13 predicted proteins | sample 0_2496_0518_D_FD_203701 | JGI IMG/M metagenome (GOLD analysis project Ga0326511, IMG submission 203701) | Bovine rumen microbial communities from UC Davis, California, United States - 0_2496_0518 | ecosystem: Host-associated > Mammals > Digestive system > Stomach > Rumen | place: USA...
GACCATTGCAACGCTTAGGGTACACATGCCCAACAGCAAGACTTTCTATACCAGAACCATGTTCCTGACAGATAGCCATAGGGCAATACGATCCCTCTTCGATGAGGATTTGAGCCAGTTCTAAAAATTGGGTGTCGCATTGACGAAGTCAGGAGCCCGTCTGTTTTTTTGTCGTGTTTCATAGGCATCCAACAATACTCTTTTCGCAAAGTCATTTTTCGCTTGAAAAACCATTTCGCCCGCTGGGCAAAGTCATTTTTCGCTTGAAAAGAGTTATCTATCAAGGCATTTTTGCTTGATTTCAGAAAAAAGATACGGATAGCCAAAAGAGGCCATCCGTATCCTTGAATCAACTCATACGCATGAAACTTATCCAACATCCGTATGGATAGAGAAAAACACTTGCAAGGGCAATGTCAGCAAAAAGCTGGCAAAACCGACTACTTCTTAAACAGATGCGGGATAAACTCGTGGAGTCCGCGACGCCAAGTCAGGAACTCATGGCCAGTACCCTGAGAAACGGAGGAATCGACCTTGATGCCTAACTCACGCAGGTTGTCGACGATGGACTGACTCTTGATGAAATCGTCCGTACCCCAATTCATATAGAAATAGTGTATCTTCTTGTTGAACTCATCGGCATTGGCAAAGACACCATTGTAGGCTGTCTTCACGTCGAGACCGAAGATGGCTCCGCTGAAGGTACCCATCCAGGCAAACTTGTCAAGGTTTTGCAGGACGACATCGAACGTCTGATGACCACCCCACGACAATCCTGCCATGGCGCGATGCTCACGGTCGCTCTTGGTGCGGAAGTTGGCATCGATGTAGGGAATCAGATCGTTGAGCAGGACGGGATAGAACGAAGCGCCGTACTCGCTGCGCCCAGCCTCGTTGTTGCCGCCACGGAAAGGAGCCTTGATGTCACCGCTCTCCATGACCACGAGCATGGGCACTGCCTCGCCCTTGGCAATGGCGTTGTCCATAATATGCTGCATCTTGCCCTGCAAGGTCCAGCTTGTCTCGCCCTCGCCCATGCCATGCTGCAAGTAGAGCACAGGGTAGCGTTTCTTACCACTCTCATACTCGGCGGGGGTATAGACTAAGGCGTGACGCCATTCACCATTGACCGCTGGCTGTTGACCATTGACCACAGGCTGGTGGCCATTGGCCGTGGAGTGCTCGCTCCAGTAGTAGATGCTGCGCACCTGACCATGGGGGATGCCCTGCTGCGGACGATAGTAGTCGCCCTCGGGACCCTCGGGAATCTCTATGCCACCTGCCTCGCGGTTGCAGCCAAAGAAAGTCTCAGAGGACGGGTCGATGAAGTTGACGCCACCAATGTTCATGAAGTAGTAGTGGAAGCCTACAGGCAGCGGATCGGTAACGGCCATCCATCCGCCCTTACCGTCGGGCTGCATGTCGTACTTCTTGCTGCAGATGTCGAGCACTACCTTGCGGGCCTCGGGCGCATTGATGCGGAAATAGGCGCGGTGCTCCTTATCGACCTTCGGGAAGTCGTTGCCAGGCACGGTCGTCTCGGCCACGACAGCATCGGCAGGCACCTCAATCTGCTTCGGCATGTCGATGTGGGGACGCACCGGCTCGAAACCGAGGAAACGAGCCACGGCCTCACCATAGCGACAACCTAACTCACGATAGCCCGCTGCATCGAAGTGCAGGCGGTCGGGGCCATTGGTGCAATCATCGGAAGAGATCACCTGAGAGGTGTGGATGGTCTGCGGCAGCTCGTCAATCTGCTTCTTACAGCCTATGCAGACGCCCTTGCCACCAGCCTGGACGATGTTGCCCGCAAAGAGGGGCACCTCCTCGGGCTTGAGCTGCAAGTCGCCCAACAGGCTCTCATAGACATGCTGCACCTTGACAGCCCAGTCGGGATCGCCCGTATTCGACTCACCCTGGTGCATGAGGATGCCCTTGATGACGCCGTCCTGCTGTGCCTTCTTGGCCAACGTGACCAGACGCTTGTAGGGGTTGTTGCCATAGGCTTCAAGCATACCCTTCATCCAGTTAGGGGCCACGTTCTTCACGTAGTTGTCAATGCTGTCGGGCATGAAGCCCTCAATCCTGATGCCGCCAATGGCCACATGGATGACACCCACCTTGATGTGGGAGGGCAGCGAGGCCACCAAGGTGCGACCAAACCAGTCGGCAGGCGTCAGTCCGTTGTTGGGACGGCAAAGCGGGGGCACTGCCTCGCACCACTCGCCCATCTTACGACCTTTGTCGGGGAAGTCGACGGCTGGCATCAACAGGAAACGCGGTCCGGGGCTGACCAGGTCTTGGGCCTCAGGACGGGCAGCACCTTCCATGTTGGACTGACCGAAACACAGGAAGATATAGAAGTTGGGATCTACTGCGGCGGACACACGGCAAGCGGGCAGCAAGGCCAAGGCCAGCAGTACGAAAACGTTGAGAAATTTTTTGTGCATGGTTATCATGTGTTAATCTGTTTACTCAAAAACAAAGTTCTCCAAGGTACAGAGCGACTGCTCCTTGGTGGGCGAAGAGAAGGTGAAGAAAATAGCCTGCTTACCCGTCAGGTTGGCCAAGTCAGGCAGGGCAACGGTCAGCTCGGTAGGCTGCTGCGGCATGTCGGCTCGCAGCTCGATGGTGCCAAGAGGCTTGCCACCCTGAGACTGCCAGGGACGCACGGCCATGACCTGAATGGTGCCAGGGATGCCGGCGGGAATGAGACACAGGCGCAACTGCACATCTTTGCGTCCCTCTATGCGCGACAGGTCAAAATACTTGTAGCCCACAATGGAGCCATCGGTATTGTTGACCACGGGATTGGTGTTGTTGCGCAGGTCGTAAGGAGCATCGAAATTGTCGTCGCTACCATAGCCGGCAGCCACATAAGAGCCATAGAAAGTGTTGTCGGGCCACTCGTGGACAGCCTCCTTGGGACCGGTGTACCAACAGGCAATGCCTGCGGAATGACGCTCCAAGGGGTCGAGGCCCGCGAGTGAGAATCCCTCGGAAGTGTACTCACCCTCGGAAATAAAGACCTTGCCGCCAGGGCCTTGCTCCACACGGACATCGATGGGAGCCACCATGGCCTGACGAGCATACTCGTTGGTGCCCGTCTGACGATGATAGAAGACGTACCACTGACCATTGATCTCGCAGATACTGCCATGGGTGTTGCCGCTGACGGTAGCCGTGGCGATGGTGTCGCCCTGCTCGTTGACATCACGGGCACGTCCGTCGATAATGGTGCCACCATAGGTATAGGGACCAAGAGGACGGTCGCTGTAGGCGTAGGCCAAGGTGTAGTTGGTGGTGGGCAGGCCAAACTCGCCTTCCTCCGTCCAACGACTATAGATGAAGACGTACTTGTCCTGGATCTTGCGGATAGAGGAGGCCTCGAAGAAGCGGAACTTCCCTGGCTGGTAGCGTCCCGGTACCAAGTTCTCCACAATCTGCGTACCTGGCTTGACGGTGGCCATCGTAGCAGGATCGAGCTCGGCTGCATAGGAATTTTCAAACCCCCAGTAGCCATAGACTCGACCGTCGTCATCGACAAACACGGCAGGGTCGAAGCGCAACACGCCGTCGGCCTGATTGGGATTGTCCGTGCTCCAGTTGTATACCTCAAAGGGGCCATCGGGACGGCTGCTCTTGGCCACCAAGCCATTGCGTCCGCCCTCCTGGTCGTTAGGATAGAGATAGTAGGTCTTGTGGCCATCGGCATCGACGACAAGCGTCACGTCGGGAGCATAGAGCACATCGGCCTTGCCCTCAGCATTGAGCAATTGGCCATTGGCATTTTTGTCAACGCTCAGGATGATGCCGTCGTAGCGCCAGTTGGTCAGTGAATCGACCGAAGCCGACCATACCACCTGATCGCGTCCGCAATAGCCGGTGAGCATGTTGTCGTGTGAGCCATAGACATAGACTCGGTATTTCCCAGGATGGTCGGGATCCTCGAAGACGTAGGGCTCGCCATCGGGAATATGCTCCCAAAGGGGCAGAAAGGGATTGCCTACGGTGGTCAACTGAGTGGTCTTGGCAACGTCTGCCTTTGGGGTGCATGAAGTGGCAAGCACCGCACTGCACATGGCAGCTATGATGAAGTGAATGGTTTTCATAAAGTCATATTACTCAAGTTTCGCATTTGCTCAAATTCTTTGTAGTTAAGAAGTTAAGTAGTTATCGCTTCGCTCGTCCTGCCGGACAGTAGTTAAGCCATTACTCCTATTGCTTGTTTTCAAACACCAGACATTTGGCTTAACTTCTTTAACTTCTTAACTTCTTAACTACTTCAGAAAGTTGAATCATATTATTTTTTAAACTGCCACCAGTCCAGACGCACGTCGCCTTCGGCCTTGTCGAAGCAGAGGTAGAGGTCGTGAACACCCTGAGCACGGCTCACCTTGGCGGTGAAGGGACGATACTGCTCCACCGAACCAGTAGACTTGATAAGGACTGTACCGATAACGGGGCCTTCGGGGGAGTCGAGACGGAGGGTCAGCGTGCAGCTACCAGTGCCGGCTGCGGTGATGGCAAACTGCTTGGCTCCTCCTGCGAAGTCAACACCACGCAGACGGATGTATTCGTCGGGGTCTATATCAAAGAGATACATATTCGTCTTTCCCGTCGAGTAAGGCATATCCTTCACGACACCTGTGTTGGGAATGCCCATCTTGGCCGACTTGAGGCCGTAGCCCCAGGCCATCGTCTCGGCTTCTACACGGCGGTAGGGATCGAGCCAGTGCAATTGGCGCACAGGCTCCTGGTCGAGCCAGTAAGGTACTTCCTTGATGGTACCGTCGGCATTGTATTGCATCTCGGTAAACGAAACCGTGCGACGCTCATGATGCTCGAAGGTCTCCAAGTGCATCAGGTCGTAGTTTTGGCCGAAGACGTAGGAATGACCCTTGTAGTCGCAAATGCCGGGATGGTTGCCACGGTCACGGGGAGTGGGTCGCATGATGTAGCCCTTGGACTCCCATGGGCCTGTGGGACTGTCGCTCATGGCATAGCCCAAAGCCTCGGGGCAGCAGGTAGAGGCAAAGGCTAAGTAGTAATGGCCATTGCGCTCATAGAACCAGGGGCCTTCCTGATAGTGCTCGATATGGGGCAGCTGGGTGATGCCGCCCTGCAACGAGATCATATCGTCACCCAGCTTGGCCCAATAGGTGTGGGGGTTGCCCCAGTACATGTAGGCCTGACCATCGGCATCAATATAGACGGTAGGATCGATGTCGTTCCAATGCTCTTTCTGCCAAACCAACGGCTCACCAAGGGGATCCTTGAAGGGGCCGTAAGGGGAATCGCCTACGAGCACACCAATGCCGTGGCCGTGGAGGGGGGCATAAAGGTAGTACTTGCCATTGCGCTCAATAGTCTGGATGGCCCAAGCGCCATTGTCGCGACTGCGCCAAGAGAAATCCTTGAGCGATGCGACAGCACCATGTTCGGTCCAGTTGACCATGTCGGTCGTTGACCAGAGCAGCCAGTCATACATATAAAAGCCTGCCGAATTTCGCTCGTCTGGATCGGGAATGTCTTCGGGCGAGGCATCATGGGAGGTATAAAGGAACAGGGTGTCACCAACCACCAACGGGGAGGGGTCGGCAGTGAACTTAGTCTGGGCAAATGGCATGTTGCACTGCTCAAGGCCTCGCATCTGCCACCAGTCGAAGTTGAAGAGCTTGGGTCCCTTGCGACCTGTGAATACGAAATAGAGGTCGTGGGTGCCGCGAACCACGGAGGTCAAATCGAGCGTCAGCGTCTGCCAACGCTCCCATCCACCTGTGCCTGGCACATGGAGACGTCCAAGCAACTGACCATGGAGGCTATCTACACGGACTTCGATCTGACCACCGCGCAAGCCACTGGCCACTCGGGCTGAGAAGGTGCGGGGGATATTTTGGCCGAAGGCTACCTGCTGCAACTTGATATAGTCGCCATGATGAATATCGGTCACATAGACGCCCACCTCATCGTTCTGCTCGGTCTTCACGCCACGGGAGAAGGCCATCGTCTCTGCCTGCACACGATCAGCAAAAGGATTGAAGGATGCAATGGGCTTTACACCTGCATCGGTGGGAAGGATGGTGGGGAAACTGCCATCAGCATTGTACTTGAACTCCTCGACAGCTACACTGCGGCCAAAGCCACCGCCTTTTGGCAATTTGCCAGTGTGGTAGAAGAAATAGGAATGGCCCTTGAAATCGGCCACACCACAGTGATTGGTAAACGAGTTGGTCTCACCAAGAGGCATGATGACTCCTGCATAGGTCCAGGGGCCGACAGGCGATGGGGCGGTGGAATAACTGATATGTTCGGGCACGCCACCAGCGGCATAGAGCAACTGGTATGTATTGCCACGCTTGGAGAGCCAAGGACCCTCCACGTAGGAATCCCTGTATTGCTTGCCCTGCTCACGCTTGCTCATGATGGGACCGCCAAAGGCTTCTTCGGTCATGTCGAGAAGTCCCAACTCACCCGAATAGGAAATCATGTCGGGATTGAGTTTCAAATAGTAGCACTGCGGATTGCCCCACATCAGCCATGCCTGACCGTCATCATCGATCAGCACAGTGGGATCAATGTGATCCCAGGAACCATTCTCAAAGAGTGGCTTCCCTATCGCATCACGGAAAGGACCTGTGGGGGAGTCGGCCACGGCAACACCAATGGCCATGCCCTTGGAGAGTCTGGAATGAGCGCAGATATACCAATAATATTTGCCATTGCGCTCAACACACTGCGACGCCCAAGCACGGTCATCAGCCCAGGAGAAAGATTCAAGAGCCAAGGGAGAACCGTGGTCAGTCCAGTTGACCATATCGGCAGAGGAATAGACACGCCACTCCTGCATCCAGAAGAAGTCGGCCTCATCCTCGTCATGGCCAGTGTACACATAGATGCGGTCGCCCGACACCATCGGAGCAGGATCGCTGGTGAACCAGGTCTGCACGAAAGGATTCTGAGCGTCTGCTACGCCCATTGTCATCAGAGCCATCATAAGGCTCACGGTTTTCTTTTTCATTCTTATAGGATTAAATTGTAAGGAATCACATCGACTCACCCATCTCAGAGGCTTCGGCATCTTTGTCATCAAGCTTGAAAAGCATGAACTTGGGGCTCTCGGCTGTGCAAGGTGTCCATGTAGCTGCCTGTCCAGCTGCCACCTCACCATTGGGGTCGCCACACTTGGCAAAGTTGGTCCAGGCGGTCAGCATCTTCTCGGCCAAATCCCAGTCTCCCTGAGTCCAAGGACGCCAACAGTGCTTCAGTGACTTGAACACGAACCATAGGTCGCTGGAGTGGAAGGCTCCTTTCAGGCGATCAGTAATCTCCGGATGCTTGCCATCGTCGGGCAAGGGACGTGCAAACTCGTAGGCCCAAGCCTTGCCTCCTTGTTGCTGACGCACCTTGCAGAACTCAGCGATACCAGGTCCCATGCTTCCCATATCGTCGAGTGTAAAGCCAATCATATAGGGGATGTCGGCAATCGAGCCATCGCGGGTGGCTGCATCAAAAGACTGACGACTCACATAGCCATCAACGATAGGACGCTGCATGAGGAACACATCGGACTTATTGACCATGTTGTACAACTGTCCCACGGTGTACATAATCTCAGTGGAGGCAGCACGCAACTTGGTGATATCGGTCAGACCAGCCCAGTCCATCACCTGCTTGGTCTCCGCCTCACTCTCCTGCAACGAAGGATTGTAGGTGAAGAAGCGGTTGACAGGTGTAGCAGCCTTTGCCTCTTCGCCATCCTTGGCTGGCACATTGATGCCTCCACCACTCATAATGACGGCCTTGTGAAACAGGCCACGGGCCAAAGGCGACTCGCAAAGGGTACGCACGCTACCGGCACCAGCGCTTTGACCGAAAATAGTCACGTTGTCGGGATCACCGCCAAACTGTGCAATATTCTCCTTGACCCAGCGAAGTGACTGTATCTGGTCAAGGATGCCATAATTGCCACTGACATGATTGGGACTCTCTGCCGACAACTCAGGATGGGTCATAAAGCCGAAAACGCCCAAACGATAATTGATGGTGACAAGTACGACGTCCTTTTTGGCCCACTCCAGTCCATCAAACTCGGGTTCTGTGCCCCATCCCTCGCGGTAGCCACCGCCATGAATCCACAGAGCCACAGGCAGTTTGCGATCGACTTGACCTGCAGCTTTGGTCCACACGTTCAAATAGAGACAATCCTCACTATAGGGAGCCTCGTCGCCATAGCCCCACTCAGAAGCATAGAATCCGGGATAATGAACTGCCTGATAGCCAGGATGGCCGAACTTGTCGCACATTCGCACGCCATCCCATGCTACCACAGGCTGCGGTTCGCGCCAGCGCAAATCACCAATAGGTGCAGCGGCGTATGGGATGCCCTTAAAGGCGAACACCGCTTGCGATGGAGAGTTTGCATCATCAGCACGGACGCCCTGGATCTGTCCGCCCTCAATGGTCAGCACAGGACACGTTGCCTCCTCCTGGCAACCGCAACTGCCAAGGAGGGCAAACATTGGAAGAAGAAAAAACAGTCTTTTCATGATTTATGGTTATTAATTTTGAGATTTCACCATGACTTTCTTACCGCCTATGATGTAGAGACCAGCAGGCAGGCCCTGTGTAGCCTTGTCACGCTTAACAGCTGTACGCAAGCACTGGCCACCAAGGGTATAGACGCTAACTTGCTCTTGTGACTGAGGCGTGACAGCCATATCCTGAATACCCATCGGCTCATACTGGCTGTCGTTACTCAAAAACATATCCTTTATGGTAAGAAGCTTGTTGGCAGTGGAACCCGAGAAGGTAACCATGCGAACGATCTTTCTGTTGACTGCCTTGCCATTACTGCTGGCCGAAGTGTACTTGATGGCATCAAGGTCTATGACTATCTCCTGATTGCTACCGAAGCTCTCACTGGAATAGCAGGCACCCTTTAAATTGTTGCTGGTGTAGATGTTCACATGAGCATCGCCAGTCTGCTTTTGCGAAAGCTTAATGACAAGGAAACGGTAGCCGCTCATATCCACATTGCTCGAGTAAACCCAGCCCATCTCACTATTAGCGGTGACAAACTTAAACACGCTGTTGTTGGCGTTCTTCTTGAACGAGCCTTCGCCCACCACATCATTTCTTACAAACTGATAGTCTAACGGGAAGTAGCTCGAACGAGCCGTGAACGTGTTTTCCACTTGATTTCCCCACACATCAGTATAGCTCACATTGACATTGGTGCTTCCCTGCCCCACGCCAAGCATCTGACCATTGTAGAACTCCACGATGCCAGAAGTCTCAGGCACATAAGTAGCCTCACGATAGACATCAGACGTGTGACTGTCAGCAAAGGTAGCAGTAATAACAGGAAGGTTCTTCTCGCCTATCATGGTTTCATAGACCTTGGGAGCGGGTACTACAATCTTAGTAACCTTGAACATATTCTCTTCAGGAGCCACGAATTCGGCAGGATACATTTCAGCCTCGTCAAAGTCTTCCTCAGTGGAGAACCAATCAAAATCGGCTATACCGCCTTCCTCCTTTGTGGCCTGACAGAACAAGCCAAAGCGTGCACCCACGAACACAGAGAGATTGAAGCTCTGCGAGGTTTCGCCACCCAGTTGCTTCCAAGTCTTATTGTCAAGCGAGTAGAAGAACTTGGCCTTGTTCTCTTCATATTTCATCGAAGCACGTAGGTACACGATACCATCAGGCACATCAATAGCCAATGTCTTCTCATCCGGGGTGAATTGACTACCTGCATCTCTCACCACGTCCTGCTTCCACAACAGTTGAATCTTGCCTTCCTTTTTCTCTGCAGCAATCATCGCATAAGGATCTTGCAGGATACAGATACCAGCACGGTCGCCATCATTCAACTGACTGACATCAAGTCGGATAGTCCCGTTAGTGTACTTGTCCTTGATAGCGAAGATTCGCTGAGTAAGCATATTGCGCACCTGTGGCAGCTTATCTGTGACGCCCACAGCCTTGAGGCGCAACCATCCTGGACGCTCGAAAAGACTCCAAGCGCTGTCGTCCGGATAATGATTCCACTCCCATTGCGGACTAAGGGGATAGGTACGGAACACATCAGTGGTGGGCAGCCGCTTCACACCATTGTCGCCCACTGCCTTTGGTTTGGCGATGGTACTTACAAAACTCTGATAGGGCTTGCCATTGTTACCCACTTTTAGCCAGCCATCGCTTGTCCAAGTGACAGGCTGGAGGTTGGGCATACGTCCAAGAGCTCCTAAGTCTTCCTGCATGATGGTCCACCACTTGCCCGACGTATCTTCAATCAGCGCTCCCTGATGGATAGTGTTGGGCCTACCATCATAGGATTTTTCTACTACCATTTTCTCTTCGTAAGGGCCAAAGACGTCTTTCGAACGGAACACAGCCTGTCCACTGGGCCATCCTCCATACGTTGCATAGATATAATAGTAGTCACCTCTCTTGTAGAAATGGCAACCCTCAAGACCGTCTTTATCCGAGATGACTTTCACTTCTTTTTTGAAATTGAAATTCTCGTCAAGCTCACACACGGAAATATTACCAATTCCCTGAGCAACATAAACCTTACCATTGTCAAAGAGCATACCTGGGTCATAGTAGCTACGTGACAGCTTCTTCATTTCCCATTTTCCTTCTGGATTGGTAGCCGTCAACAAATAGCCATTGAGGTTCCACCCATCAACAGGTCGTTTTTCGTTGATGAGGATATGGAACTTGCCATTATGATACTTCATGGAACAGGCCCACATGCCAGAACCGTAAGCGTTCTTGTTGTTCACGAGTCGATAACCAGCATCAGAACCCAACTGTTGCAGCGGATGAGCACAGTATTCCCAGTTCACCATGTCCTGTGACTTCAGGATGGTTGCACCAGGGAAATGATGCATCGTGGTAGACACCATATAGTAGGTATCGCCTACACGGATAACATCAGGATCGGGAAAATCTGCACGAACAATGGGGTTCTTGTATTTGGTACCAAAATCACTGACAGGAACGCTCGTGAAATCGGCTTTCGGATAGTTGACATAATAATACTCAGCATACCAATCCATGCAAGCCTTACCACATGCTTCTTCCAGACCGTCAAATGCCGGCACCACTTTATTCTTGTTAATGAGCGTGTCTATGTCTATCAAACAAGCTGTTCCAGAAAGCGTCATCGAGATATTGCCATAATGATCGTGGACGGCCTTGGTCACCGTGCCCCACATCGATGTTCTACCAGTTGCCCATGTGCCATAGTTGGATTCCACCCATTCACCATGCTCGTTGGTATGGCCGGAACCTGGTTTCTTGGGACTCCAGTCTATCTCGGTAATGATAATGGGATTGGTATCTACTACAGGCACTTGATTGTGAAACTGATTGATCTTATTCACCTTAGCCTGTTCCAGATTGCTGGCAGTCAACTTCTTATCCTCGCAACCATACCACCCGTCGTAATCATGGACTGCATATCCGATATTATAGCCTGTAATGGGGTAGGTCTTATAGTCTGCATAGCTCGACTGCCAACCAGTACCAGGAATCCAGACAATGCCTGTGAAACCATTAGCGCGAATCAAGTCAACCACAGGCTGAAAGAAATCGTGCATGGCTTTCTTGTCATCGGTGCCTTGAGCACTCTTGATACGCACCGGCTCATTGGCCAACTCGATACTAATCTGTCCAGCATATTTACGGATGGAGTCATTCTTCGTAAAGATGTCCCACACCTCCATCAAATATTTCTGATAATAGTCACTCACCTTCAAGTCTCCAGGACAGACACCCGGTGGGCGAACAACCACATACATGCCATGACGCATGGCCTTTTGCATCAAGGGGAAGTAGAGGGTCTTCAGATAATTAGTCAGTCGAGTGGGATTAAAGTGCTTGATATTGGCCTCGCCCGTCCACTCGTCCGACTGGTTCACAGCTGTCTGGTAGGTATAATTATTATCATTGGTCCACGCTGGCTCAAGATGCAAACGGAACACATTGCACTTGGCCTCCTCAAGACCTGTATAGAGCTTTTCAAAATAGGCCAGACAACGCTGTCGGCCAGCATCGTCGTAGCTCCAGCCCCATCGGCCCCCATTGAACCATGCACTTGGTGTATCCATTACTCCGTGAAGTACTACGTGATTGCCGTGGGTGTCCACCAACCATTTACCCTCGACATGCAACGAAGGCAAAGGTTTGACTCCCTGTGCCCATATTCCCATAGAAGCACAGATCAGAAAAATAACGGTCAGTAACTTTTTCATCTTGATAATAGGTTTTATATTCAATTTTCGCATTTGCACCATTCCACCTCGGGTTGTTTTGCATTGCGAAGAACTACTTTATTTCTTAATGATTCCGTCTTTATTGAGTGATCAGCAATCCACCATTTTTGGGAATGGTAACAGTAATTTGCTGCTTGCGATTTTGTTTCACTGTCTTAACACTGCCATTAAGCTGCATATCATCACTATAAACGGTCAGCATGCCTGCCTTGTCAAACATGGGCAATGTAAGTGTGGTCTTCAGCGGAGTATCCTCTGCATTGATACCAGCCACATACCATTGATCGCCCGAACGACGTGCCAAGATTGCATACTTGCCAGGGTAACCATCGATGAAGCGTACTTCATCCCACGTGGTAGGCACTTTTTTCATGAAATCAATAGCCCACTGAGGTGCATCTGTCAAGTTGTTGGGAGCTAAAGCAAAATGCTGCACACTGCTCTGAAAGAGTACAGCGGTGGCTAATGCATACACATCACTTGTGCGGCGCTGCGTGCCACGCTTGTTGTCTGCACTATAGAACTTGTTTAGCGTAGAACCACCGAAGTCCATGGAACCAACCACGTTGCGAATGAAAGTGTGAATCGTAGCATTGCGGGCTTCTGCATCACAAGCGCCCTGTCCGAAATGTAGATTTTCACTGGCCAACACAGCCTCACTGGCTACATAGTTAGGATACATTCGTTCCCAACCACGGGGCAAGGTGCAACCATGGAAAATAACCTGAATACCAAAATCATTGGCATCGGTCAGAATATCTTCGTAAAGTTGCATCATCTTTTGCTTATCACCACCAAAGAAGTCAACCTTTATGCCCAAGATGCCCGTCTTCTGCATCCAGCTCATCTCCTTGCGGCGAGCAGCAGAGCGATCCATCTTATGGAGGGGGGACTGAGGTGCATCATTCCATGAGCCATTGGAATTGTACCAAAGGAAAATGCCCACTCCCTTTTGCTTTCCATAACGAGCCAACTCTTCCATACGGTCATAGCCAATCTGAACATCCCAAAGAGCATCAATCAGCACGGAACGATAACCCATAGCGGCAGCAAAGTCTATATAATTCTTCTGTTCATCGAAATTACAACTGGGATCCATCTTGATAATCCAAGACCAGGTTCCGGCTCCATAAGTATAGTTACGGCTTGCCTCATACTTTGGTTTCACGAGGTCAAAAGGAACTGTGGTCTCAACCACATTTTGTAAAGACGAGCCAATCGTAATGGTACGCCAAGGGGTTTCTGCAGGAAGACTGACAGCAGCAGAGGTTGTACCAAATCCGTTCATCTCACCTTGTTGAGGGAACCCTATCTTATAAGTATCACCACCCTCATTCAGCAGGCGGCAACCCACATAATTTCCATCCACGCCAGTCTCGGAGATCAACAGCCAGCCCTTATCACCATTCTTAAACAGACAAGGGAAAGTATAGCCCTCGCCCCAGCCATTCTTGCCAGTCGAGTCATCAAGCGTATAACTGGTTTCATAGCTGGGAGACGTACGAGCAAAGCCACCCATCGGTTTAGACTGCGGACAAAGGAAGGTCGTCGTTCCCTCGGGGAAAACAAAGCCACTGGCCTCACCATCTATCACGCCCACAAGTGTCTGTTTCGTAGGATACAGTTTGTAGCGGAATGCCACATCACGGTTACTTACCCGGAAAACGATATCCAACAAGTGTTTTCCATCTTTTTCAAACTGACAAACTGCTTCTGTGGCTTCGTAGACGACGTGGCTCTGCTTGATCGTTTTTAAGCTGTACTCGTCCGTTACCTTGTTGATAGTACAATCTTTCATCGTGAGGCCTTGCTTCAAATCTGCATAATTGGTCTTCACACCCAAAGCCGAACGCTTCAGGAAAGCAACATCTCCAAAGTTGACCCAATAGGCAGGTTTGCCACCCTCATCACTAATCACAACGCTCAATTTGCCATCAGGACTACTGAACTGTTTCTCGGTAGCCCAAAGAGAGGCTACGTTTCCACCCATTAAAAGGGAAAGTAAAAGAATGCTTTTTGTGAAATATCTCATCATATCTATTTGTATTTATCATTATCACTTTTTCAATATTTTTTTGCCATTCATGACACAAATGCCACGAACAGACTGTTTGTCCACACGTTGCCCCATCAAGTTATAGCAAGGTTTGTCTACAGGTTGAGCATGTGGATTGGTGATACCCGATAACTCACCATTATAGCGAAGGGCTGCCTGTCCTAAAACAAGATCTGCCCATGCAGCATCAGCTGTGTAGAAAGTAATCACGTAACGTCCCTTCTCCAGCACGTCGAAATAGAATGACAACATGCGGGTACCTGAAAAATCATTGGAAGCTGCATTGCCAATATTCGAGGACGGGGTAAATGTCTCAGCATGAACCTGCTGTCCATCAACCGTTTCAATAGCAATGGTCACAGGTGAGAACTGAGGCTGGTTCCAATTAGCCACCTTATGATATAACTGATACCTACCAGGATAGAGCGTCATCGTGGTTGACGTAGCTTTATCGGCATAACGGGCATATCCCACTTTCGCATTGCCAGTGACATTACGAGTATACAGTCCCCATTCGAAATCACGCTTGCTACCCGTGAAATGGAATAGACGACTGCCAGACGTATAGCCCGAGGAATACCCGATGCGTTTTTCATTGCCATCATAAGTGGTCCATCCCTCGGGAACAGATCCTTCTGAATTAAATGAGGAATGAAGAAGGTAATTGGTGGTTGGCTCTGCAACGACAATGGATATCTGACTGCTTGCCGTACGTCCCTCATCATCGGTGACAACGGCACGAATACGGTGTGTGCCTTTCTCAAGATTTTCCAAAACATACTGATAAGGTGCTTCGGTCGCCTCACCCAACAGGATAGCTCCATCATAGAAACTAACCTTTGCCACCTGTCCGTCAGGATCACTTGCCGTTGCTTTCACCGTAATGGCAGGTACTTCAGACGTTCCTCCAAATGTAACATAGGTCAATCCATCCTGAGGTGCCGTAATGCGAACGGTAGGGTCCTTGAGTTCCAGGGAGAATCGCTTACAGAATCTCCATATCTCCTCACCAGTCTTTACACCATAGTCATTGGAAATCCAGTGACCCTTGTCGGCCATCTCCATGAGCACCACCTCTACGCCATTGTTTCCTGGTCCCCAAACATGTCGAGTAATATGGGGCGTTCCACGATAATTCTTGATAATCGTAGCTTTTTCCGGACAACCATTGTGCTTGATCCAGACATTCAAAGCTCCTTGCACGCCACTGAAAGCAACCACGTCATCCCCCGTTCCGTGGGTATGGATGATAGGAATGGGTCGCACATTGGCATTGGCTGTCGTACCCCACATGGGATAACCGCTGATAGGTGCGAAGGCAGCAATCTTATCCGCAATCTTGTTCATGGCATGATAAGTGAACATGCCGCCCATCGAAAAGCCCGAAAGATAGACACGATTAGGGTCTATCTTGTACTTTTCCACCATCTTGTCAATCAACGCCTTGATGTAATTGATGTCGCGGTCGCCAGAAATGTCCCACCCCTTATCAATTCCATTCGGGAAAACAGTAACAAACTTTGCCGTATCGGCCACCGACTCAATAGCCAACATACCCTTCTGATAGTAGGCATCCTGATTCATGCCATGACAGGAAATGAGCAAAGGACGGTTCTCTCCCAAGTTATTTGGTACGTAAACGATGTAGTTGCGTTTGATGTTGTCAACAGTCATCTCTTCGGCCATGCCTGAGCATAGCCATGTAGAAACAATCAACAAAAGAAGCAGTTTCTTCATTTTATTATTTATATTAATTAAGGTATAGGTTTACATCAGTTTAAATTCATCGATATCCACATAACCACCTACTTTCTTTGTAGCATAATTGAAGATGGCAAACTTGGAACCCATAAAGAAACGTCGATAGTCAAAGACCATGCGGTAGTTCTTTGTACCGATCTGCTCCCATTTCATACCATCCATGCTATAGTAGAAGTTAGCAACATCATTGTGGCCAGGTTGGAAATCACCATCAATTCGTAGCCAGATCACCTTGGCTTTAGGATATAGGCGAGTGATGGCAACACCTTGCACCATCTTCTCGTCCACCTGGGTGACGGCCTTTTCCCGTTCGGTCAGTGCGACCTTTTGCTCAGACATTTCAAGATAGAGCGCATTACCCATCTTTTTCAGGGTAAGCACGCCAGAATCACCGTTGAAGGCACTGAATCCAGCGCAATCGCCATCCTTCATGTGCGAGTAGTCTATACTTACAACGCCACAACAAGTGGGGCCCATCATGCGTTGTGTAAGTGTGTTTGGCGCAAGATATAGGTTGGGCACGATACGGTTGGTCTTCAGCCGAAGGTATCCGGGACGCTCCTTCAAACTCCAGGCGTCGTCAATGGGATTGTGGTTCCACTGCCAATGCAAGCCTAACTTCGACGAGTCAAACGTGTCGCTACACACGATGCTCTTATCTGGCTCTCCACTCTTGTAAGGACGCATCTGCTCAGGCACTTTGCCATTCTCGTCTCCTAACATGGGCCAACCGTCAATCCAACGTACTGGTGAAAGGGTAAGCACACGTCCGACTCCACCTCGGTCTTGGAACATAATACCATACCAATCGCCTTCCTTGGTGTCTACGATCGTGCCTTGAGCCAGATAGGAGAACCCACCAAAGTCACTTTCAAGAATCACATTCTTCTCCCATTGACCATTCAGGTCCTTGGTACGATAGCATACTTCACGGCGATGGCGACCGGGTGCAAAGACGTGGGAGATCAGCAGGGCATAATAATACCCTTGATGCTTGATGACACGAGTGCCTTCCAAGAGGCCACGCTCATCAGCCTCACGCTCAAAATAATGGCGGTTGCTACCTTCTACGACGCTCTTCAAGTCACGCGACAATTGACACATCTCTCCTGTTCCATAGAACACATAAGGCGTGCCGTCATCATCGAAGAACAACGTAGCGTCATGGAAATGACGCAGACGAGCATGAATCGTCCAAGGCCCCTCAGCCTTGGGAGCGGTGCAGATATAGGTCTGCCCCATAGGGCCACCCTCATTCGGTGCAAAGAGCGCCCAGAACTTACCATCATGATATTTCAATGACGTAGCCCACTGTCCGCGTCCATAGACCGTACCCTCCTGAAGATCGTATTTAGGCGAGTCAGTCAATTTATCAAAGACATAGCCTACCGTCTCCCAATTCTTCAAGTCCTTCGACTGCATGACGGGAGCACCCGGCATCAGATGCATGGTCGTGGATACAAGGTAGAATGTATCGTCCACACGAATCACATCGGGATCGGGTACATCGGCCCAAAGCATAGGATTTTGAATGGCTTGTGCCACTGAAAGTGACAAGCCTGCAAAAAAAGAAAAAACACTTAGTAGTAACCGCTTCATACAACGCTATTATTGGTTTATTATGGTGCAAAGATACAAAAATTATGTCTATGCTACACTTGTGACACGTATCTTAGTTGTTTCGATTTGTATCATAGGCAAAAGAATGCGGGCAAATATGCTTTTGCATACTTGCCCGCAAGCCTTTCATGGTAAAGGGATTACTTTCTTACAACTTTTTCAGTACGGATGGTTCCGTCGCTCATGCGCTTCTTCACGATGGCAATGCCACGAGGAGCGGTAGCGATACGACGTCCGTTAAGATCGAAGAGCTCGATGGCACGCACTTTTGCGTTCACTTTGTCAAGTGTCTCAATGCCATCAGCATAAGCCGTTGCATAGTCAAAGCCATCAGCAGGAGCTGTCAGCACCACACGCACATCATTGAAGAATGTGTGGGTACCATCACCTGCGTTGACACCTAAAGTCAACAGGCCGTCGGTCACGACCACGTCATCAATAGAAAGACCTGTCACGGCGAAGGGGAATGCCTGACCTCCATAGGTAGCCTCTACCTGCTGATCGCCACTGTTGGTTGAGCTAACATAGAAATAAGTGTCGCTCATGTCCACGTCGCTATTGCGCTCCCAGAAACCAGCCTTAACAGTGTAGACACCTGCGGGCAGGTCGGTGATGGTCTGCTCCACGCGGTAGCTGCTACCCCATGTCTGGAACATCACATCCTCTGCAATCTGGTCAGTACCCTTTGGCTGGCCCCAGCCGACAGACAGACCCGGACGATTGTAACCTTCTGGTGTGGTCCATCCAGGAACATTCTCTTCCGTGAAGTTCATGTTACCCTGCTGCTTGTAGATATTTGGAGCCTTGACGAAGACAGTCATATCGTAGGTAGGAGTGGTCTCCTCCAGCGTGTTCTCATCCACGACGCCCTTGAAGAGCTCGTTGTCGGCTTCCTTCAGTTGTCCATAGACAATCTGCTTGATGCGCTTCTTGATTTCTTCAACGAGATCGTCATCGTCAGTCAGGGCATTGTTAGCAGCCTCGATGAGCCAGTCATCCTCAGCTACGCCAAGAGACTTCAGCGTCTCGGCACCAAAGCGCAGACGCTCCACCAGCACTGCGATACCTGTACCTTTACCACCAGTAGCACCTTCTGGGTTAGATGGACCTTCGGTGAAGAGCAACTCTGTCGTATTGGCAATTTCCTTCAGTTCAGGCACAGCCACCGTCAGGGCAGCATCGTCCTTCAGCACGTCGTAGCTGTAGTTCAGCTCCCAGCTTGGGTTCTCCTCATCCTCTGAGACGTTAACCCACTCAGAGGTACCGTTGTACTTGGCAACGATGTTGGTCAGCTCCACATAGAGTTCAGTCTTGGCAAACTTCTTTTCAGCATTCTGGCGCATAACGTCGATGGCCTTCTTGATGGACGTATCATAGTCGTCGCAGAGTGCACGGTGATCCTTCAGAGCCTGAGCGGCAGCATCCAGAGCAGCTGCAGCAGCCTGATAAGCCGTGGGCGAAGTATACTTCTGACCATCATACTTAGCAATGGTAGCACTCAGATTATCGTATGCAGCGCCCAGATAACGCTCATCACCATTCTCCTCAAGGGTAGTCTTAGCATTCTCAAGAGCAGTCTCGAGCAACACGATAAACTCCAGACCTGCAGTGTTAGGCATATATCTCACATAGACGTTAGCAAGCAGGTTCTCATTGAAGCCAGGATCGCTGGTCTCGTCCAAAGCTGAGGTCCAACGTGCACGATAATTACCGTCAGCCATAGGAACAAAGTTGATATCAACCACTGTAGAACCATTCACGGCAGCAGTGCTACCATTTACGTCGGGCTTGTTGTCCACCATCTGAGTGAGCACGGCCTCGTCGTTGGCATCAAAAATCTGGAAACGCGTCTTCGAGCCACTTGACTTCCACATGGCGGTATTGAAGTGGAACACATACTTCTTTCCCTTTTCAAGAGACAGCAGATAGCCATCGGTGCTACCAAACTCCACGTAGCCCTCACGATAGTAGAGGCCCTTGGTAAAGTCACCACCGGCAGCAAAATCAAACATACGCGAACCAGAACCTGCACTGCTCTGAGAAACACGGTCCTCGGCACCAAACTTTACAAAATAGCCCTCAGGAATAGCATTGGCAGCGCACTCGTTGAAATACTTCACAGGAACGATGTCCTTAGGCTGGTCATTAGGATCAATGATGGTCTCGCCAATGTTGACAGTGAAGGAATACTCACTGAAATCGTCATCGGTAAGAGGATCTTCGCAGAATATCTTGGTAATATTGATGGTGTACTCGCCATTAGCCAAGTCTGCACCTTCACGCACCAAAGTAATCTCCTCAGCAAGTCCTTCAGCAGGAACGACCTTCAAGGCCTTACCATTGATCGTTGCCTGTATCCTACTGCAATCGGCCAGTTTGTCAAACTTCACTTTGAATTCACTGATATTGTTGGGCAGGTTGAACGAACCATTCTCAGGATCAGTACTCATCACGGTGGGCTTCACCATTGTATAAGGATAGGCATCCTCTGCAAAACCGTCTTCAAAGAAAGTAGCCTCACCATCATAATCTTGCACATCGCCTCCAGGACCGCTGGTATAAACCAGATGATAGGTAGGATCAGCAGGATTCTTGAAAGTCACCTCAACAGTCGCATCGTCGTCAATCTGCTCGACCATGAAGATGTAGAAACGACCATCGTCAAAACCTTCAATCGAAAGGATTTCGGCCTTCTCACCATTGACGGTTACAGTAGCACAATCATTAGGATAGATCAAGCGCATCTTGCCTGCAGCCTTCACCAACTCAGAGAGATTAGTATCAAAGCCAAAGTCAATCTGAAGGGCATCCATGAAGAACTCTGCCACGGTGCCGTACTTGTAGACTTCGAACTTGATGTTATCAAAATAATAGTTGTTGGCATCAGCGAGCTCATTCAAGTTGAAAGCAACTGACAGGAACTGCTTCTGGTCGGTAGATTGCTGAGCGGTAACCTCACCTTCGCTGGAGAAGGTCTTCCACTCAGGAGCAAAGTTCAAGTTACCAAACAATTCATAGTGAATGTAGTCACCCGGTTCAGCATGTGCCTGTGTGCTAACGGTAGCATCGTTGTCGGCACGATAGTCAAACGATACACGATACTTCGTTCCTGCAGGAACTGGCTCATTGAAGCGGAACCAGAACTGGTTGTCCCAAGCGTTGGCTGCTTTGGCAGTAGCTTCCACCTTGATACCACGGCTGTCATCACGACCTACGCCGTCGAGAATCTCAGAGTTGGGAACAGGCATGGAAGCATCGGGATAGATACGAGTGTAGAAGCTGCTGACATCGTCGCCCTCCATGTTGCCATTGTTGATCAGATCAGTCCAGCCTACCTGCTGAGCCTTACCCTGACGCTCGACTTCCATGCTCTCAACAGTCACGTCGGCCCAGTTGGCTCCCTTGATGGCGTGCAGGTGAGCAAAGCCCTTCTCCTTGACCATCAGCTTAAGGTCCACCGTATAGGTATTGCCATCCTGAATGAAATACTTAGATGACCAACCACCTCTTGTATTATCAATCAGGTGAGATTCGGCCTCATTCTCATTCCACTGGCCTTCGTCCACATCACGGTTGAAGAGGAAGCGGGGCGTGCCCTCTGAAACGGTAACGATGAGTTTGGAGAACAGTGACAAATCAGCATAGTTGATCACGTTACTGTCACCATAAGGCAGGCCCGAAGGCGAGCCCTCAGCCCAAGCGCAATCTGCATCACCGGTCTTCTGGGCGTCAGCACCCCAACCGTCCCATGTGCAGAAAGGCACCTCCTTAAGGGAGATGATTTCGCCTGCGTTGACATTCATTGCGCCAAAGATACCAAGTATCAGCGCAAGAAACATTTTGTAGGTTTTCTTCATGTTTGAAAATTTTTAGAATAGGTAAATAAAACAATTAATAATGATTCGAATTCGTAATTTGGCTGCAAAGTTATAGCCCTTAGCGCTGAAGGGCTTTATCATTTGTATCATAGAGTTTCGTTTTCGTAAAATCGTTTCATTATCAAAATTTCCGAAACCATTTAATACAAAGTAAGGTGTTGTGAACAAACCACATGTTTACGTGTGCTAAGTATGATACTTAGACAACGAAAGTATGATACTTAGACAACGTAAGTATCATACTTAGGCTTGATATTCCTTGGATCCAGTTACGATTTGTTTACCTATTCTGCCTCACGCTCTGCAAAATCGGAAGGAGCCACACCGAAATGCTTGCGGAAAATAGTAGAGAAATGGGCCAGATTAGAGAAGCCCACTGCATAAGCCACTTGCGTCACATTGACTTTTTGTTCACGCAAGAGCCGAGCAGCCTGCTCCAATCGGATGTTACGGATAAATTCACTTGTAGAGATGCCCGTCATCTCCTTCATCTTTCGATGGAGCTGAGCACGACTGATACCCACTTCCTTCGTCATCATGTCGACATTGAAGTCGCTATTTGACAAGTTTGCATTGATGGCCTTCATGATGCGTTCCATCAACTGCTCATCATTGCCCTTCACCTCGGGCTGATCCACTTTATCACTCTGCAGCTGTGCACCGCTATATTTGCCCTTCAGACGTTGACGGTTATGAATGAGATTTTCAATGTTCATGCGCAATTCACGCATATCGAAAGGTTTAGCCAGGAATGCATCGGCACCACGTTCCAACCCTTCCAAACGGTTTCCCACATCAGCTTTCGAGGTTAACATGATAACAGGAATATCGCTGATGTTCAGATTGGTCTTAATCATACGGAGCATAGTGAAGCCATCCATCTCAGGCATCATCACATCACTAATCACCACGTCGTAGTCGTTGGTAAGTAGTTCCTTGAGTCCTTCTTTACCATTGCTACAGATGCCGAACTTATAATAATGCCCTAATTCGGTGGAGATATAGTGGGCTATCTCCAAGTCATCGTCGACAAGTAGTACACGGCGACGCTGGGAACCGGCAGATCCGCTGCCCTTTACGGTAGCGCCGAGGCTTACAGGCAAAGTAGTATCAATCTCGTTGGGCTGTAAATGAGCATTGCCCAAGAGCAACACGACAGTGAATATAGAGCCCTTACCACTGGGATTGTTGTGGGCTTCGATGGTACCGTGGTGCATGTCGACAATCATCTTGCAGAGGTTCAGGCCGATACCAGTGCCGTCAATGTGCATACGACGAGAATTGCTACCCTGGTAGAATCGCTCGAAGATATGTTTAAGGCTCTCACTGTCAAGGCCAACGCCGTTGTCAATGACTTGCAACAGGAGCTTAGGTGTCGGCGTATTAAGTAGTTTTGACGTCAAGTTTGCGGTAATGTCAGTTTTTTCTATATTCTGGTCTTCCTTATCTCCTATGCTCGCAAGCCTGATAGTCACCTCACCTCCATCATAATTGTATTTGAAGGCATTGGATATAAGGTTGGTGACCACCTTATCAAACTGCGAACGGTCAATCCACACATTAAGATGGTCAAGCCCTTCATGCACGAACGAGAACTTGATGTTCCGCTCCTGTGCATTGAATTCAAACATCCTGCAGATACCTTTCACGAAAGCCACGATATCGGTCTGCTGACAGTGCAGTTGCATCTGCTGCTTGTCAATCTTTCGCACATCGAGGATCTGGTTGACGAGATTCAAGATACGTTGAGAGTTATGCTCAATGGTATCCACTGCAGGGCTTGATTCAAGCTTTTTCAATGCAGAAAGGATAATGGTGAGCGGCGAACGGATATCATGGGTGGCATTGATGAGAAACTTCATCTTCTCCTCATTCAACTGCTCGTTAGCCCTGCGGCGATAGGTGCGCAATACATAAAGGGCGAGGGCAGCCAGCACGATGAAATAGACAAAATAGGCAAAGAGCGACTTATACCACGGAGAACGAATAATGACCATCAAGACTTTCACCGGAGTGTATTTATCGCCATACTGAGCACGCACCTCGATGCGATAGGAGCCAGGTTGCAGATGTCCCAGCGTAAAGGAGTTTTGCCCTTCGGGGTTACGAATCCAGTTGCCGTCATTCAGCCTATATTCAAGCACCATGTTCATAGCACTTTCAAAGTCGTAGGTAGAAAACGCCAACATCACAGTGTGGTCGAGATAGCTCAGCGTGAAATAGTCGCTTTGACTGATGGAGCGATCGGTAACCTCCTCATCATTGATCACCGTATTGGAACAAACATATTGGTCACCCACGCGAAATGCAGTCAACCTCAGCGTGTCCAGTTCTGTGGTAGTAGCCTTTACGTCCTTAGGAGTGAAGACCGTGAGTCCATCATTGTGGCCAAAGAAAATGCGGTCGTCATCATTGTGCATACCGACACCGTATAGGTATTCTCTTTTCATGAGACCGTTGCCTGCCACATATCCAATAAAAGAATGACTACTCTGCTGGTATTGCCAGATGCCCTGTGACGTAGAGCACCAGACATCGCCGTCATTGCTCTGTACGATATAGCTCACCGCCTTGTCTCGCAACAGTTCACTTCCTGGAAACAATTCGACTTTCTTCGAAAGCTTGTCATACAAATAAAGACCTTCTTCCGTGCCAATGACCACGCAACCGCTCAGCTGGCGACCATCAGCCAATTCTCCACTGCGCAATTCACACACATCAAAGCAGATAATTCCGTCTAACTGAGAATTCCAACCCAACGAACGGAAACTATCCTTGCGTGGATCATAGCACGAGACACCCGATGAGGTGGCCAACCAGATATTACCCTGCCTATCGCTCGACATGCCCATGATCCAGTTGTTGCAGAGTCTTCCGCGGCCCTCGTCCTCCTCATAGAAGTTATGATTGCGCAACTCGCCTGTCTCTGGATGGTAAACGCAAAATCCTCGCGAGAAAGTAGAGATATAAATATTGCCCGACTCATCGCTGGTCATATCATTAAACTTATCACAATCGAAATTCACTTTCAACTGGGAGCGCCCAGTGGTGGGGTCGTAGGCAAAGAGGCCGTCATCCGTCCCCACCCAATAGCGATGCTGCAAGTCCCGGAAGATAAACTCCACGGCATTAGGAGCCGACGGATGGGCCACTACCTGTCCCTGACGGTTGAAGCCATAGACGCCGACACCTTGGACGGTGCACCAGACGATGCCATTATCTCCCTCACAAACAGACGAGATGGTCGATCCCAAGCGGATTCCCTGGTTGTCAAAGTTCCAGTTAGCAAAATGCACAGGCTTCTGAGGCACCATGAGCAAGCCTTTCCGATGGCAGCCCACCCATAGGTTCTTCTTATGGTCAAACATCATTGAACTTATCTTCGCCGTTCGCAAGTCCACGCCAGAAACGTTAAAGTCAGCACGTTCCAACTTGCGGGGATGAGTCTTGGAGACCCGATAAATGCCTTGTCCACGAGTACCCACATAGACATAGTCCTTGTCAGCTACCACGCTGCTAAAGATCACATCCTTACCAGCAACGGCACTCATGTCAATGTCGGCAACCGACATGACATTATTGTGAAACGACATGAAGCCATGAAGACAGGCAATGATCAGTGCATCCCCCATCTCCACAAACCCTTGTGGATTGCCCATCTCGGACTGGAAAGCCTTCACCTTGTCTCCCACACACATGTAGATGACATCGTCAAAGCCACTCTTCCACAACCGCCCCTTGGAGTCTTCATAGATACGGCTAAAATAGTGGTCAGCATTTTCCAGGGCATACTGCTTCATGCTGTTATCCTTATCTACCACAAAGGCGCCATATCCGGCAGTACCTGCCAATATCGAACCATCATTGCGCTGCACAATCGACGTGACACGCGGCTGCAATCCATCAGGAAACTGATAGTGGATAAATGTCTCATGCGCTGCATCAAAGCGATCAAGGCCACGATTGGTACCCACCCACAGACGTCCGTCACGATCACAAAACGTTGACACGACCGTATTGACAGACAAGGAGGTATTGTCGGCTGGATTGTGCAGGAATGTCTGGAAGTGATAACCATCGAAGCGGTTCAAACCGTAGTCGGTGGCTATCCACACAGATCCATCCCTGTCCTGACAAAGGGAAGAGATCAGGCTGCTTGAAAAGAGATCGGAAGAATAGTAATGTCCCGTCTGCGCAAAGGCCTGCACAAACGATAGGAGAATCATTGATAGCAAAAGTAGTTTCTTCATTATATATAAGTGGTAAAACCTCGTTTTAGATTTTGAATGCAAAGATACAATTATTTTACAATTCAGCCACCTATTTAAGCTTATTTAGCTTTTCTTTTCATCTCAATGTCCCTTTTCTGTTTGTTTCTTACCATAAAAAGAACGGTTGCCGATATTCTCATACCAGCAACCGCATCCCATTAGTTTTACCATAACTAATATAATAAAAATCAACTACTAACTAAACACAATGAAAAAAATCTTACTGTTTACACTTAACTTTTTACGTTGCAAAGGTAATCAATTTCGGTGAAACATGCTATTTCTATTGTTTCGCTTACTTTCAGATTCGTTTCTATGTTCAATTTATGACGTTTTACGTTGTCATTTTTATTATTTTAGAGGTAAGAACCAGTTGTTTTTGTTCATCAACAGTGTACGCAATGACTCATCAGCATGACCTGAGCGACGGGAAATGGGGTCGGCCAGATAGGCTGGGTCATTGCGGCGCAAGGCCACACGCATCAGATCGTAGAACCGATAGCCCTCAAATGCGCCCTCAAGCGCCATCTCATTGACAATCATATCCTCGACCAAAGGCATCTGATAGTCGATCGTGTCCTGACGAGTAGCCAACTTGGCAGCCGGTTGCGGCAGTACATAGTAAGCATTGCATTCGCTGTCACCAGAGCCACGCGAATGGATTCCGATAGTTCTCTCCTTGGTCACGCGGTTTTCGTCAAAGGCTATCAGGTCTCCCGCCTTATCCAGTTCCAGGCTGTCAATATAGCGCTTATTGTTCTCTGCGCAAAGCCCATATTTCAAGACCGCCATAGCCGACTGAGTCAGTCCGCAGCGGTTCAGCGCCTCGGCATAGCGCAGATAGACCATGGTACGACGATACATCGGAACGCGAGTCGAAATAATCTTGTTGACCTCTTGCCTTAAAGAAGAATATTCTGAATAAGCATCCTGTGCACCAAACGAATTCAAAGAATAGTTGGACGAAAGACGCAAATCACCAATGTAGAGGTCATCTGTAAGTCCTGTCCGCGGCGCATAGATCGTGTCGATGGTAGTCTCGGTCTTGTACTCCATACAATAGATTTGTTCAGCCGAGATACGACGCATACCCTTGGAAGGTTCAAACTGATAATAATAATTATTCTCATTAGTCGAACAGAACACATTGCGCAGGTCGCTTACAACGCCATCAAACACACGATCCTCCATGGGAATGTAGCTCAACATTTCATCACCCGTGATATTGTAGCCGTTTGAGGGACGCTGGTAGTCAGTAGCGCTCGTCCAACGAACACGACGCTCAGGCAACAGGTCCACAGGACGTTGCTTGTCATTCAGATAGCTATTATACCAGCGAGCAGCCTCCTCATAGCGTCCCGCCCACAGGCAGAGGTCACCCAAGAGAGCTCGCATCGGGATGAGGAATTCTTTGGAGTCGTAGCCATTAATTGTACCAAAGTCAGGTTGTTCCGTCAACGCGTATGGGGTAAGATCACTGATAAAATAGTTGCAGATATCTGTGATTCCCTTACGAGGAGCTTCTGCAGCAGCTGCTGCTTCTCGTTCAGTCATCAACGGTTCGAGCACCAGAGGCACCTCGCCATAGTTCTTCACCACCTCCAGATACGTCCAGGCACGGAAGGCCTTGACGGCAGCATACTCGTAAGCAAAGAGATGACGGCCACGACGCTGCATGGCCGTATCGACATGGGCCAGGTAGTAATTGCAGTTGTTGATGACGGCATAGTAGTCGCTCACCTTGTTGTATTGGTTGGCCTGAGAGAAGTCAAAGGCAGCCAAACGCTTCAGGTCGGCCGAAGCCGCCTCGGTGGTGTTGACCAGGTCGGCACGTGCCTCGCCGAGGAGCACCAGACGATCAGCAATAATCTGCATGCGGTTGATAATACCCAACACACTATAGACGGAGTCGGTCGGATGATTGAGCGTATTGTCTTGCTCAAACTCAACAAGCTCGCTATCGGTTTCGAGCATGTTGGAGCAGGAAACGCAGCATGCAGCATGGAGGATGAAAAGGGCTGTACCAAGCAATTTCATCCCCATTCTCAGACTTCTATTTCCTTTTATAATCAATTGTATATCCATAGCTGAATTGTTTTTATACCCGCTTGATGCGGTAGCAAATTCTTCATTCTTCATTGTATATTCCACTTTTTACAGATTGACGTTCACACCAAGGGAGAAGGAACGACCTGCCGAGAGAAGACCACGATCAATACCCTGCGAAAGGATGCTCGACCCCAAGGCGCAATCAGGATTGCTACCTAAGTAACGGGTCACGGTGAAGAGGTTCTGTGCATTTCCCCAGATGGTGATACCCTGCAAGTAGGTACTCTGGATGGGCAGATGCCATGAGAGCGTGACGCTGCTGAGACGGAGATAGGAGCCATCTTCTATCCAACGATCACTGAAACGGGCATTACCCATAGGATCCGTGTAGCTGACACGAGGGATATCCGTCTGCTGGTTCTCCGTCGTCCAACGGTTCTGCATGGCCGTAGTCTGATTGAGGAACAAGCTACCTCCTTCGAGCAACGAGCGCTGATAGTTATAGACATCATTGCCTAAAGAATAGTTCATCACTGCATGCAGAGAGAGGTTCTTATAGGTGATGGTGGTGAAAAGGTTTCCGAAGATATCAGGGTTAGGATTGCCAATGATAGTACGATCGGCCTCGTCAATCAACCCGTTATGGTCAAAATCAGTAAAGCGGATATCACCTGCCTCGAAGTAGACGCGGTCGCCATTCTGCTTCAGGATATAATGGCCATCGGCTTGTGCCTCAGCTGAAGTAGCGTAAACGCCATTGGACTTGTAGCCGTAGAACAGGCCTACAGGCTGACCTACCTGAGTGAGGATCGTGCCGTCATAGACTTGGGTTTCTATCGAGCGATTGCCATCGGGCAGTGCCGTCACTTTGTTATGATAGTGACCTGCAGAAGCGCCAAGTTCCCAACTGAAGTGGCGCAAGGCAAGCACCTTGCCACTAACGTTGACGTCGAAGCCCACATTCTCCAGTTTTCCATCGTTGCTCCAGTTCTCCTGCAAACCACTGGTCCATGCCAATTGACGAATAGAAAGGAGGTTGGACGTCCAGCTCTTGAAGAGGTTAAGTTGCATGTGAAGGCGATTGTTGAGGAAGTTGCCGTTCAGACCTGCGGTAAGGCGACAGGTAGTCTCCCACTGCAAATCGGTGTTACCGATATTACCTATCAGTTTACCACTGGCACTTTCGCCGAGCATACGCTTGGCAATGAAATAGGACCGTGAAGCAGTGTAGTCAATATCATCATTACCCGTCATATCGAAACCAACATTCAGACGCAGATAGTCAATGCCCTTCACTCCTGCCAGCCAATGCTCATTGGTTAGCACCCAAGCAGCTTCGATGCTGGGGAAGAGTCCCCACACCACATTGAAAAGCTTAAGACCACTGGCATCGTCACCAAAGCGTGAAGAAGCCTGAGCAGAGATACCTGCATTCAGATAGTAGCGGTCGGCATAGTGATAGTCTGCAAGCGCATACCACGCAATCTCACGGGTCTTATCATCAGCTCCTCCCGTACTCTTGAAGCGAAGTGAAGATGACATGTTAGGCGTCTTGTCATTACCAGAGTTGTAACCTTGTTGCGAAGTAAGCTTATAATCATTGCTCATGTAACGCAGACCTGCTTTCACCGCAATCTGGTGGGCATGATATGTATTCTGCCAAGAGACGCGGGTGTCGCTTTGGATGGCTGTCTCGCTACCAGCCTGACTTCTTACAATGTTCTGCAACGTGGTACCCTCATCCAGACCTTCGACGACAAAGGTAGGTACTCCTTGAATAGGCAGGTAGTAATTCTCATTGGTGTTGACCAATCCAAGGGTGAAGTGCTCACTTAAAGACAAATGTCTGTTGAACTGAAACGTCGGTGTGATGGCAAAGGTGATGAGACGGTTTCCAAAGGAGTTACGGTTCTTCCCATCGCCATGTTCCAAAATGCTCACGGGGTTGGCTAATCGGCCACGACCTTGGAATTTGCCTTCCAGATAGTCATCCGCTTCTGCTAAATAATGACTCACGTTGCCATGCTTATCATAAGCATAGGGAGAAAGAAACGGTGCTTTCGTCAAGCCAAGGAATCCTGGTGAAGTGATCACTGTGGAGAGTGGCTGGGCTGGCGCGCCATCGTCACGAAGGCTTCGATCCACATCGCTATACGAGGCGTCGAAACGGACCCCTAACTTTCTTGTGATGGTAATGTCTGAATTCAGTCTCATGTTGAAACGTGAGAAATCGTTTTCCTTCAGCGTGCTATTACCCAACGAATAACCGACAGAGAGGTTGTAGGATGCCGCATCGTCACCACCCTGCACGTTGATGCCGTAGTTTTGCGAGAAGGCATTCTGATAGACCTCATCAGTCCAGTCGGTCTGATTGTGATACTGGCGATAGTAATAATAGTCAGGCTCGGAATTGAGATACTTCATCTGTCCCATCTGACTGGGATTCATTCTGCCCATGAGCAGGTCTGTGGTATAAAGACGATAGTCCTCTGCCGACATCATTTCAGGCAAACGCGGCACCAACTCATAACGACCATTGATGGTTACGTCAATCTTGGTAGCCATTGACTTGTTGCGCTTGGTTTTGATAATAAGCACCCCATTGGCTCCTTTGGCTCCGTAGAGTGCTGTTCCATTCTTCAAGACTTGAACACTCTCTATATCGTTGACATTAAGGTTTGCCAATAGGTTATTGAAATAGCCATCGTGCAACATTTCGCGATTATATTGCATGTCCATCAGTACATCATCAATAACCACAAGCGGCTGCGCATTGGCATTAAGAGAGTTGATACCCTCTATCAACATGGTGCTGCCCATGCCGGCGATACCACCACGGCTGACTGTACGCATGTCTGCTCCAAGCTGCTGAGCGACTAACGGGTCGATACTAAACTCCGAATTGTTGTCGAAGCGATTGGCCTCAGCACTGATCACAGCGGTAGTCTGCCGGCTATAGTTCTCGCGGAAGGCATCACTATACATCCTACCATTGGCCTTGCCGTTGGCAATGGCATTCTGCTGCAGGTTGTAACCATCAATGCGCATCATGACCGAACGGGTGTGCTGGGGCACTTTCAACTCATACTGTCCCTGCTCATCAGTCATGGTCGTCTGGCGCTGATTGCCGTAAGCCGAAACGATGACACCTGCCAAAGGCTTACCTGTAGCGGCATCGAGTACCGTACCGGTGACGGTCTTTAGGCGGTTGGTAGTATCCACCGCCTTTTCTTGTGCTGCCAACGAGACTGAGGCCAGCAGCAACATGACGGAAAATATATGCTTCTTCATAATTTATTCAGCTTTAGAGATTCGTGGACGGAGGTAAATGCAGTCAAGATACATCTCGCGGGCAAATTTCGACGTCTCGCGGGCCAGGATGGAACACTGCAACTTCACAGAGACCTTGATGTCTTGCTGGTCGTAATTGCAGGCGGGGAAATGGAAAGCCTCTGCCAACACGATGGTGTCGACCTTCTCTGGATTGTTTTGGAACTGCGTGTTGTTGCAGTTGAAAGACTTCGCCTGACCTGTCTCATCCACATAATTGATGGTGGCCTTAAACTTGCATGGATTCATATCGGGATTGTTCTGGGGTGTCACGGTCTTGGGAAGGATGATGGCACAGATGTCATAATCACCAGAAAGGGTATTGTTGATACGGAAAGTCATGTCCCAGTTAGACGTGGTCTTCGCAGGGATGATTCGCAGATAGGCATTCTCAGAAATACTATCGGCCACCTGTCGACGCGCATTGAAAGAGCAGTCCTTGTAATTGGTCATCAACCAAGTGCTCTCTGCCTCGGTCCACAACTCCTTGAAATACGTTTCTTCGGGAGTGAAAGGCCACTCGTTGACTTTGTAGAGCACACCATTGCTGCAAGCAACCGACTCGGCACCAGCAAGGATTCCACCAGGAGCAAATGGCTTGTAGAACACATGATAGGTGGGTTTGCCTGCGACAGCCGTCTTACGCCAAGGAAGATAAGGCACCGAGAGGAGGGAATCTTGCGTGGAACGCTGATCAGTCATATTGAAGATAGCATCATCAAGCAGGGCGCGATTAGTCCAGTACTGCTGAATGGAATCACGCTTGAGCACCGTCTCGTCATACACAAAGAACTTTGATGTCTCTTCCCATGCTCGCTGCCAACCCTGGGTGGTGGGAGCAACAATCCAGTAGGTCGAGTCTTCGGCATTGATGAGACCAATATTGTTGAGCATGCGATTGCGTTCGATGACCACAGAGTCAACATAGACAGGGACACCCTCGACAATGCCGCTCGACACTGATGCGTCTGCATCAAACCAGTCTTCATCATACTGACGGAGGAAAGAACCAATGCCACTCATCTCGGGTAGATCGCACAGGGCTTCATAGAGATTATACTCATAAGGCAACGGGCGTTCCGTGATGTGAAGCACGCCATTCTTGGCATGCTGATTAGCTGCAACCACGCGGATGCCTTGTATGGTATTGTTCTCCAAGATGACATGCTTTGAATTAAGTAGAAGAACCGACTGCGCCACCTCTTTCATAGAACTGGTAGAACGCGAAAGATGGTTAAGCACAAAGAATTTTTCAACCACAGAGTCACCTTGGTTGGTCTGAACGAGACGCAACAGAGAATCGCGGTTGAAAGTGCCATTTTTGGGAGCTATGACAGTGAACGATTGGCCACCATCAAGCAATTGCGCATAACTGACAGGTGTCTTGCGGTGCATGCGGAACACTTTGGTCTGCTGGAGCACTTGGCAGAAATCACTGAGATCCGAATGCTGGTTGAGCTGCTGCCAAAGGGTGAGGTCACTACCTTGTGAAGCACTTGCCTCATAGTGATCGTCCCAATCGGAGCAAGCGCTGAGAGATGCTGCACACCCACAACCTATCAAGCCTGCAACGATGATATGTTTGATATTATTGATATTCATAATTATTGTTTTTCTCTTATTCTCTATTCACTATTCGCTTTTCCCTTAATGTGTG
>Ga0326511_10000546_pt1 | contig 32892 bp, 31 predicted proteins | sample 0_2496_0518_D_FD_203701 | JGI IMG/M metagenome (GOLD analysis project Ga0326511, IMG submission 203701) | Bovine rumen microbial communities from UC Davis, California, United States - 0_2496_0518 | ecosystem: Host-associated > Mammals > Digestive system > Stomach > Rumen | place: USA...
TCTGTTGTGAGTGCAGCAAGTTCTTTGAAGAAACGGTGGAAACAACGATGCATTTCATATTCATCAACAAGGAACCAATCAAGTTCTTTTGTTTCGTCCCATTCTCTGAACATTCCGAGTTCATTGCCCATGAAATTAAGAACTTTTCCGGGGTGAGTGAACATGTATGCATAAAGTGTTCTTACCTGAGCGAATTTATTTGCATAATCTCCGCCCCACATTTTCTGTACAATAGTTGCTTTTCCATGAACAACTTCATCGTGTGAGAACGGAAGAATAAATCTTTCATAATAGAAATATGCCATTGACCAGTTGATAAGGTTGTGACTTCCCATTCTGAAAAGAGGATCTATCTTGAAATACTTCAAAGTATCGTTCATCCAACCCATATCCCACTTGTAGTCGAAACCGAGACCGCCTTCTTCAACAGGTTTTGTAACACCTGGATAATCGGATGAATCCTCAGCTATAAGCATGATATTCTTAAATCTTTCATTAAGGGTCTTATTCATCTTTTTGAAGAATTCTACTGATCGGTCATTTACACCTCTGTCCTTGTTGCCCATCCAGTAGATACCGTTATTTATAGCATCCATACGTATACCGTCAAAATGGTATACATCAAGCCAGAAAGCAGCACAGGAAATAAGGAAACTCTGAACTTCACCTCTGGAAACATTGAAGTTATATGTTCCCCATTCGCTCTGGTTAACGTCTGACGGCGGATATTCATAAAGGAACGTGCCGTCGAATTTAGCAAGTGAATAGTTATCTCTTACAAAATGTACAAAAGCAAAGTCGATAATAACACCGATACCGTTTTGATGACACCTATTGACAAACATCATAAGCTGTTCGGGAGTGCCGTAACGGGACGTTGCACTGTAATACTGAGCTGCCTGATAACCCCATGATCCGTCAAACGGGAATTCTGCAAGAGGCATTACTTCAATATGAGTATAATGGTTTTCTTTTACATATTTTATAAGGTCACCAGCTACTTCATCATAACGAAACCACTGTGCTCCCCCATCTGCTTCAGATTTGCCCTGTGGTTTTTTCCATGAACCCATGTGCATTTCATAGATATTCAAAGGTTTATCATAGCACTTTGACCTTTTCTTCATCCATGCAGCATCATCAAAGATCTTTTCAGGTTCAATACGGGTAATAATTGAAGCTGTATTAGGTCTTAGTTCGCTATGGAAAGCATAAGGGTCTGCCTTATCGACAACAGCCCCTCCCTGCTGATAAACACGGAATTTATAAAGCTGTCCCACCCTTGCATCCGGTACTGTCAATTCATATATACCGTTATTGATACGGTTCATAGGATGATAGCCGCCATTCCAGCCGTTGAAATCACCCACAACATCAACACCGTGTGCCGAAGGTGCATAAACCCTGAAAACAATACCGTTGTCTGCATCCGAAACCGGATGTGCACCGAAATACTGATAGGAATTACTGCTGATACCCTGGTAGTATTCATCCATTGTAAAATTTGCCATTTGATCATCTCCTACTAAAATTTCTTCTTATATAATTTTAAATTACCCGTCATTCAAAGTCATTAGACATATACATAGGATTGTCTGTATATTTTTACTTGAAAGAATTATATATTGACATAGCAAGAACAACATTCCCTTTAGCCTGTATTTTACCTGTTGTAAAAGCTTTAAAGCTATCGAGTGAACCATTGACAATTTCCTCAAAAGTTTCGATAGACATTGTAAGAAAAATATTTGCACTTTTATGACATTTTGGTGTCATATATTTTTGACCGTCAATGTAAGAAAGAAATATGTAATCTGACTCCTTACTTTTTATCGTAATCAAGGCAGAAAAATTCTTACCTATATCAGAAAAATCATGTTCATAGAAAACAGTTCCGATATACTGATAACACTGTTGGAAATCCATATTCCACTTCCTTCCGGTATCCGAATTACACATACAAATTATATCATATAAATTATTTTAGTATTTTCTGAAATAGAAATATAATTATGATTATTCGACATTTTATACATTTTATTAACATTTCGACGATAAATATATAGTATAAATTAAAACAAAAAAATCCGGCAACCTGAAAACAGATTGCCGGACGTGTGGACTAAATCATCCGATTATTTCATTTTATTGCCTCTTGCAACATATGAAGTATGGAGATACTTGTGAGCTTTTTCCTTGCCGGGAGCCTCAAAGAAATCATCATAGATCATCTTTATAACGGGGCTTTCATCACTGCAGCGGAACTCACAGTTCTTATCATAATCATAGAGAGCCTTTGAACGAAGTGCCTTGTAATCAACATAATTACGAACACTGTCACTCTGGAAAGGCTGACCGCCGCCGTTGATACAGCCGCCGGGACATGCCATAACCTCTACCATATGATAATTTGCTTCGCCGCTCTTGATCTTTTCAAGGATCTTGCGGGCATTGCCGAGACCGGATGTAACTGCAACATTGATCTTGATTCCTGCTACTTCGTAAGTTACCTCACGAATAGCTTCAGGGCCTCTTACTTCTTCAAAATCAACCTTCTTGAAGTCGCCATCAAGTGTTCTTGCTGCTGTTCTGAGAGCTGCCTCAAGAACGCCGCCTGTTGCACCAAAGATAGCACCGCCTCCTGTTGCCTTATTGAACGGAGCATCATAATCTTCGTCTGCAAGATCAGCAAGCTGAATACCTGCACGTTTGATCATTCTTGCAAGCTCACGTGTTGTAAGAGCTACATCAACATCATCATAATCACCGTCACCTGAACGGAGCTGAGGACGTGTACATTCAAACTTCTTTGCAGTACATGGAATTACGCTGACAACAAAGATCTTGTTAGGATCAATATTGTTCTTCTGTGCATAGTAACCCTTGAGAACTGCACCGAACATAGCCTGAGGTGATTTACAGGTTGAAAGATTCGGAATGAAGTCAGGATAGTAATGTTCAACAAATTTTACCCAACCAGGGCAACATGATGTAAACATCGGAAGTGTGCCGCCGTTCTGGATTCTCTGGATAAGCTCATTAGCTTCTTCGAGGATAGTAAGGTCAGCAGTAAAGTCCATATTAAAGATCTTTACACCTTCACCAAGTCTGCGGATAGCAGCAGGCATCTTGCCGTCAACATTAGTACCTATAGGAAGACCAAAGCTCTCACCGAGTGTTGCCTTGATAGAAGGAGCTGTGAAGAAGATAACTTCCTTCTCAGGATCCTGAATAGCTTCCCATACTTTCTGTTCCTGAGGTTTCTCCTGAAGTGCACCTACAGGACAGCTTACTACGCACTGACCGCAGCCAACACAGGGAGAATCATCAAGACTTTTATCAAATGCACTTCCGACATGAACCTGATAACCTCTCTTGATAGAGCCGATAACAGATACTGTCTGTACATTCTTACATACAGATACGCAACGCATACACTGTACACACTTATTGTTGTTACGAACGATATAGGGTGACTGCTCATCGATCTCATACTGAGCTTCCTCAGATGTGAAACGATCCTCGTCTACACCATATTCGAGAGCGAGCTTCTGAAGTTCGCAGTTATTATTTCTGTCACAAGAAAGACATTTCTTCTGGTGAGTAGAAAGAAGAAGCTCAATAGTTGTTTTTCTTGATTTGATAACAGCAGGTGTGTTTGTGAAAACTTCCATGCCTTCATCTACAGGATAAACACACGCAGCGAGGAGACCTCTCATAGGTCTGCCATTCATTTTAGCTTCTACCATACATACACGGCATGCACCAATGCAATTAATATCCTTGAGATAGCAAAGTGTGGGTATCTCGATATTAGCCTGTTTAGCAGCCTGCAGAATTGTATAACCCTTTGGTACTTCAACAGGGATATTATTTATTTTCAGATGTACTGTTTCCATGAATCATACCCCTCCTTATTTAGTTATGATAGCGCCGAATTTACAATTGCTCATGCAGAGACCGCACTTGATACATTTTGAAGTATCAATAACGTGTGGCTGCTTAACAGTACCTGTGATAGCCTGTACAGGACAATTTCTTGCACAAAGCGTACAACCCTTACATTTATCGGCAATAATCTCATATTTGATAAGTGATTTGCAGACACCTGCAGGACAAGTCTTATCCTGGATATGTGCAATATATTCGTCCTTAAAGAACTTCATTGTGGAAAGGATCGGGTTAGGAGCAGTCTGACCGAGTGCACAAAGAGAAGACTTCTGCATATGTGTTGCAAGCTCGTCAATCTTTTCCAGATCTTCCATCTCACCGTTGCCCTTTGTGATCTTATCAAGATACTGGAGCAACTTTCTTGTACCTACACGACAAGGAGTACACTTACCGCAGCTTTCATCAACTGTAAATTCAAGATAGAATTTAGCAATATCAACCATACAAGTATCTTCATCAAGTATGATCATACCGCCTGAACCCATCATTGAACCGATTGCGAGAAGGCTGTCATAATCGATAGGTGTGTCAATATGTTCAGCAGGGATACATCCGCCGGAAGGACCGCCGGTCTGAGCTGCCTTAAATTTCTTACCATTCGGAATACCGCCGCCGATTTCTTCGATGATCTCACGAAGTGTAGTACCCATCGGAATTTCAACAAGACCTACGTTTGTGATCTTGCCGCCGAGAGCAAATACTTTTGTACCACGGCTCTTCTCTGTACCGATAGATGAATACCAACCGCTGCCCTTATGGATGATCTGAGCAATATTTGCATATGTCTCAACATTGTTAAGTACAGTCGGTTTTCCGAAAAGACCCTTGATTGCCGGGAACGGAGGACGAGGACGAGGCTCACCTCTGTTACCTTCGATAGAAGTCATAAGAGCTGTTTCCTCACCGCATACGAACGCACCTGCACCAAGACGGATATCCATATCAAAATCAAAGCCTGAGCCAAAGATATTCTTACCAAGGAATCCGTATTCTCTGGCCTGCTGAATTGCTATTCTGAGTCTTTCAACAGCTATAGGATACTCAGCACGAACATATACAAAGCCCTGATGTGCTCCTATTGCATAACCTGCAATAGCCATTGCTTCGATTATACACTGGGGGTCACCTTCGAGTATGGAACGATCCATGAATGCACCCGGGTCACCTTCATCGGCGTTACAGCATACATATTTGATGTCGCCCTGAGAAGCCTTTGCAAATTTCCATTTCTGACCTGTCGGGAATCCGCCGCCGCCTCTTCCTCTGAGTCCTGAAGCAAGAACTTCATCAATAACCTGATCAGGAGTCATGGAAGTAAGAGCCTTATAAAGTCCCTGATAACCGTCAAGTGCTATATATTCCTTGATATTTTCAGGATCGATAACACCGCAGTTTCTGAGGGCAATTCTCATCTGCTTCTTATAGAAGTTTGTTTCTGAAAGAGAAATGATAGAACCATCGGAATGAACTGTTTCTTTATAGAGGTACTCTTTAACTACATTACCCTCTTTGAGGTGTTCTTTAACAATTCTTTCAACATGTTCAGGTGTAGCCTGAGCATAGAATGATCCTTCGGGATAAACGATCATGATCGGGCCAAGTGAGCAAAGACCAAAACAGCCTGTTCTCACAACAAGGATCTCATCCTCAAGACCGTTTTCTTTAAGTGATTTCTCAAGAGCAGCAATTACTTTTTTACTGCCTGAAGAAGTACAACCGGTACCGCCGCATACAAGAACCTGTTTGCGATATCCCGTATGTTTAGCCATTTCTTCGCCCTGTTCTTTAACGACCTTTCTGACCATTACCAGTTCTTCATTTTCTTTTTTGATCTTGTTAAGTTCTTCAAGTGTCATTACTGCTTTCCCCCTTCCTCGGCAATATATTTGTCAATGATTTTTCCGACTTCTTTAGGGGTAAGCTTACCATAAACTTCTTCGTCAATCATCATTACAGGTGCAAGACCGCAGGCACCTACACAACGGCATGAATCAATTGAGAAAAGTCCGTCTGTAGTACACTCACCGCTCTTGATACCAAGTTTGTTTTCAACCTCTGCAAGAACCTTGTCTGCACCCTTTACATAGCATGCAGTACCAAGACAGACGCTGATCTTGTGCTTACCTTTAGGGGTAAGGCTGAAACGTGAATAAAATGTTGCTACGCCGAATACTTCACTAAGTGAAATACCGAGTCCGTCAGCTACCATCTGCTGAACTTCGATGGGGAGATAGCCATATATCTCCTGAGCCTCGTGAAGTACAGGCAAAAGTGCTCCGGGAACGTCTTTGTTACTTGCAATCACTGCAAGAAGCTGCTCTTCCTGAGCTTTTGTCCCCTTGAAAGTTAGGGAATTTTCTGCCATAGGATATTCCTCCCAAGTAGTTATTAAATTTCTATACTGAAATTAATTATATTATACAGCTAAAAAGATATAATTACAAGGATTTTATTGATTTTTTATAGAAAAATTTTAATTTTTGTCATATTTGGTGTAATAACGGTTAAATTTTGTTAAATGTTTGTCAATGTATTAATTTTCCTTACTCAGAAAACAGTTCAAAACATTCCTCAGGAACATTCCATGGAAGTAGAAAATCCGTATCTGCATTATTTTTTATATTTGAAATGTTTTTAAAGAAAAAAGTAAGATATCTTGTCGGATTAAGATTATTTGCTTCAATAGTTTTGATTATGCTGTAAAGCTTTAACGAAAATTCATAGCCTGATGGTGTTTCAATTATTCTTCCTCCGTTTTCAAAATCAGTAAAATAATTTGCAGGATTGCTGCACCAACCGTCATCAAGTTCTATACGTGGATCATTAATATACTCACAAAGTGCATTTTCATTCTGAAGAATATATTCAAATATCCTTAATGTGTGACCTATTTTGTCAGGTGATTTTCTCATATTTATAAAATTATGTGCATTTGCGATCATTCTGTCAATGATAGGTTTACATTTAGTGATACGATAGCGATATTTTATATCTGCATCCATTCCTGAAACATTTCCTTCAAGGTTAATTAGTTTATTGTAAAGATTATACATTTCATTTGCGTAAGAGCCTTTTTGAGCAGATTCAGGGATACTTTCGAGTGCTCTTTCTATGATTTCCCCCACTCTTTGCCATAGAACTGCAAATTTAACCTTTCGTGAAACTTTGGAATAGTATTCAGGAATTGATGTTTGTATCATTCCGCTGTATCCTTTCAGGAAACGTGCTGATTCTTCTGCATCGTTAAATTCAGTAGATTCAAAAAGTATTATTTTGTTGTTATTATAATGATCTGTTCTGTATACCCAGATATAATAAGGCTTGTCACTATCCATCATAAGATTATTCTCACTCAGTTTATATTGTCTGTATAAATAAGCTTCTGCATATACAAGATCAGATCTTATTATCTCCTTATGAAGCATATCGTAAAGTATATTCAGCCATTTCTCCCCTGCTTCCTTTACCCATGAAATCATTGTCTGATATGACAATTCGATATCATTATCCTTCCAGTCTGTTTCCTGATAAACAAATGATTGAAGACGACTGTATTTCTTTTCTATCATATTTGATATAGTTTCATCTGTGATCACTTTGTTATTGAGAACTGTGTTATTATATCTGGAATATGAATAGAGATTCGGTCTTACAAATTTGCATTTTTGACATTTGAATCCGCAGAAAATCATATCTTCAAAAAATATTCTGTTGTCAACTAAACTTAGCTTGTAATCAGGATATTCACAGTATACCTTCATACGAGCATTACAATTCGGACAGATCAGTCCTCTTCTGTCATATACTATCCTCGAAAAAATATAATTTTTATTGGTGTTTGTCCTGTCATTAGGCAAAAGCTTACGCATTTTCGATATGATATTGTTATATTCCTGTTCCTGATAGAAATGTGAGCCTTTATTCAAATTCAGCTTATGTATCTCCTTTCTGTCTGTTATCAATTCAATTTCATTAATAATATGATTGAATTGTTCGGTCATCATCATTTCTTTTTCATCATCAGATGCGTAAACTAATCTTTGCAGTTTCTTTACTTCATCAATCAATTCATCTTTTTCATGTTTTTCTTCTATAAATTTTCTCTTATAAAAGAAAAACTGCTGTTCGTTATCGATGAGTCTTTCATATTCCCTTTTGGAAATAGTGATTGATAAGGCTTTCTTTTGTTCTTCTGTAATCATGAATATATTATACAACTATTTTTTATAAAAGTATATATTTTTGTATTTTTAATTGAAATAAGTTAAAATATGCGATTCTAATAAAAAAAGACTTCACCTTTTCATCGGTGAAGCCTTTGTGATATTATTTTGTTTTTCCTATGTCTTTGCGGTAGTGAACGCCGTCAAAGCTTATTTTGCTGACTGCACAATATGCTTTTTCGAGAGCTTCATCAAGCGTTTTGCCCGATGCTGTTATTCCAAGCACACGACCACCGTTTGTATAGAATTTTCCGTTTTCGAGTTTTGTTCCTGCATGATAAACGGTGGCACCCTCTACCTGACCGTTTTCATCAAGACCGCTGATCTCAAGTCCTTTAGGATATGAAAGCGGATATCCTCCTGAAGCCATTACAACACAGGCAGTTGCTTCGTCACTCCACTGAATATCAATGTCACTGAGCCTTTCATCAATAATAGCTTCCATAATATCAACAAGATCAGTTTTCAGCCTCGGAAGTACGACCTGAGCTTCAGGATCTCCAAAACGTGCATTATATTCAATTACTTTAGGCCCGTCAGGTGTTATCATAAGACCGAAGTAAAGACATCCTTTGAATGTACGCCCTTCATTGTTCATTGCGGCAATGGTAGGCTCGAAAATGGTTTTTCTGCATATTTCGGCAATTCCATCCGTATAATACGGATTAGGACTTATTGTTCCCATTCCGCCCGTATTAAGTCCTTCATCATTGTCGTATGCTCTTTTGTGATCCTTTGATGAAACCATAGGCTTAACGACTTTACCGTCTGTGAATGCAAGAACAGAAACTTCAGGGCCTGTAAGAAATTCTTCTACGACCACATTATTTCCCGAATCACCGAATTTCTTATCTTCCATTATTTCTTTGACTGCTCCAAGAGCTTCTTCACGGTCAAGTGCAATTATAACGCCCTTTCCGAGTGCAAGACCGTCCGCCTTGATAACAACAGGATAACGATTTCTTGAATCAATATATTCCATTACCTTTGCCGGATCACTGAATACTTCATAATCAGCTGTAGGAATACCATATTTTTTCATAAGATTTTTGGAGAATACTTTGCTTCCTTCAATAATAGCTGCATTTGCTTTCGGCCCGAAAGCACGTATACCATTTTCGTTAAGTGCATCTACCATACCAGCTGCAAGAGGATCATCGGGTGCAACGAAAACTATGTCAATATTATTTTCACGGGCAAAATCTACAATACCTTTTTTATCCATAGCTCCGATGTTTACACATTCAGCATCCTTTGCTATGCCTCCGTTTCCGGGAGCAGCATAGATCTTATCTACTCTCGGACTTTCTTTGAGTTTTCTTATTATAGTATGTTCTCTTCCGCCGCTGCCAACTACAAGAATTTTCATTGTTTTACCTCCGTATCAGTGATGGAACAGACGAATTCCTGTAAATGCCATTGTCATACCGTATTTGTTGCAGGTATCAATAACATTATCATCACGGATAGATCCGCCGGGCTGTGCGATAAATTCTACACCGCTTCTTTTTGCTCTTTCTATATTGTCTCCGAACGGGAAAAATGCATCAGAACCCAGTGAAACACCGCTGAATGTTGCAAGCCATGCTTTCTTTTCTTCTCTTGTAAGAGGTTCGGGCTTTGTTTTGAAGAACTGTTCCCAGATACCGTCTGCAAGTACATCTTCGTAATCATCAGAAATATATACATCTATTGTGTTATCTCTGTCGGGTCTGCGGATGTCATCACGGAAAGGCAGTGCAAGTACCTTCGGATTCTGACGGAGATACCATATATCAGCCTTATTTCCTGCAAGTCTTGTGCAGTGGATACGTGACTGCTGACCTGCACCTACACCGATAGCCTGTCCGTCTTTTGCATAACATACAGAATTGGACTGCGTATATTTAAGTGTAATAAGAGCTATGATAAGATCTCTTTTTGCGTCTTCCGTGAGAGTTTTATTTTCAGTAACGATATTTTTAAGCATATCAGCATCTATTTTCAGATCATTTCTGCCCTGCTCAAATGTAATGCCGTATACTTGCTTATGCTCAATGGCAGCGGGTATATAAGAGGTATCTATCTTTACAACATTATATGTACCCTTACGCTTTGATTTGAGTATTTCAAGAGCTTCATCCGTATAATCAGGAGCAATGATACCGTCAGATACTTCTCTCTGAAGGAGAAGTGCAGTTGATTTATCACAAGTATCTGAAAGTGCTACCCAGTCACCGTATGATGACATTCTGTCTGCACCTCTTGCCTTTGCATAAGCACTTGCAATGGGTGAAAGTTCAAGATCATCTACGAAATAAATCTTTTTAAGAGTATCTGAAAGCTCAGTTGCAACTGCTGCACCTGCCGGACTTACGTGTTTGAAGGATGCTGCTGCCGGAAGTCCTGTTGCTGCTTTAAGTTCATTTACCAGCTGCCAGCTGTTGAATGCATCAAGAAAATTGATATAACCCGGTCTGCCGTTGAGAACTGTAACAGGAAGCTCGGCACCATTTTCCATAAAGATTTTTGACGGCTTCTGATTCGGATTACAGCCGTATTTAAGTTCAAGCTCGTTCATTTTTATTACTCCTTTATCATTTATTCTTATTGATTATTCTGTCCTCAAATTCACCTGTAGCAAGATCAATGAATCTTGTGTAAAGTGAAACTTTGTTATCCTCGTTAAGAGCATTCCATACATTGTTTGTAAATGTATCAATATCTCCGCTGATATTAACAAGTGTAGGCTCTCCCTCAAATGACGGAATAGGATTTCCGTCACACTTGTATGTATGGATGAAATGTCCCTCTCCTGCAACAGGCTGTGCATACTCATAGAAAAATCTGAGTGCCGATTCTTCTCTGCCTTCATTACTTTTGAGTATAGACATCTTATAGGAAAAATCTCCGTCTGCAAATTCAAGAATACCTGAGATTCTGGGAGTGAAATTCGGGGGATCCGGCTCAAATGTTCTGGTTCTGAGTGCATCTTCAAAGCTTTTGCCTTCAAGAATAAAATCTCTTACTGTATCTGTCTGATCGCCGTTGGTGACTACAGTAGCTTTTTCCATTGTACGAACAGGAGCGTAAATTATAAGTGACGGGTCTGAAAGCATTGACGGATCAAATGCCTGAGTTTTGAGATCTTTCCCCTCTGCAACAAAAACTCTGTTTCTGCTGTTTACACTTCTGCCCATGATAAAATATCCGATAACGGCTTTTCTGCCGTCCTCACTTTTGCCTATGATAATTCCTCTGCCCGGATATGTGGTTGAGGATATTTCTTTAACTAAATCTGTCATATCATTTATCCTTTCTCAATCCTTAATATGAACGGCTGACCCGACAACCTCAAGTTTATCTTCACAAAACAGTGAAACGGCCTGTGGGAGTATTTTCCATTCTGCCTGTTCCATAACTCTTTTCTGAAGTATTTCAGGTGTATCACCGTATTCTACTGCAACAGCCTTCTGAAGTATGATAGGCCCTCCGTCACAAACTTCGGTAACAAAATGAACTGTTGCACCTGTAAGCTTTACACCTTTTTTTAAAGCTTCTTCGTGTACTTTAAGACCATAATAGCCTTTTCCGCAGAAACTTGGTATAAGTGCGGGATGTACATTCATCATTCTGTTAGGGTAAGCCTTTACTACAAGTTCATCAAGTATTGTCATAAAGCCTGCATATACAACAAGGTCTGCCTTTTCTTCATTAAGAGCATCAAGTATAGCATGACTGTACGAAATGCTGTCAGAATATTCTTTTCTGGCAATAACTTTTGTACTGATACCATGCTTTTTTGCTCTTTCGAGTGCATAAGCACCTTCTTTTGAAGATATAACGCAGGTGATCTTACCATTTTTGATAATGCCGCTTTCTTGAGCATCAATAAGAGCCTGTAGATTTGTTCCGCCACCGGAAACAAGAACTACAATATTTTTCATAAGTTCGACTTCCTTTCGGCAATGATCAATATTCTATGATAACGCCTTCATCACTTTCAACAAGCTCACCGAGAACATATGCCTGCTCCCCTGCTGCGTTAAGAACTTCTACAGCCTTCCGGGCATCATTCTTATCAACAACAACGACCATACCGACACCCATATTGAATGTATTGAACATATCTCTCTCAGGGATATTTCCTGTTTTTGCGATAAGGTCGAATATCGGAAGTACCTGAACATCACTGCGTTTTATTTTTGCTGAAAGACCCTCTGGAAGTGAACGGGGAATATTTTCATAAAATCCTCCGCCTGTGATATGTGAAACAGATTTTACTGTAACATTTTCTATAAGGCTGAGTACAGCTTTAACATAAATTCTTGTAGGAGTGAGAAGTGCTTCGCCAAGTGTCATGCCAAGCTCGTCATAATAAGCTGAAATACTTTCTTTTGTGCTTATATCGAATACCTTGCGGACAAGTGAAAAACCGTTTGAATGAACACCGCTTGACTTAATGGCTATCATAACATCTCCGGCATGCTGTGTATCGGGTTTAAGTATCTTATCTTTATCCACAACACCAACAGAAAAACCTGCAAGGTCGTATTCATCTTCGGGCATCATACCGGGATGTTCGGCAGTTTCCCCACCGATAAGTGAACATCCGCTCTGTACGCATCCCTCTGCAACACCCTTAACTATTTCAGCAACCTTTTCGGGATAATTCTTCCCTATTGCTATATAATCAAGGAAAAACTGGGGTTTCGCACCGCAGCAGATAATATCATTCACACACATCGCAACACAGTCTATTCCGATAGTATCATGTTTATCAAGAAGCATTGCAACTTTGAGCTTTGTTCCTACACCGTCTGTGCCTGAAACAAGTACAGGATGCTGCATACCGGTAGTATCGACCTCAAACAAACCGCCGAAACCGCCTATGCCGGACAAAACACCTTTTGTAAATGTTCTGGCAACGTGTTCTTTCATAAGTTCTACTGATTTATAGCCGGCAGTAACATCCACGCCTGCTTCCTTATAGCTGTCGCTAAAGCTTTTCATAATATACCTCCATTACGGCTGAGCCGCATTATTTTATCTTCTGAGAATATTTATCTTCTCTTGTTGCATTGGATATATCAAGTGGATAATTACCTGTAAAACAAGCATCGCAGAAATCAAGCTTACATTCCTTTGCAATTTCCGGAAGACTTTCTACTGACAAAAATCCCAATGAATCAGCTCCGATATATCTGCATATTTCATCGGCTGATTTTGTTGAAGCAATAAGATTTTCTTTTGGTGTAGTATCGCTTGTAAGGTAGCAGGGATTTCTGAACATAGGAGAAGCGATCCTCATATGAACTTCTTTTGCTCCGGCACGTCTGAGAAGATCTACTATATGTTTGCTCGTTTTTCCTTTGAGTATGGAGTCATCTATTACGATAACTCTTTTGCCCTCAACATTATGCTTCAATGCATTCAGCTTTATTCTCATAAGGTATTCGGAATTACGCTTTCTGTTATTGAAAGCACGTCCTATATATTTATTTTTGATAAGACCTGTAGCATAATTTATGCCTGATTCCATAGCATAGCCTATAGCTGATTCTATACCGCAGTCAGGCACACCGCATACTATATCGGCTTCTACAGGATGCTGTTTTGCAAGCAGAACACCTGCTCTTTGTCTTGCCTTATTTACTGATACACCATCCACAACGCTGTCGGGACGTGAAAAATAAACATATTCAAAAAGACAGAGTGCAGTTTTTCCTCCGCATCTTTCCTTATAGCTGTGAAGTCCGTCTTCGTCAACGACCACCATCTCACCAGGTTCAACGTCACGGATAAATTCACCGCCCATACTGTCAAATACACATGACTCGGATGTTATGACATAACTGCTGCCTATTTTTCCGATACAAAGCGGACGTATGCCCATAGGGTCACGCACGCCGATAAGCTTGCTTGGTGACATAATAGCCAAAGCATAAGCACCTTTTAACTGGGAAACAGCTTTTTGTACAGCTTCTTCTATTGTTGCTGTGTTTATTCTTGCACGTGCTATAAGATAAGATATTATCTCTGTATCACCGTTAGACTGGAAAATTGCAGCTCCCTGATTCAGATCGTCACGCAGAGCCTGATAATTTGTCAGAGTTCCATTCATACATATAGCAAGCTGTCCTTTTATATATCTCATAACAAGCGGTGCTAAATTTTCATGGTCTACAGCATCTCCGGAAGAATATTTTACATGACCGAGAGCTATATTTCCGTTGCCAAGACGCACAAGTTCTTTTTCGGGAAGTGCTTCGGGTATCATTCCGAAATCCTTATAATGTACCATTTTACCGTTATCATTAACAGCTATTCCTGCTCCTACCTGACCTCTGTGCTGAAGTGCATATAAAGCAAGATATGTTTCTTCCACGATGTCGGTATTGCTGTCATATTTATATATACCGAAAACACCGCATTCATCTCGTAATTCGGACATATCGTTACTCCTTGATTATTTGATAAGTTCCTGAACTTTCTGCTGTATTGCTTCATTTTTAGCAGCAACACCGTTTTTCATGCTGATTTTTTCAGCTTCAAGTTTCTTTGCAAGTTCATCATCAGAAAGAGCAAGGATCTGAACAGCTAATATAGCGGCATTATCAGCCCCATCTATTGCTACAGTTGCAACAGGTATTCCTTTTGGCATTTGTACGGTTGCAAGCAAAGCATCAAGTCCGTCAAGTGTGGATGATTTTATGGGTATGCCTATTACGGGGATAGTGGTGTGTGCAGCAAGCACTCCTGCCAAATGTGCAGCTTTTCCTGCTGCAGCGATTATAACACCGAAACCGTTCTCTCTTGCTGCTGCTGAAAATGATGCTGCCTCCTCGGGTGTGCGGTGAGCAGACATTATTTTTACCTCAAAAGGTACACCAAAGGAATTAAGAGTTTTGATTGCTCCCGAAACTGTCGGGAAATCGCTGTCGCTGCCCATAATGACAGCTACTTTTTTTTGTTCAGACATCTTATTTCTCTCCTATTTCATATTTGGTATTTTTTTCGATTATAATATCAGAAAAAAACTCCTAATATATTCTATCCTATATTATCAAAAAAAGCAAGGTTGAAATCGAAATTCCAACCTTGCACAAAAGATTTTTTAATTTTGTGGTGCATTTTGCTGAAGAACCTGCTTTGCTTTCATGCGGAGAGATTCCTGAGTATCATATGACGGCATCGGCATTGTCTGTTTTTCGGCAGCAGGTGTTTTATCGATCTCACCGTCAACAACCAATTCCTTTAAAGAAGTGGCAAGACTTGCCATAGACTGTATTTCAGACGGAATAATGATCTTTGTAGCTCTTCCGTCAGCGACCTTTGCAAATGTTTCAAGACTTTTAAGTGCTATTACCTTGTCAGACGGTGCGGCTTCGTTCAACATTCTGAGTGAATCAGCGTAAGCTCTCTGTACCGCAAGGATAGCCTCTGCTTCACCCTGTGCCTCACGGATCTTGGTTTCTCTTATAGCATCTGCACGAAGTATTGCAGCTTCTTTGTGACCTTCCGCAACAAGTATCTGACTTGTCTTTTCACCCTCTGCGTCAAGAATTCTTGCACGACGCTCACGTTCTGCCTTCATCTGTTTTTCCATGGCAGCCTGTATTTCTCTGGGCGGGAGAATGTTTTTAAGTTCAACACGCTTTACTTTTATTCCCCACGGATCTGTAGCTTCATCAAGGATCTCACGAATTCTTGAGTTTATATTATCTCTGGATGTGAGAGTGTTATCAAGCTCAAGCTCACCAATGATATTACGAAGAGTTGTAGCACAAAGAGTTTCGATAGCCATAATAGGACTTTCAACACCATAGGTATAAAGTCTGGGGTCTGTTATCTGATAATATACAACCGTATCTATTTTCATCGATACGTTATCTCTGGTGATAACCGACTGCGGCTCGAAGTCTACGACCTGCTCCTTTAAAGATACTTTTCTTGCTACCCTGTCCATAAAGGGAACTTTTACATGAATACCGTTGCCCCATATTTTATAAAATGTTCCGAAACGTTCTATAACGTAAGCATTGGATTGGGGAACAACATTAATATTTGTGACAATTATCAGAAGAACTATTATTCCGATAACTATCAGAGCGATTATTCCACCCGGCATAATTATTACCTCCTGTTATAAACAATCAACAAACACGTGAAACTACAAGCTTCACTCCCTCGATCCTTTCGACCTTTACAGATGTACCAACATCAGGTATTATCGGATCGGTAGTGATAGCTGACCAGTCATCACCTGCGACACTGACTCTGAAGATTCCCTCAGATTCGTTTACTATTTTTGTCACCTTTCCGATTTTGCCTATATTCATATCGGCATTGGAAGGAAGCTCCGGAATATTCTTTGTCAGCTTTCTTACCAATGGTCTTGTCAAAGCAAGAGACACAAACGTGACTGCAAAGAATATCACAATCTGAATCGTGCTGTCCACACCGTATACATCACATATAAGTGCTGCAATGCCTCCTACGGCTGCCCATACCGATATAAGCTGTAACTGTGTCGCAATTTCCAAAATACAGGCAAAAACAATGACTGCTATCCAGACCATCAGCATAATTAACACCTCCGATTGACGAAATATCGTCTGACATAATATTACCATATCATACAATAAAAATCAATAAATTTACAATTCAACTCCTCCGAATTTACAAATTCATAATAATTAGGATAAAATTTTTTAAAAATCAATGACCTTTGCGTTTTTTGGAATTATTTTTCTTTGACTTGTCCTGTTCCTTTAACATTTTATCGTATTTTTCAAAAGATATACCATATTTTTTCTCAGCAGCTGAAAGAGGTTTTGACGAAATTGTTTTTCCTGATTTGTCAGGAGTTTTTCTGAATGCTGCATCCTGTTTATTTCTGGGTCTGATAAGACATTTTTTATCAAAGCCTATCAGATCTGTTCTGTGACCCTGTTCGAGTGCTTCATGTACAAGCTCGTAATTCTTGGGATTTTTATATTGTATAAGAGCTCTCTGCATAGCCTTTCCGTGAGGATTATGCTCAACAAATACAGGTTTCATGGTTCTGGGGTCAACACCTGTATAATACATACAGGTTGAAATAGTTGAGGGCGTTGGATAAAAATCCTGCACCTGTTCGGGACTGAGATGATTGTCACGAAGGTATTCCGCAAGCTCTATTGCTTCCTTTACGGTTGATCCGGGATGTGACGACATAAGATACGGAACGAGATACTGAGGCTTACCGAGTTTTTTGTTTATTGCTGCATATTTTTTGCAGAAAGCCTGATAAACACTGTTTTCAGGTTTTCCGAGAGTTTTGAGTACAACATCGGAAATATGCTCCGGAGCTACTTTTAATTGTCCGCTGATATGATGTTCGCACATTTCTCTGAAAAATGTATCATCAGGGTCTGCCATAATATAATCAAAACGTATTCCTGAACGTATAAATACTTTTTTTACTCCCGGAAGAGATCTGAGTTTTCTGAGCAGTTCAAGATAATCAGTGTGGTCAACTTCGAGATTCGGACACGGTTTAGGAAAAAGACACTGCCGGTTTGTACATACACCCTTTGTCATTTGTTTTTTACAGGCTGGTTTTCTGAAATTAGCGGTAGGCCCTCCTACATCATGTATGTATCCTTTGAAATCGGGATCCTGAATTATAAGTTCGGCCTCCTTAATAATAGATTCATGGCTTCTTGACTGTATTATTCTTCCCTGATGAAACGTAAGGGCACAGAAATTACATCCTCCGAAACATCCTCTGTTGCTTATTATACTGAATTTCACTTCGTTTATGGCATCGACACCGCCCAATGCCTCATATGACGGATGATAACTACGCATAAAGGGTAAGGCATAAATTTTATCCATTTCCTCGGTTGAAAGAGGTAGTGACATGGGATTTTGCACTATATACAAACTATCAGAATACGGTTCTGCAAGGCATTTGCCCGAGAAAGCATCTGTGTTACAATATTGTATATAAAAGCTTTTGGCATAATTGAGTTTATCTTTACAAAGAGAATTATAATCCGGCAGAACAATATGATCATAAAGTCCGTCAAGAGAATTTGTTTTATACACAGTTCCCTTAACAAAGGTTATTTCATTTACAGGTATTCCGCTGTTAAGTGCATCTGCTATTTCAACTATGGATTTTTCTCCCATTCCGTAGGATAATATATCTGCCTGAGAATCAAGCAGAACTGAGCGTTTCAGACAATCATCCCAATAATCATAATGTGCCATACGCCGGAGACTCGCCTCTATACCTCCTATTATAACAGGTTTTTTCTTATACGTTCTTCTTATAAGATTACCATACACAACGGTTGCATGATCGGGACGCTTTCCCATTACTCCTCCGGGGGTAAAAAAATCTTTTGAACGGCGTTTTTTTGATACAGAATAATGGTTTACCATAGAATCCATATTTCCGGCACATACTAAAAATCCAAGGCGTGGCTCACCGAAAACATTTATACTTTCCGGATCTTTCCAGTCCGGCTGAGAAATTATACCCACACGATAACCTGCTGATTCAAGTACACGGCTGATTATAGCAGGCCCGAATGACGGATGATCGACATAAGCATCACCTATCACAAAAGTGAAATCCACTTCATCCCAGCCTCTTTTTTGCATATCCTCACGATTTATAGGCAAAAAATCATTCATATTAATTCTCCCTTGAGTTTTTCCTCCCATTCTTTTTCTTTGAAACCTACCAGAACAATATCATCTGTAATTACAAGCGGTCTTTTTATCAGCATACCGTCTGTCGAAAGGAGTTTTATCATTTCGTCTTCCGTCATGCTATCAAGTTTATCTTTGAGCTGCATTTCACGGTAAAGCATTCCGCTTGTATTGAAAAATTTCTTTACAGGCAGTCCGCTTTTCTTTATATAGGCTGAAAGTTCATCAAATTTCGGATTTTCTTCTTTGATATTTCTGTCGGTATAAGACAAGCCTTTGTCGTCAAGCCATTTTTTAGCCTTTTTACAGGTTGAGCATTTCGGATATTCGATAAATAACATAATTTTTTCCTCCTTAGTTTTCCGAAAACAAAGCTTCGGCTCTTAAAATTGCTTCGTCAAGATAATATGATAAATCTGCATCTTCAAGAAATTCAATAGTCTTCTCAGCTTTAGGATATGTGAATTCCAGCTTTCTTTTTATCGCTTTTCTTATTTCGTCGGCATTCATAGTTTTATAATCAATTACATCTTTCCATTTTTTGTATATCTTTTCATCTGACGGTATTCCGTCTTCCGAATATTCCGGAGACATTCTTTCAAGAAGTTCTTTCAGACTTTCTTCCATTGTTTCAAAAAGACACTGCAAAAGAAGATAATAGCATACAGCATAGTTCATAACTAAAATCACCCCGTTATTATTTTTGTATTACTGCTTATAATTATACCATATATTGTCGAAAAATCTACATCAAAAATTACATTCGTATGAAAGTTGATAGTAATCTTTTTTTATGATATAATACAGACATAAATTTACGTGGAGGATTGTATGAATAAAAAATATAAGGTTGCTGTGATAGGTGCCGGGGCTTCGGGTCTTACGGCTTGTGTTGAGGCTGCAAGACGTTTCGGAGGGGAGAATGTAATATTACTTGAAAAACAGCAGAAAATCGGCAGAAAACTCCTTGCAACAGGCAACGGCAGATGTAATATAAGTAATGCCGATATTAACGAAACACATTATTACGGCGATAAAAAAATAATTTCTTCCGTTATCGGTGAATTTGGCGTAAAAAAACTTAAACGATTTTTTTCTGATATTGGTCTTTTGCTCAAAGAAGACGGAGAAGGCAGGCTTTATCCATACAGTAATCAGGCTGTAACAGTATTGGATTGTATAAAAAATGAATTATCCCGCAGCAAAGTAAATATAATATGCGGTTTTGCAATAAAAAGCATTGAGCATAAGAAAGACGGATATTTTATTGTCTCTTACAATGAAAAAATTCTTGCAGAAAATATTATTATTGCCTGCGGTTCAAAGGCTTCTCCATCACTTGGTGCGGATGACAGCGGCTTTGCTTTGCTTAAAAACCTTGGTATAGTGAGTACAGACTTATTTCCTGCTCTTTTGCCCATAAATACATATGAAAAATGTACATCACTAAAAGGTGTACGGGCAAAAGGTACAGTTTATTTATTGGCAGACGGCAAAATAATCAGAAGTAAAAGCGGTGAAATACAGTTCAATGAAAACGGTCTTTCGGGAATATGTATTTTTGAATGTTCAAGAGCTGTAAATGAATATTTTCTTTATGGCAAGATCTTTGGGGAAAAGATCAATACTCTTACTGTTGAGCTTGATGTCATGCACGATCTTCCCGAAACGGATATTTGCAAATACCTGAGAAACTGTAGATCATTATTCGGCGAACAGTCATGTGAAATAATACTTTCGGGTGCTCTACATAAACAGCTTTCAAAAACGATAGTAGATCGTGCAGGAGTTGACCGGAAAATTTGTAAGGAGCTTAACGAAAACGATATACAAAAAATTGCATATACTGCAAAACATCTTTCTTTCAAACCGCTTATATCAGATAATTTCAAAACGGCTCAGGTATGTGCCGGAGGAATAACTTCGGAATATGTATCTCCCGAAACTCTTATGTCAAAAAAACATAAAGGGCTATTTATTTGCGGCGAAATGCTTGATGTTGACGGTGACTGCGGAGGATATAATCTTCATTTTGCGGTCAGCAGTGCATTAAAAGCAGTAAAAAATATAAAATGAATCGGAGTTTTATCTATGATAAGAATAAATAGTGTTTCCCTCCCACTTGATTATGAATATGATGATCTGAAAAAATATGCCGCAAATGCTCTTAAAATAAATGAAAAGGATATAAGATCAGCCGACCTCTACAAAAGAAGTGTTGATGCAAGAAAAAAGAATAACATACATTTTGAGGCTTCAATAGATGTAAAACTTTTTGGTAATGAAGAAAAGATCATCAAAAAAAATTCAAAAGCAATATATACGGAGGAATACGAATATACTCTCCCTGCGAGCAGACTTCTTGAAAAACCTCCTGTAATAGTAGGAAGCGGCCCGTGCGGATTATTTGCCGGTCTTATTCTTGCAAAAGCGGGTCAGTGTCCTGTTATTATTGAACGTGGCAGAGATGTTGACAGCCGTACAAAAGACATTAATTCTTTCTGGAATACGGGTAAGCTCAATACTGTTTCAAATGTACAGTTCGGCGAGGGTGGTGCTGGAACATTTTCTGACGGAAAACTAAATACCGGAACAAAGGATGTGCGAATAAGAAAGGTACTTAATGAATTTGTGGAGCATGGTGCACCGGAGGATATTCTTTATCTGTCAAAACCGCATATCGGTACAGATAAGCTGCGTACAACTGTAAAAAATATCAGAAATACCATTATATCTCTCGGCGGCAGTTTCCTGTTTGAAACAAAACTTACAGGTCTTATATCGAATAATAACAAAATAAAAGGTATTACTGCCGTAAAAAATAATGAAACAATTACTATTGAGACTGATAACGTCATTATTGCAATAGGTCACAGTGCCAGAGATACATTTGAAATGCTTGTCAGAAGCGGCATAACATTCCAACAGAAAGCCTTTTCAATGGGTGTGAGGATAGAACATCTTCAGGAAAATATAAACCGTCAGCAGTATGGGGAATTTTATAATCATCCTGCCCTTCGTGCTGCCGATTATAAGCTCGCTGTACATCTTAAAAACGGAAGAGGAGTATATACATTCTGTATGTGTCCGGGAGGCTCTGTTGTTGCAGCGGCAAGTGAAGAAGGCAGGCTCGTTACCAATGGTATGAGTGAATATGCAAGAGACAAAACAAATGCAAATTCTGCTTTGCTTGTGGGTATAACACCGGATGATTTTAAAAGTACAGATGTTCTTGCAGGAGTTGAACTTCAAAGAAAACTTGAATCCGATGCTTTTAAACTCGGAGGAGAAAATTATCATGCACCTGTTCAGCGTGTAGAGGATTTTCTTTTGCATCGCAGGTCAACATCTGTCGGAAGTGTAATACCGAGCTACAAACCGGGATATACTCTTAGCGATATTCATTCATGTCTGCCCGAAAGCATAACAAATTCTCTCGAAGAAGGACTTCTTCTTCTTGATAACAGACTGAAAGGCTTTGCAGACGGTGATGCTGTTATGACAGCTGTTGAAAGCAGAAGCTCCTCCCCTGTGCGTATTATAAGAAATGAAAAAATGCAATCCGTATCATTAGAAGGTCTGTATCCCTGCGGAGAGGGTGCAGGATATGCAGGAGGCATTATGTCAGCGGCAGTTGATGGAATAAAAGCTGCTGAAATGATACTGATGCTCAGTAATAAATGATTGTTTTGTTCGTATATTTCTGTTTGACGGAATATACTAACATTTTATTGTACAATCTTTTTTGTAATAGTATTGCTATTTTGAGCAAAGTATCTTATAATATGGTAAAAGATTTTTAAATTTAAAATAACGGAGGATAATTTTAATGAATTTACTTGGTAACGGACAGGAAACAGATCTGCAAAAAAGAATAATTTCTACTGTCTTCAAAATTGACATTAGCGAAGATGAAAAGAACATTGCAAGGGAATTTTTTGATCTTTCAAAAGAAATAGATCTGTCATTACTGAATAATATCAGCAGCAGAAGTTCAAATTACCCGTTGGGAATGGGCGAATGCCGTACACTTTTTGACGAACTTCTTCGTTTACCTAAAGAAAAGTCGTTAAATATTACAGACAGATACATACTTTTTCTTGATGCTGTTGCAGGAAATACAATAGGGAAATTTATTGTATCCCATAGCTATGCTTTTGATATTGAGCAAAGAATGAACAGAGTACGTCATGCATACGAAATAAAATATAAGCCTGAAGAGATCAATGCTAAAACACTGGCTTTTCTTTCTTATGAAGCAGACAGGGCAAGCGTTTTTTATACACAGCAGCTGATCAGTGATGCTAAAAAAGATCCGTATGAGATGTATAAAGCGGGTAAATATTATTGCTGTGAAGATGACAGTTTTTCAAAGAGCAGGCTTTATTCCCTTGCAATTGCTTACAGAAAAGATGACAGCTTTACTAAAGCTGAACTTGATGAAATGGAAAACCATATTCTTGAAAAGGAAAAAAAGACAACAACAAACAGTATTTCCGAAGTGGAAAAAATTGTTGTTACCCTTTTTATGAGTAAAAGCTATGGCAGTGAAATAAGCAACCGTTTTCAGCTCAGGATGAAGCAAAAATTCAATGAACTTCTGCCTTCAATCTTACAGTATATTCCTGCCGATTATTTTGAAAAGAATATGGAGCTTGTGGCACAAACAGGTGAAATTGCTGTTAATATGCCGATAAGCCAGATGATAGAGCGTACAGTTCAAAGTGCTGTTGTTTCTTATTATGCTTTTGAAGTTCCCGAATCCTGTAATCAGACAATTAATTCTCTGCGTTTTCTTAACTTGCTTGCAAAAAATTACACAAAGGATTATATAGCTGTTATAAGTTCAAATAAGAAGATCGGGGTAAATTCAAAATTCGGTAAATATTCCGATTTTTATAACGAACTTGCTCAAATACTTGAGAAAGCGGTGCCTGATGTAAAAGAAAAATACGGACTCGATACCAAAAAAGAAATGGTAGATATGGCAGTTCACCGTGAAGTAATGGATGTTAAAATTACTGTTAAAAAACAAGTAATGAATTATTTAAACGGCAATGCAGATATAAGTATTTTTGATTCTGTAAAGGATGAAATCAGAGCTAATAATAAACCATGGAGTGATATGAAGCAAGAATTGAATGTCTTGTCACAGCTCAAAAACGTCCCTGATTTTTACAGCAGATATGTTGCTTATAAATTTATACAGAATCCCGAACTTTTTAAACATTATTTTACAAGACTTTTCAATTCCAGAACTGAGCCCACGGATGATCTGAAACTTGTTTTCCGTAGTGCGAAAAATGAAAACATCCCCCTTGAAAGCAGAATAAAAATATTTGAAATGATCTATTCTTACAATGATTATTTTGAAAACCGTGTACAAACCTTACAGAATTTTGCTGTTGATATTATGGCAGAAAACAGTGATGAATCAGACGAGGCTTATAAATCAGAATGTCCGGCACATGAAGTTATAACACGCTGCTGTTTTGCAAAATACCTTGAAAAAACAAATACTGATAATAAAAACAAAGATAATCTTATTGCTTTATGTGCAGACAGTTCAAAAGAAGTCCGCCGTACTGTTGTTGAAATTATGGGAAAGCATAAAGAATATGAAACAGAAGTAATTGAAATGCTTTCTGCAAAGAAACAGACAGTACGTGAAACCGCAGTAGATATTTTATCTGTATGGGGTGCCGGAAAATACAGCGAAATTCTTGAAAAAGCTGCCGAAAATGAAAAGAGTGCAAAGTTAGCAGATAAGATAAGGGCTGTTCTTGGTTTTTCTGTAAATGCTGATGAAAATAACTCCTTCTCCCCCATGACCTTTGTTGATGATATGCATAAAGGCGGAAGAAACAGAAAAATACTATGGCTGTTTGAAACATCTTTGCCTGAAGTACATTTTAAAAACGGTACTCCTGCCGATGAAAGATATTTGCAGGCACTTATTCTTTGCTACAGCACAATGCCAACTCCCGGCAGAAACGGAAATGCATTCCTCCTTGCAAACGAACTTGATGAAGCCGAGCTTAATAAATTTGCTATGGAAATATTCTCACGCTGGTATAAAGCAGGTGCAGATTCAAAAACAAAATGGGCTATGTATTTCTCAATAATACACGGCGGGGATGTTATGGTTGAAAATGCACTTAAATGCATTAAAGACTGGGCTGAAAATATGCGTGGAGCTATCGCAGCGGAAGCTGTAAAAGCTATATCCCTCAACGGCAGCACCTTTGCACTTATGACGGTAGATAACCTCGCACATAAATTCAAACAAAAGCAAGTAAAGAAAGCAGCAGCAGAATCTATGGAAACTGCTGCAGAGGCTTTGGGAATTACAGCAGATGAACTTGCAGACAGAATTGTTCCTGATCTCGGATTTGATGAAAATATGGAAAGAGTATTTGATTACGGAACAAGAAAATTCAAAGTATATCTTTCACCGAGACTTGATCTTGATGTTTTTGATGAAAACGGCAAAAAAATCAAAAGTCTGCCTGCACCCGGAAAGAAAGACGATGAAGTGATCGCAAAACAATCAAATGCAGAATATAAGGCACTTAAAAAGCAGATAAAAAATGTTATTTCTATTCAGAAGATGCGTCTTGATACCGCATTGCTTGCCGATAGAAGATGGAAAAAAGATGCATGGGAAAAGCTGTTTGTTAAAAATCCCGTAATGCACAGTTTTGCAATAGGTCTTATATGGGCAGCTTACGATGATGAAGGAGTACACACATTCCGTTATATGGAAGACGGCACATTCAATACAGTTGATGAAGAAGAATATGAATTGCCTGCGGAGTGCAGGATAGGTCTTGTTCATCCTGTAGATTTGGATGAAGAACTTATTTCGGCATGGAAAGAGCAGCTTGAGGATTATGAAATTATTCAGCCTATAGTACAGCTTGAAAAACCGGTCTATCGCATTAAAGATGATGAAATCGGAAACTTTGACCTTGAACGTTTCAGAGGAAGAACTGTAAATGCTCTCACACTTCTCGGACGTATGACAAAATTCGGCTGGAACAAAGGTTCAACTCAGGATGCAGGCGTATTCTACACTTTCTATCGTGAAGATGTTACTGAGAGAATAAGACAGTCTGACGGCAGTTTCACTGTTTCCGGAAATGCTGTTGAAATGCATTTCAGCGGCACATATGTTGCAGTAGAAAATGATGATGTAGATATTGAAAATGTACGCTTCTATCATCCCGGAACTATTGAGCATGGCAGCTATGTATATGACGAAGCAGATGATAAAAAGGCAATTACTCTCGATAAGATACCTCCAAGATATTTCAGCGAAATTGTTCTGCAGTTAGAAGAAATTACAAAGTAAATTTCTATTTTTACTTTGTATAAAATTATGTAGAATTTTTTGTGTGTTTTTATAAAGTATGCACATATTATGCTACATTGTTTTGTCCTGTCATTTCAAAGATTGAAACACCAAAAAAGGTGCTGTCGCACAAGCGTAAAAGAAACGCAGTGCGGCAGCACCTTATACCATTCTTAACTCAAAATGTGAACTACCCATTGTCTAAAGCCAATGGGATTGCGGTTGCCATTTTTTCAATATCTTTTTACATAATTTTAACCGGATAACGATCAGTTATAATATTATGCCAATGCTGCTCCCAGTTTTTCGCAGGCTGCTGTTGCCTCATCATCAGGGGCTTCGTTAGCAATAACAAAATCTGCCGCAACATTTGCACCGAGAGCTTTTACTTCCTCATCCCAGTTTCTCATCCATTCTCCGTCACCCCAGCCGTATGAACCGAAAAGCACTACTTTCTTGCCACTCAATTTTCCCTTGATGCTTTCATACATAGGCAGGAACTCTCCATCCTCAAGCTCCTCTGCACCCATTGCCGGACAGCCGAGTGCAATGCCGTCAAAACTGTCTGTTTGATCTGCACCGAAGCTGTCAGCAGTAAAAATCTCTGCTTGTGCTCCTGCATCCTTTGCACCCTTCAGAACGGCATTTGCCATAGCTTCTGTGTTGCCTGTTCCGCTCCAATAAACTACTGCTACTTTACTCATATTTCATTTTCCTTTCAATTGATAATATATTCTCTAAAAGCATTAAGCTTTTTAGACTTAACATGATACAGCCATACGTTCTACAGTATAGCCTTTTGCTGCCAGTGAGCAGCAAAGCTGTGTACAGCGTTTGTATTTCTCAAAGGTTGCCTGTGCCTTTTCTACATCCCCGTAAACTTTCCAGCATCCCACACATTTGCAGCACTTCGCCTTGTTCTCAATAAATCCGCAGACATCCTCCGGAGGATAACCTAAAAACAAACCGATCTCGTGAGGAAAATCCTCGCTTTTCCTGAGCCTTTTAATCAGCTGAGCAACACAAAAATTTGCATTTCCGCAAGAGTAGCCGCAGCTTTGCAAAAGCTTGTCAGCCTGTGCATTTTTCAAGTCTTTTTTCAGTTTTGACGGGCGGTAAAGGTACAAAAGCACCTCATCTTTATTATACCGCAGAGGAATAATACGCAGTCCTTTTGAGTATAATTTTTTGTTCAGTTTTTGCAAAGTGTTGTGTTCTTGTTCTTTGCTGTCGAAATGACAGACAAACATATTTCCTGTTTTCAGACCAATTACAGTTGGTGAACAGTGCTTCAATAAAAGTTCATCTGACATAACTTTTCTCTCCTTTCATCCCACATAGCGATCAAGGATGCTTTTCAGTGCTGATTTAGAGCCTGAGTGAGAACGCTCCACCGGAATATTCTGCCCTTTTGCTCCATCTAAAGCACAGCGAAGCATCTTATGTGACATCGTATCCGTAAACAATACTAACAGATCGGGATTGCCCATATTCTGAAGTCCTCTACACATTTTAGGATATACCTTTGCTTTGCATTTATACCTTTTGCATAGTTCCGTATATTCCCTTACCATACATTCATTTCCGCCTACAATTACTACACTCATATTTCCTCCTGTAATTAGATAAATCTAACTATTATTCAAAAATTATCGGTCAGATAATTAGATTTATCTAACCGATAGTAGTTTAACATAACTAACTATGTTTTGTCAATAGTATTTTTTATTTTTTATTCTGTTCAGGTTTAGCTATATCAACATTACATACGGCGATATGCCGACAAATCAACATCTCCGAGTTTTACAGGATATGTTATACCCGTTATCTCCGACCCGTTGTCCTTAGCATGATATGAACCGCCTGCAAGTCCGCTGTTTCTGGTTTTTGCCAGAGTTGCCGATGTATAGACATCTACAGGAACATCATTTTCCAGTTCCGAAGCATAAAACTCGCTGTACGGAATATTCATAAGAGCATATTTTTCGGGATCAACATAAAGTGAAAGATTACTTATGGTCTTTATTCCATCGCTTGTGTAGTATAGCCTTGTAATGTTCAGAGCTTGTCTGACAGCCATGAACGGTCTGTGTATAACCTGTACACCATGCAAGAGCAGTATTTCTCCAAATATTCTCCAGATGACGCAGACCGTAATCGTTGCCATTTTTTCAAAGGAATTTGCAAGCCTGCCGAACTGCTCCGCCTTTTCCCCATAGGCTTTTGCCCTCGCTCCGTAGATACGCTGATTTTCTTCATCAAGGCTGTACTTGCTTATACGGGAATAGCGTTTTTCCTGACGTTCACAGTAGTTTTGTTTTTGTTCTGCATTGTACTTCTCAGCAAGTGCGTCCAGTTCATCAGCGGTATACTCGCTGTCTTCCGGAGGAGTGCTGACACCCTCGAAATAGGTTGTATGTACATCACTCTTTTTTCATCCCAGTAATACGGGAATTCAAGAGTCCCCTGTCTTTCAAGGTCATGCAGATGACGTTCAAAAGATCCCTCACTTCGTTCGGGATGACAGAATATTTTGCTTTTTTCATTACATAAAAAAACCGGCAGCGGCTCGCTGCCGGAGGCACTCCGGTAAAATAATCATTTTTATGTCTCCCGTCCATCAAAAACTCTTGCTATTTTTTTACATACAGAACAACCGTTTTTTTCGGCTTCCGATAAAATTATACTGTATCGGTTCTGGATTTTTATATGTATTTCATAGATTTCCCTATGCTGATAGTAGCTTAGCAGCTGTTGTTCAAGTTTCTTTTGCTGAAACGATAATTCATCTTTTGTAATCAGCTTTATCCTGAAAGATTGTATCAGATAAATCAATGAAAACAGATAACAGCTTTCTCCGATCAGAAGATCATCCGTATAACGGTTATTTTTCTTTGCTCTGTCTGTAATATTTTTAATTCTTTCACTATAATCTTTCATTTATCCTCCTGGTGACATACTCCCGCCGCCTACGCTAACGCTTAGAGGCGGGGACTTCTTGCCCATTTAGGTTAAAACGGCAGATCATCCAGAACTGCTGATGAATCATCTTCCTGCTTTTTCATGCGGGATACAGCATTACATTCTGTAAAAAGCTGATATGAACCGTCAAAACGGTATTTGAATTCTTTAGTACTGCCGAATTTATTTTTATCCAGTGTAACAGTTGTTTCTTCCGGAGTGATTTCCTTATCCGACTTGTCATTAACATAAGGCCTGTGTATAAGCAGAACATAATCGCTGTCCTGTTCCAGACCTCCGGATTCCTTAAGATCGCTCATAGTAGGCTTGTCTTTTCCGTTACGGGTAATCTGTGACAGGGTAATAATACAGCTTCCGGTTGCCTTAGCTGCTGTCTTAAGCGTTCGGGATATATGATCAATACGCTGTCTGTTATCGGGGAATTTATGTTTTGAGCTTATGATTTGTACAAAATCAATTATCGCAATCTCAGGTTTTTCAGCATATATCAATTCCGAAATCCTTTCAACATCAGAAATATCATCAATCACAGTCAGAGAGCTGTAAGTATCAATCAATGCTTTAACAGATTCAAAAGCAACTTTGTGGCGGGATGTCAAAGCATAATCAGCGATTTTATTAATTGCTGTAAGCCTGTCATAAATCATTCCTGATGTCATTTCTATTGAGATAAAAAGCACCCGTTTCTTTGGATTATGTGATGCAATATTCAGGGCATATGAAGTTTTTCCGGTTGATGGTCTTGCACCGATTGTCACAAGTGTACCGGCATTGAACCCTCCTCCCAGAATTTCATCAAGTCCCTCAAAGCCTGTAGGGACTGTTATGATTTCATCGTTGTAGTGTTTCAGATATTCCAGACCTGAATCACGCTTTTCAGATTCACATAATCTTTGCAAATCATCTGCTGCACTGCGAATATCAGATGGAGAGGTATCCGGTTTCATCAAAAGCTCAGACAGTTTTGCACTCTGTCTTTGCATTATGTACTGCTCACGAAGTGCACCGAGGGTATCGGAAAGACGGTGTCTGGCTATAGCCGGTGACATCATGTCGTTCATTGCAGTCAGAATCACCGGACGGGATTTATCATCCAGTACTGAAACAAATGCAGCTTCATCAGCGTCAGGGTATTTGACAAATATTTTTCGGAATTTTACAAATACCTCATGTGCTACTGAATCGGAAAAATAATCATCCTCCACCTTAGAAAAAATCATCTGTCTTTCTTCTTTTCCAAGCAGTAGCAGAGAACTGAGAAGCTTGTATTCAACCTCAATATTCATAGTGTCCCCCATTTCTCCTTGTATTTGCAGGCTGCCACATCATCAAGAAAATCATGCTTCTCCTGAGGACTCAGCTTTACAAAGCGTCTGTACAGCTCCTGCCATGCATCCGGCATTCTTGTGCCCGATTCTTCAAAGACATATCTGAACCTGCATGCGAGACTGTCATTACTGCCCTCGATTCCTTCAGCAAACTCTCTTACTTCTTTTACTCCCGGCAAGCCTCCACCGTCTTCAGCGGTGGAAGGCGTAGCCGTTGTTTCCTTTTTCTCCGTAATATTATCCCCGTAGGGGATAATATTACTTTCTTTCTTTCTTCTACTGTTGTTAGTTGCTTGTTGTTTGCCTGTTGTTTGCTTGTTTGTTTGCTTGTTATCGTTTTGAAACTTTTCATAGTTAACCACAGTAATAATGCGGTTTTTGTTTGAACTTTCGCTTGTTAGTTCGCCTGTTGAAATCAGGTGATTAAGTGCTGTTCTTATCTGTTGAACTGTAAGTCCTGTTTCTTTTGACAAAGATTCCAGACTTGTTACGAAACTGCCCTTTTTTACTGTGTTTTTTTGATATTTTTTCGTCTTATAATTAGCTTTCAGCAAACAATGGATAAATAAAATTTTAGTATTTATATCCGTGTACCATTCCCAATCAAGTAACTGACGGTATAATTTGATAAATCCCTCACTCATTTCATCACTTCCTTAACAAGCTGTTCTGCCTGCTCTACTGTTCTGAGTACAATATCCTTTCATAATACAATAGCAGACTTATATTTTTATACCTGAAAAGGTATATTCAGTTATCAATTCCATAATATTCTCGGATAATTTCATCTATCCTCTTCAAATCATTATCTGTTTTGGGTGGAAACATTTCCATAGGTGACTTGGCTGTTGTTGTACCGTCTGACTGAGTGATGAATTCATGTCTTGCTCCATCTGTCTGACATAATAGTACAATAGAAAACAGTCCCTCAATCGTTAGCTTTTCGTCAAGCATTTTACCTATGGTTTTGGCTTTGATTTTTCCTTCACCATTTGTTTCAATGTGGTGCAGGAAGTAAACAATAACATCCGGCGGGGTATCTCTTATAACTGTTTGTATAAGATCATAAAAATGCAAAGCCATATCAGTAAATTTGTTATATCCTGTTTCCTTTGCTTTGACAAACATCTCAAAGCAGAGAAGATACTGGCTGTCATCAATCACATAGCGTTTCAGTTTATGTGACAGCAAGCTTTTGGTTAAAGTATTCATTTCAGATATAGTAGCTGCAAGGCAAAAAGAAGAACAGCTAAAAAATTACCTATCAAGCATATACTCTGATAAGGAAATGATAGAAGATGCTTATGAAATAAACATGAATATGCAGCTATATAATAAAGATGGTATGAAAAAACTACGCGAGAGAGCTGAGGAAATATCCGAACTATCGAAATATACCGACAAAGATGATGAAACACCCCCGACATAGTATGTCAGGGGAAGATTTTAGGAAAGATTTGATTTTTTATAAGGTTATTCAGGTGATTTATCAGGTGTAAAAAAATCCCCGCCAAAGTGACGGGGAAAGTGAGGTAATTAAGTGTTGTTCAGATTCAGTTCTGCTTTAAGTGCTTTTTGCAGAACCTGAGAGAAATTGATTTTATTCTGTATTGCAAGGTCATTGAGCCATGAAGGAATAGACAGTGTTTTCTTTACTGATTTTTCAAAATGCACCCTTGCATATTCATCAACATCTACGGTAACAATATTGACAAATACTTCTGCATATTCGTCATATTCTTCATCCGGATCGATTTTATCCGGAGCTGACGGCTCAGGTACGGATTCACCTGTCATTTTTAATGTGTAAAGATAACCTGCCAGACAGTCAACCGCTTGTTTCAGTATTGAATTGACCGTTTCTTTGTGGTTTGGTATTGTTACCTTGCCTTTTTTCGTAGGGTGTGTGTAGTAGTAGTGAGATCCTCTCGAACCCTGCAATATCCAACCATCATTCAGAACGATTTTTTCAATTTCTCTGAACGTCATTTCACTCACCACCTTATGTATATATTATAATACGTATTCAAAATATTTTAAAAAAATCCCTGCCGGTATTACCTGTACCGACAGGGATGAATAAGGAATGCTATAATGCAAAACCTCAAGCATATTTTTTTAAGGGTACCAAAAAAGATATTTTTCGTAATCCCCTGTTGGATTTGAACTCAAACAAAATATAAACCAATGTTATATCGCTGTTTTCGGTTTCTTTCCAACCGATAGTTTTTCTTTTTAATGAATAATTAAAAATGAATAACGAATAATACAGATAAGTGACGCCCGAAGAGGTCAAGCCGAAGGCACAGACCGATTCGTTGGCGGAACTTATGCAGAGCTAACGCCCCTCGGAGCATTATTATAAACT